>MDSW01204875.1_pt1 | contig 28875 bp, 26 predicted proteins | sample 811171 | NCBI WGS metagenome assembly MDSW01 (sample SAMN05326641, study PRJNA326480) | marine metagenome | isolation source: seawater | place: Atlantic Ocean: North West | collected 2012 | reverse complement strand
GGTCTACTTCGACGAACAGCCGCTACCGCAGGCGGCTTAACCCAGCAGGTCATCACTTAGAAATCGTTGCGGCCTGTCCAAACAACGGGGTCCAGCTCATTCCTCGCCGAGATTCTACAAGACCCTGTCGCTTGCAACGAAGGGTATCTTCGCTCGCGAAACGTGGCACGACTACTACGTGAGAAGTTGCCGAATATGGACGGCTTCCATTATCCAAGCGTCGTACGACATGGATCACCGAACCTAGCGATCTTTCCTTATGCAGCAGATACGAAGCTCAAGCTGTCCGCGACCGCTCACGGGCTGGTCGAAGAAGTTTACGAGTACGGCCTCTACCGGATTCGGCTCAATAAACGAGGCCATATCTTCCCTCCAGGCGCCGGGGTGGTGCTTCTCCGTGAGGTCGACGAACTGCTTTAAGGGTTATTCAGGGACGGTGGATTCAAGTCCCCAGATTAACGGGCGTGATCGCCGCATCACGCGATTAACGCCTCAAGCTCGCGAGCTCTCTCGTTCGATAATTTGCGCGACTGAAGCGCCGTATTCAGATCTTTGGCCACGGCGCTGATCTCTCGAGTTACCGTGTTTACGGCATAGCCTCGTCTTTCGAGCCATAGCAGGACATCGGACAAGTGCCAAAGCGATGGATTGCCTTCGTGAATCTCAGCCGGAAACGCGGCGCCGTTCTTTGTAGCGATCTTGCGTAGGTTCTGGCGTGACATGCCGACATGTTCGGCGATATCGGTCAGGCCGGCATAGTCGGGCAGCACTTCGACCATTTCGACGTTATTGATCGCTTTGCGTACATCGGCAATGGCGCTTTCGAGCGCTTCAGACGCGCTGTTGGCCTCGCGCACGAATTCAAGCGCCAAGCGTCCGGCTTGTCCGACGCCCGGCAACGCGTCATCGCAGCCTGCTTCGAACAGCCGGTCGATTAGCGCTTCTTCATCACCGTCATGGTCGTTCAGACGGTATTTGAGCGTGAAGATGTATTCCATGGCCGCCTCCACTTAATCATTCCACGTCACCCGCCCCACCTGTGCATTTATCGACCGCGCGTCGAATCTGGCGGGCGTGGGTTTAGGGGATTTTTGGCGTGCTCCAGACACTGGTGATACAAAACTCGCCACAGCGACAGTTCCTATCGTCACGCGGACAGAACAACCGCCCCCAAGCATGACCGCGACTTTTGTCGATACGCCAGCCTTGCGCTTCTGCGTGCGCGACGGCCTGCTCTATCGCTTTGTGCGGATGCTTGAAGTCGCGCGCCATGTAGCAACCCCAATATCTGCTACAGAGCAACAGTTGTCAACTGACAACCAGCGACCTACTCCCATTCAATCGTCCCCGGCGGCTTGCCGGTCACGTCATAAACCACCCGAGACACGCCGCTCACTTCGTTTACAATCCGCGACGACACATGCTCTAGCAAGTCGTAGGGCAAATGCGCCCAGCGGGCGGTCATGAAGTCGATGGTTTCGACGGCTCTGAGAGCGATGACGTGTTCGTAGCGGCGGCCGTCGCCGGTAACGCCTACGCTGGATACAGGCAGATAGACAGCGAAGGCCTGGCTAACTTGGTCGTACCAGCCGCTGGCGCGCAGCTCTTCGATGAAGATGGCGTCGGCGCGGCGGAGTTTGTCGGCGCATTCTTTTTTAACCTCGCCGAGGATGCGTACGCCCAGCCCCGGGCCGGGGAACGGGTGGCGCATGAGCATGTCGCGTGGCAGGCCGAGGGCCAGGCCCAGTTCGCGGACTTCGTCCTTGAACAGTTCACGTAGCGGCTCGACCAAGCCGAGTTTCATGTCTTCGGGCAGGCCGCCGACGTTATGATGGCTTTTGATGACGTGGGCCTTGCCGGTGGCCGAGCCGGCGGATTCGATGACGTCGGGGTAGATGGTGCCCTGGGCCAGCCAGTCGATGTTGGTGAGCTCGGCGGCGTGGGCGTCGAAGACCTCGATGAAGGTGTTGCCGATGATCTTGCGCTTGGCTTCCGGGTCTTCCACGCCGGCCAGTTTGTTCATGAATTGGTCTTCAGCGTCCGCTCGGATGACGTTGAGGCCCTTGTGCTCGGCGAAGGTAGCCATGACTTCATCGCCTTCGTTGAGGCGCAGCAGGCCGTTGTCGACGAACACGCAGACCAGATTTTCACCGATGGCCTCGTGGATGAGCGCGGCGGTGACGGAGGAATCCACACCGCCGGATAGCCCCAGCAGAACGCGCTGATCGCCCACCTGCTCGCGGATACGCGCGACGAGATCGTCGATGATGTGCTCACTGGTCCAGAGCTCGCCGCAGCCACAGATCTCATGGACGAAACGCGCCAGAATGCGCTTGCCCTGCAGGGTGTGGGTGACTTCCGGGTGGAACTGGATACCGTAGTAGCCGCGGGCCTCATCGGCCATGCCGGCCAGCGGGGCGTTGTCGGTGTTGGCGATACGCTTGAAGCCGTCCGGCAGTGTCTTGACCCGGTCGCCGTGGCTCATCCAGACGTCGAGCAGGCCGTGGCCCTCGTCGTTAACGTGGTCCTGGATATCGGCAAACAGCTTGGAGTGGCCGCGGGCGCGGACCCGGGCATAGCCAAACTCTTTGTCCTCGGAGGTTTCGACCTCGCCGCCGAGCTGGGCGGCCATGGTTTGCATGCCGTAGCAGATGCCCAGGACAGGCACGCCTAGCGCCCAGACCGCCTGCGGCGCGCGGGGCCCGTTTTCGGCCGTGACCGATTCCGGACCGCCCGAGAGGATGATGCCGTTAGGCGCGAAGTCCTGTACGTAGTGATCGGCCACGTCCCAGGCATAGATCTCGCAGTAGACGTTGGCCTCGCGCACGCGGCGGGCGATGAGCTGGGTGTATTGGCTGCCAAAATCCAGAATGAGGATTTTTTCGGCGTGGATGTCCTGGGTCATCGATCGGTCCCGTGGCTCGCTGTTCTTTTTCAGCCGGCGCCCTTTACAACGGGCCGGCCCCAAACAAAACGGCGCAGACCGCGAACGACCTGCGCCGACATTCTTAGGCTGGCAGCCGCGTGGCTATGCCACGCGGCTAGTCCACGCGGTAGTTCGGCGCTTCCTTGGTGATGTTCACATCGTGTACGTGGGATTCTTTCATCCCGGCCGAGGTGATCTGAACGAACGTGGGCTGGGTGCGCATCTCGGTGATGTCGTGGCAGCCGGTATAGCCCATCGCGGCTCTAAGGCCGCCGATAAGCTGATGCACGATACCGCCGAGCGGGCCTTTGTAGGGCACGCGGCCTTCGATGCCTTCCGGGACCAGCTTCTGGATTTCTTCCGACGGGTCCTGGAAGTAGCGATCGGCACTGCCCTGGTTGCCGCTCATCGCGCCCAGCGAGCCCATGCCGCGATAGGCCTTGAACGAGCGGCCCTGATACAGCTCGATTTCGCCCGGCGCTTCTTCGGTGCCGGCGAACATGCCGCCGATCATCACTGCGTGGGCGCCCGCCACAAGCGCCTTGGCCAGATCACCCGAGAAACGGATACCACCGTCGGCGATCAGCGGGACGTCCGTATCGGCCAGGGCCGCCGCTACGTTGGCCACGGCCGAGATCTGCGGCACGCCGATGCCCGCCACGATCCGCGTGGTGCAGATCGAGCCCGGGCCGATGCCGACCTTGACCGCATCAACCCCGGCGTCCACCAGCGCACGAGCGCCCTCGGCCGTGCCTACGTTGCCGCCGATGATCTGGAGTTGCGGGTGATGTTCCTTGAGCTTAGCGATGGTCTGCAGCACGCCCGAGGAATGCCCATGGGCCGTGTCGACCACGACCACGTCAACACCTGCCTCCACCAGGGCCGCTACGCGCTCGAACGCATCCGGGCCCGGCCCGACCGCCGCGCCGACGCGAAGCGACCCGTTGCCGTCCTTGCAGGCGTTGGGAAAGTCTGAGGACTTCTGGATGTCCTTGACGGTGATCATGCCGCGCAGCTCGAAGTTCTCGCTGACCACCAGCACTTTTTCAATGCGATGGGTATGGAACAGCGAGAGGATCTCGTCGCGGTCGGCGCCTTCCCGCACGGTGACCAGCTTGTCGCGCGGGGTCATCACTTCGGTGACCTCGGCGTCGAAGCGGGTCTCAAAGCGCAGGTCGCGGCTGGTGACGATACCGATCGGCTGGCCGTTATCCACCACCGGCACGCCGGAGATACCGTGCTGGCGGGTCAGCTCCAGCACCTCGCGGATGGTGGCGTTGGAGCGCACGGTAATCGGGTCGGAAATGACGCCGGATTCGTATTTCTTGACCAGGCGCACATGACGGGCCTGGGCCTCGGCCGTCATCGACTTATGAATAATGCCGATGCCGCCTTCCTGGGCGATGGCGATAGCCAGGCCAGCCTCGGTCACCGTGTCCATGGCCGCCGAGACCAACGGGATATTCAGCGTGATGCCACGCGTCAGCCGGGTCGACAGATCCACCTCGCGCGGCAGAACGTCGGAATACGCGGGCTGGAGCAGCACGTCGTCGAACGTGAGGGCTTGCTCGTTGATTCTCAGGGTCATAGGCTCACGCGGTGTACGCAGCGGGTCTGCCGTGGACCAAGTCCCCGGCGCCGCAAAGACCGCGAATTATACAGGCAAGATCGCGCGCGATCACGCCCTTCGCGATCCACCCCAGCGAGAGCCCATGCGCCCAGGCGATCCGTCTACCGTCTTCACCGTCAGCGAGCTGAATAACGCCGCGCGTGACCTGCTCGAACACAGTTTCGGCCTGCTATGGGTCGAGGGTGAGATCTCCAACCTGGCGCGCCCGCGCTCGGGCCACGTGTATTTCTCGCTCAAGGACGGCACGGCCCAGATCCGCTGCGCGCTGTTCAAATCCAAGGCCCGGCTGCTGCGGGTGGCCCTGGCTGACGGCGTTCAGGTGCGCCTGCGTGCGCGGGTGAGCCTCTATCCCGCGCGGGGCGATTTTCAGCTCATCGTGGAGCACGCCGAAGACGCCGGGGCCGGCGCGCTGCAACGGGCCTTCGAGCAGCTGCGTGACCGGCTGGACGTGGAGGGGCTGTTCGCCGCCGAGCGCAAGCGTGCCCTTCCCGCTTCGCCGCAGCGAATTGGCGTGATCACGTCGGGTACGGGTGCCGCGATCCGCGACGTGCTCTCGGTGGCCGCCCGGCGCTATCCGCTGGGCGCGATTCGGATCTATCCGGTGCCGGTCCAGGGCGAGGCCGCACCCAAAGCGATCGTGGCCGCGATCGGCCAGGCCAACGCGCGCGCCGACTGTGATGTGCTGCTTCTGGTGCGCGGCGGCGGTTCGCTGGAAGACCTGATGGGCTTCAACGACGAAGCCGTGGCGCGGGCGATCGTGGCATCCCGTATCGCGCTGGTCTCAGGTGTCGGCCACGAGGTCGACGTAACGATTGCCGATCTGGCCGCCGACGTGCGCGCTGCTACCCCGTCGGCGGCCGCCGAGCTGGTCTGCCCCGACCTGTCGGCCATGATGCGCCGCTTGCCCGAGTTGCAGGCGCGGCTGGGCCAGCGCATGGCCGCGCGGCTCACCGGCCAACATCGAACGTTGGCCGCCTTAACCCAGCGCCTGGAGCGCCAGGCCCCGCGCCGGCGTCTGGAAACCGCCGCGCAGCGCCTGGACGAGGCCGAGCAGCGCTTAGCACGCGTGGCCCAGCGCCGGCTCCGTGCGGCCCACCAGTCGTTGCATATCGCCGAACAGCGTCTGGCGCGCGCTCAACCCACGGCGCGAATCGCGCGCGCCCGGCAACATCTGAACAGCCTGCATCAACGTCTGGACCGGGCCGGCGTGGCTCGGCTGGAACACGCCCAGCGGCGCCTGCGCGATGCCTCGCGCACGCTCCACGGCGTGTCCCCTTTGCAAACGCTGGCGCGCGGGTATGCTATAGCTCGTGATGCCGATGATCGCGTGATTCGCGACGCCGAGCGGACGAACGTGGGCGATCGGATCGCCGTAGACCTGGCCCGAGGGCGACTGGACTGTACGGTCGAAGCCAGACACGCGGCGCTGCCACAACAACCACGGCCAAGCGAGCACGAATAAACAAGCACAGCACTCGAGCGCGTCGCGCAAACGCCGGCACCGCTCAAACGCCAAGGGGTTCAAGTTTTTCATCATGACAACGCCGCAATTTCTCACCTCGCGCCAGGCTGTCGCGGCCTGTGCGATCGCTCTCTCGGTCGGCCTGGCCGGCTGCGCCACCGGCCCGCGCCTGGTCACGCCGGAACCGCCGCCTATTCCTGAAGGCGGCGCCAGCGTGCCGTCGGCCAACGCCACGGTACTGGACGCCGGCCAGCAGGTCGTTGCCAACTCCGCCGCGGGCAAGATGAAGATCGAGGCCGGGCCCGGTCTGCGTCGCGTGTTCTCCTGGGACGGTTTGCGCCGCGGGGCGATCGTGGACGCGCGCTCCACGCCGTTTGCCAATGCCGGCCAGCCTGGCCTGTCTTTTGACGGCACGCCCAAGGTCTGGGAGGCCGCCAACGGCGTCACCAAGCTGCGCTACGAGGAAGGCGTTCGTAACTACGAGAACATCGACGACGCCACGATCTGGATGCAGATCCGCAGGCTCTACTTCGTTTATAACGACGAAGGCCTGGTCCTGGGCTGGAAGCGCGAAGGCGACACGCTCCATGTCGAGCTCTGGCAGTTCATGATCGACGGCCAGCCGCCCACCCGCATGCCGGACTCCAACAACGACCGCATCACCAAGGGCCCGCTGGTCGTCGAGCCGCAGAAGATGTACCCGCATCTCGTCTTCGACGACGGCCACACCGAGACCTACGACGCCGCCGCGCGTGAGAAGTACAACCCGACGAGCGGCAAGAAAGCCAAGCCGTGCAACGGTTTCCAGCAGACCCTCAACAACTGGTTCGGCTGGTTCAAGCAGTGTGACGTGACCCGCGTGCCCGAGACCGAGGACAAGCCCGCAAGCAAGCCGGCGGCCAAGCCGGCAACGCCGGCGCCCGCGCCCACGCCGGAACCGGCCAAGCCCGAGCCGCAGAACGAGCGTGCCACCATCTCCGGCAACGTGGTCAACATTCGTGGCGGGGCTGGCACGTCCAACGAAGTGCTGTTCCAGGCCAAGAAGGGTCAGGACGTCGAAATCCTGAAGACCGAAGACGACTGGCGCCAGGTCAAGTTCAGCGACGGGCGGACCGGCTGGGTCGCCGACTTCCTGCTGAAGAAGTAAGGCGGCCGAATCGGCGGCCCGGCGTCTGTCGTGGGCGACAGATCCGGGCCGGCGCCCGTCAGTTGTTCAAGCGGCTCTCATCGAGAGCCGCTTTTTTATGCCCGGCCGGCAAACCCGGCGCGCGGTCCGTTCGCGTCAGCGCTTGCGCTTGGTGGGCTTGCCGGTGCTACGCCCGGCATAAGGGTTATCGCTGTTCTTGAACACCAGCCGGATCGGCACGCCGTACAGATCGAAGTGTTCGCGGAATTGGTGTGTCAGATAGCGCTTGTAGTCATCGGACAGGCGCTGGGTCTGGTTGCCGTGGATAACGATCGTGGGCGGATTCTGTCCGCCCTGGTGGGCAAAGCGCAGCTTGATACGGCGCCCGTGAATGGCCGGCGGCGCATGGCCCTCGACCGCGGCCTCCAGCGCGCGCGAGAGCTGCGGCGTCGACAGCTCGGCAAACAGCGCGCGGTAGGAATCGCCGATGGCGCCCATCAGATCATCCAGGCCGGTGCCGTGCAGCGCCGAGATAAAGACCAGCGGCAAGAAGTTGAACGCCCCCAGGCGCTCCACCAGCGTGGCGTGCAGCTTCATGCGCTCTTTCTCGCCGAGACCGTCCCACTTGTTGACCGCGATCACCGCCGCCCGGCCGCGCTCGACGGCCAGGTTCAACAGCCGGATATCCTGGGCAGACAGGCCGCTGACGCCGTCGATGATCAACAACACGATCTGGGCCTGTTCAGCGGCCTGCATCGCCTTGACCACGCTGATCTTTTCGATGTGATCGTCCACGCGGGCCCGGCGCCGTACGCCGGCGGTATCAACGATCACATAGGGGGTGTCGCGATAGACGAACTCGCTGGCCACGGCGTCGCGCGTGGTGCCGGGCGCGTCTTGTGTGAGCATGCGCTCGTCACCCACGAGCCGATTGACCAGCGTGGATTTACCGGCGTTCGGCCGGCCCAGCACGGCCAGGCGGATCGCGTTGGCGCGATGTGCGGTCACGACCGCACGCGGCGCCGGTAGATCGGTAAAGATCTGATCCAGCAGCAGGCGGATTCGGTCCCCGTGCTCGGCCGAGATCGCCCAGGGATCGCCGAGTGCGAGCGCATGGAACTCAACCGCGGCATCCACGCTGGTCTGGCCCTCGCTCTTGTTCACCGCCACGAACACATGGGCGCCCTGGCGCCGGAGCGCATCGGCGATCGCTTCGTCGCCGGCCATGATGCCTTGGCGATAATCCACCACCAGCAAGACCACATCAGCCTCGGCCAGCGCGGCCTCGGTTTGGGCCCGGGCCCGGGTATCGATGTCTTCGTCGTCCTGGCCGATACCGCCGGTATCGACCACGATGAAGCGCTGGCCGCCGTGGACGCCGTAGCCGTACTGGCGATCGCGGGTCACACCCGGCTGGTCGGCCACGAGCGCATCGCGCGAGCGGGTCAGGCGGTTGAAAAGCGTGGACTTGCCCACGTTGGGCCGCCCGACGAGGGCCACCACGGGCAGTGCGGCCCCGGCTTGAGACATAAGACAACTCTTACAAAACGAAAACACCCGCCAGACGACGTGCGCACTGGCGGGCAGTCATTATCGGCGACGTAGCCGCCGGCGTCACGCCGGCAGCCGCGTTATTGGTTGGCGACGAAACGCACCATGGCGAGCTCGCCCTCGGCGCCCAGAACCAGCGCGCGGCTGTCGTCCAGGACCACCGGCTGCGCGTTAATCGCTTCACCGATGGGATGTCCACGCGCGATTTCGTCACCGTTATCGGCCGACAGCCAGTGGACGTAGCCTTCGTAGTCGCCCACGACGACGTTACCGTCCATGACGGCGGGGGCGGAAACCGAGCGATAACCCAGCTGGTCGGTCGTCCATTCGGTATCGCCGGAGTCACGCAGCAGCGACCACACGCCGCCGTTCAGATCGGTGGCATAGACGTGTTGCGGGTCCACCGCGAGGTTGCCTTCGGAGGCGATGTCTTCTTTCCAGCGGATCTGTCCGGTGTCAGGCTGCATGGCCACAACCGCGCCGCCGGCACTGGCGGCGTACATGTCATTGCCGGTAATCAGCGGATTGCCGTCGACGTCGACAATGCGCTCCAGCTCTGAACGCCCGCTGGGCAGCGCGACCGTCTGCTCCCAGCGCTGTTCGCCGGTCGCCAGGTCCAGCGCCAGCACCTTGCCGCTGTCGGTGCCGACATAGACCGTGTTGCCCCGGATGATGGGCGACGCGGTGCCGCGCATCGTGAGGTTGGGCACGCTGGACTCGATGGTCCAGAGCCGCTTGCCGCTTTCCAGATCGAGTGCGGCCACGCGACCGTCGACCGTGCGTGCGACCGCGATATTGCCCTCGCCCGCCGGCGCGGCCAACACTTCACTGGCCAGATTGGTGTGCCAGCGCGGCTTGCCGTTGGCCGCCGAAACGGCCACCACGTCGCCGTTGCGTGTCCCCATCAGCAGCGTGTCACCCACGATACCCGGCCCGGCCACCAGCTGGTGGTCGGTATTTTCATGCCAGACCCGTTTGCCGTTTTCCAGGCGGAATGCGGCCACTTCGCCGTCACGGTTCGCGGTGTAGACCAGGCCGTTGGCGGTCGCGGGCACGAAGCCGCTTTCGAATTCGCCGCCGCCGTCGCCGGTATTGCGGTGCCACACCACCTGCATGCGATAGGCCGGTGCGTTCAGCTCCACCAGCGGCTTGGGCTCGCTCAGCGTCGAGCCCCCACCGCAGGCGGTCAGGGCGATCGATCCCGCGGTCATCAACAACGCGGCGGGCCATGCGGATTTGAACAGATGCTTCATGACGGATTGGTGCTCGACGTCGTGTTATCGGCGCCGTCCAGCGGCGCTGCGTTGCTGGCTTTTTCCGCCAGCGGCTGGCGGGCGACTTCTTCGGGCAGCCCTTTCAGCGCGGTCTGATAGGCCGCATACGCTTTTTCTCGGTTGCCCTGGGCCATGTAGATGTCGCCGGCCAGCTCTTTGTAAAGCGCATCAAAGGCAGCCGGATGCTCGTCGTCTAGAAGAGACAGTGCTGCATCCGGATTGCCCTGGGCCCACTCGGCTCGCGCGGCACGTACGCCAGCGATAGCGCGCATGCCAGGGTCGTTGGCGTTGTCGTGAGCCCACGCCAGACGGGGACGCGCCTTGTCGAAATCCTCAGCCTGGATGTAATAGCGCGCCAGCGACATGGCGCCGGCCGCGGCATACGGCGTGCCAGCGTAGTCGTTCTGCAGGCGATCAACGGTATTGATAAGCCCGCCGGTGACGTTGTCAGCCTGGATACCGCCGGCCACGTCTGCATAAAGCTGGGCCGCCTGGGTGCTCTGGCGAGTCTGGTACCAGTCGTAGCCGTACCAGCCGCCAATGAGCACGATGCCGACCACGATACCGACGATGGCCGGCCCGGCATTGTTCTGCCACCAGCGCTTGGCGCCGGCCAGCTCTTCGTTGTCGTAATCGGCCATGCAGTCCCCTTTTGGCTCGTTTGGGTTGTTATCGGGCTATTTCGTGCGCGACGGTTCCAGCATCGCCGCGATGCGCTCGCCGGCCTCGGCCAATGCGACACGTTCCTGCTCGCGCGCCTCGGCGAGCGGTTTGATCTGAATGGTATCGTCCGCCGCCTCATCGTCGGCGAACACCAATGCCAGACGCGCGCCGCTGCGGTCGGCTTTCTTGAACTGCGACTTAAAACTACCGCCGCCGGCATGCACCCGAAGGCGCAGCCACGGCAAGGCGTCGCGCAGAGATTCGGCCAGCGCGGGCACTGCGGCCTCGGCGCGCTCGCCCTGATACACCAGATACGCGTGCGGTGCGACATCGTCGAGCGCCACACCTTGCGCCTCCATCAAGGCCACCACGCGCTCGATTCCCAGTGCAAAACCGGTGGCCGGCGTGGCGCTGCCACCCAGCTGCTCGACCAACCCGTCGAAACGCCCGCCGGAACACACCGCGTTCTGCGCGCCGAGGTCATCGGTCAGCCATTCAAAAACCGTGCGGGTGTAGTAATCCAGGCCGCGTACCAGCCGCGGGTTAATGGCGTAATCGATACCGAGTGCGGCAATGCCATCGCACAGGCCCTTGAAATGCGCCGCGGACTCCTCGCCAAGATAGTCGGTAAGCGTCGGAGCGTCGGCAATCAGCGCGGCCAGATCGGGATTTTTGCTGTCCAGAATACGCAGCGGGTTACGGTCGAGCCGCCGCTGGCTGTCGCTATCCAGTGCGTCGTAATGCGCCGAAAAATAAGCGTGCAGCGCGTCGCGATAGACCTGGCGCTCGGCCGGCGTGCCCAGCGTGTTGATCTCCAGGCGCAGGCCGCTGATACCCAGCTTTTTGAACAGCCGCGCCGACATGGCGATCTGCTCGATATCGACATCCGGGCCGGTCTGGCCGAAGACCTCGACGCCAAACTGATGAAACTGGCGCTGGCGCCCTTTCTGCGGCCGCTCGTAGCGGAACATCGGGCCCTGATACCAGAGCCGCTGCGTGGCGTTGTGCAACAGGCCGTGCTGAATGCCCGAGCGCACCGCACTCGCCGTGCCTTCCGGGCGTAGCGACATGCGCTCGCCGCCGCGGTCCTCGAACGTATAGAGCTCTTTTTCGACGATGTCGGTCGTGTCGCCCACGCCCCGCTCGAACAGCCCCGTATGCTCCATGATCGGCAAGCGGATTTGCTCGTAGCCGTAGGCCGCAAACGTCTCACGTGCGACGCGCTCCAGCGTATGCCACAGCGCGTTCTCCGCCGGCAGGACATCATGCATGCCGCGGATCGACTGAATACGCTGACTCATCGTCCAGGTGTTCCTTGTTGGGTCATCGGAATGTGGAAATTATTGCTCGCCGCCGTCCGACGTATCGTCACGGGCGGCTACGGAGATATTCGCCACGCTGGAGCCGTTGGTCTGGGCGGCCACGTCGACCGCGGTGCCGCCGATACTGACCTTCACACCCGGCGCAAACCCCAAACGCAGCTGATACGGCGCGGGTGCGTCGTAGGTCTCGGTCTGGCCCGCTTCAAAAATGCCCGAGGCCAAGCGATTGCCGTCGGCGTCGGTCACCCGCACCCAAGAGCGTTTCTCGAAGGTCAGCTCGAGACGGTTGGCCGGAACGTCCGGTGTAGCGTTGTCATCTGATGCGCGCGCATTGTCGCCAGCCTCATCCGGCGGCGTAATGCCCAGCGATTGGTTCACGTTGCGGCCGCTGGCCGTCTCGCCGGTACGCGCTACCGGCGCGCTGTCATTGCCGCTGCCCGGCGTAACATTGCTGCCCTGACCAGCTGCTGCTGCGCCATCGGCGTTCGTCGTCACCTGGCCATCACTCGAAGCCGTCGCGCGGTCGCTAATACCGGTTGAGCCATTCGGCGTCGCTGTGCTGGCCGTTGTTACGGGCTCGTCTTCGTCGCCCCCGTCGTCGCTTCCCGGGGACATCAAAAGCAGGATAGCGATCGCGGCGGCGGCAATAACGAGCACAAGCCACAGCCAGCCGAAACGAGAGCCGCCCGGAGTCACATCCTGAGCGATGAGATTCACGTTGCTGACCGAGCTCGGTGCGGTCTTTTCCGGCTCGCCCGCCCAGGCGGAGTAGGCCCGGTTGATACGCTCGACGTCCACGTCCAGCACCTTGGCGCACTGTCGATAATAGCCGCGGGCGAAAACCGGCTGCGACAGCGCCTCGAAGTCATTGTCCTCGAGCGCGCGGACAGTCTTGGCGCCGAGCTTGGTCTGCGCACACAGATCCTCGACGCTGTAATCGTGCGCCAAGCGCGCCTCGCGCAGGATTTCACCCGGAGAGACGGTGCTGGCCTTGTTTTCAGACAAGTTGGGACCCGACGCCGCGGATTCTTTATCCAGCGGCGCGTGGGTGTCGTCCTGGGATGCCGTCATGGCTGTGATGTCTCCCGTTCGCTCGTCGAGCTCGGATCAGCCGGTCGCGCGCTGGAATACCGCGTCATATACGCCCGGGCAGCCGCCGGATCGTCCAGCGCTCTTTCGATGTCCGCCGCCAGCCGCAGCTGATCGCGCGACAGCTGGGTGGCGCTATCGGCTCGCTCGATAAAAGCCCGCGCCCGCATGTAATGTCGCTCATGGTATGCGATCTCGGCCATCTGCGTCAGTGCCGTGGCCTGCTCGCCGTCGATCGCCAGCGCCTGTTCGAAATAATCGGCCGCCTGATCGCGCTTGTCAGCACGCGCCAGGCACAGGCCCGCGTTGGCTAACGTATCGGCCCGGTCGATCGCGCTGTCGGCGGCCAGTGCGTAGCGGAAGTTTTCAACGCCGCGATCGGGCTGATCGTGACGACACAGAAATGCGGCATAGCTGTTGTAAACCGCCGGCAGGTCGCGAATGGCCAGCGTATCTTCGAAGTAGCGCTGGGCCGCCTGAGCGGCATTCATCCGGTCGCTGACGACCGCCATGCCCCAGTTCGCGGTGAAATTATCCCGGTCGTAGGTCAGGGCCCGCTCGAAAGCGGTTTGGGCGCGTTCGTTATCCCCCTGGCGGAGATACTCGGCCCCGATGTTCGCGGTGGACTCGGCCGCACCCTGCCGGTCGACCGATCGCTGCCCGGCGCAGGCCGTTAGCACCGCGACCAAGCCCAGTACGATCAGCAGACGCGCCCACGCTAGTTGGCTCATGCACGCTCGGCCGGCTTGCCCTCAACCCGGATCGGCACATCGCGAAAATGCCGTTTCTGCCGGCTTTTCACCCGGCCGACCAGCTGACCGCAGGCGGCATCGATGTCGTCACCGCGCGTGCGACGTACGGTGGTACGCAGCCCGCCGCCGTGCAGAATATCTTGAAACGCGCGGATATCGGCCTCGGCCGGGCGCTCATAGCCGGAGCCGTCGAACGGATTGAACGGGATGAGATTGATCTTGGCGCGGCGGTTGCCCAGCAGTTTGATCAACGCGCGCGCCTGCGCGGGCTGGTCGTTGACGCCGGCCAGGAGCACATATTCATAGACCACGTGGGCCCGGCGCTCCTTGTTCTCGACGTACCGATCACAGGCCCCCATCAGCTGTTCCAGCGGGTACTTGCGATTGATCGGCACAAGCTCGTCGCGCAGGCCGTCGGTAGGTGCGTGAAGCGACACAGCCAAAGCCACGTCGACTTCTTCGCGCAGCCGGTCCATGAACGGCACCATGCCGGATGTAGAAACCGTCACGCGCCGTTTCGACAGACCAAAGCCGTAGTCATCCAGCAGGATGCGAATCGCCGGGATCACCTCGCGGTAATTGGCCAGCGGCTCGCCCATGCCCATGAATACGATATTGGACAAGGCCCGGGTGCCGTGCACTTCACCCTGCGCCCGCAGGTCGTGCTCGGCCATCCAGACCTGACCGATGATTTCGGCCGTGGTCAGATTTCGGTTCAGGCCCTGCTTGCCCGTGGCACAAAACGAGCAATCCAGCGCACAGCCGATCTGCGACGAGATACACAGCGTCGCGCGATCGGCCTCGGGGATATAGACCGCTTCAATCGCGTTGTCGGGATCGAGATCCTCGGTCACCGCCAACAGCCACTTGCGCGTGCCGTCACGACTCGCCTGCTCGCGAATACGTGTCGGCGGCTGAATGGTGGCAATCTGCGGCAGGCGTTCGCGCAGCTTTTTCGACAGATCGGTCATCTGCTCGAACTCGGTCACGCCGCGGGCATAGATCCACTGCATGACCTGCTTGGCACGAAACGCCGACTCCCCGTGCGCCTTGAAGAAAGACGACATGGCGTCGCGATCCAGACCGAACAGGTTGGTCCGCGTGCCGGGGGTCGGCGCCACGTGCTGTCGGGTATCCGGTTCTACGACATCACTCATGACGTCCTCCTGATTTGCACCCTAACGGGCGCTAACTGTCCTGCTAACGCGGGCAGACACCGTCGTCGCCAAAGAAGAATTCGATCTCGTTGGCCGCGGTTTCAGGCGCGTCCGAACCGTGAACGGCGTTCGCGTCGATGGACTCGGCAAAATCGGCGCGGATAGTGCCGGCTTCGGCTTCCTTGGGGTTGGTCGCGCCCATCAGGTCGCGGTTCTTGGCGATTGCGTTGTCGCCTTCCAGCACCTGGACCATCACCGGGCCGGAAATCATGAACGAGACAAGCTCATTGAAGAAGCCGCGCTCGGAGTGCACGGCATAAAACTGCTCGGCCTGCTCGCGCGACAGGTGCATCATACGAGCGCCGACGATCTGCAGGCCCGCGTCTTCGAATCGACGATAGATTTCGCCGATCTTGTTTTTGGCAACTGCGTCGGGCTTGATGATGGAAAGAGTGCGCTCGGCCATGATGACTCCAGAAGGGAAAGAAACGAACCCAAGGGTCCGTGGTTAAACCCCTATTGTATCGTCTTCAGGCAGTCGTTTGGTAGCCGAGCGTGGCGCTCGCCTAAGCGGGCCCTCGGGGCTGTTGACGTTTCGTACGAGCGCCGCGTTGGCGCCCAAAATTCGGCCAGGCAAGGCGCGAACCGCCGGTCGTGGCGAGCCACGATCAAGGTAAGCAACGCCGCATGGCCGAATTTTGGGCCCAACCCTTCGGGACAAGTGCTGTTTTCCGGCAATCCAGCGTTCTAGCCCTCTTGCGCAGAGTGACTGCGCGGCGCGGGCTACGCCTTGTCTTGCCGCAAAACAGCGCTTGGCGCGGGCTCGCACGAAACGTCAACAGCCCCTAGACCATGAACGACTCGCCGCAGCCGCAGGCATTTTTGGCCTTGGGATTGTCGAAGCGAAACATGCGGTTCAAGCCTTCCGAGCGAAAGTCCACGGTCGTGCCGGCAAGCACGTCCATATGCTTGCGCGCCACGATCACTTTAGCGCCGTAGCCTTCAAAGACGTCGTCTTCGTCATGCAGCTCGTCGGCGTAATCCATGGTGTACATATAGCCGGAGCACCCAGACTTGCGAACGCCAAGCCGCAAGCCCAGGCCGTGCCCGCGCTTTTCGAGCTGGTGCTTGATACGCGCGGCCGCAGCTTCGGTAACCGACAAGGTGGGCGCTTCGTTCATCGCTGTATCGCTTGTCTGACTCATAGCACTATCGTCCCAGATGGGCCCCGGTCGCAGTCAACGCATCGATTACGAGCAGGCCGATATGGCGCTCGTCTGCCGCAAGCGCCAATGCCTTTTCTACATCGGCGGCGGTCAGCGCAAGCGCTGCCTCCAGCCCGCGCTGCTCGACCTGCTCGCAGAGCCAATCGGCTGCTGCGATCACGCCGGGCGGGCCAAACGCTAAAAAACGTGCCCTGTAACTGTGGGCATCATCCCGCTGTACAAGCACCCGACACCACGCATCTGCGCCGGGTGTACCCTGCACGTGCTCACCATGCCACCCGCCAATGTCAATATCCAGCGCTGCACGGGCCGGCGCTAGAAAACGAGCCATCACCGGGCGCTGCGCGCTCATGCCTGGCCCGCGATGCGACGCAGACGCGTGATCTCGGCGGCGATGCGTGCGATCGTCGTGTCGATGATCGCCTCATCAATTTCAGGCCCGAGCGTCAACCGCAGGCTGGCCGCCGCCGCGGCCGGCGTGCGCCCCATCGCGCGCAGCACGTAGGATGACGCCCCGCGGGCAGCACTACAGGCGGAGCCGCCTGACAAGGCAATATTGGGCGCACCGTAGGCCAGTCCGGCGCGCAGTGCCTCGCCGTGGACCCCGGCCACGCTGACGTTGACGAACGGCGCCGCACGGTCCTCGCCGGCGGCATGATTGGCTGTGACCCCGTCGATAGCCGACAGCCCCTGCCAGAGCCGCTCGGACAGGCCACGATAGCGGGCCTGCTGGGTCTCGCGCTCGGCGGCCGCGGTCTCGGCCGCCACGCCGAACGCGGCGATCTGGTGCGTGGCCAGCGTGCCCGCGCGGCGGCCTTTCTGTTGCCCGCCGCCGATGATCTGCGGGGCCAGGCCCACGCGCGGGCGACGCCGTACGTACAACGCACCAACGCCCGGCGGCCCGCCGATCTTATGGGCCGACATCGACATCAAGGCGATAGGCGTTGCAGCGACATCGATAGGCAGTCGAGTCAACGACTGACAGGCGTCGACGTGCAGCGGCACGCCGCGGCGCTGGCATATTTCGGCCACCGCCGGGATATCGTGAATGAGCCCGGTTTCGTTGTTCACATGCATCAGCGACACCAGATCAGAGGCTTCGTCGAGGGCCGCGTCGAGCTCGGCGAGATCAATCCGGCCCTGTTCGTCCACCCCGAGCCAGGTGATGCGCGTACCGCGCTCGGCGAGTGCCTTGAGCGTATCGCGCGTGGCTGAATGTTCGGTCTCACAGCTGATGATGTGCGCGGGCCGCGCCGCGCCCTTGTGGCCGCGCGCGGCGAACTCGGCGACACCGCGTAGCGCCAGATTCGTGGCCTCGGTGGCCCCCGACGTCCAGACGATCTCCTCGGGCTGAGCCCCGATCACACCGGCCAGGCGCCGAGCGGCCGCATCGATCCACTCGGCCGCGGCCTGCCCGGGCCCGTGCGGCGACGAGGGATTGCCCAGCGGCGCCGCCAGGCAGGCTTGTAATGCATCACGAGCTGCGGCGCATAGGGGCGTGGTCGCCGCGTGATCGAGATAGATGGGTGCCGGCGCCTGCACCACTATCAGGCGTCTTCGGTTTCGCGCGGGCGGCTATTGTCGATACCGGCCGCCCGAACCAGGCGCTCGAGCTCTTCCTGGCGGCGCTCGAGCGAGTCGATATGATCCAGCATGGCATCGATCCCACGCGCGACCGGGTCAGGCATGTTCTCGGCCACGCCGTAGGTGGCAAAGCCGATGCGATCAGCCGTTTCCCGTCGGCGATCCTCGGGCTTGCCGTCCTTGCACTTGACCAGCTTGGCCGGCACGCCGACGGCAGTGCAGCCTGCCGGCACTTCCTTGACCACGACCGCGTTCGAGCCAACACGCGCGCCCTGGCCCACCGTGAACGGGCCCAGCACCTTGGCCCCGGCGCCGACGACCACGTCATCTTCGAGCGTGGGATGACGCTTGCCGGGGTTCCAGCTCGTCCCACCGAGCGTCACGCCCTGGTAGATCGTGCAATCGTCGCCGATGACGGTGGTCTCGCCGATAGTCACGCCAAAGCCGTGGTCGATGAAGAATCGCCGGCCGATACGCGCGCCGGGATGGATCTCGATCCCCGTGACCCAGCGCGAAAAATGCGAGATCACGCGCGCCAGCCATTTAAGGCCGCGGTTCCAGCAGCCGTGCGCCAGCCGGTGCCACCAGATGGCATGCAGCCCCGGATAGGTGAATACGACTTCCCATACGCTCCGGGCGGCCGGATCGCGTTCAAAGATGGCGTGCAGGTCTTCCTTGAGCCGAGCCAACATTCATGTCCCCAGCGCATCGTCTTGCGATGCCGTGGCAACCCGCCGCGGTCGACGGGCCGAAAATAAATCGCGCTGCGTCTATGTCAGGCCGAAAACGTCTCGATCAAGATACCAGTGCAATACGTGTCAGCGCTGGGTTCTCGGCGGCTTGTCGGCCGGCTTGCGATTAGTAGCCCCGCGGGGGTCCAGCGAGCGCAGCGCCCCGCGAAGGATATTCGTCTCGATGCGATCGGGTGCCGCGCGATAGAACAGCCGCCGCAGGCGCGCCATCAAGAGCATTGGTTCTTCAGGATCCAGAAACCCAGAGGCCTCGAGCACGCCCTGGAGCTGGCCAAACAGCCCTTCCATATCGGCCCCCGTCACCGGCTCGTGCGCCGGCGCGGCCGCGGTGGTGGCCCCGGCCGCCACCCGCAGCTCATAGGCAATAACCTGTACCGCGGCCGCCAGATTCAATGAGCTGTAATCCGGATTGGCCGGAATCTGTAGATGCAATCGACAGCGTTCCAGCTCGGTGTTGTTCAGGCCGGCGCGTTCGCGTCCGAACACGATGGCTGCGGGCCCGTTCGCGCTCTCGGCCACGGCCCGCGTGGCGGCCTCTCGCGCATCGACCAGCGGCCATTCGGTGCGACGCGTGCGCGCGCTGGTGGCGATGGCCATGACGGTGTCCGCCAGCGCTTCTTCCAGCGTATCGACCACACGCGCAGCGGCCAGAATGTCCTCGGCGCCCGAGGCGCGGGCGTTGGCCTCGGGGTCCGGGTAGCGCTCAGGGGCCACGAGGACGAGATCCGACAGGCCCATGACTTTCATGGCCCGGGCGGCCGCGCCGATATTACCCGGGTGCTGCGCTCCGACCAGCACGATGCGCAGCCGGGCCAGGCGCTCTGGGTCGGGCAGGTGAGAGGAATCGGCCATGGTCGATCGACATGCGCATTCGGGAAACCGGCCGGCAATGGTAAACTAGCCGTCTTTTAAGCGCTGCCCTGCATGCAACCACTGACCAATATAGCGGTGACCGCCGCGCGCCGCGCCGGCGACGTGATCCTGTCTTATTATCGCCGCGGCGAGACCGGCGAGATTGCGAGCAAGGGCGACAATGATTTCGTGACCGAGGCCGACCACAAGGCCGAGGCCGTGATCATGGACGTGATCGAGCGCAACTACCCCGACCACGCGTTCCTGGCCGAAGAATCCGGCACGATCGGCGAATCCGATACCGTCTGGGTCATCGACCCCATCGACGGCACTACCAATTTCATCCGCGGCATTCCGCACTTTTGTGTGTCGATCGCCTGTCAGGTGAAGGGCGTGGTGGAGCACGCGGTGATCTATGACCCGGTCAAGGACGAGCTGTTCACCGCCGACCGCGGCGCCGGCGCCACGCTGGACGGGCGGCGCCTGCGGGTCTCGCGTACGACGCGCCTGCGCGATGCCACGCTGTCGACCGGCTTTGCATACGGGCGGCGCGAGGATATCGCCCGTCACATGCCGCTTTATAATCGCTTGGTCTCTGCCTCGGGCACCATGCGTGGCATGGGCTCGGCGGCGCTCGATCTGGCTTATGTGGCCAGCGGGCGGCTTGACGGTTTCTGGGAATTCGGCCTCGGGCCCTGGGACATGGCCGCGGGGATGCTCATGGTACGAGCCGCCGGCGGCATCGCCAGCGACGCCAACGACAACGATACCAACCCGCTTGAAACCGGCAATATCGTTGCCGCCAACCCCAAGATCTATCCGCAGCTGCTGGATAAGATTGCCAAGACGCCGAACGGCTGAGGCTAATCGGCAGGCGGCATGAAACCGGGCACCTGCCGAGGTTTAATAACGTCTAGGCCGCGCCCGCGCAGCGCAGCGTTTCCACACGCGCACGATTAACGAGCGGTTCCCGCCTTGACGTCAAAGCCGCTAACGGCGCGGCCGCGTGCGTGGAAATACGACAAACTACCCCATCTGGCCGCGCTAATCGCCCTTCGACCGCGCGACGCTGAAGCCTTGATGCCGGGGTAGCTCGTCGTCGACGTGTAGCCAATCCAGCTGCTCGGCAGCAAATGCATGGCATGTAGGGCGGTATTGCGACGGCGCCCCCATCACGCCCACGTAAAAATACTCGTGATGGCCGAGCCGCCTGTCACGATATCCGACAGGTGTCCCGCAGGTAGCACAGAACAGCCGCGTGGCATCAGTCGACGCGCGGTAACCTGCCGGGACGCCGCGGTAGACAACCACATCAGCACTAAACCCGACGAACACGGTCAGTGCTGCGCCGGTGGCGCGCCGACAGTCGGCGCAGTGACAATACGACACGCTGATCGGCGCTTTGGCGCAGTGCCAGGACACATCACCGCAGCGACACGCGCCGGAATGCGGCGCTGTATCGCGGCCCTTCATCTAACGCGTGACCTTTGCTGCTTTTTCGGCGTCTTCTTCCTTGGGCGGGAACAAGTCGTGGGCATCGATATTCAAGAACAGCGCCAGCACGCTGGCCACGAAGATCGACGAATACGTGCCGGTCACGATACCCACCAGAAGCGCCGCGGCGAAGCCGTGAATGACCGGCCCGCCCAGGAAGAACAAGGCCAGAAGGGTGAGAATTGTGGTGCCCGAGGTCATCAGCGTACGCGAGAGCGTCTGGTTGACCGCGGCGTTGACGACTTCTCGAGGAGTGGCCTTTCGCATACGCCGGAAGTTCTCGCGGATACGGTCATAGACCACAATTGTGTCGTTGAGCGAATAGCCCAGAACCGCCAAGAGCGCGGCCAGCACGGTCAAATCGAAGTCCATGTGCGTGAACGAGAACACGCCCAGGGTGATGACAATGTCATGTACAAGCGCGGCCACGGCCCCGGCCGAAAGCTTCCAATGGAAACGAAAGATCACATAGATCAGGATCGCGATGACCGTATACAACAGGGCCAGCCCGCCCTTGTTGACCAGGTTCTGCCCCACCTGCGGGCCGATGAATTCCACGCTCTGGAGCTGACCGCCCGGCGGCCCGGAGGCCAGCGCGCCCATGATGTTGTCACCGACGGCTGCGGCTTCTTGTTCGCCGTTGGCCGCCGGCAGGCGAATGAGCGCGGTGTCGGCGCTGCCGAAGTGCTGGACGGTGCGATCGGTGTACCCGGCGTTATCTAGGGCCTGACGCACATCGCCCAGCTCGACTTCTTGCGGATACGCCACGTGGACCACGACACCGCCGGTGAAGTCGATGCCAAAACTCAGCTTGCCCACCATGAGCGAGCCGATACTGGCCAGCAGCACGATCGCCGAGATGATGACCGCGTAACGCCCGAAGCCGACGAAATCGATCGAGGTGTTGGACTTGATCAAACGCATAATCGGCGCTTCCTTAGATCGAGATCTTTTTCAACCGGGCCTTGCGGCCGTAGATCAGATTAGCCAGCGCACGCGTGCCCATGATGGCGGTGAACATCGACGTCACGATGCCCAGCGACAGGGTGATGGCAAAGCCCTTGATCGGGCCGCTGCCAAAACCGAACAGCATGAGCGCTGCGATCAGCGTCGTGATGTTGGCATCGAAAATTGAGGTGAACGCCTTGTCGTAGCCCTGCTTGATCGCCGACTGCGGCGCACTTCCGGCGTCCAGCTCTTCACGTATGCGCTCGAAAATCAGCACGTTGGCGTCGACGGCCATGCCAATGGTCAGCACGATACCGGCGATACCGGGCAGTGTGAGCGTGGCTTGCAACAGCGAAAGCGCTGCCACGACCAGCACCAGGTTCATGAGCAGGGCCACGTCGGCCATCAAGCCGAACAGGCGGTAATAGACCGCCATGAACAGCACGACCACGAGAAAGCCCACGATGACCGCATTACGCCCCTGTGCAATGTTATCGGCCCCCAGGCTCGGGCCGATGGTGCGCTCTTGCACGATGTTGACCGGTGCGGCCAGCGCGCCGGCGCGCAGCAGCAACGCCAGATCGTGGGCTTCGCCCTGAGCCAGGCCGGTGGTCTGGAAGCGCTTGCCGAACGCGCTCTGAATGTTGGCGATGCTGATGACCCGCTGGTCGGTGGTCGGGCGTGTGATCTTCTCGCCGTCTTCGTAGCTGGTCTCGTAGCGGGTTTCGGTATACAGCACCGCCATCGGATCGCCGACATGCGACGACGTGACGTCGTACATATTGCTGGCCGCCTGACCGTCCAGCGTGACAAATACCGCCGGCTGGTTGGACTGTTGATCAAACCCGGCCGAGGCATCGACCAGCTGATCGCCCGAGGCGATGACGTCGGCCTGCAACAGGATCGGCTGGCCGTCGTCGGTCTTAAACAGCTCGCTACCGTCGGGCACGTTGCCGCTGCGCTCGGCTTCTTGCGGATCGTGCGACTGATCCACCAGGCGATATTCCAGCGTGGCCGTCTTGCCGAGCAGGCGTTTGGCCTGCGCGGTGTCTTGCACCCCCGGCAGCTCGACCACGATTTGGTCCTGACCCTGGCGCTGGACCAACGGCTCGGCCACGCCCAGCTCGTTGACCCGGTTACGCAGCGTGGTGAGGTTCTGCTCCAGCGCAAAAGCGCGGATGTCCTTGGCCCGTGACTCGGTCAGCGTGGCAACAAGGCTGTCGGCGCCCTGGCCGGGCCGAAAGTCGAGGTTGGCGAACTGGCTCGGCAGCGCATCACGTGCAGCGCCCAGGGCCTGGGCGTTAGGAAAGCTGATCCGGACGCTGTCGCCGTCCTGATAGGCCCGGCTGTAGCGGATCTCGTTCTCTCGCAGATAGGCCGGCAGATCGCGGGCGTAGCGCTCGTAGGTGTTGTCGAACACCGTGTCCATGTCGACCTGCAACAGGAAATGTACCCCGCCGCGCAGGTCTAGCCCTAGTGACATCGGTTCGGCGCCGATCGCACGCAGCCAGCCCGGCGTGGAGGGCGCCAGGTTGAGTGCCACCGTGTAGTCGTCGCCGAGCTGTCGTTTCAAGGCGCCGGCGGCCGCAAGCTGGGCTTCGGTGCCTTTGAAACGTGCCAGGAGTCGGTCATCTTCAAGGCGCACGCTCGTGGCCGGGACATCATCATTGCCCAGAATGGTGTTGACGCGATCAACCAGCGCGGGCCCGGCAGATGCGTTATCCGAGGCGGATACCTGGACGGCCGGCTGTTCGCCGAAGACGTTGGGCAAGGCATACAACAGCCCGACGACCAACACGGCGAGCAACAACAGATACTTCCACAGCGGATAACGATTCATGGCGCCCCGATGGGATAACGATGAGACAACGGTTCACACAGCACGGTGCGAGAACTTACAGCGCTTCGAGCGTGCCCTTTGGAACGACGCTGGTCACCGACGACTTCTGAACCCGGACTTCAGTGCCCTGGGCGATCTCGACCACCAAGAAGTTCTCGCCCACTTCGCGGATCTTGCCGGCCAAGCCGCCTGCGGTAACGATCTCACTCCCCTTATCCAGCGATTCAAGCAGTTTCTTGTGTTCTTTCTGTCGCTTCATCTGCGGCCGGATGATCATGAAGTACATGAACACGAAGAACACCGCGACCATGAGAACGGTCGGGATAATGCTGCCGCCCTGTGCGCCGCCGCCCTGTGCGTACGCATCGGAAATCAGAAAGTCCATCTTGTCTGCCCTCGAAGATGAGTGGGTGCTGAGTTGAAAAACAGCCGGGCCGGTGCCCGGTCATCGGACGGAGCGGCGTTATGCAGCCCCGGGAAATCAAGCCCGGCAGTATGCCACAGGCGCGGCCCCTGCCCGGTCACGCCCAGCCGCCGTGGGCGGCCTGTGGCGTGCCTGCGCCTTCGGGACCGGTGAAAAACGCGCGCTGGAACGCAGGATAGGCATCCGCATCGATGGCCGCGCGAATACGGCCCATCAGCTTTTGGTAGTACGCCAGGTTGTGCCAGGTGCACAGGCGCGCGCCCAGGATCTCGCCGCAGCGATGCAGATGATGAAGATACGCGCGGCTGTAGTGACGACAGGTATAACAGTCACAGTCCGCGTCCAGCGGCGCCGTATCGTGCTTGTGGACCGCATTCTTGATCTTGACGATGCCGGCATGGGTAAACAGATAACCGTTGCGTGCGTTGCGCGTGGGCATGACACAGTCGAACATGTCGATTCCATAACCCACTGAAGCCACCAAATCGGCCGGCGTGCCCACACCCATCAAGTAGCGCGGCGCATCGGCCGGCGTAAGCGGCAAGATGTGTGCCAGAACGCCTGCCTTGTCGTCCCATCCCTCACCGACGGACACGCCGCCGATGGCATAGCCATCGAAGCCGATATCAACGAGCGCGGCCATGGATTCGGCGCGCAGATCACTATAAATGCTGCCCTGGTTGATGCCGAATAGCTTGTTCGCGGAGTCGCCATGTGCAGCGCGACAGCGCGCGGCCCAGCGCATCGACAGTTGCATCGAAGATGCAGCATCGGCCTTGGCGACGGGAAAATCAGTGCACTCGTCCAGACACATTACGATGTCGGAATTCAGCGAGTGCTGCACCGCGATCGAGCGCTCCGGGCTCATGAACCACTTGGCGCCGTCGATCGGTGACGCAAAGGCCACGCCTTCTTCGGTGAGCTTGCGCATTTCGGCCAGGCTCCAGACCTGAAAGCCGCCGGAATCGGTCAGGATCGGGCCCTGCCAATGCATGAAGTCATGCAACCCGCCGTGGGCATCGATGATGTCGGTGCCCGGACGCAGCATCAGATGGTACGTGTTGCCCAGCACGATCTCGGCACCGAGACCGGCGACCTCTTCCGGCGTCATGCCCTTGACCGTGCCGTAAGTGCCCACGGGCATGAACGTCGGGGTCTCGACCGTACCGTGCGGCAGGTGCACCCGTCCGCGACGCGCGTCACCCGAAACTGCGAGGGATTCGTAGATCATGGCGGCGGAGTTTAGAGCCCCGCCGGCGCGCCGTCGATGCTGATTGACCGGATAGGCTCGTACGCAAACGCGTCAGGCCCTACACTGAAATTCTGCCCGCTGACTGACCGCCACCGTAATGCTGCTGATGCTTAATCGTGCCCGTCTTACTCGTGTCGTCGTTCTTTTTACCGGCGCACTGATGGCCGCGCCTGCCCTGGCTGCGCCCATGGCGCTGTCTAACCTGGCCCAGCTGAACCGACACGCCAAGGTCAGTGCCTATGTCATGAAACTGGCTGATCGCTCGACGATCGCCGAGCTCAACGGCGCCCAGCGGCTGCGCCCGGCCTCATCGAGCAAGCTCTTCGCGGCTTCGGCGGCACTGCAACAGTTTGGCCCCGAGCATCGATTCACATCGCGCTTCACCAGCCAGGCCCCGATCAGCGGCAACACGCTGCGCGGGGACCTGGTTTTTGTGGGCGGCGGGGATCCGGCGCTGGATACCCCGGCGCTGCGGACCCTGGTCGCGCGCCTGTCGGGGCGTGGCATTCAGACCGTGGCCGGTGATCTGGTCATCGACGATGGCCTGTTTGGTCCGGTGCCGTGTCTGACCCAGGACCGCTGCGCGGCCCAGCGGCGCTCGTCGCACGCCTACAGCGCTCCGCTGTCGGCGGCCGGCGTGAACTTCGGCACGGTCAACGTCACGCTGTATCCCGGTGACGCGCCGGGCGGGCCGAGCCGCGTGGTACTGCAGCCCGCCGGCCTGCCGGGCTATCAAATCGATAACCGGGTCGACACCGTTGCCCGCGGGGGCAGTGCTGGCGTCTCGGCCTGGCGCACCTACGAGGCCGGCGTATCCACGCTGCACCTGCGCGGAAAATTACCTGTCGGCTACGGCGCTTATGATTTTCAGCGCGGCGTGACTGGGCCGGCCGAGGAAACCGCCAAGATGCTCTCCACACTATTGTCGGAAGCAGGCATCCGCGTGACCGGGCGCGTGCGCACGCAGAGCAGCGACTACGACAGCCACGGCGCCCTGCTCGCCGAGATACAAAGCGACACCTTGGCCGAGCAGCTGATCCCCATGCTGGCTTATTCCAACAATTACATGGCCGATACGTTGACCCTGGATGTAGCCGCCGACAGCGGTTATAACCTGCCGTTGACGCTACCGCGGGCCTCACAGGCGCTCGAAGCCCTGGCCGATCGGGCCGACGCATTTACCTTCGGCTCGGCCGGCAACGGCTCGAGTGCGGCATTCACCAGCGGCAGCGGCCTGTCGCTGGAAAACGATATCTCGGCGCGTGATCTCGTGGCCCTGCTGGATTACATGTATCACCAAGATGCGCTGTTCCCGGCGTTCTACGGGGCGATTCCGGTGCCGCTATCAGCGCCGTCACGCACGCTCAAACAAGGCAACTTCGATTTCCAGACCCGGATCGTGGCCAAGACCGGCACGTTGTCAGAGCCGGTCACCGTGCGCGCGCTCGCCGGCTACATGCGCCTGTCGGACGGCGGCTTTGCAGCGTTCGGGATCCTCATCAACGGCACCGATGATGATCCGGCGCTTTCGTATCAGCAGACCGTAACCGCTTATCAGAAGGATCTCGAGGCGATACTGGCTGCTTATTGATCGTCGAGCCACCACCGGTGTTTGTGCCAGGGATATTGTCACCTGTGCCACGACCGGTATACTGCGCGCTGTCGCGCCCGGGTGGCGGAACTGGTAGACGCGTCGGATTCAAAATCCGATTCTGGTGACAGAGTGCGAGTTCGAGTCTCGCCCCGGGCACCATCAACACCTCCAAGGACGTCCATAATCGTCCAAAATCAAGCCCGAATCCAAGCGATTACGGGCTTTTTTAATGCGCCAAGTTCCAGAGGAGTCTATTGCCATCCGGGGGTATCTGGGGGTATTTTTGGGGGTACCAGATTGAAGACCGCTTAGAGATACCCCCAGCCATGGTCCTCACCGCCGTCCAGGTTAAACAAGCCAAGCCCCGCAAGAAGCAATACAAGCTTTCGGATAGCGGCGGGCTTTATCTGCTCGTCAGACCCAATGGCGGCAGATACTGGCGATTGAAATATCGCTTTCACGGAAGAGAAAAAACACTCGCTTTCGGCACCGCGGAGGACCTCTCGTTAGCCGACGCCCGCTCGAAACGAGACGAGGCGCGCAAGCAGCTCATCGATGGCAACGATCCAATGGAGCTTAAGCGGCGGGCCCAGGAAACAGCCAAGGCCCGTCAGGCAAATGCATTCGAAACGATTGCCCGCGAATGGCACGAGCACAAACGTCCAAGATGGAGTGAAAAACACGCCACGAAGGTTATACGCTCGATCGAGAATGATGTTTTCCCGGCGCTTGGCAGCCGACCTGTGGCCGAGATCACTCCGCCAGAAGTACTGCGGGTAATCCGCAAAATCGAGGAACGCGATGCTCTGGATTACTCCCATCGCGTTCTGCAGCGCATCGGCATGGTGTTCCGATATGCCATTGTCACGGGCAAGGCGACCTATAATCCCGCTTCGGATCTCAAGGGTGCATTGAAAACCCGTAAGGCGCGACACCATGCCGCGCTATCTCGCGATGAATTACCTGCATTTCTGCAGGGCCTCGATACCTATGATGGGCATGTAATCACACGTTACGGCCTACAGCTCATCGCTTTGACCTTCCTACGTACCGGCGAGCTACGCGCTGCTAGGTGGACGGAGATCGATATCGAGCGCGCTGAATGGCGCATACCGGCCGAACGCATGAAGCTCGGCGATGAACATATCGTGCCGCTGTCCGAGCAGGCCATAGAATTATTCGAAACGTTAAGCGAAATCACCGGCCGCTATGAGTATGTCTTTACCGGCCGGAACAGTACGTTGCGCCCCATGAGCGAGAACACGCTGCTCTACGCACTATATCGCATGGGCTATAAGCGCCAAACGACGGTTCACGGCTTTAGAGCGACCGCGTCGACCATTCTTAATGAGAGCGGATTCAACCGAGACGCGATAGAACGCCAACTCGCACATGCGGAGGGCAATAAAGTCCGCGCCGCATACCATAGATCCGAATATCTGGAGGAGCGCCGCCAGATGATGCAGTGGTGGGGTGATTATCTCGACGATCTGAAACAACGCTCCAAGGTCACGCGGCTTCGCGCTTAGCGCATGCTGAGCTAACGCAACAACAGCCCCTTGGTTAGGAGGATTAGATCAGCCATGACGCCACCATAACGATATTTGAACCGTTCAGCCTGACAGGCAAGCTCGAGCTATTCTCAAAATCCGGATAGGGGGCGCCATAGCGCCCCCTATCCGGATTTGGCGTTGGACTAATATTGACGCCGTTCGATGCCCATCCTTTTATCCGCTCAGCCAAGTCCACAGGTTTGATTTACCTGTCCGGGGAAGCTGAGCTAGCTGTGTAAACCCACCAGATTGTTCACAGACAGCCCGAGTCGGCTAATCGGTGGCTGGTGATCCAAGCTGGCATGGGGTTCTCACCCGTTAATGCGGACACTTCAAAGAAGGCTCATCATGGGCCGGCAAAAGGAGTGTTATGCCACGCAAGAAGTACAGTGCCGAGTTCAAGG
>MDSW01046224.1_pt1 | contig 28909 bp, 12 predicted proteins | sample 811171 | NCBI WGS metagenome assembly MDSW01 (sample SAMN05326641, study PRJNA326480) | marine metagenome | isolation source: seawater | place: Atlantic Ocean: North West | collected 2012 | reverse complement strand
GGGTGAAGAGTGACGACGGGAAAAGTCCTTAAGGATCGGCGTTCACCACGCGAACGGGGTCGTATGGGAGGCAGTCTCACCCTGCGTCCGCGAGTTGATGACGTCGATCTCGTGCAGGGTGACGACGTGGACAACCTCTTTCCTCTTCTGGAGCTCGCCCTCGGGGCACTGCACGAACTTCGTCTGCGCGCCCATGGCGTCGTAATCGCGCGAGCGCGCGAACGACCGACCGAGCTTCGTGATGCGTCCGGACGCCTTGTCGATGGTGACGACGTCGCCGGCGCTTACTTTTTCCTTGTTCAGCGACTCGATCATCTTTTGCCCGAGGTCGTACACCGTCTCCATCTCCGTCGTCTTGAGCGTGAGCTTGCCCATCTTCGGCGCCGCGCCGGAGGTGGCCGGTCGGTCGATCTCGATCTCCACGACCTCGCCCTCGATGATCTCCGTCTCTTCCTTGATGCGCACGCCGATGGCTTTGCGAAACGCTTGCGTCAGCGCCTCCGTCTTCGACATCTCCATCGAGAAGATCTCCGAGCCGGCCATCATCGCGAACGGGGTCTCCTCGCCGAGCGCTTTCGCCATGCCCATCGCGATCGCGGTCTTGCCCGTGCCGGGCTGGCCCGCGAGGAGGACGGCGCGGCCCGCGATCGCGCCCTCGCGGATCATGGAGAGGATCTGTTAGTTTTAAGAAGACGCGCAGAGGCGAGGAGAGGGGGCGTGGAGAAGATCGTCAGCAGGCGGGATCGGGGAGGAGACGCCGTCTCGGGGAAGCGCGCTCGCTGTCGGGGAAGAAACGACGTCGACGGACGAAGGCGGCGGCGGCGGCGGTGGAAGAGCGAGCCGCGCGCGACGGCGCGGCAGATCGCGCGCTTCGAGCGATCGCGCGCGAAATTCTTCATCCTCATCATCGTCGTCTTCTTAATCGGCGGGCCGACTTTTAAGATTCGACGATCGATCGAAGCGTCGGCGTCGATCGATCGCGCGAACGGCGCGCGAACGCGCGCGCGGGAGAGAGACGAGACGAGACGAGACGCACCACGCCCGCGGCCTTGCGCGCGTTGACCTGCCCGACCATCCCCTGCGACACTTTCCTCGCCTCGAGCGCGTCGTCGAGGCCGAGTCCGCGAATGTGCGAGTGCGCGCCGATGCGCTCGATCCGCGTGAGGTCCTTCACCTCCGCCACCTTGACGCCCTCGCCGCCTTCCGCCATGGTTCCCGCCGTGTGCGCGTTCTGTCGCGGACGACGCGTGTGGTGATCCCGCGTGCGATCGACGGTCGCGCGCGCGAGTGGAATGGAAGGGAGCGGAAGGACGATCGGAGTGATGAATGATTCGCGCGTTGACCGTGACCGTCCTGTCGCTGTCGTCGCTGCCGTCTGACAGACAGGACCGGACGCGCCACGCGCTAATTTCTTGGATGCGTTGTTCGTTGGTAACTTAACGGAGCGGACTCCCATCGATCCCAGAGGAGAAGCGCGCGGGGCGCGGCGGCCGCGAGCGACGCGCGCCGGCCGGCCATGGCGACCGCGGAGGACGAGAGCGCGTTCCTCAGCGCGGACGAGGCGGAGACGAGCGTGGACGGGGCGCGGCGAAGACCGCGGACGACGACGACGACGGACGTCGATTTCATGAGCCCGCACAAGCGCGCGGAGACGATGGCACTTCGCGCCGCGGCGTTCGAGCCCGTCGTCCACGCGGCGGACGGCGGCGGGCACACCACGGGGCTGGAGACCGGGAACGACGCGACGCTGGACGGCGACCACACCGCGGAGATCGACCACACCGCGAACGAGACCGTGGACGCGTTCGACGACGACGACGACGCGTCCGACGACGACGACGACGACGACGACGCGTTCGTCTCGGGCGGGGACGAGCCGCCGACGCCGACGCGCGGACGCCGCGCGGCGAACCAGCGGCGCGAGTTCGCGGCGGCGGAGACGCTCGAGCGCGCGGCCGCGAGCAGCGGCGGGGAGTTCGTCTCGGGGAGCGACGGCGAGGGCGGCCGGCGACGCGGAGGACGAGGAAGAGGAGGAGGCGGGCGCGCGCGGGGCGCGGCGTACGCGGCGGCGACGACGGCGACGACGGACGAGCACGACGCGCTGAACGTCGCGGTGATAGAAGACGACGACGAGGACGACGATGTGTTCGACGACACGAACGCGCCGCCGAGCCCGAGCGGCGTGCTGAACGAGGCGTGGGACGCGGCGACGCGGCGGAGAGGCGAGTCGGACGTGGATTTGGATTTGGCCCCGGCGGGAGTCGCGTCGGACGACGACGACGACGACGCGCTTCCGTCGCCGCCGTCAGAAGGGGACAGCGACGACGGCGGGTTCGCGTCCGCCGGGGACGACGCCGCCGCGGCGGGCGGCGCCGCGGGGGAAATCAAACCGGCGAAACCGACGGCGCCTTCGCCTGCGCCGCCGCCGCCGCCGCGCCGCGCCGCGCCGCCGCCGATCGCGGTGGCGCAGGCGGCGTTGGCGACGTCATCCGCGGGGTGGGGCGACGAGCGCGACGCCGCGGAAGCCCTAAACCGCAGAAAGAAAGGGACGTCGTACAAGGCGAAGGCGGAGGAGCTCCTGGTGAGAGCCAAACGCGGCAGCAGCGAGGACGACGAGAGCAGCGACGGCTCGGACGCGGACGGCGCGTTCGACGACGCCGCGGAGATGCAGCGCGTCATGGCCGCGGCGTCCGCGTCCGCGTCCGCCGCGTCGCGGCGCGGCGGTTCGCAGGGTCAGGGCGGGACGCGCGGCGCGGGCGCGGGCGCGGGCGCGGGCGAGCGATTGGAATTATTCGCCGGGTTGGACGACGAGACGGCGGCGGCGGCGGCGGCGGCGTTGGCGCACGGATACGCCGTGGACGACGTCATGCGCGTGTCTCGACGCGCGCAGCGACGGAAGCTTCAGAAGGAGAAGTACATGCAGAAACTCCGGCACGGGTTCGACGCCGTGAGCGCGGAGGAGACGACGCGACGCGCGGCGGCGGCGCGGCGTAACGCGTTCTCGGAGACGGATCGATTCGGACCGCGTCGGGGCGGCGGCGGCGCGGGGTCGCCGGGAGGGTTCGACTACGACTTCGGCGGGGGCGGTCGCGGGGTGGAGCGAGGGTTCGGCACCGAGGTCGATCGGAGGGGCGCGTCGAGGATGGCGGCGCGGGCCGCGGTCGCGGCGGAGTTTAAAGCGCGAGGATCGAGCGGCGGCGGCGGCGGCGGCGACGCGGACGGCGGCGGATCGCGCGGCCGTTCCGGCCGCGGTCGTCGATCCGGCGACGGCGGCTCCTCCGCGAACAGCCCGAGCGGCGGGTCCGCGGGCACCCTGGGGTCGCCCTCCACCCCGAACGCGGGGGGGAGCCCGAGTCCGAGCCCGATGAACCCCGGGTTCAACGCGATGAACCCGATGGGACTGATTAACAACCCGATGGGGATGCTGTCCCCGATGTTGGGGATGCATCCGATGATGAACCCGGCGATGGCGGGGATGATGATGCAGCAGCAGCAGCAGCAGCAGCAGATGATGGCGCAGATGATGTCGCAGCAGTTCAACGCGATGAACTTCGCGGCGACCGGCGGCGGGGGCGGGTTCAACCCGCAGTTTCAGTCGATGATGCACCCTGCGCAGCAACAGGCGTACCACGGCCAGCCGCCGTCGCCGCCGTCGCGACAAAACCAAAACCAAAACCAAAACCAAAACCAACGCCCGTCGCCGCCGCAGCGAGGGAGCGAGCGCGTCGCGGAGGTGTTCGCGCTCGTCGCGAGCAACTCGTGGGAGGAAGTCGTCGCCCTCGTGGACTCCGACGCCGTGGACGTCGACCTCGCGGACGCGCGCGGGAACACGCTGTTCATGGCGGCGGCGTCCAGAGGGCACAAGCGGCTGTCGAAGCGTCTGATGAAGCGCGGCGCGGGGGTGAATAAGGTGCGTTCTATACACTGGTCCCCATACGACCCCGTTGGCGCGGTGAACGCGATTCCTTAAGGACTTTGCCCTGCGCATCTCTCCGCCCAGCCCTCGCTTTCAATCCCCGCCCTCGACGCCTTTCAACTTCAACTGACGCCTTTGAACTCCACCCCGACTTCGCTTTGTATGGAATGACCCTAAGCAAAACGCGGACGGGCAGACGGCGTTGCATTACTGCCTGGCGTTCGGGCACGACGCGCTGGGGGATTACCTCCTCGCGAAGGGCGCGGACGCGTCGGTCGCGAACAAGCACGGGCTCACGCCGTTCGACGGGTTAGTGCCCGAGTAGTGCGGTACGTAGAGAGTTCGGAGGCGGCGGGGCGGGGACGAGGATTTGGGACTGTTGTTCGTCGCGCGCGGGTTTTATTTGGTCGGCGGCGTCGTATCATCGTATCATCTTCTCTCGTTCGTCGTGCATCGCGCGTCGCGCGTCGGCGCGCGCGGGACTCTCAGAGTCGGTTTTTTCTCGTCTGCGCGTACGTCCGTCGTACTCGTGCTTCGCTCGCGCGTCGTCCCTTCCGTCACTCGAGCTTATCCGCGAGCGTGCCGCCGCCTTCGCACTTGATTTTGTCCGCGTAGTCTACGATCCTCTGGACGTTTCTCCCGTCGCAGTCGACCCAGTCGAGCCCAGCCTCTCGCTTCATGCATCCCTTGACCTGCTCGAGGACGTCGTCGAGGCCGTCTCCGCACGCGATCTCGACGTCGTCGGAACGCGCGAGCGCGGCGTCGCGTATCGCGGAGAAGCACTGCTCTCCGCAGAGGCCCTCGTCGTCGCCGAGGCACGCGACCGCGACCGAGTTCTGCGTGTCCACGTCGATCGTCGGGCACTCGAGCTCCGCGGCGAGCGCGGTCGGCGGCGTCGCGAAGAGGACGCACGCGACCGCGGCGGCGGCGAGGAGGAGGCGGGGCATGACGCGACGGCGGCGGGGATTGGGAGAGGGTGCGGCGGCGCGCGGATAAGTGCCCTCGGATACGGGGAAAGGAAAGCGTCTTCTCATCTTCCCTGCCAAGAAAACCAAAGCCACGATACACGACAGAAGAGGACGACACGACGTTCGCGCGCGTCAAACAGAACATGGACGCCGCCTCGCCGCATCCCGCGCCGATGAAGGTCGAGCCCACGCACTCGATGGAGGAGGAGGAGGAGGAGGAGGAGGAGGAGACGCCGCCATCGTCGCCGTTCGTCGTCAACCTCATCTCCGACGCGGACGGCGACGACCTCGACGTCGCCGTCGCCGCGAGCCCCGCGAAGCGAGAGCCGCCGACGCCCGCGCCGGAGCCGTCGCCTCGACCCGGCGCGCGGCCGAGCGCGTCGTCCGAGTGCGACTTCGAGACGCTTGCCGCGAGAGTGCCGCGCGCGTGGACGTGCGCGGAGCGCGAGCGCGACGAGCTCGAGGACGCGCGCGCGCGCGTCGCGGCGGCAGAAGAAGCCGCGGAGGAAGCCAAGGCGCGCGCGAGAGAGGCGAAGCGAACCGCGAAGGCGGTCAAGCGCGAGGCGGAGAAGGCCGCGGCCGCGCCGACGAGCGGGTCGCGCGCGGACCTGATCGGTAAGTCCTTCGCCGCGATCGTGGAGCACGCGAAGACGAAGGCGCCGACGGAGATGGAAGGCGTCGTCGTCGGCGTGGAGAGAGACAGGCACTTTGGAGAGCTTCTCAGCGTCGCCTACGGGGAAGAGGCGGGCGAAGACGCGCTTCTGTTCGAGGAGTTGATTCTCGTGCTGCGAGACAAGAGCCTCGTCCCCGCCGCGGCGCGGATGATGTGCGATCACATCATGCGAAACGCTAAGAGTTTCGGGAAAGAAGCAGGATTTCAAAGGCTTCGCACGCGCATTCCGGAGGCGATGGCATGGAGAGATCGCCCGAGGCAAGGTTGTGGATACGGGATTCAATTCGGGCGCTTCAAAAAGGATACCGACGTGAACGGCAACGACGCGTACGCTCCCTTCATCGTCGACGCGACAGGCGAGGAACACCCGTTCAAGTGGCCGTCGCCGACCACCTGGGGCGCGGCGGCGGCGTACGATATCATGTCGCGGCATCTCAAAGCGCACGGACCGGGGATTCAGGACGAGCGAACGAACTTTCCGCCGACGCTATCGCACGCGGACCTGATCGGGATCATGATGGCGGGGTACGACCAGCGACACGCGCACAAAACCGTGGTGGAAATCGATGCTTCTGAGGAAGAAGAGGAAGAAGAAGAAGAAGAAGAAGAAGAAGAAGAAGAAGAAAAAGAAGAAGAAGACGTCAACGAGACCGCGTCCGAGGAAGAGGGAGTTCCCGAGCGTCCCGCGAAGAAGCGCGCGCGCACTGAGATCACCGCCACGGCGAAGGAAGAGGCCGGAAGACCGTCGTGGGTGTACAAGACGGCGAACATCGAGCAGTCTGGGGCGAAACCCGTGAGGCGACGGACCGGGATCTCAGGATACTTCGGCGTGCGCTGGGGCGCGTCGCTCGGACCGACCGCGAAGCCGTGGAACGCGCAAATCAACATCACAGGGTGCGGGAAGACGACGGACATCTCGCTCGGGTCGTTCGAGACCAAGCGCGAGGCGGCGCTAGCGTACGATTTCGAGGTCCGCCGCCGCGGGCTGACGCACAGCAAGCCGACGAACTTCCCTCCTGAGGCGGTGGCGGGGATGAAACCGCACGAGTCAAAGTTAGCGACGTCGATTGGCACTGCGAACGACGCGGCGCTGATGGAGCGGTTGAAAGCCTCTGTCGCCGGCCAAATGCCGCTCGCGGGGCACCGCGTCACGGAGCAGTTCGTGGAGAACGTCTGGCGCCGCGCGGAGGTGCGCGTGCCGTACCACATCATGACCCCGAAGTCCGCCAAGACGGCCGCCGTGGACCACTCCCGGTGGGTGCTCTTACACGATCTCGTGGCGAAGCTCGACGGCGCGGCGAAGCTGCGGCTGTACGTCGCGCAACACAAAGACGAGTTCGCCGGTCTCGGCGCCGGCGACGACGCGAGCGAGGCGCGACCGGTGACGTCGCTGTTCACGATCTTCAAGCACAGGCACGACAGCGGCGCGGAGGACGACGTGATTCTCGCCGGGTTCCACCCGTTCGAGCACCTGTTGAAAAGGAATCCTCCGATACCGTACAACGTCGTGCAGCTGATCGACGGCGACGCGTACGACCTCACGGCGGAGGAGATCACGGAAGATCTGAGAAGGCAAGGGCTGACCGTGGACGATGGTCGCCAGGAGTTGCCCGCCGTCGCGCTCGCAGACGCGCCGATGAACGACGACGGCGACGACGACGGCGGCGGCGGCGGCGGCGGTGGCGACGACGGCGGCGGCGACGACGGCGGCCGCGGCGACGACGACGGCGGCGGCGACGACGACGGCGGCGGCGGGTTTCCGTCAGACGACGACGACGACGACGACGACGAGGACATCGACGACGACGCCGACGGCTTGAAACGAAACCCGCCGCCGCCGCCGCGCGCGCGCGTCGCCCCCGCCGTCGGCGGCGGCCAGCGAACGATCGAGTACCTGGACCTCACGAAGGACGCGACGGACGCGCTCGGGGAGTGGAAGTCCAAGCTCGAGAAGGGATGGATCTCCCGGAAGCAATACGACGCCATCAGCGAAAAGCTCGTGTCGAGCTACATAAATAAACTGTGAGAGGACGAGAAGACGACGCGCGCGAGAGACGAGACGAGACGCAACGCTGTTGTGATGATGAATACCTTACGATAGTACATAACATCCTATATGCCCTGCTATATCTCTACGGACGCCGCGGCTGGTGTCCACCATCGCCGCGGCCTAATAAGGTTTTTTCCCCTGGTCCCTCCCAAATTCTTTTTTCGTTTCACTCACGCCAGATCTCATCACGTCGCGAGCGCGAGGAGAAGCGCGGTGCCTCGCTTGATCCAGAAATCCGAATCGCACGCGCCGCCCTTCAGGTCCACGAACGTCATGAACGACGGCCGCTCGCGCGACCCGGTCCTCACCGGGTACATGTACAGCGGACACGAGTAAATCCCCTTGGCGTTTTTCTTCTTGTTATCCGTCGGCTTGAAGTGGACGATGGGCATGTCCACGATGAGCTCCATGGGCGAGGGTTCGCACAAGTTCCCGTTCTCGAAGTCCCACCCCGCGCCTTCGAGGTACATGTCTTTGACGTACACCCCTTCCTTCGGGGGTTGGTGCACCTCTTTCTCCTCCGCGTTCACGATGGAGTACTCGAAGCTCAGCGTGTCGATCGGAATCGCGTTTTTGCGCGCCGTCGTCTGCAACACCGCGGTGAGGAAGCACGACGGGTACGTGAACCCGGCGAGCCAGTACACTTTCGGGTAGCCTTCCTTGATCCATCGCGTGATCTGATCGAGGCGCGCCATCAGATCGCGCGTCCACGACCCGAGCGGTTTGATCGACGGGTACGCTTTGAGGTAAATCCCGGGGACTTTATTCGCCGCGAGCGCGTCGAAGATTTCATCCAAATCCGCGGACATGACGACCAAACCTTTGATCCCCTTCTTGAGCAAGTGCAACGTCGTGAGCATGTTGTTGATGAGAATGTTATACCGCTCGACCTCCTGGAACAGCGTCACGTGAAGCGGGGATAAGTCGTCCTCTTTATCCTTCATCAGCTTCTCGTGGTTGTACGGCTGCGGCACGTGCGAGAGCATGTCGTCGATGATGTCCAAGACGCGCTCCTCCGCGGTGATGCCGCCGCCGCCGCCGCCGTCCGTCTTCGGCTGAAGACTCAAGCACGACTCGAGCGTGATCGTGGAGTCGGTGATCATGTACGAGATGTCCGCGTTCGGGTGCTGCCCGAACGCCTCCGCGCGGTCGTTCTGCGGCAGCGTCTGAATGTAATCCTTGTACGACTGCAGCGGCCCCTCCGGAGGCACGAAGTACGTGTCCAGAGACGACAGCCTGTAGTTTGGCACCTCGAGCGCGTCCTCGCAAAAGTACTGGTTCAGGTACCCGGAGAGCACGCGGCGGTCGATCTCGTCCGTGACGCGGCCGCCGTAGTTGGCCTCGGAGATGAGATACTTCAGCGCGTCCCACGGCGTGTTCTCGTACGCGTCGAGGTACGCCTTCAAGACGTCGTCGGAGACGGAAAAGTCCGTGTCGTTGAAGTCGTACGCGATGTTGATGCCCAGCGTTCGAAACTTTCGTCGCTCGAGCATGACGGCGTGGAAGTACGACAGCGCGAAGAGGAGCTTCGCGTACTTGTGCTTCGTCTTGCACGCGTCGAAGGTCTCCTCCGTGACGCACGTCTGGTACAGACGCGCGAGATTCGCGCGTAAACCCTTCGGCGGCTCCGTCGTCATCTTCAGACCGCGTTGGAGAATCGCGAGCGGAAAGTGCGGCGTCGGGTTGGAAGACAGCCACAGCCGGAAGTTCTCGTGCGGCTGCTTCTCGTCGAACGCCTCGATGATCTTCTGCAAGTCCGGGAGCCACGACAGCATGAGGTGACAGTTCGCGAGGAACACCCAGTTCCCTTCGATCGTCGCCGTCGAGATGAGCTTCGTCGCCACCGGGGCTTGGCCCTGACCGAGCGCGACGCTGAAAAACTTCTCGCCGAGCCCCTTGGCTTGCGCGAGCTGCTTCAAGTTGGCCGTCGGGTCGACGCCGGGGGATAAGACGAAGATCAGCGGCGCGCTCGGCGTGGAGTCGCCGTAGGTTTCGTTGAGGTCGAGCACCGGCGGCTCGACGTACTTGCGCCCGAGCGAGTTGGCGACGTAGTTTGTCGCCGCCTTTTCGACGCGGTCCATGCGTAGGCAGCGAATGAAAATCATTCGCTGCAGCTCGTTGCACTTTTGCTCCCACTCGCCCGGGAGTTGACTCTTTTGCGGCGACTCCGGCTCCGCGTTTCTGTACCAGTCCTCCCACTCCACGAACTCCTTCTCGAACGACGTGATGATCCCGCGGAAGTGCTCGACGTTATCCAGTTCGACGATGTTATCCCACGCGAGCTCGGAAATCCAATCCGGCGCGGGGTTCGGCGACTGCAACGAGCGGTCCAGCACCATCCCGCCCTTGAGGAAAAACTGCCACTCCTCCAGGTTCACCTGATTCGACGACTGCAGTATGCGCACGCACATCTGCAGCGACAACAGCAGCTTGTGCGCCTCGAACAACCCCCTCGAAGTGTACTTGTACACCGCGTACGTGTGGTAGTCGTTCAGGTACTCGATCCTCTTCTCGAGCTCCTGCGACTTGGGCGCCTTGGCGATGGAGAGCAAAAATAAATCCATGTACGCGTCGAGCGAGAACTGGTACATCGGGTCCACGTTGGCGAGGTCGTACAGAACAAAGTACAGGATCGCCGCGCGCACGGAGCACGGGCGGTACAGCGACGACGCCTCCTCGATCTGCACGGACGTCGTCTCCGCGATCTTGAGCGACTCGGTGACTTCGTCCGAGGTTGTCTTCGAGGCGTTTAGGGTGTTGATGAGCTCGATGTTGTCGAGCAGCGACCCCGTCGCGTTCGAGAGCAAGTCGAGTAAGGTGTCCTCGAGCTCGATGATCGTTCGCTTCCCGTTCGCAACCTTGACGACGAGCTCGTTCTTCTGCTTGTCCAGGTCCGGTCGTTCCTTTTGCACGACGACGTTCAGGAGCTGCGCCTCTAAGCCTTGCTCCTTCACCGCGAAGTTCACGATGGTCACCTTCGTGCTCACCTCCGGGGTGTAGTGCGGGTTGAACAGCTTGGACGTGAGGTACAACCGAAAGTCCGGGGAGTAGTCCACCTCCTTATCCCCGAGCTTGATCATGACCTGGTTGCCCTTCTTGATGAACGACTTGGAGAGCACGGGCTCTAAGATCGGGTCGATCTCCTCGCCGACGTCTTGGATCAGCACCGGGTCGCCGAATTGGATCGCGTTCTCCATCTGACGCACCATGTCCGACATGTTCAACGTGATCACCTTCAATCCGTGCGGCTTCTCCATGTTTTTGATCCACTTGTTCCCTTGTCCTTGCGGGTCGATGAGCAGCGGCCATCGCGAGCCTCGCGTCACGACGACGCCATTCTCCGTGCTGAACGAGTCCGCGGGGAGGCCCTGAATGTTCCAGTCTCGAACGTCGGAGGGGTCCGCTAAAAACAGCGCGAAGTCGAACGCCGCGGAGGACGGAATGCCGAGCTGCTTCACCTGCGGCAGCCACGTCTTCGCGACGAGATCGTCTCGGTACTCGCTCGGGAACGGGCCGGCGTACGACATGAACGCCGCGGCGATGACGACGTCCCCGGGGAGGCACCCGATCTGTTCTTCGTACAGGACGATCGAATTTTCCCACCTGTCTTTTTCTCCGGCGAGTCCGGAGACGAGCTTCTCGGCGCGCTCGAGCTTTTGCTCCAAATCCGCGAGCTCGTCCTCCAGGGCTTGCTTCTTCGCCGTGGACGCCTCGTACGTGTCCTTCAGCGCCTGTACCTTGTCGAGGACTTCTTTGAGCTGCGCTCGCGCTTCGGTCAGCGCGGCCTGCTTCTTCTCGAGCGCCTCTTGCGCCGCCTTCAGCTTGGCGCGCTTCGGCGCAACCTCCTTGGCGACGTTTCCGTAGATGAACATCGCGTGCACCCACTGGCACAAACCCTTCGCGGCGCCGGACACTTTTCCGATGACGTCGGGCTGGTACTCCGGGTCGTTGACGTACTTCTTCATCTTGTTCAGAAGCGAGTCCACGAGGAGCTCCTTGTCGAACTCGACCAGGCGCGTGAGGAACTGCGAGTCCCCGAGCTCTTTCTTCGCGGTGTCCCACGCCGGGGACTTCTTCAACACCGTCATCACGCCCTTGAGGCACAACTCGACGAGCGCCGGCGGTTTCGCGTACGCCTTGAGCTCCGCCATGTCCTTCTTCGTGAGGACGTTCAGCGCCGCCTCGGCGGCCGCGAGCGCGGGCATGGCCTTGTCGAGACCAGCCTGGCACTCCGCGGCGATCGCGTTCGCTTCCTCGGCTTCTTTTTCAATTTTTTGCGCCTCGGCGGTGACGTGCTTCTCTTGCTCGTCCGCGACGCGTTTGTCTTGGACGATGGTCACGAGGAGCTCCTCGCAGTCGATCTTCGCCTTGGCGACGACGACTTGCTTCTCCTCCGCGATTTTGGACATCTCGGTGACTTGCACGCCGGTCTCTTCGAGCTTCTCGAGGCCGCCGCGGAGCTTCGTCGCCTTGCCGCCAATCTTCGACCGCTTCTCGTTCAACAGCTTGCGGTAGCCGTTGACAAACTCGAGGTAATTCGTGGGCGTGACGTAGTTCTTACGCTTCAACTTCTCGAGCATCTCCTTGGACTTCTCCGCGGTCGAGCGGTGACACGTCGCGAACACGGTGCAGAGCGCGTCCTTCACCTCTTCTTCCATCCCTTGCTCCGCGGACATCTGCTTCGACGCCACCTCCTGCAGCGCGTCCGCGGGCCACTCGGTGAACCAATCGATCGTGCAGCAGTTCACGAGCCCGGGGAACATTCTGCACCGCTCGCGGAAGCCCTCGCCGATCGGGGACATGCAGAGGACGATGTGGAGGTTGTTGATCACGCGCGATAAGAAGAAGGCGTAGAGTTCGTCCTGTAAGTCCGCGGGCGCGCCGGCTTTTTTCGCCGCCGGTCGCACTTCTTCGCACAAACCCCCGAGCTCGTCCTTGGTGAACAGGTTGGGTACCTCCCCGGACGTCAACACGTTGTTGATGTCCTCCAAGAACGTCTCCACGACGATCTGCGTCTCGTCGAATAAGAACACCGTGGGCTTGTCCGCGACGCCAGCCTGACGGAACAGCGTCTTCAGATCCTCGCGGAACTCGACGATGCGATAGTTCTTCGTGATCTCGATCGAGAAGCACTTCAACCCGGCGACGTACGTCGCGAGCCGAGCGAGGGATTTTCTCCCGCTGCCGCCCACGCCGACGAGCAGCGCGTTTCCTCTCGGTTGCATCAGCACCCGGTGCACGCGGCACACGTGCATCAGCGCGTCTTTGAACAGCACCAAGTCCATGGCGCTGTACCCGGGCTCCAGGGCGTAGTCCTCGAGCTTCTCCGTGAGGACGTCTTTGAGTTTTTTCATCTCCGTCACGGCTTCGTACGGCGGTTCGTCCACGTCCATGCGCATGAACGACACGAACGGCGGGCACTCGCCGTAGAAGGGCTCGAACAGGGACTCCCACGAGGAGTTCAGGTTGCCCGAGAGCTTCTGGTCGAGCTGGTTGCGCAACCACGCCTTGTCGTCGTGGTCCCACATGCGATCGCCGAAGATGCGGAAGCACTCGTGGCACCACAGCTGCAGCAGGTTCTCTTTGCTGTCGTAGTACTGCCGCGTCGCTTGCATGACGCCCTGGATCACCTTCGCGAGGTCGCGCGTGTTGAACAAGTAGTGCGACTTCGCGGGCGTGGGCAGCAACTCCTCCGCGATGGACGCGTACAGCTCGATCGTCGCCTTCGTGATGGGATCCCCCAACGGTTTCAGCTGATCGTCAAACGTGGACAGTTTGTCGTTCAAGAGCGTGGAGTAAATGCGGTGCAGCTGCGCGTCCGAGGGGTTCGTCATGTTGAGCGTCGCAAACACGGACATGATCCGCTGCGAGAAGGCGTTGCGGCCGCCTCCGGGCGGTGCCATCGACGCCATGAGCTGGATGTCCTTGATGTTCTTGACCTCGCACTTCTCGCGGTCGTACCAGAAGCCGTTGTCCGCCCAGAGCTTCAACAGTTCGAGCGGCGGCATGAACCCAAACTGCGACTTTTGCGGCATGTTGAAATCGTCGATGTACACGAGCATCTTCTTCCCGCCCGCGGGCGCGAACACCCCTTTGGAGCGCTTCTCGAGCTTGCCCTCGATCGTGTTCTGCAGCGAGTTGGACGACGTCTGCGCGCTGAAGTTGACCATCATCGACGACTTGCCCTCCGGGAGCGCCTCGAGGCACGACTGCGCCACGGGAGTCGGGGCGGGGTGGAGTTGAAAGGCGTCAGAAGCGGAGTTGAAAGGCGTCGCGGGCGGGGATTGAAGGGAAGGGGTGGGCGGAGAGAAATGACGGCAAAAGTCCTTAAGGATCGGCGTTCACCACGCCAACGCGGTCGTATGGGGAACAGTGTGACGCGACTCCTACCTGCGCCACCATCGTCTTCCCGACGCCGACGTTGCCGATGATCAACACGTGCCGCTGCACGCCCGCGAGCGCGAGCGCGACCGTCTTCGTGCGAAGCGTGTCGATCGTCGGGACCATGATCTTGAAGAAGGGCATCCCGGGCGGCGGGCGGTACTGCGCGAGTTTGCTCGCGAACGGCGTCCACTCTCGGTTTTTCGGACACACGAAGTATTCGTACACCGTCTCCGGCGGCGGGAACCGCGAGTCGACGTCGCGCAGGAACGAGTCGAAAATCTTCCTAGACTCCCCGTCCACGGAAGCGCCGACGGACCATATGAGGCAGTAGAAGAACGTGAGCTCGATCGTGTTGACGTACGACTCGTCGTCCGGGTCGAGGCCGTGCTCGGGGTCGCAGTGCGCGTCGAACAGCGCGGTGAACTGCCGCACCGCCGCCAGCTTGTCCGTCTGCACGAGCTCCCTGAGCTGCAGCCGACGGAGCTCCAGGGCGTCTTCCATGCATCGCTCCATCATGGTCTTGAGCGTGGTGGATAAGACTTCATCTGATTCGTACTTTTTCATCCACGACGTGACGTACGGCCACCACCCGAGGTCCTCGACGTTGAGGTAAATCATCCCCGCGCGCGACACCGTCGCGGGGGACGCTTGGGAGAGATCTTCAACCTCGAACAGAATCGAGACTTGCGGGGACATCATGATGCGCTCGCCGGAGAGCAACGTCAACAGCTTGTTGTCGTCCAGAAGCGTGTTCATGGACTCGATCCACAGCGTGTCCACGGGGCCGTCGAACAGCGTCCACTTTTGCGTCTGCGACTCGTCTTTGCAAATGTTTCGCATCACGCGCGCGAGGATGCCGTCCTGCCACTCGTGCGTCGAGGGGTCGAAGCATCCGTAGATCTCGTCGTTCGACAGCGCGAGCGGGTTGATCGTGTACACCTCGACCTTTTGGAACTCACCCTCGCCCTTGCCTTCCTTGCACAGCTCGGCCATGGCTTCTTTTAACACCGTCCACGCCGCGGTTTTTCCGGCGCCGGTTTTCCCGACGATCATGTTTCCGTGCCGCGCGACTTTGCAGTCGAAAATCTGAATGATCTTCACGATCCACTCGTCCACGACTTGTAAACCGAGCTCGTCGCACTTTCGCACGAGCATCTTCTTCAGGTCGCTGTCCTCCTCCTGCGGGAGGTCCACGCCCGGGAACAAGTCCCCGAGCAACGCCCTGAACAGCGGGATGTCCAAGTACACGAGCTTGGGCATGATCAGGTCTTGCATCGTGCGGTATAAAATCGCCTCCTCGGAGCCCTCCGGGTCGATGCGCTTGAACGCGCCCGCGGCGCGCGAGATTGGAATCACGAACGAACGGAGCGTGTAATCGTAGTGGTCCTGCTTCGACAGCTGCTGCTGCGACAGCTCCATGATCGCGACCATCTTCTTCGCGAGGACTTTCGCGGAGGAGAAGCCCTCCGCGAACATCATGATCTCCGCGATGAGGTTAAAGTCGGGGACCATCATCGACACCGGTCGGACGATCGCCTTGAGGTTATCCGGCAGCTCCGCGCGACCGGCGTACCCGGGGTTCATCGTCACGAACACGCCGCAGGACGGGATGAGACGGATGTCCTGGCCCTCGAAGAAGAACGTCTTCGCGCGGACTTTCACCGCGGCCATGATGACGGAAATTTGCGTCGCGACGACGGAGAGCACCTCCACGGAGATGCGGTTAAACTCGTCGAGGCACGCCCACGCGCCCGTCTGCGCCAACCCGCTGAACATCTTCGCGGTCATCTTATAATCGACGCCGTCGGAGCAGTTGAAGACGATGACGTACCGCGCGAGCGCTTTGCCGAAATCCTTCACGGTTTCCGTCTTACCCGTGCCCGCGGGTCCGAGTGGATTCCCGCCTCGACGCGTGAACATGGCGGCGCCCAAGGTCATGTAACATCTGTCCGTCAGCGGCGTCACGACGAGACGTCCGTTGTTGCCTTGGTACTCGTACCCGTACGAGAACACGGACAGCACCTGCTTCACGACGCAGTCGTTCGCGGTTTGGTCCCAGTAAAACCGAAGCTGCGAGACCCACTCGAAATCGGTGACCTGCGTGCACCCCGCCTTCCCGAGCTTGTCGATCGAATCTCGCGCGTGCACCTCGATCGTGATCAACGCCACCACCTTCTTGCGGTTCACCTTATCGAGCTTCGACCGCGTCATCGTGACGAGCTTCGAGAGGTACGACACCCACTTCTTCTTCAGCGTTCGAATCGCCTTCTTCGCCGCGTCCGGATCCGACAGCGCCTTTTCGCACTCCGTCGTCCAGACGACGCAGCCGGCGCTGATGATGCACTGCCCGGGGTATTCCTTCACCCACTTTTCTTTCTTCATCCCTTTGCTGTGCTCCAGCGTCGCGTACAGGGACTTTTTCGTCGCCGCGTACATCGCGGTCTCGACCGAGTTGAGCCACTCCTCCGGTCTGCCGTCCGTGGTGACCTCGTCGTTGAACGGAATCGTCTCGCCGTCGGGGGAGTGCATCGCGGTGGCGCCGTACGCGCGTCTGCCGTCCTCCCCGGGCGCGTGCATCTCGAGCTTTTTGATCCCCTCGAACATACCTTTGAAGTGCGGCTGCACGTTCATCGGGTCTTTCGCTTGACCGAGAATCTCGAGAAGATCGTCCGAAGAGATGAAGTAGAAGCGCGGGAACTGCTGGCGCTTCTTCTCGAGGTAGTCCTCCAGCGACTTTTGAATCTTCTCGAGCTTGGCTTCCATGTCCGTGAACTTGTCCAGCCGCGCGTTCGAGACCGGCGTCCCCGCCTTCGGGTCCGACCCCGTGCACGCCTTGACGACGTTCTCGATCTCTGTCATCTCCGCCATGTTCTTGATGAACGCGACGTTCACGGCGTCGAACATTTTGCTCTCCTGCGGGAGCTGCTTCCGAATGTCCTCCGACCCGACGAAGATGTTCTCGAGGTAGGTCCAGCTCATCTGCACCTTTTGCACGAGATCCATCATCTCGCTCACGAGCGAGAGCTTCTGCTCCCAGCTCGTGATGGTCGCCTCGAACACGAGGAAGAACTTGGACGCTTTCATCGTCGACAGCGTGACGACGTTGTCCTCCAGCGCCGCGAACACGTCGTCCGTGCTGCGAAGCCGGTAAACCACTTTGCCGCCTTTTTGCCCGCCCTCGCGTTTGACCATGTCCATGTTCAGGTCCTGCCACCCCTCCTCGATCGCCGCGAGCGAGTTCTCGATCGCGAGTTCTTTCGTCGCGTTCGTCGAGAGCTCCCCGACGAAGTCCGCGTGCTCGCTGAGCCCGAGGTCGTTGACCTTTCCGAGCGTGAACGCGTCCCCGTGCGGATCGAACCTCTCCCCGCACCGTTCCATGAGCTGCTCCCAGTGCCGCTGCCGAATCGCGGGGTTCCGCAGGTCGATGATCAGCGGCAGCGTGCGCTTGAACGCGTCCACGGTGTCTTTGACGCCCTGCCACGCGCTCCAGTGCTTCACCTCTCTTCCGAGCTTCTGAATCTTCTTCCCGACAATCTGCGACGCGTTTTCTAATTCCTCGACGTCGATGTCCTTAAACTTGCCATCCTTCCAGCCGTCGTACGCGGTGATCCACTCCTCGATGACGTTCCACACCCCCGAGAGCTGCGCCGTCTCCTTCTCGCACTCCACGAGCCCGCTGAGCGGCGGCGCGGGCATCCCGAATATCTCCATACCAGCCTTGAGGTCCTGCTCCGTCTGTCGGAACGCCGCGGCGGCGGCGGCGTTGCTCTCGATAAACGCCTTGGCCCTCGCGAGCGGCGCGCGTCCGACCGCGTCCGCGACGTCGATCGGCGCGTCCGCGGTGAACGCCCTTCGGTGCTCGTCGACGTCGTGCGTGAACGCGTCCACGGTCTTGATGAGCTTCTCCCGGAACGACTCCTTCGCCTCGACGAGCGTCTCGTCCATGCGCTTGAGCGTCGCGACGTGCGCGTCGAAGACTTTTTCCAACCCGTCCAGACGCGCGAGCTCGGCGTCTCGGACGACCACCTCGAAGCGCGCGAGGAGGGCGTACTGCGCGCGCAGCGGCGCGAACCGCGCCGCGGTCTCCTCCTCCTCCGCGACGCACTTCTTGTGAAGGTTCACGAGCTCCGCGAGGTGATCCAAGTCGCGCGCGGGCTGCGACAGGATCTTTTCGTTCCGCGCGCAATACTCGTATACGGCGTCCAGCTCCGCGATGGCCGTCTCGTTCAGCAGCCGCGTGAAGCCGTCCCTCCACTCCTCGCACCGCTTCAGGAGCGTCTGCTTCAGAGGCCCGACGTCGATCCTCAGGAACGCCATGTTCGTGATCTGGTCCTCGCCCTCGACCTCGACGAACAGCTCCTTGTACTTGGTGATGTCCGCCTCGAACGACGACAACGGCTTCTTCGCCTTGGCGTATCGCTTGACGTGCGCCACCATGTCCTGCTCCCACAGGTGCTTGTACGTCTTCTCGTAGTACGCGATGAAGCTCTGCGTCTTCTCCACGATGAGGTTGATCCCGTTGTCGATGGAGACGATCTGTTTCAGCGTCGCATCCTCGTCGTTGGAGATGACGTCGAAGAAGGAAGGCAGCGGCTCGCCGTCGTCGTCGCTCTCCGGGCCGAGTCGGTCCACCACCTTGACGATCGCGATGAGCTCCCTCGACGCGCCGTGAATGAGCGCGAAGAGGTCGGACACGTTCGGCGTGAGCTCCACCCTGCGGTTGTTCTTGAGCATCGTGATGACGCTGAAGAGAGGGACGACGTCGAGCTTCTTGTCGCCGTTGAGCGCCTTGGAGAGCTCTTGTAACGACCGCTTCACGGAGGTTCGCAACGCGTCTTCGAGTCTTTTGTCGATCTTCCGCCGCAGCTCGGCCCACTCTCGTTGGACGTTCTCGCTGTCGTGCGCGAACGTGCGCTTGAACGTGCGCGACAGCTCCTTGCGCATCTCCTCGTGCGCGGTGGTGAACTTCTTCGTGACCTTCTCCCTGTGCGTCTTTTGCGCCTCCTCGAACTCGCCCTCGGCGTACACCTTCTTTCGAACGACGGAGACGAGAATCGTGGACGCGATCTCCGCGCAATTCGCCGTCACCTTCCCGATCGCCTCTTTGTACTGCACGACGCTCTCGTACGCGTTCTTGCAGTGCTTCCGCGCCTCGCCGATGAAGTACTCCTGAAGCTTCGAGGGCGACGTCCAGTGCACCTTGGACAGCCCGGGGGAGATGTGTTTGTCCAGGTGCGTGATGCGGTCGTAAAACAGTCGCCGCTCTTCGTCGTCCAGCGCCTCGAGAATCTTGTTGTAGTCCCTCACGACGTTCAGAACCTCCTCGCGCAGGAGTCGGTACTTCTCCTTGTGCGAGCAAATCTCCAACGCGCGGTGCGGGATCTGGAAGTGCAGCCGCTCGAAGAACCTGACCTCGGTGAACAAGTGCAGCAGCTCCTTGTCGAAGTTTTGATACAAGAATCCGTCCTCGTCCGACGACAGCAGCCGGTTCTCCAGCCGCTGCTTGATCTGCGCCTCCACCTTGCCCTCGAAGTGCGTCACCCACTCGCCGTGGACGTCCGCCATGTACTTCTGGATCTGCGGCAGCGCGAGCGCGTACGACGCGCGCAGCTGCTCCAGCTCCGGCGTCTGCGGCAGCGTCATCGCCGCCTCTTCGAGCTTTTCGTACGGCCCCTTGAGGCGGTTGTGCTGCACCTTCGCCCACATCGCGGCGCCGCTGTATTTCGGCTGCCCCTCCGCGATCGGCGGCTTCTCGCGGTTCATGTCGAAGTGTTTCTTCACGGTGTTCAACTCTTTCGTGAAGGCTTCGTAGCACTCCACGCACTTGCGCTCGACGCATCGCGTGACGCCGTCGCGTTTCGCCATCGTCTGCAGTGCCCTCAACAACTCCACGAGACCGTTCAAGTCGCTCACGGCGTCGATCGCGGTGACCATGACGTTCTGCGTCATCACCTCGAGATCCTTCACGGACGACTTAAACGCGTTGTAGTCGTCGTGCCATCGCGTCGCTTTCACGTCCAGGATCTTGTAATCCAACGTCCGCAGGCCGTGTACTTTGACCGCGAACGCATCTTGAATGTCCGCGAAAGATTTCGACACCTCCGGACCCTTCGTGCCGCCAAACACGGGCAGCGCCTTCTTCGGCGCGAACTGCACTTGCGCCTCGCACACCTCGAGCAAGTCCTCGCACCTCCCGACGAACGCGTCCAGGTGCGCGAACAGGGATATCGTGTCGAACGTCCACTGCATCGACGGGTTATCCTCGTGCCGCGCGTTGACCTTCTCCTTTGTGTTTTCAAACGCGCGCTTCCACGCGCCCCCCGCGGCGATGCTGTCCTTCAACGACGCCACCGCGCCGTCGATGTCGTTCCCGTGCAAGATGTCGTCCATCTTTATCTCCGCGATGCACCGGTTGATGATCGCGTTCGTGACTTTGCGCAGTAAACCGACGAGGCGCTCCGGGACGTTGTAGTGCGTCGCGGTGTTCCAAATCAAACGCACGCGGTGGAGTATGCCGGGTAACACCCCCGCGAGCTCGGACGCGGACGCGGACTCGAGCGCCCTGATCGGCCCCTCCAGCGTGCTCAAAAACTTGACGTTGTCCTCCGCGGCGACCGCCTCCGCGTTGATCACGTCCGAGAGGTCTCTGAACGGCGCCAGGTACACGCTCTTCGCGACGGCGAGGATCTCCACAATCTTTTCCACCGCCGGCGCCGCCACCTGCGCGCGAATGCCGCCGAGGTCGATCGACCGCGCGCGCCAGAACTCGATCTCGGACATCGGCCCGGCGTCGCCGCCCGCGCCGCTGAGATCCTCGCGCGTGTGCACCACCTCCTTCACCTGCCGCGTCCAGTGAATGACGACGGACTCCAGCCGCTGAAGCAAATCTTTGGGTCGTTCCGCGCGAAGCGACGTCGGGGTGGAGTCAAAAGGCGTCAGACTTGGGAGTTGAAAGGTATCGTAGGCGGGGATTGAAAGCGAGGGACCCTGGGCGGAGAGAGACGCCGGCAAAAGTCCTCAAGGAACGGCGTTCACCACGCGAACGCGGTCGTATGGGGACCAGTGTGAGATAGAACGCGCCTTTCTCCCTCGCCGCCGCCGCCGGCGACGGGAGCTCCTCCGCGGGGACGTACAGCGTCGTCTTCCCCTTCAGCTCGTGCGCGCGCTCGGTCAAGTTCGCCATGTACTTGTGCATCTGACCGGTGAGGTCCTTTCGAAGCGAGTCCGGCCACGTCTTATTCGACGTCACCGCCGGCGCGTACACCCCGCGCATCACCGCGAGCAACGCGTCGGCGACAGATTCGCCGTTTATGCACGCGAAGTGCACCGCGGTCGAGACGGACGCGGGGGTGACCCACGCGTTCGGATCTCTGACGAACGCGAGCATCTTCTTCCACGACCCCGCGACCGGGACGTCGCGCGTGACGACGAGGTCGTTCGTCTCGACGTCCACGTACGCGAACAGGCGCGACGGCGCGCCGATCCCGCGGAGGAACTCGGCCGCGCACGCGCCGTGGTCCTTGTCGCGCCATCGCGACTCGATCTCCGGGACGCCCAGCGCGGCGAGCTTCGCCTTGCACCAGTCGACGCAGAAGGCGTCGACGGGCGGCGGCGGCGGCGGCGCGCCGGCGAGCGCGGGCGAGCCGCTCAGGCTCGCCATGACGGTCGCGTCCGCTCGTCCGCGCGCGAGCTCGTCTTCTCCTCGCTTCCGCTGACTGCTGCTACAGCGCGTGCGCGACGGCGGGCGACGCGACGACCGATCGCGCGGCGCGCGTCTGCTCGCGGGTTTCCACCACGGAGCTCGCTAGTCGAGCCCAGGTTCTGAAACCGCGCGGCGCGCGCGTGTCGCTCGGGGGACGGCGCGCGGGTGCTCTGCCCTGAACCCGCGTCGCGCGCGCCCTGCTTGTGCGCGCGCGGGCGACGGATGGCCTCGATTTAGGTGCGCGCCGAGAGGGGCCGACGAACGGTCTCCCTCGCCGATCAACTTCACCGGGACACGTCGGTGAATGTTCCTCGATGAAAAGCCTCGATCCATCGGTCGCGTTGATCGGTCGGCACGGGAAAGAGTTACGGGAAAGAGTTACGGGAAAGTCGGATATTTCACTTTTACAACTCGTCGCACATCACGGCGATCAATAACTAACACCCGCTCCGCTCATCATGCCCGCGTCTTCCCTCGCCGCTCGCGTCTCCCTCCCCTTCGCGCTCTCCAAGCGCGCGAAGGCGCCCGTCTCCCGCCGAAGCGCGTCCGTCCGCGCGAGCGCGGCTCTGAACCACAAGGGTCGGACGGCGCTGACGGGGATTCTACGCGTCCCGCAAGAAAAAGAATCCGAGGTAGACGCGATGTGGCGTTCGCACGAGGTCATGATGCAGAAGACGCACAAGGTGTACGACGGCGAGCTCGAGGACGACTTCACCGACGGGCCGCGCCTTCTCGAGTTTTACGTCAGCAAGGCTGTCGAGAAGACGAACCCGCTCGACCCCGGTGCGTCGATCCGACGCGGAACGAATACCCAAAAAAATATCTTCCGTCTCGTCTGCACCTGCTCGCGAAAAAGGCCGCATTCGCATTCGCATTCGCATTCGCTCGTCCCGATGACCCCGACCTCGCGCCCTCTGACCGACGCCCTCTCTCCCCCCATCCCCGTCACATCCCCATCCCGACCACCACCGCAGCGTCGCCCGACAGCGGCCACATCCTGTACTGCGTCAACGAGAAGTACGTCGTCCCCGAGGGCCTCGCCGAGCACATGCGCGTCGGCGCCGAGCAGTGGGACCAGTTCCCGAAGCTGATGGAATTCATCCGCGATTACTCCCCGTTCATGACGACGAACGGCGAGATCTTCACCAACTACGTCGACCGCGCGCCCGCGTGCACCGCGCGCAAGGGCGACACGACGATCAACCTGGGGTTCGTCGTCCCGCAGAGCATGGAGAGGACGGTGGACGCGCTGTGGAAGTCGCACGAGGAGTTCATGCGCGAGACGCACGACTTCGGAGAGGGACCGACGAACGACCCGACGCGCCCCAGGCTGACGCAGTTCACGATCACGAAAGCGCGCGAGCTCGTGAACCCGATGGACCCGACCGAGGGGTTCACCGGGAACCTGCAGTACTCGATGCAAGAGACGTACGCGTCCAAGGACGGCATCGCGAAGCACATGGCCTTCAACGACCCCAAGTCCGGGTACGCCGCGCTCTTCGAGGCGCTGATGCCGCTGCTTGAGGAGCCGTACGTTCGGTACGCGGACGTCGGACAGGGCGTCGTGATCACGTCCATGCAGAAGGGCGGGTTCAACTCGAACATCGTCGGCGGGTTTAAGGAGCTGCTCGACAAGGTGTTGCCGCGCCGGGCGCCGCACGAGGAGTACTGCGAGGAGTACTGCCCGGAGACGTGGTGAAGAGGCGTCGAGTGTGAAAGCGCGCGCGTACGAAGAGTAAAACAAGTATAATAAGATAAAGACCATGTGTTACAGCAGTACTGTATCTGTGTGTATATCTGTCATCACTAATAAGTGCCATAACGACAGCGCGCGCGCGATGCCTAAAGTAACTTTTTTATACGCGTTGGAGCGTCACAAGAACGTCCGCCCGCCGCCTCCCGCGCCCCCTCCGAATCGTCCTTTGAGATCGCCCCCCGCCTTCTTCAACATCTCCTCCGGCTTCAAAGCGGCGCTCTGCCTCCCCGCTTCCAAGTCGACGTCCCTGTTCCACGGCTTGTACTCCCACCCGGTCCCGTCGCCGTCGTCCTTCCCCGCGCCGCCGCCGCCGCCGCCGCCGCCCTCCGCCTTGCGCTTCTTCGCCGCCTTACGCTCCGCCTTCGCCTTCGCTCTCCCCGCCGCGCTCGCCGCCTCCTGCTTCTCCTGATGCCGCTCCAACAGCGTCTTCGGCCGCCGCTTCTCGTTGAACGCGTCCACGAGCGCCTCGTGCTCTCTCGCCTTGGCGCTCTCCGCCGCCGCTTTCGCCGCGGGCGCCGCGTACTTCTCCTCCTGCGCGGCGAGAAACAACCGCGTCTCTCGCGTCGCCGCGTCTTCCGGCGCGTCCGTCCAGTCCGCGATCGTCCGCGCGTCCCTCTCCACGAACGTCTTCGCGTTGAACGCGGTGACGTTCTTCCCGGCGACGCCGCCGGGGACGGGGCGTCGCTGCTCCGGCAGCGACGTCATCCACTCTTCTCTGCCGCCGTCGTCCGCTTCGATCTTCGGTCCGTTCAGGAGGTCGTCGTCTCCGGGCTCCGGGACGCCTTGTATCTTCCGCCACTCCGCGCGCTTCCGCTCCTCCGCGAGCCACTCTTGAAACCCCTCGCGCGCGGAGCGTTCCTCGCGCTTGCCGTCGATGATCGACCGCTCGGAAGGGTCGGACAGCGACGTGTGCGCTTTCTTGACGACGTCGAACGCCTCCGCCGCGCGCGCGTGCTCGCACTTATCCGGGTGCACCATGAGCGAGAGCTTCCAAAACGCCCTCTTGACGACCGCGCTCGAGTCCGACGGCGACACGTTCAGGACGTCGTACGCGTCGCCGTCGTTCGCGACCGTCTTGAGCACGCGCGTCGCGGCGGCGTCCCTCGCGGCGGCGCCGACGAGCTCCACCTCCTCCACGACCTCAGGCGGCGCCGGTCCGACGGCGTCCTCCGCCATCTCCCGCGCCGCCGCGTCGAGCAGCGCGCGAGGGGGGACCATGGGGCCGAGCGTGCGCTTCGCGCGCCCGTCCGGGTCCGTCGGCGCGTCCCACGGGTTCGGGCGCGCCGCGGGGCCGATGGGCTCCGCCGCCGGGGCGGCGGCGTCGTCATCGTCGGCGGCGGCGGCGGCGCTCGCGTCCGGACGCTTCGCCGGCGCGGCGTCCTTGAACACCGCCGCCGCGGATCGCGTCGGGTCCGGCCCTCGCGCGAGCTCGCCCTTCCTCCTCGTCCCGCCGCCGCCGCCGGCCGCCGCGCCCTTCTCGTCGTCGGAGTCGTCCTCCTCCTCCGAGCCCAACAGCGCGTCCGCTTCCTCGCCCGTCATGACCTTCCCTTCGAGAATCGTCGTCCCTCCGGGGTCGTCCGCGGCGACCGCGTCCGCTGCCTTCGCGTCGGCGTCCACCTTCTCTGGCTCTGGCTCTGGCTCGCGCCACGGCGACCGCGCGCGCGCGTGCGGCTCGAGCTGCTCCGACGTCATGTCGAATATCGGCGCCATGCTCGTCGTCGTCTTCGCGCCGCCCTTCGGCAGGACGTACGCGCCCGTCTTGGCGATCCGTCTCAGCCGGAGGTTCTGAAAGAGATGCGACAGCAGGCCGCGCATGCGTTCGTCCGGGACGCCGTCGATCGCGACCGCCTCCCCGGCGTCGACGGTCCGCAGTAACGCGCGAAAGTCCGCGCGCGCGTCCGGGAACTTCGCGAGGAGCTGCCGGCACGACTCGGCGGCGGCGCGGCCCATCGCGAGGATCTCCCGCTGCGTCGGCGGCGGCTCGTCGTCGTCGTCGTCGCCGCCGTCGGTGTCGGTGTCGGTGTCCGAGTCGTCGCCGCTCGACGACGACGACGACGACGACGCCTTTTCCTTCTCTCTCTTCTTCTCCTTCTTGGACGCCTTCTTGCTCGCTTTCTTCCGGTCCTTCTTGTCCTTCTTGTCCTTCTTGTCCTTCTTGTCCTTCTTGTCCTTCTTCGACTTGGACTTGGACTTTTTCTTTCGCTCCCTCGCGCCGCGATCGTCCTTCGACGCTCGCCTCGCGTCGCCCGCGGCCTCCCTCAGCGACTCTCTCTGGTGCTCGAGGTACACCTTGTTCAGCTCCGCGATGTTCGCGAGCGCGGTCCCGAGCTGCGGGTGGTTCGCCGCCATCGCGTCGGACGACGACGACGACGCCGAGATCCGCCGCTGGGATCAACTACAGTAATTAATTAATCTCTGGGGTGCCCGCTGCGAGATCTCTCCTCCCTCCCGCGCCGCCGGCGTAGCGTCGCCGCGGACGCGGACGCGCGGCGGACGGACGGACGGACGCGGCGCGCGCGTCCCGCGCGCCTTCGCGGCTCCTCGCGTCGCCGCGTCGCGCGCGGGAGGTTATGAGGTAGATCGCGTTTCGTTCGAACGTCGTCGGTGTCGTTTTACAAAAAAACACACTGAAAACACAGTCGCTCTTCTCGCGTCGAAACACACTGTTCGACTCAAAACCCGGTCAACCGCCGACGCGCGTTCGCCTCCCGGAACGCCTCCTTCCTCTGCGCCAACGACCCCGCCCCCCTCGTCGCCTTCGTCGTCTTCGCCCCCGCGCTCTCCCCCGGGGATATCGACATCGAGCTCGACCGCGCGTGCGCCAGCCGGCCTCTCCCGAGCTCCGTCGGCGACGACGCGTCCGGAGACGTCGGCCGCCAGTCTCTCCCCGCGGCGCCCTCGTACGACGTCCACGCGCGCTGTAACGGCGACCACGAAGCCGTTTTTTCTTTAGACCCAGACCCGGACCCACCGCCCGACCCCCGCCGCGACGCGGACGCGTACGCGGCGTGTAGCCGCCGCTTCGCCGCCGCGCGGCTCTCCGCGGCTTCTCGCGCGTCGACGTCGAACCGCGACAGCTCCACGACCGCGCCGCGCGTCTCGTCCTCGTCCTCGTCCTCGACGCCGCCGCCGCCGCCGCCGCCGCCGCGCTTGGAGAGTAACAACTTGCGCATCGCGCGCAGGCTCTCGAGGTCGGTCGCGCCCGCGGACACGAGCCCTCTGGCTCGCACGACCGCCGCGGGCGACGGCGACGGCGACGAGTCGCCGAGATCGCGCGTCGCCCTCGCGGCGAAGTAACTCGGCGTGATCGCCGCCGGTCGCCCCCGCGCGTCCAATCGTTCGCGGTCCCGCTCGCCCGAGCCCGATCCCGAGCCCGGGCGCGGCGGCGACTGCGTCGGCGTCGCGTACCGCGACGAGTCCCGCGATCGCTGCCGCTGCCGTTGGTGTTGTTTTTGACGCTCGCGCGCGGCGGCGGCGGCTCGGCGCGCTTGGGCGAGCGCCGTCACCGCCGGCGACGGCGCGCGCTCCGGCGCCGGACGAATCGTCCGCTGCTTCGTCATCGAGGCGGCGACGTCCTCGACGGGCGAGCGAGGCGCGGCGTGCGCGGGGGTCGCCGCCTCCGCGACCTGGTCGTCGTCGTCGTCGTCGTCGTCGGATCCGTCGAGCAACCGCGCGAGCGCGATGTCTTGCGCCAAGTCCACATGCGCGTCGCCGCCGCCACCGCCGGCGCCGCCGCCGTCCGATTCGGACTCAGACGACGACGACGACGGGGGGTCGTCGATATCCCGGAACCCGCGGCCGCGCAGACGCGCGGCGACGGACGGCGGCAGCGACGACATCTTGACCGCGTTCCTGCTCGCCCTCAGCGGCTGGAACCCTTCCGACGCGTCCGACTCGAACGACGCCTCGCCGACCGGCGCGGGGGGGAGCTCGGCCGCCGCCGACCGCGCGGGAGACGACGGCGGCTTCGCGTCGACGACGTCCGCGCGCTGCGGCTGCTGCTGCTGCTGCTGCTGCTGCCGCGTAGGCGACGGCGGCGGCGACGGCGTCTTCGCCCTTGACGTGTCGTTCGACTCGCGCGTCGCCGCGATCGCCGCCGCCGCCGCCGGCTTCGTCGTCTCCGTCGCGCGCCTCGCCGCCACCGCCTCGACCCCCCCGCCGCCGCCGCCGCCCGCCGCCTCCGCGCCGGTCCGCCGCTGCAACCTCCCGAACGCGACCGCCGCGGGCTCGAGATCCTCGAGCCTCTCGATGACGCGCGCCATGCCCTCGCCGATGACGATCGTCGCGTCGTGCCGCGCGCGCATCGACGCGATGAGATCGATCATCGCGCGCTTAAACCTCGCGCGCGGCTTGGACGTCGCCTGGACGACGGCGTCGAAGTCGTCGCCTCTCGCGTCGCGCGGCTGGAGCCCGTTCAGCGGAAGCCCCGACGCTCGAGCGCCGCCGATTTGCCACAGCTCGCGCGACGACGTCCGCCGCGGACGCGCGCCCGAGCCCGAGCCCTCAGCAGCCTTGGACGGCGACGCAGCGTTCGAGGTCGACGTCCCCGTCCCCGTCCCCGGCGGCGCGACCGCGCCGTGCGATCGCTCGGAGTCCCTGACCGCGCCGCTGATGTCCCCGGCGAGGATGCGCATCGCGAGCGGGCCGCGTAACATCGCGTCCGGGTCGGAGGGGTCCGCCGCCGCCGCCGCCGCCGCCGCCGCCGCCGCGTCCTCGCCCGCCTTCCTCTCCTTCTTCGACGAGAACAGGGACTTCTTGACCGCGGACTTCTGCCCGCCGCTTCCGCCCGGGGTGTTACCCTCGAACGAGAACGACAGCTCGCGCGCCATCGCCTCTCTCTCCGCCTTCGCCGCGGCTTTCTCCTCCTTCTTCGCCGCCTTCTTCGCCGTGGACATCGCCCTCTTCTCCTCCTTCTCCTCCCTCTTCAGCGCCTTCTTCTCCGCGGTCGCCACCCTCTTCGCCTCCTTCTCGCGCTGCTTCTCGAGCTTCTTTCGCTCCTTCTCTCGCTTCTCCGCCTCGATCTGCTCCGGGGTCTTGGGCTTCGTCTTGATCGCCTTGAGGAGCGACATAAACTTCGACGCGCCTTGCTTCTTCTCCGTCGGCGGCGGCGGCACCGGCGCGCCGCCCGCCGCCGCCGCGGCCGCCCATCGATTCCTGACCGCGGCCGCGTCGCTCGTCGGCGCGGCGGAGGTTTTCGCGGGCGAAGGCGCCGCCGGCGGCGGAGGCGGCGGCGGCGGCGGCGCCAAGCTCAAGATCCTCGTGGCGCTCTACCAAGTGCTCGGGGCGCTCAACATCGTCTTTGACATTGCGTACCCCAAGGCGTACCTCGAGGCGCTCAACGCGATCGCGGCCATCTTCCAGTTCGACCTGCCCAACCTGATGCCGATCGGCTGCTTCTTCCGCTCCTTCAACTTCTACCACGCCCTCGTCCTCGTCACCGCCGTGCCCACCGGCCTGATT
>MDSW01134173.1_pt1 | contig 28914 bp, 30 predicted proteins | sample 811171 | NCBI WGS metagenome assembly MDSW01 (sample SAMN05326641, study PRJNA326480) | marine metagenome | isolation source: seawater | place: Atlantic Ocean: North West | collected 2012 | reverse complement strand
CGTTGATAGGCTGGATGTGGAAGCGCGGTAACGCGTGTAGCTGACCAGTACTAATAGCTCAATTGGCTTGATTTATGCACTGAAAAAAATTTTTAAAAATAAAATGAAAAACATGATTTTTTATGCCCTGATTACTGCTAGAGCAGGATCTAAAGGTATTAGGCATAAAAACTTACAAAAAATTAATAAAAAAAGTCTCGTAGAGATTTCTATTAAAAAAATAAAAAAATCAAGAAAAATAAAAAAAATATTTTGTTCCTCAGATAGTAATAAAATACTTAATATTTGTAAAAAAAATAAAGTTGAAACTATCAAGAGACCGAAAAATATTTCGGGTGATAAAGCAAAATCTTTTGACGTAGTTTTTCATTTTTTAAATAAAATTAAAGAAAAAAAAATTGTAATTCCTGACGTTATTTTTTTAATTCAACCAACTTCTCCTTTTTTTGACTCAAATATTATAAATGAAATAGTATCAAAGTATAAAAAAACACCTAGGGCAAACACTATAAATTCATTTGTTAAACTTCATCACAAATATTCGCACATAAACCATTGTGAAATAAATAAAAAAGGGATGGTAAATTATCTTTTTTATAATAAAAGAAAAAAAAACACTTTAAGACAAAATAAAAAAACTTACTATGTTCACGGAAACATCTTTTCTTTTAAAACGAAGGCTATTTTAAAAGACAAATCATTAATGCCAAAACCCATCTACTCTGTTTTATTGAAAAATAGGTATCAGGCCATTGATATAGACGATCAAGAAGATTTGAAAATGTCGAGAATGTTAATTAATTCAAAAATTTAATTTCTTTTATTAAGCAAATATTTAATTTTTTTATCGTTAAAATAATTCCTATTATTTAATTGGAGTTTTTTATTTTTATATATTTTGATCATATTCTTAATTGACTTATCTAGTCTTAACGAGGGTTTGAATTTAAGCATCTTCTCAATTTTTTTGAACGATACTATGTAACTTCTAGGATCATCAATTTGTGGTATGAATTTTAACTTACATCCTGAATTTTTATTAATAACCTTGGCTATATGTCCAATAGTAAAGTTTTCATTAGAAGAACCAACATTAAATATTTGATTTTTTACCTTTTTTTTTGGAGAACTCAAAACTTTAATGATTGATTTTACTACGTCATTCACAGATATTAATGGTCTCCAATTCTTTTCTCCAAAAATAGTAATTTCTTTTTTTTTAAGACCGAATGCCAGAAATCTATTTACTACTAAATCAAATCTCTTTCTCAAAGAGTCCCCATGAACTGTTGCTAATCTTAAAATAGTTCTTGTAAAATAATCAGAATTATAAGACAAGATTTGCTCCTCGCATGCAATTTTACATTTTGCATATAAAGACACAGGATTAAGTTTAGATTTTTCATTACAAACTTTATGTGAGTAACCGTAAACACTACAACTAGATGTAAAAATGAATCTTTCTATACGATGTTTAAGACACTCATTTAAAACAAAGTTTGTAGCTTCATAATTATTTTTAATTGAATTTTTTTCATTTAAAGCAACGGCTGGATCTCCTACAATTTCTCCTAAATGTACCACTGAAGAGCAACCTTTTAAGGCTTTAGAAAGATTTTTTTTTGAAAAACAATCCCCAATAAAAATTTTTAAATTTTTAGACCTTGATTTAAGGGGATTCCCGTACAAATTTTTGTCGAGAATATTTACATGGTAACCAATTTCTAGCAATTTTTTAGTTAAAAGAGATCCTATGTATCCTAGTCCTCCAATGATAAGAATTTTTTTTTTTGAATTGTTAATTATTAAATTTTCTAACTCTTGAATATGGCAAAAATCAACAATTTTTTTATTCCTTAAAATCGGGATTAATATTTTTGAAGTATTTATGAGTATTTGCGCACTTTTATGAGCATTATTCTGTTGAATAGAAAAATTTTTCTTTTTCATAATATCTTTTGCATATTTTAATTTATGAAATTTTTTTTCTAATATTTTCTTTCTTATATCAGAGTCAGTAATAACACCTTTTAAATTTAAATTTTTGTCTACAACAAAAACTCCATTTTTTCCGTATTTTTGTATTTTAAATAAAACTTCACTTAGCGGTGTCAGAGTGTTTACGCAAAGATTTTTTAATTCACTATTAATCATTTTTTCTGATCCATTTTGCAGGATTACCAAAATATACAGAGTTAGCTTTGCAATTTTTTAAAACATTAGATGCTGAACCAACAAGTGTTTTACTTGCTATTTTTATATTATTTATGACAGTAGTGGAGATACCCAACAAACAACCTGAACCTATTTTTACATTTCCAGCAATATTACTTCCATGACCTACTGTAGTAAATTTTTCTATTTTACAATCATGATTTATAATTGTGTTTACTCCAATAAAAACATTTTTACCTATCTTTACATTAGGACCTATATTACTCCCACTTAAAATTATGGTATTTTGTCCCAATCTGACATTAGATTGTAAATTAACGCTCTTATCAATAATTGGATCAATATCTTTAAATTTTAATTTTTTTTTTAAGTAATTATATTTTTTTTCAAGTAAAAAAGGATTTGAAATACAAATAATTAATTTATCAATTTTCGGATTAAATTTTTTAAAAAATTTATCTTTATCGATAAAATTTTTTATTTTAGATTTTTTTTTATCATCAGTAACTAGTATCTTTATTTTTGAAGATTTTTTTCTTAATACATCAGAAACTAAAGAAGATCTTGACCCAGCGCCATAAAGATAAATCATAATTTTAATATAAGTGTTTTTTTTCTACTGCTCTTAAAGCTTTAACTTGTTTTTTTAATTTTTTGTTTAATATTAATTGGTATTTTTCAGCAGGTATACTTTTAGCCAAAGGTCGTAAAAATTTAATATTTTTTTCTTTTATAACATCGCCTGCCTGTAAATCTTTACTATAGTATATCCCTTTTCTTGCTAATTTTTTTAGTTCATTCTCTTTTTTTGATGGCTTTAGAACAATCTTGCTTTTTGATTTATCAGCAATTTTAATATATTGAATCATCTTACTAAGTTCTCGAGGATTAAGTGATATTTTATGATCTCCTATTTTTTGAAACTTATTGAAAGTAAAATGCTTTTCAATTATATGTGCCCCACATGCAACAGCTAATGCTGGAGTGACGACACTAGTTGTATGATCTGAGAAACCAATTTTTTTTCTTAAAATTTTCTTTAAATAATTTATTTTATTAAGATTTGGAATATTAGTTGGGTATTCAGAAACGCAATGTAAAACCTCAACTTTACAATTTTTTAGTACTTTTATAGCAGTTTTTATTTCAGCTAAGGATGACATTCCAGTAGACAATATTGTTTTAATCTTCAATTTATTTACTAATTTTAATAATGGTAAATTAGTAATTTCACCTGAGGGAATTTTTACTAAATTTATATTTAGTTTTTTTATAAGACTAAGACTTTTAATATCAAATACGGAAAAAAATATTTTAATTTTTTTTTTTTTTGCAAATATTACTATCTTATTCCAATCTTTTCTTGAAAATTCCAACTTTTTAAATCTTTTATAAATTTTTTTGAAATTAATTTTTTTATTTTTAAAATTCTTATTAATAAATTGTTCAGTATCAAATATTTGAAATTTGACAAAATCAGCATTAGAGTGTTTAGCAATATTTATTAATTTAAGGGCGTTACTTACCTTCCCGTTATGATTTATCCCTGCTTCAGCTATAACTAAGGTTTTTGTATTAATCATATAAATTTGCCACAGTATTAATAATATAATTCAATTGATTTTTGTTTAATTTGTGATGATTAGGCAATCCAAATATTCGACCAGCAATTTTTTCTGAATTCTTTAAATAAAGTTTTTTATAATTTTGAGATGATTTTATCTTGAGGTTTTGTATTACTCTCTGTTTATAAAGAGGAAATTTGTATCTTGTTCTTATTTCGATATTCTTTTTTTTAAGTTTTTTAATCACATCATCTATGCTAATTTTCGAATTAATTATTCTTAGGGGGCACCAGAAATAGGTATGAAAAATACTTTTATCTATCTTTTGAACTTCAAACCACTTGCTTTTTCGTTTTTCTAGCTCTTTTAATAAATATAGGGAATTTTTTCTTCTTATAGAATTAAATTTATCTAATTTTTTTAATTGCTCTAAACCCATGGCTGCAGCCAATTCATTCATTCTGTAATTGTATCCTAAAGTTACGTGATCATTTCGACTTACTAATCCATGATTTCTAAAAATTTTGGATTTTTCAGTAAGTTTCTTTTTATTTGAACATAAAATTCCACCTTCTCCAGTAGTCATGTGTTTAGTAGCATAAAATGAAAAACAAGAAATATCTCCAAAACTTCCAACTTTTTTATTTTTATATTTTGTTCCATGAGCTTGCGCGCAGTCTTCAATTACAGAAATTTTTTTTTGTTTTGCAATTTTAACAATCTCATCTATCTTGCAGGCATTTCCTGCAAAGTGAACCGGGATTACAGCTTTAGTATTTCTAGTAATTTTTTTTTTAAAATCTTCAATATTCAAACAATAATCATCAAGATTTACATCGCAGAAAATTGGAGTACATCCTTGATGTAGCACAGCTGTAGCAGTGCTCATAAACGAAATAGAAGGAATAATCACTTCATCATTTTTTTTAAGATTTAAGGAATTCATAGCCGCATGAAGAGATGCAGTACCACTATTGAAAGCCGCTGCTGATTTAAGACCTATATATTTAGAAAAATTTTCTTCGAACTTTTTAACTAATTTTCCAGAAACAAATTTTCCAGAAAACATAATTTTTTTAATTGATTTGTACTCTTCTTTACCAGTATATGGGATTGCTACTTTAATTTTCATTTATTTTCCAAATTTAGTTTTGAATTTAGCTTTATTTACCTTTAGCAAACTGATTGTTTTAAAAATTGTATCTCTAAGAGGTTCAGCCTTAGATTTTAATATTTTAGTAAAGTTTTTATTCTCCATTCTCATTTTGTGAGTTTCATTTTCTATTCTTGGGTTCTTAATATTTTTAAATTTCACATTTTTAGAAACTAGCTTGCTTTTTAGTATTAATTTTGAGATTTCTTTTATGCTTACCATGTGAGTATATTGGTTATAAACTTCAAATTTTTTTGCATTTTTTAAATTTATAAAATTTACCAAAGACTTGACACAATCATTTAGAGATATGAATGGTTTTTTTTGTAACCCTTTTCCATATATTGTTAGGTCTTGTTTTTTTAAAGCCATAGAAATAAACCTATTCACTACAACTCCAAAATAATAGTCATAGTCAAAACGAGTATTGTAATTTAATTTATCAGACTCATCATAGGCATCGTAATTTAAACCTATCACTATTGCAGTTCTAAAATCATGATATTGAGTTTTAAAAACTCTATTAGATAAAAATAAGTTATTTACATCATTGCATTTACTCATGTGATACCAACTACCTGCCATGAATCCAAAAGGGTATTTTTCTCTTCCTTTTTTTAGAAAACCCTCTGGAATTTTAATTTTTGGAAATCCGTACACGCCTGTTGTAGTAGTGTGCACCAACTTACATTTTTTACTTAAGTTATTATTATTTATTGACCAAATGAAATTTCTTAATATTTGATTATTATTATTTTGGGTAAAATTTGTTTCATTAATTCCAAGGAAAGAGTAAGGAGCAGATGGTTGAGCAGCTAAGTTAATAATGTAATCAAATTTATATTTTTTAACCAAGTTATTAATTTTTTTATAATCGGAAGCATCTAATTTTTGCATTGAAACATTTTTATTTAATTTTTTTAAAAATTTTTTTCTTTCGTCAAAAGAGGAAATTTTGACAGCAGAATGAGCTCTAACTTTACCAACCAATCTTCTTCTCAATAAATTATCTATACCTACGATTTTAACTTTTTTATGGTTATATTTTTTTGCTAAAGTTATAATTAATGGCCAGCCAACGTAACCATCTGATCCTGTTATTAAAATTTTCATATTTAATTTAATTTAAGTAGTTGTTTAAAGTTATCTTTTTTCTTAAAATTAAGGTTTTTAAATATTTTAATGATTTTATTTATTCCATTAGATTTGTAGTAAAAAGATTTACTGTTTGAAAAAACATATTTTTTATTTAAAATTTGTTTTATTTTTCTTTCTATATTATTTACATTAAAATCACTATTTAAAATATTAACTGTTTGAAATCTATTTTTTTGTCTATCGCCAATATTTAAAGCTGGAGTTTTAAAGAAATGGGACTCTAAAATACCTGCACTCGAATTACCAATTATAATATCTGCATTGTCAAATAAGCTATAAAAGTCTTCAAATTTTATATCTTTGAAAACTTTATTAAGATAATTTTTTTTAAGTTTTTTAATCTCATCAATTATAATTTTAGATCCAGGATCTGAACATGGATAAACAAATATTTTGTTTTCTTTAAAGTTTCTCAGAGCTCTTAAAGTGCATTTAATTTGTTTTCTAGTGTCTTTTAAATTCCAAGTCTCCGGATGTTGAATAATTAAAAATAATTTCTTTTTATGGTCTAGCTTATATTTTTCAAAAATTGATTTTTTATCTAATATGTTTTTTTTATTAATAGAATGAAGAGAAGATAATCCCACATTAAAAATATTTTTTGGGTCTATTTTGAATTTAAGTAAATTATTTTTGCTTCTCTGATTTGAAACAAAATGAAAATTTGAAATCATTGACAATGAGTGTCGAGTAGGTTCATCTGTACAACCCTGGGTAATATCACCTCCATAAAAATGGGCTATAGGAATATTTAGAATCAAGGATGGAGTAGCAATAGAAAATAACTCAGATCTGTCACCTAGAATTATTAGTAAATCAGGTTTTATTTTTCTTAAAATATCAATATTCTTTTTCATTCCATCACTCAATGAGTATGCTCTTTCAATTTTTGATGCTTTATAATTTTTTTTTATTGTTTTAGTTTTATAAATTTTAGTTTTCAAATTATTATAATTTTTATGAGTACTGCCAAACTGTTCGGATAGATGCATATCAGATAATAATAAATGAACGTCAAAATATTTAAGTCTCTTTAGTTTCTTAATAATAGGAATAAAATGATTAATACCGCCTCTTTTTCCTGAAAAAAAAAGCAATTTTAGTTTTTTCATAAACCACCCAAATTATTATTAAAATTTTTAAACATATATTATTTAATTGGCTCACTTAAATTGATGTAAATTTTACTTTACTGTTCAATTTTTGAACGCTATAATGTTCAATTATTGAACAGTTATGAAAAATAGTCAAGATCATTTTAATGTTTTGAGAAAAATAAACAAGAAACCGAATTCTTCACAAAGAGAAATTGCTGAAGAACTTGGTTTTAGTTTAGGAAAACTAAATTACTGCTTAAAATCCCTTCAAAAAAAAGGTCTTATTAAACTACAAAATTTCCAAAAGAAAAAAAATAAAATTTCCTATTTGCGTTATGTAATAACACCAAAAGGTTTAGCAGAAAGAACAAGACTTACTATTAATTTCATGGATAGAAAAATGAAAGAATATGATGAATTAAAGAAAGAATTGGAGAAAAAAAATTAAATGTGGACAGTAATTAAGTTTGATAAAAAAAAATTTCATTTATTAAAAGAAGATCTTAAAAAAAAATTAGGAAATGAACACGTATTATATCGACCAAAAATTATTAGACAGGTATATAAAAAAAATAAACTAATAAATAGAGAAGCCTATATATTAGGAGATTATTTATTTTGTTTTCACAAAAATTTTGAAAAAGAAGATGTCATAAAGCAACTTAAGTTTCTTAGAGGTTTAAAATATTTTTTAAGTGGGTTCAAAGAATTTCAAATAGATTTGAAAAACTTTATAAATAAATGCAAAGAACTAGAAAACGAAAAAGGATTTATCACTGGAAATCTCTTTGAAATTAACGAACACTCAAACTATAAATTTTACTCAGGACCTTTTGTAGAAAAAATTTTTAAAATTGTAAATTTTAATAATAATAATTTAAATATCTTAATAGGAAATATTAAAACTAGAATTAATAAAAAAGATTTTTTATTTAAACCTATTTAAGAATAAGAAAAATGACTCTCATAAATGTAAAACTTGCTTTTTGCAAAGTGCGGAGCTATGAGTAAATTAATTAAAAAAGATATAAACGTTGTTATCATAGGCGCAGGTTATATGGCTGAGGAGTACATCAGAGTTATAAAGTCTTTTAAAAATTTAAAAACATACGGAATTTATTCTAGAACAAATTCTAAAGCAAAAAATTTATCAAAAAAGTATAAAATTAAAAAAATATTTAATTCTATCAAAGAGCTTAGAAAAGATAAAAAAATTGATATTCTTATAATTTCAGTAAGTGCAGAAAATAATAACAAAATATGTAAATCATTTCTTGACACAAAATTTTTAATTTTGTTAGAAAAACCTATAGGTTTAAATATTAAAGAGGCAACAAAATTAATTAATTTAGTAAAAAAATATAAGTCTAGAGCATTTGTTGCTTTAAACAGAAGATTTTATGATTCTACATTAGATTTAAAAAACAGAATTAAAAAAAATAAAGGCAATAGAATTATAGAAGTATTTGATTCTCAAAATAAAGATAAATTTAAAAAGTTAAAAAAAAATAAAAAAGTAATTAACTCTTTAATGTATGCCAATTCAGTACATCTTATCGATTATATGGATGTATTTTGCAGAGGAAAATTGAAACAAATAATTACTATAAAATCTCACAAAAATAATCCATCTATAGTAACTAGTAAATTAAAATTTAGTAGTGGAGATATCGCTTTTTATCATGCTACATGGAACAGGCAATCTAGATGGAAAGTAAAGGTATTAATAAACAAAGCAGAGTATGTGCTACAACCTCTGGAAACTCTAAAGTGCTTTAATACTGAAAATAATAAACTAATTTTTTCAAAGACATATAAATCTAAACTCAAAGACGGTTTGGTTAACATGATAAATCATTTAAAAAAAGAATTTGAAAGAAAAAAAAATGATCTAATTAAAATAGATAAACACGCTTCAACAATTAATATTATTAATAAAATTTATGAGAAGTAAAAATATTTTAATTATTGGATTAGGAAACATTGGAAAAAGGTATCTTCAGGGTCTAGAAGGTAGTAAATTCAAGCTTAATTTACATCTTTTGGAGAAAAGAAAACAAACAATTTTGAAACTAAAAAAAGACCTGAGAAATAACAGCTTTAAAAAGAGAGTTACAATCTATTCAAGACCTACTCAAGTACAAAAAAAAAATTATTTTTTAGCCATAGTAGCAACAACTGCTGATAGCAGAGTAAAAATTACAAAATTAATTATGAATAAATTTAAGATCAAATATTGGCTAGTTGAAAAACCTTTAGGACAATCTTTAGAAGACATAAGATTTTTCGAGAATTTCAATTTTAAAAATAATTCTTGGATAAATATTCCGAGAAAAAGTTTTAAATATTATAAGTTTATAAAGAAAATTTTGAAAAATAAAAAAATTAAAAAAATAGAAGCTGTAGGTAATAACTGGGGAGTTTGTTGTAATGGAATACATTTTATAAATTTATTTTCTTGGCTTTTGAACACAAAATTAAAAGCAGTAAATTGTAGCAATTTAAGAAAGTGGAAAAAAACTAAAAAAAGAAAGTTTTGGGAAGCTGAAGGAAAAATATTATTAAAGTTTAAAAATAATTGTAATGGATTATTAAGTAGCACTTTGATCAATAAAAAAAAGAAGTCTTGTAAATTATTAATTACTACAAACAATAAAAAAATAATTTATGATGAAACAAAGGGAAAAATTTTCTTAAATGGAAAACTTAAATTTCAAAACAAAAAACTTCCCTTTTTGAGTAGTTATATTTCTTTATTTATTAAAAATATTATTAAAAATAAGCAAGCAGAACTTCCACTAATAAGAACAACAATTGATGATCATAATTTATTTATAAAGAGTTTATTAGAAAGTTGGAAAATGTTTAAAAAATCAAAAACAAAATCAGTACCAATAACTTAAACAGTGGAAAATAATTTTCAGAAACCAATTAATTACCAGGATGAAAAATCTTTTATAAAAAAAATTTTTAAACTTTTTTTTACAAAATATATTTTTTTTCCTCCAAAGAAAAAAAAAATATTAATATTTGATAATAACGGCCTTAATATGCTTTTATCTTTTTTCAAAAGAGATGAAGTTGGAGTTTATTATAGAAGATATGAACAAATAAACTTATTTATTCTTTTTTTAGCCTTATTTGATTTTAAAATTAAAACAAATCTAAAAAGAAAATATCAGTATAATTATATTAAGTATGTTAAACCAAAATTGATAATTACTTATACTGACAACTTAGATAATTTTTATAAAATAAAAAAACATTTTAAAAATATAAAAACAATTTCTATTCAAAACGGACTCCGAAATATAAGCATTATGCAAAAAGAAAAGGAATTTAAAAAAACATTAAATAAAAAGACAGATTTACAAGTTGATTATTTGTTTACATTCAATGAAAGTTATAAAAATTATTTTTCAAAATATATAGATGGAACAATACTATTACTTGGATCTATGAGGAATAATTTTGTTAAAGTAAAAAAAAAAGAAATATACGAAAAAAGCGAACAAAAAAAATCTCTTTTATTCATTTCTCAATTTAATTATTTCAAATATAAAGAATTTGATAAAAAAAATTATTATAATATCAATTCTAAATGGTACTCTTATAAAGATTTTAAAAAAGCTGAATTTAAATTAATTCCTAAATTAGTAGAATATTGCAATAAAAAAAAGATTCTCCTAAAAGTTTTAGGAAAAACATCATCTAGAGAGGAATATGAATTCTTTAAAAATTTGATAAAGGACGATAAAGTAAATTGGAAATATTATCCAAAAAGCAGCCAGTTACACGGAGAAGCTAATAACACAACATACAAACTTATTGATGAAGCAGATGCAGTTGTATTTATTGACTCAGCATTAGGTTATGAATCATTATCGAGAGATACTCCCACTGCAAGCTTTAGTATAAGAGGAGAATTTATTGAGAAATTACCTTGTTTTAATTTTGGTTTTCCAGCAAAATTAGCAGATAACGGACCTTTTTGGACAAATTTCTTGAGTGAGGAAAAAACTCATGAAATTTTAGACTTCGTTTTAAACGCAAGTAACTCAGACTGGGATTCAGTTAAGAAAAAATACGCAGATAAGATAACTTTTTTTAGTAAACAAAATCTAGAGCTTAAAAAAATTTTACAACTCAATATATAATGGAAAATTCTAGCTTTTTAAAAAATATAATCTTTATAATTAAAAAAAATTATCCTAAAAGGTTTGTTCTAATATTTTTTGCCGGAACTATCGCAGCTTTTTTAGAGATTTTGAGTTTAGGAACGATCCCATTATTCGTTGGGTTTATTTTATCACCTGAACTATTTATAGAACATGTTCCATTTGATAAATTAAAATTATATTTATCAAATTTAAATAACTATTCTAATTTAATTTTAATACTTTCAGGGCTGGTTCTATTAGCATTTCTAATTAAAAATCTATTTTTAAGTATTTTGCTTTATTTTGAGTTTAAAACTATTCATAAAGTAAAAAGAGATTTAAATACTAAAATATATAACCATTACGTTCTAGCCCCATACGAACAAACTATAAATACTAACCCATCCCATTTAAGCAGAAATATAATACTTGAAATCAGTAGTGCAGTTGCAGTTTTAGTACTTGGACTGAACTTTTTAAGAGAAATTTTTGTTGTTATTGCTCTTGTCCTTTTACTTATGATAAAAGCTCCTTCTTCTACTACTTTTATAGTGTTTTTATTAGTAACAGGATCTTCTCTTTTCTATTTAATTGTCAAAAAACCAATTCTTAAAAGAGCAAGAGAAAATATTGCAATTAGAGAAAAATTGATCAGAATTGTAAACGAAACATTTGGTTCACTAAAAAATTTAAAAATTTTATTAATGGAAAAATATGCAATTGATAATTTTAAGAATAAAATAAATATTCATGAGCAAAATCAATTTTTAATAAACTTTTTAAATAGGTTACCAAGAATCTTTCTAGAAATTATTTCAATAACGCTTTTAGTTATAATAGTTGTTTATTTGATACAAGTCGGTGAAGATACCAATCAAATAATTCCTGGAATTACTTTATTAGCTATTGCCATAGTAAGACTTGTCCCATCGTTTAATGCTATAAATGTTGGTTTAAACAATTTTAAAGCAAAAGGCCCAAGTCTAAATTTAGTTGCTAAAGAAATTGAAAAAATTGAAAAAACAAGCCAAGACCAAAACTTTATAGAAGAATTTACTAAAAGTGAAAATCTTAAAAATTTTAATTCATTAACTATAAAAAACGTAAATTACAAATACCCAAATTCAGAAACAGAAATTTTTAAAGATCTTTCCCTAGAAATTAAAAAAGGTGATTTCATTGGAATTGTAGGTGAGACTGGATCTGGAAAAAGCACACTGATAAATTTAATCCTCGGACTTCTAAAACCCAACAAAGGTTCAGTTTATTTCAACAACGAAAATATTTTTGAAAATATTAAAGGGTGGAGAAAATTAAGTGGCTATGTCTCACAAGATATTTTTTTAAATGATGACACAATTAAAAATAATATTACTCTTGCAAATTATGAAAAAAAAATTGACCAAAACAATTTAGACGAAGCTATAAAAACTTCTAAATTAGGAAATTTTATATCCGAGCTACCGGAGGGATTAGAGACAATAGTTGGAAGAGACGGTATCAAGTTATCTGGAGGACAAAAGCAAAGAATATCTATTGCTAGAGCAATTTATAGAAATCCAAAAATTTTATTTTTAGATGAATCGACCAGTGCTTTAGATCCCATTACTGAAAGGGAAGTGATTAATAATATAAAAATTAAATATAAAAATTACGGTACCGTAATTATTATATCGCATAAAAGCAAAAGCCTAGAAAACTGTGATTGCATTTATAAAGTAGACAAAAAAAAGATACAAAAAATAAGCGAATAATCAATGATAGAGTTATTAAAAAAAATTTACATATTTATCTATAATTCAATAAACTTTTTTAAAAAAAGATCACAAAAAGTTTTTTATGAGTACGAAAAATACAACAAATACTTTAATATTAATGGCATAAAATATTTTAACTTCAATTATTTTATATTTTCAGAAAAAAAATTATTAAAAACTCAGACTTTTACAAAAAATTTAAAAAAAAAATATAAAGACGTAATTATTATAATTAATAAAAAAACATCAGATTTTTTCTCTTATAAATTAAATAATAAAATATTTAAAAGGTTTACATTAAATAATTCAGTTAATTTTTTAAAAATCAATTTAAAAAATAAAAATAATTTTAGATTTGAAGTAGATAAAGAAGATTTAGTATTTAATCCAATTTTTTCTAAAGATAAAAAAAATAAAAAGCTGGTATTAATTTTCATTGTTGATGGTTTAGGTAATGACTTTACAAACTTAATGAAAAATACAAATAATTATTTCGGTAGAAAAAATAGATTTGTTAACGCATGGTCTAATGGAGAATGGACTTTACCATCCGTTGGTAATTTGCTCTCAGGAAAGTACACGAGCAATCATTTATGCTATAATCAATTAAGTTATTACAAGTCTATATTCAATTTATCAAATAAAATAGAAGCGCAAACAAATTTAAAAGTAAAAAATACAATATTTGAAAGTTTTAAAAATCTCAATTTTATTACAGGGTTCTACAGTCCATATCTTAGGATAAATCCAACTTATGGTCACGATAGAGGTGTTGATATTTTTAAACATTGCATAGAAAATTCTGTAGACGAAATTTTAGAAAATGTTCGTTCTCAATTAGAATTTTTCAATAATCATTCAAATTTTATTATTGCTCATATCTTTGATACTCACGGACCTACAAAAAAATACTTAAGATTATCTGAACAATCTTTGTCGGGTGATAAAAATTATAATTTTAAGAGTTCAGGTGATTTACAAAATCTTTTTCCAAAAAATATGAGAGTTAGAGATAAATATCAAAGTGTCATGTTAGAGAATTTGTTTAGGTATGTAGATAACAGGCTTGAAGATTTTTTTAAATATTTAAATAAAAAAAAATTCGATGATTATTCAATTATTCTTTTAGGAGATCATGGGACTAGAAGAATCGAAAAAAATAAAACAAATAAAGTTTTATCAAAAATGCAAAATAATATTGGTTTTTATATCAAAGACAAAAAGTTTAAATTTGCCTCGAAACGAAAAAAAACTTTACAAGTTGTAGATATTTTTCCAAGTTTATTATCCAGATATTCAAAAAAAAATACATTAAGAAATAATGGTTTTGACGGAAAAAATATTCTTTATTCATCTGAAAAAACTAAATTTCCTGTCTCTGAGTCAATATGGGGAGGCAAATATAATTTTTTTTTAAAAACAAATAATTACTCAGCTTTGTTCACATATAGCCTTGATAATCTTCAAAAAATTAAAGAAGTTAATTATTTTGATTATAAAGAAAAAAAAATTGATGAGGAAAATATTCCCAAAAAAGATCTTTCAGAAATAAAACAAATCTTTAACAATTTCAAAAAATCTAAAAAAATCTTTAAATAATGAAAAAAAAAACTGCATTAGTTTTTTCAGGTTTGTTAAAAACCTGGTTTAAAAACAAAAAAAATATTTTAATTGGCGGATGGTGCAATATTGATGAAATTGAAAATCCAAAATACAAGAAGTTTTTAACAGTATTGAATAAAAAAGAGCTAAAAAATAATGAAATAAGTGAAAGAAAAATTTGTGAAGTTTATTATGAAAAATTACTTGAAGATGTAAAAGATAATTTAGAAAACCACTATAAAGTTAATTGGAATAATCGATCCTGGGAAATATTTTTGGGACCGTGGTTAGAACGTTATATTTCTACATTATTTAATAGATATTATTCATTAGAAAATGTTTTAAAAAATTACAGAATTAATGATTTAAAAATAAACAATGACAAAAAATTTAATTTACTTACAAAAGATCAGTTAGATTTTAGAGTAGTCTCCCAAGATGATGAATGGAATTTCAAACTTTATTCAAAAATTTATCTAAAATATTTTCGAAAAAAGAAAGGAATAAATTTACATTTTTTAAATATAAATAGTAAAAAATATTCATTTTCAAATAACGGAAATGTTAGCACAAATATATCATTCTTTATCTTTAAAAAGATAAAAATTTTTTTTTTAAAAATTATTGATAAAAATACTAAGCATATTTTTTACAGAACTTATTTTGGAAATAAAAGATTTATATTCTTAGTAAATTTAATAAAAGCAAATATTCCTTTCAGGTACGATTTTAATTATAATTTGCCTAATATAGAAAGTTTAAATGAGATAAGAAAACAAAAATTAAAATCTAAATTCAAATTAAATAAGTTTGAAAAAATTCTTAGAGATTTATTCTTTGAATTTTTGCCATTTTATTATTTAGAGCAAATTTCAAATCTTAAAGATTTGAGCAAAAATTTATTTTTACCTTCAGCAAAAAATAGAAAAATTTATACTGCTGCTGGCATGTGGTATGATGATATATTTAAATTTTGGCTTGCTGAAGCAATATCAAAAGATAGTAAACTTTATTATTTCCAACATGGGTGCAACTATGGGATTACAAAACAATCTTTTTTAGAGAATTTAGAAATAAAATTAAGTGATAAGTTTTTTACATGGGGGTGGAAAAATAAAAAAAATAAGATTAAAAATTTTTATTCTATAAAGCTAATTGGAAAAAAAAAAAATTAAGAAAATAAATTCTGATAAAATTTTAGTGGTAGGTTCTTGTCCCTTAATATATAAATCAGGCAACACATCGGGTACTACTTATGGTAAAAAAACAAAAGACTATTTGAGATATGTAGTTGATTTGTTGAAATATTTATCTGACTTGAAAAAAAATAAAATATTTTTTAGACCTTTTCCAGTTGAAGATTATAATCATAAATTAAATTTTTTAAGTTTAGATAGATATGTAAAAAAAAATTTAAAGTTAATAAGGATTTCTAACTCAAAAATGGATTTTTATAAATGTTTAATTGAATATGGATTAACTATTCACACAAGGGATGGTACAAGTTTTTTTGAGTCAATCGCTTTAAACAAGCCTACGATACTTATGATGCCGAAATGGTTAGCCCATCAAAGAAAATCATCTTTAAAATATTACAGCAGACTTAAAGATGCAAAAATATTACATGAAAACATTAAGTCTTTAAATAATTTTTTAAAAGCTAATGATTTTAACGATTGGTGGTATGACAAAAAAACACAATTTGTTAAAAATGAATTTTGTAAAGAATACTGTCATGTTGTTGAAAATCCTGTTAAAGAATTTACAAATAAAGTTTTATGATAAATAGAAAAAATTTAAACAGAAATAAAAAATATTACGAAAAGCATGGGTATGCTGTTTATAAAAAAACGATAGATGTAGATACTATAAAAAAAATTAAAATAGATTTGGATAAGTTTTTGAAAGTAAGTTTAAAAAAATTTAAAAAACATGAAGTACATTTGTTAAAAGATAAATCTATAAATTCTTTACATAATTTAAAAAAATGGAAATGGATAAGCAAAATTCAGAAAGAGCAAAATATTAAAAAAATAGTTAATAGTATTTTAGGGATAAAACCAAGAAAATTTGGAGCAGAATTATTTGCGAAACCAGCAATGACAGGAAGGGATGTTCCAATACATCAAGATAATTATTATTGGTGTACTGAAAGTGGAAAAGGCATAACTATTTGGATTTCACTCGGCAAATCAAATAAAAAAAATGGTGCAGTTTTTTATTTTTTAGGTTCTCATAAAATGGGTTTATTAGAGCATAAAATTTCATATAAACCAGGGAGTTCGCAGGTTTTAAAAAATTTGGACTCGTTAAAATTTTTCAAAAAAATTACTCCAAACTTAAATCCTGGTGATTGCATAGTTCATAATTCATTAGTTGTTCATGGAAGCAATAAAAATCTTTCTAAAGCGTCTAGGATGGGAATTACACTTAGATACTTGCCTAGAGAAGAAGTCTTCGATTTAGATAGAAGAAAAATTTATCAAAAAGAACTTAAAAAGAGTTTAAAAGGATTGAAAAATGCCAGGGTATGAACTAATCGGCAAAGAGGAAAAAAAACAACTCAACTCAATTTTTTCAAATGGTGGAATTCTTTTTAGACAAGGATTTGAAAGTTTAAGAAAAAAAAACTCCTTTAAAGTTTTAGAATTTGAAAAAAAGTTCTCAAAATATATGGGTTCCAAATATGCTTTAGCCGTTACATCTGGAACAGCAGCACTTAGGGTTGCACTAGCATCTTTAAATTTAAAAAAAGGAGATGAAGTTATTACTCAAAGTTTTACATTTGTCGCCACTGTAGAAGCTATAATAGAATCAAGATTGACACCAGTATGTTGTGATGTAGATGAAACTTTAAACATGGATCCCGACCAGCTTAAAAAGTTAATTACAAAAAAGACCAAGGCAGTAATAGTAGTTCATATGTTGGGAGTTTCACCAGAAATGGATAAAATTAAAAAAATTTGTAAAAAATTTAACATTTCAATTATAGAAGATACTGCCTGGGGATGTGGGGGTTATTTTGGAAAAAGTAGATTAGGAACATTAGGCAGAATAGGAACTTACAGTTTTGATTTTGCAAAAACTATTACAACTGGCGAGGGTGGGATGATAGTTTTTAAAAAAAAACAAGATTTTGACAGGGCAAAAGCTTGGCACGACCATGGTCACGAAAATAATCCAAAAGTTCCTCGGTGGGAAGATACAAGAAGTTCGAGCGGTTTTAATTACAGAATGACAGAGCTTCAAGGCGCTGTTGGCTTGGCGCAGCTTAAAAAATTAGAAAAAGTGCTAAAGTTTCAAAGGCTAAATAAAGATAAGATAGAAAAAAAAATAAAAAAACTTAATCTAAAATTTAGAAAAATTCCTAAAAAGAACATAGATACTTGCGACGCATTAATTTTTTTTGTGAAAGATAAATCTATAGCTAAAAGATGCCGCAAATCTCTAAACATGAACGGGATACAAACTAAAATACTACCGGAGGCTTCAACTTGGCATTTTTCTAAATACTGGTCTCATATGTCAGAATTAAAAAAAAAATATAAAAATTTAAAAAGATCTTTCATAAAATCGGAAAATTACATTAATAGAGCTATATCAATTCCAATTTTCGTCAAAATGAACAAAGAAATTCCAAACATAATTTATAAATCTTTAAAGAAAATTATTTAAATAAATCATTGGTAATATGAAAAAATCAAATTACGTTGCCGTAATTCAAATCAGAATGGGATCAAAAAGATTAAAAAAGAAAAGTTTGGCTTATATTGGAAATTATAAAATTATTGATTGGGTGATTAGAAGAACTAAAATTTCTAAATCTTTAGACGATATTATCTTAGCAACAACAAACAAACCAGAGGATAAAATTTTCAAAAAATATGCAAAAAAATATAAAATTAAAATATTTTTTGGAAGTGAAAGAAATGTTTTAAAAAGATATTGTGATGTAGCCAGAAAATACTCTGTAAAAAATATAGTAAGAATTTGTGCTGATAATCCTTTCATTTCTCCAGATTTTATTAATAAATTAATTTCTTTCTATAAACGAAATAAATGTGATTTGGCATTTAACCATGTATCTAAAAGAAAATATAATTTTAAATGTATTAATGGATTTGGAGCAGAAATTTTTTCTACTAAAATGTTAAATGAAATTTGCCTAAAAACTAAAAATAAAAATGATCTTGAGCATGTTACTAAATATTTTTATAGGAAAAATTTTTTTAAAATCAAACCAGTGCCAATAAAAAAAATCTACTCGTTCCCAAAAATAAATTTAGATGTTGATACAAAAAAAAACCTGTTGTTTTTAAATTCTTTGATAAAAAAAAACAATATTAAGATTTATTCTAAATCAGAGAAAATAGCTAAGTCCGCAAGAAATGTTAAGATTTAAATTATATCTTAAAAAAAAACTAAGAAAAATTTTGTTTTTATACAAAATATTTTTATTCATTTATAAAATTATAAATTACCCAAAAAATTTTCTTATTCGTAAAAAAAACATGTTGATAAAAAGAAAATCTTTTGAAGAGTTTGAAAAAAATAATGGATTATTAAAAATCAATTATGCAGGTCATAATTTAATTTTTAAAGCTTTTTCACCAATTAATTATTTTCATCTAAAGATTGGCTCACAACATGAAAATATTTTTTTTTGAAAAATTATTTAAAAAGATTGAAGAGGGAATGATTGTTTATGATATAGGAGGACATGTAGGAATGTATAGTCTGCCATTTGCCAAGTCAGTAGGACCTAAAGGAAAAGTAGTTGTATTTGAACCTGAAAAAAAAGGTTTAGACTCAATTCAAGAGAATTTAAAACTTAATAAAGTTCATAATGTAAAATTATATCCATTTGCAATTAGTAATAAATCTTCTAAATCAGACTTTTATATAAGACCTGATAAAGACACTCACAGCTTATTTCAAGAAACTCTAGCTCCATCTAAAACAGACAAACAAAAAAAAGTAAATATTCAAACTTACACCATAGATGACTTAATTGAAAAAAAAATAGCACCAGTTCCTAATTTTATAAAAATTGATACAGAAGGCGCAGAACTAAAAATTTTGGATGGACTTAAAAAAAATTACAACACACTTAAATATATTTTTATTGAAATTCACCCGGATGCTTTAGGATTAGAAAATATATTTAATCCAGAAGAGGAAGTAGAAAAAAAATTAAAAAACCTTGGCTTTGATCATATTGAATATCTAGACAAAATTCATATATTGGCTAAAAAAAATAATGTTTAAAGTTTCTGTAATTATACCCTGTTATAATCATGAAAAATTTATAGGTAGATGTTTGCGTTCAATTTTAGATCAGAGTTTGAATAAAAAACAATACGAAGTGATTGTAGTCGACGATGGAAGTTCTGATAATTCATCAAAAGTTATGAAAACATTTGGAAATTTAATTAAAATTATTACAAATAAAAAAAATAAAGGCTTACCGCATTCTTTAAATACCGGAATCAGGTCTTCCAAGTCAAAATATATTGTAAGACTAGATTCAGACGATTATGTTAATAGAGACTTTCTTTCCTTTTTATTACAATATATTGAACAAAATAGTAATACTATTGATGCAGTGGCCTGTGATTATCTAGTAGTTAATGATCAAGAAGAAGTTTTACGAAGAGAAAACTGTGAAAAAAAACCTATAGGATGTGGAATAATTTTCAAAACTTCTCATTTAATAAAACTCGGCCTTTATAATGAAAGCTTTTTACTCAAAGAAGAGGTGGAATTAAGAAAGCGATATGAGCAAAACTATAAAATTTCAAGATTACAGCTTCCTCTGTATAGATATCGTAGACATGAAAAAAATATAACAAATAATAAAAAAAAACTTAAAAAATTTACAAAATTACTTAAAAGGAAATAATGAATAACAAATTTTTTAAAAAATTAAAAAAACCTTATATAATTGCAGAGATAGGAGTTAACCATGGATGCTCCTTAAAAAGAGCAAAATCAATGATATTGTTAGCCAAAAAAGGAGGTGCAGATGCTGTTAAATTTCAAACATACAAAGCTGAAAACTTAGCGTCAAAATACTCCCCAGCATATTGGGATAAAAAAAAGGAAAAAACTAAAAGCCAGTATTTACTCTTCAAAAAATACGATAAGTTTGGCTACAAAGAATATAAAATTTTACACAATCTTTGTAAAAAAAAAAGAATAAACTTCCTTTCGACTCCTTTTGACAAAGGTTCTGTTCATTATTTAAAAAAATTGGTTCCTTTTTTTAAGATTGCGTCCGCAGATATAAATAATTATCCATTGCTTAAGATTGTGGCAAAAACTAATAAACCTGTATTAATTTCAACAGGAGCATCAAAAATTTCTGAAATTAAAAATGCAGTAAAAATACTTAAAAAATTTGGAGCAAGAGACATTGCAATAATGCACTGTATTTTAAACTATCCTACCAAAGACATAAACGCTAATCTAAGAATGATAAAGAATTTAAAAAAAGTCTTTCCAAAAAATATCATAGGATATTCAGACCACACTTTGCCAGATAGTTACATGTCAAGTTTGTTATTTGCAAATATGATGGGAGCAGAAATTTTTGAAAAACATTTTACAGATAATAAAAAGCTTTCAGGAAATGACCATTATCACTCGATGAATTATGAAGACATTTTACTTTTCAAAAAAAATGTCGAAAATTTAAAAATTAAATTAGGAAAATTTAATAAAAAACCAATTAAGTCTGAGATAAAGTCTATAAAATTTGCAAGGAGAAGCATTTATTCAAAAGTTAAAATAAGAAAAGGAGAAAAAATTAAAGAGGAACAAATTATTTGCAAAAGGCCTGGAATAGGAATAAGCCCAATGTTATGGGATAAAGTTCTTGGAAAAATCTCAAAAATTAATATTCCAGAAGATAAGCCAATAAAATGGAAATTTTTAAAGTAATTAAGAAGACGAATTTTTTATGAAATATCAGGATTTTGTCATTAAGAATGGAAAATTTATTGGAAAATTTGATGAAATGTATAAATTTCACAAAGATCCCTGGAATTTGATAAAAAATAATCGAAAAGGATATCAAATTAATTATCATTTAATATTTAGATTTTGTGAGGATTTAAAAAAAGAGTTTAAAAGAAAAAAGATTAAAGTATTAGAGCTAGGTTGTGGATATCCTCAAATTTTAAATGAATTAAAAAAAAAGGGTTTTGATGTATATGGAGTAGATATTTCTAAAACAGTTTTAGAGAAAGCCAAAAAAAAATATCCAAGTATTAAGAACAAAATTTTTCATGGAGATATTTTAGATGAAAAACTACTAAAAAAAATAAAACCTGATATATACATTATGAATGATATTAGCTGGTACGTTCTGCCAAAAATAAAAAATTTTTTAAAAAAAGTAAAGAAAATAAAGAAAAATTCTTATTTGATACACTGTTTGACAATGTATGACAGAAAAAAACAAAAATACGGAAAAAACTATTTTTATAATTTAAAAGGAATAAAAAAATTTTTCAATTTAAAATACTTTTATTCTGGAAATATAGAAATAGAAAAAGAAAAGAAAAAATTTTCATTTTTTTTAGCAAAAATTAATTAAAATCTTCATGAAAAACATAGACATTTTTGTAACATTAGGACCCAGCTCATTAAACAAGAAATTTTTAAATTTTGTTAAAGGCAAAGCAGCTTTGGTAAGACTTAATATGTCTCACGTAAATTTGAAAAAACTAGGAGAGAAAATATCTTTTATAAAAAAAAATTGCTCGGTACCTATTTGTATAGATACTGAAGGGGCTCAAATTAGAATTAAATCAAATAAAACTTCTTCAAAAAAAATTAAGCTGAAACAAAAAATAAGTGTAAAAAAAAATAAAGGAAGTTTCAATTTTTATCCTGAGGAAGTTTTTAGCCTATTAAGAAAAAAAGATATTTTAGATGTTGGTTTTGAAGGTTTGCAATTGAAAGTTTTGAATAAAGATAATAAAAAAATTTCTTTGATTTGCACAAAATCAGGAATAATTGAAAATAACAAGGGTGTTCACTTAAAAAATAGAAAAATTAATTTAAATTTTGTTACAAAAAAAGATCTAGAGGCAATAAAAATTGCAAAAAAATTTAAAATTAAAAATTTTGCACTTTCTTTTACGAACTCCAAAAAAGATATGGATAAATTTTGTAAGTTATTACCAAAAGAGAATAAATATTTTAAAATAGAGACTTCTAATGGTCTAAAATCATTAGACTCTTTTTTTAAGAGAGAAAAAAATTTTTTAATTGATAGAGGAGATCTTTCCAAAGATATAGGAATAGAAAATATTCCTTTTGCTCAAAGAATGATATTTAAAAAGTCCAAAAAACATAAAAATGTAAGAATAGCTATAGCAACTAATTTTTTAGAAACTATGATAACAAATCCATATCCTACAAGAGCAGAAGTAAACGATATATACAATTCTTTAGAAATGGGAGCTAAGGCATTAGTTTTAGCAGGCGAAACTGCTATGGGTAAGCATCCAATAAGCTGCATTAAGCTTTTAAAAAAAATAATTAATGTATTTAAAAAAAATAAAAAATTAGATGTTTAAAAAAAAAAATTCTAAGAAAATTCTTATAATGGGATTACCAGGAGCTGGAAAAACTATACTTGCAAAAGAAGTGAATAGAAATTTAGGTGCTGTTTGGCTTAATGGAGACGCTATAAGAAACAAATATAAAGACTGGGATTTTACGAAAAAGGGAAGAATAAGACAGGCTAAACGACTAAATTTATTATCTAATCAAATTATTAAAAAAGGAAAAAATGTAATTGTCGACTTTATCTGTCCAAACAAAGACTCTTTTAAGTATTTTAAAGCAGATTTCATTGTTTGGGTTGACACAATAAAAACTGGAAGACACATCCGGAAACACCTAGATGATATAAATCCTATTTTCAAAAAACCAAAAAAATACAATCTTAGAGTAACCACAAAAGATGCAAAATTTTGGAAATTTATTATCTTGGATATGTTTTTTAAAAAGAAGTGGAATGATAAAAATCCCACAGCACAAATGCTAGGAAGATTTCAACCTTGGCATGATGGACATAGAAAATTGTTTGAAACTATCGTCAAAAAAGATTTGCAGGTAAATATTCAAGTAAAAGACGTTGGGGGTTCAAACAAAAGTAACCCTTTTAGCTTTAGACGGGTAAAAGACAACATAGAAAAAGACTTAAAAATATTTAAATCAAGATTTAAAATTTCAAAGGTCCCCAATATTGTTAAGGTAGTATATGGGAGGAAAGTTGGTTATAAAATTGAGCAAATATTAACTCCTATAAAATTTAGAAAAATTGCTGCATCAAATATAAGAAAGAAACTTAGGAAAAAAGGTTTATTAAAATAACCTCCTAAAATGATAAAAGTAAATAAAATTTGTATACTCATCAATTGGGTAAGGGAGATAGATATGTATAAAAATTTGATAAATAAACTCCCTAAAGAAAAATTAATAATCTTAGTTAACGACTTAAATAATGAAGAAATTGAAAGAAAAAACAATACTAGAGAAATTATTATAGGAATTAAAAAAGAAAAATTAAATTACAAACTGTATTCAAAAGTATACCTAAAAGAAAAATATAAAGTACTATTGTCAACAGGAGAGTCTGGTGCCAAAAAAATTGATGTGGTTTCAATACTAAGATTTATCTATTCAAGATCAATAGGAATAATATTAGAAAAAACAAAATTAAGTTTACTATTGCTAAAATTTTTTGGACGGCCATTTGTTGCAGGAGGAAGCTCTTCAAAATTATCAAGAAAATATTATCCAGAAAAAAATTTAGGGGATTGTGTAGTAAAGTTTCCTTGGAGCATGGATCTTAATTTAATGGAATTTCCTGAAAAGGAGTGGAAAGATAATTTTGATATTTTTTTTACTCATGGTATTTATGACTCCAAACTCATCAATAAAAAATTTAAAAATAAAAAGACCCTAATCATAGGTTATCCAAGATATAACAACCTAGACAGTAAAAAAATATTAATAAGAAAATATCAAAAAAAATTTAAATTTAGTAAAAATAAGAAAAAAATATTTTGGATACCAACTCATGTTAATAGCCCAAATGAAATAGGTACCAATATTATTTATTGGATTAATAATTTTAAAAAGTTGTTAAAAAATTATGATATTATAGTTAGACCTCATACAAAGACAATAAATTATTTGCCTTCAATTATTTCAGAATTGAAAAGAAAAGGTTTTAAAGTTGATGATAAAAGCGATAGAAAAATTGGAGAGCTCTTCAAATTATCAGATTTAGTTTTTACTGATTACGGTGGATCAGTTTTTAGCAGTATTTATTTAGAAAAGCCAACAATTTTATTAAATTTACCTGTAGACTCAAAATATTTAGAAAACAAAAAAAAAATTGTAACATTTGATTTATTAGTTAGAAAAAAAATATCATCATTAAAATTAAATGATACATTAGGAAAAATTTTAATTACTTGCAGAAATTCTTTAAAAAAAAAAGAGTTATTGAAAAAATCTTCAATAAAAAAAAGTTACTTCGGGAATAAAGAAAAAATAAACTCTCTAGAAAAAATTTCAAAATTTTTGTTAAAAAAAATTAATGATTAATATGTTTTCTACCATAAAAAACAAAATAATTTCTGGAAAAATTTTTAATTTCAAAGATACAGAAGATGTTCGCTTGATTAAAACTCATAAAAATAACACACAGGTTCTATATTTTCCCCAAAAAAAAATATACAGAAAATTAAATAAAAATAAAAAAGGTAAAGAGAAAATACACTCAGAAAATCTTGGTATTTCCTGGTATTGTAAAAGAATAAAAATAAAAAAAAAATATTTAATTAAAAAGTATTTTAAAGGAAAAAAAATATCTTTTATTGATTTGAATGAAATCAATGGGCTTAAAGTAAAGTCTTGGAGACCGCTAACAGAAAATTACAATCTTTTAATAAAATTTTTTAAACATTACATAAAATTTTATCCTAAAAAAAAATTATCTCATATTCATGGAGATCTTACTTTTGATAATATTATTTTTAATAAAAAAAGAATAATAGTTATTGATTGGGAATTTTTTAAAGCAAGTAAATCTTTATATGGATATGATTTAGTTTATTTGTTTTTATCTGCAGCTTGTTTACCGTATTTAAATTTTCGTCAGTTTTCTAAACAAGATGAAATTATATTTAAAAAACTATGGAAGTTACTGATTAATAGTAAAATTTCAGATGAATTGACTAATAGACCATTTAATTATTTTTCAAAAAAAATAAAAAGTGATTTTATATTAAAAAAAAGTTTCAGATTATCTAAAAGAAAATTTTTCCCATTTATAACAAGTAACACTCATAAAATTAAAATAATGAAATTAATTAACGAGATAAGGCATGAAAACTAAAGTATCAATTTTGATGACATGTTTTAATGCTGAAGCCTTTATTGAAAAATCAATAAAAAGTATAAAAAATCAATCTTTTAAAAACTGGGAATTAATTATAGTTGATGACTTTTCGAAAGATCAAACATTAAAAATTGCAAAAAAATTAAAAACAAATAAAATAAAAATTTATTCCTTAAAAAAACATATCGGAAGAACCAAAGCTCTAAACTATGGTTTAAAAAAAATAAAGAATGACCTCGTAGCTATCTTAGATGCAGATGATATAGCGTATAAAAATAGAATTATGATACAAAAAAATTTTTTAGAGAAAAATCAAAAAACTTTATTAGTAGGAAGTTGGTATAAGGTAATTGATAAATCAGGTAAAATAATTAAAAATGTTAAAATAGATACAATCGAAAAAAATATTTATAAAAACATGATTTATAGAAATTTATTTTGCCATTCTTCAATTATGTTTAAGAAAAGTCTTTTAACCAAAATTGGATATTATCCAGAAAACATAATTTATGCCCAAGATTATGCTTTTATATTAAAGTCGATGAAATTAGAAATACCTAGAGTAATTCCGAAGTATCTAACATTAAGTCGTAGATGGGATAATTCAATGACTTACAATCCATCCTATCAAAAAGATATTGTTTTAGACAAAATAAAAATAATGATATTTTCAATTAAAAACTTTAGTTATCCTTTATTGTCTTTATTTATGTGGTCATTAAAATTCATCAAAGCTTTTTGCGATATAATTTTATTAAATCTTAAAAAATCAAAAAATAATAACTAGTTCAAAATGAATAAAATTAAAGACAAATTATGTAATTTATTAAAGGTTCTCAAAAATATTTTTAAAAAAGAAAAAAATAAAGAGGAAAATAAAATAAACGATAAAGACTCCAAGAAAGATACTGACGATATTTATCCTCTTTGGTAATTTGTATGCTTAAATCAATTTTAAAATTAATTAAAAATCCCTTTTATGGAGTTCCATTTTTTGTTTTATTTTTTTTAATTACTCCTTTTTTTCTTTCAAAATTTATAAAAATTATCGATAATTTTATAATAGATTATTTTTTATTAATGATATTATTAATACTTTTAATAGAATCTTTTTTTATTATTTTTTATAAAATCTTTAAAGGAATTGATTATAAAGTAATCAAAAAATTACCATTTGAAAAATTTTATGTAGAGCCACATCCATATTTACCCTATATATATAAAAGAAATTTTTCTACAGCTCCATCAGAAAAATATAGCTATCCTTTGAGTAGCAATTTTTTTTCAGCAGAACTAAAAACAAACAATTTTGGTTTCTATAATGGATCGGATGGAACTAGAGATATTGAATTACCTAAACCTAAAAATTTATTTAGAATTAATTGTATTGGCGGCTCAACTACTGCAAATTATATTTTTGATGGAAAAAAAAATTATTCATATCCAATGGAGTTAGAAAATATTTTAAAGACTAAAAATTCAAATGTTGAGGTTAATAATTGTGGAACGGGAGGATATAATTCAGCTGATATTTTGATAAGATTTTTACTTCAAACAATTGAGACAAAACCTGATTTAATTATTATATATCATGCTTACAATGACATTAAATCATATTTAACCAAAAATTTTCAATCTGACTATTCTCACAGTAGAAAAAATTTAGGAGAAGAGTATCAAAAATTTAGAGCTAATACCCAAATACCAGATATTCCATTAAAATTTTATAATTATTTAATTCAAAAATGGTTTCCTAACAATATAAGATCTTCTATCTTAGAAGTAATCTCAAAAGGTGATTTAGATTTAAATTCAAATTGTAAAGAGGGCTTAAAAGTTTTTAAAAGAAATTTACAAAATCTTGTTTATGTTTGCAAAAAAAATAATATCGATGTCATTCTAAGTTCTTTCTGTTTTTATCTGCATCCTTCAGTAAAAGAAAATAATTTACACAAAAAATATTATGAGATTGTTTCTCAAGAAAATTTAATTATGCAAGAAATTGCTAAAAAAAATGAACTTAAATTTGTAGATTGTGATAAAAAAATACCAAAAACAAAAGAATACTTTTTAGACACTATTCATTTTACTCCAAAAGGAATGAGATTTATTGCTGAAGAAATAAGCAAACAAATAACTGTGTAAAAATTTTTGGGCGTGTAGTTCAGTGGTAGAACGCTACGTTGACATCGTAGAGGTCATAAGTTCAATTCTTATCACGCCCACCAAAAACACAAGTAAATTTAAAGTTTTAATCTATTTACAATAAAAACTATTAGCTTTATTTTTTGAAAATGAATAAAAAAAATCAAAAAAAAGTAGCTCCATACAAATGGGACAGCAAAAAACCAACTGCCCAAATGTTGGGAAGATGGCAGCCGTTTCACGATGGTCATTATGCCCTATTTGAGGAAATAATAAAAAAAACTGGCCAGGTTTGCATTCAAATTAGAGACGTAAAGGGCGTAGATGATAATCCTTTTGATTTTGAAACAATTAAAAAAAAAATAGAGAAAAAATTATTACCAAAATATAAAAACAGATTTAAAATCATGTTGGTTCCAAACATAACAAACATATGTTACGGAAGAGGAGTTGGATATACAATTGAGGAAATCGTTCTATCAGAAGAAATACAAAAAATATCAGCTACAAAAATTCGTGAAAAGATGAGAAAAGAAGGCAAATTAAGTTAATTTTTTTTAGTTTACATAAGATTAGAAAAACATTATAAAACTTTGCCTGGTGATTATTGCGAAGGGGTTACACCCGATCCCATTCCGAACTCGGAAGTTAAGTCCTTCAGCGCCGATGGTACT
>MDSW01162500.1_pt1 | contig 28916 bp, 29 predicted proteins | sample 811171 | NCBI WGS metagenome assembly MDSW01 (sample SAMN05326641, study PRJNA326480) | marine metagenome | isolation source: seawater | place: Atlantic Ocean: North West | collected 2012 | reverse complement strand
TGGCAACGTCCTACTCTCCCGTGCCTTAAGACAAAGTACCATCGGCGCTGAAGGACTTGACTTCCGAGTTCGGAATGGGATCGGGTATAGCCCCTTCGCTAAAATTACCAGGCAAAGCTTTATAGTATTTTTCTTTTATTAAGTAAATAGTCTAATATGAGCCAATATAATGATGGTGGGCGTGATAAGAATTGAACTTATGACCTCTACGATGTCAACGTAGCGTTCTACCACTGAACTACACGCCCGTATAGCCTGTTATATTTGATAATTCTTTATTATCAATATAATAAACAAATATAATTTGATGATTGCTAAAATACACAATTCTATTCCAAGCATTATTTTCGCATTACTGCCAGTATCTATAATTTCTGGCTCTTTAATAATAAATTTAAATATTTTAATTTTTATTTTCTTTGGAATACTTGCCATTTATAAAGATGAATTAAAAATAAACTTTTCTTTAGCTAATAAGTGTATTTTTGCTTTTTTTTTAGTAATGTTTGTTTCAACATTTTACAATCAAGATTTTCAATTTAATGAATATACTTTAAAGTCAATTTTTTTGTTCAGGTTTTTATTGATATATATTATTTTTGAGACATTATATAAACATCAAAAAATAAATATTAGATGGTTTTACATTATTAGTTCAATCTTAGGATTGATAATTGCAATGGACATTTTTCTACATCTTTTTTTTGACTCAAATTTATTTAGTATAGAATCTGATCCTTATTTTGGTTTTAATAGTTTGTTTGGAGAGGAAAAAGTTGCAGGCGGGTATATTTTTTTTACTTTGCCATTCACGCTTGTATTATTTTTAAAATTTTTTGAAAATAATATCAAATTTAATATATTGGAGACTGTTTTATTATATATTTTTATTGCTGGGATATTTATTTCGGCGAACAAAATGTCCTTTATTATGGCAATTTTTTTTTTAATACTTTGTGCTATTCTAATAAAAAGATTTAGAAAGCAAGTTATTTCTTCAGTTTTAATTTTTTTGATTTCTATTAATTTTTTATTTGAGAAAGATAAAAGTTTGTTAAATAAATATGCTAGTTTTTTTATTCATTTATCTTCAGTTGCTGATGAAAAAAACACTAATATTATTCAAAGTGAATTTTTTACAAAAAAATATTCAAGTAGTCATGGTTTAATTTATTTAGACTCCTTTGAAGTTTTTAAAGATAAGAAATTATTTGGTGGGGGATTAAAATCCTTCAGACAAAACTGCCCTAAATTAAAAAAAGAGGTAAAGCATTGTTCAACTCACCCTCATAATTTTGTCCTTGAAATTTTGAATGACGTGGGAATTTTAGGCTTAATACTATCTATTACCTTTTCATTTTTATTGCTAAGAGATTGTATTTATAAAATAATATTAAATAAAAATAAAATATTTGAAAAAACTTATTATTTAATTCTTATTGCTCTTTTATTTTCAATTTTTTGGCCAGTAAAATCCTCTGGGAGTATTTTTTCAACTTTTTCTGGAAGTTTTCTTTGGATAAATTTATGTATATTGAGTAGTTGTACTTTTAAAAAAAACTAATAATTAATCAGTTTAAAATAAATTTTTTGTGGAATAAATAAAGAAATAAATAATTTTAATTTAATAAAATTATTTGGTAGTTGAAATATTTTTTTTAGTGCTATTAAATAGTTTTTTTTTTCTATGTGATTAACAATTTTTCTAACATTCGTAGTAAGTATTATAATTTTCTTTTCTGAAAGATTAAGAAACCCATTTTTATCTCCATTTTCTATCCAGTTATCTAGCTCTGATATTTCTTCACCTCTATTTTTTTTTGAATAATTATTTTTATGAAGTCGATAAGTGACTAAGCTTTCATCTAAATATTTAAATTTACAAATTTTTGATAATCTAAAAAAAAGATCTAAATCTCCCACAATATTGTATTTGTCATCAAAAATTTTTCCTAATTTTATAAGCTCCTCTTTTTTAATCAACGAGTTTAATATTGTTGCACCATTACGCTGTAATATTTTTTCACTTTCAGTAATTTGAGCATTAAATTTATTTATAAAATTAAACTTTTTTTTGGTGTAACTATTAAAAATAATTTGATTTGAATAAACTACACCAATATTAGGAAACTTTTGGAAAATATCTATTTGTTTTTTTAGTCGATCCTTACTCATCATATCATCAGTATCTAAAAAACAAATATATTTTCCGTTTGCTTTTTCTAGCGCTAAATTTCGAGCCTTATATAATTTTGTGTGAGTAGGGCTCAAATAGTATGAAAATCTCTCATCTTTAATTTCACTAAAAATACTTTTACTTCTATCTGATGAATGATTATCCCAGAAAATAACCTCAAAGTCTTGGAAACTTTGATTTTTAGCACTTTGTAAGGTTTCTTCTAAATATTCAGCACCATTATAACAGTTTATAATAATTGAAATAATAGGGTTATTTTCTGTCATATAAATAAGATTTTATTGTGCGACTAAGACCCTTTTGAAAGCTCACTTTAGGTTGCCATGATATCTTTTTTTTTGCTTTAAGAATATTAGGATATAATTTTTTCACTTCATCTTTTCTCATTTTAATTTTTCCATATAAAGGAACTCCTTTACCTATTTGTTTATTTACAATTTGCGTTATCTTTCTTATCGTCAACGGTTTTCCAAAGCCTATATTAAAAATTTCTCCTCTTGCACTCTTATTTATAAGTGATTTTATAATTGCTGAGGTTACGTCATTTATGTAAATAAAATCTCTTTGTTGACTTCCCTCGGTGCACGGAAATTTTTTATTTTGTAAACAAGAGTTTATTACAATTGGTAAAAATCTGTTCAAATCCTGTTTTGGCCCAAAAACTTGATATAACCTGAGAACAGTAAAAGGGAATTTTTTTTTTTTGTATACTTCTTTTAAGTAATTAGTTGCTAGTAATTTTGCTTTTCCGTAATACGACTTTATTTTCTTCGGTTTTTGAATTAAAGACTCTTTTTGAGGGGATTTAATTGTCCCGTACTCCATTCCGCTTCCTATTTGTACAAATGACTTAATATTAGTGTTAATTAAAATTTTTACTAAGTTTTTACAGCCAATATAGTGACTATTTAAAACTTTTAGTTTATTCGTATGATCAACGTGTCCACCAAGATTTACAACGTAATCATAGTTATCCTTTATTTTTTTACGTAAAATTTGTGATTTTGAAATATCACAAATTATATAATTCACTTTTTTTAAAAACCTTTTACTATTAGGTTTTTTTGTAGAAATACTTGTGCATATCCATCCTTTCTCCTTACAAATCTTAAGAAGATGGTAGCCAATAAATCCTGTCCCACCTACCACTAAAATACTAATCTTTTTTTTCAAAGCTTAATCTTTTTATTTTTTAGTAAAATATTTATTCTATCTCTATCCCTTTTTGTATCTACGCATTGCCAGAAACCCTTGTGTTTAAAAGCACATAAATTTTTTGATCTTGCAGATTTTTCAAGTGGTTCCCTTTCAAAGAATGTCTTATCGTTTTTAATAAACTTGAATATCTTAGGATTAAGAACGAAAAAACCTCCATTTATCCAGCCTTCATCAACTTTCGATTTTTCTTTAAAATAACTAACTAGATTTCCTTTCAATTTTATTGCTCCAAACCTTGCTGGGGGCCTCACAGCTGTGAGAGTAACAATTCTTTTATTTTTTTTATGAAATTTGATAAGACTTTTTATATTCACATTAGAAAGCCCGTCGCCATATGTTGCTAAAAATGTTTCGTTTCCAATATATTTTTTAAGCCTTTTAATTCTGCCACCAGTCATAGTATTTTTTCCGGTAAATATCAAATTGACATTCCAGTTCTTGTAACGTTTTTTGAAATATTTTTTTATAACTTCTGATTTATATCCAAGAGCTATGTAAAAATCTTTAAATCCATACTTATAGTAATGGTTCATTATATGCACAATCATTGGTTTACCATTTATTGGTACCATTGGCTTGGGAATTGTTTTTGTGTATTCAGATAATCTGGTACCTAAACCACCTGCAAGTATAACAACTTTCATTTATTCAAATTTTAATACTTAAATTAAATTTTTTTCTTTTTTCTATCAAAATTGAACCCATAATTATAGACTTAAATTTAGTTACAGTTTTTGAATTGGGTTTATGATTATATCCATAAAAACTTATAGCATATTTTTTTTTTGTTATGCGAAGCAGTTTTTCAAAAAACTTATTAAAATTCAAAATATAATATGGAATGGTATTATTTGATTGATTAGTGTTTGTAAAAAATACTTTTTGATAATTTTTTATCATAAATTTATTACCTATTTTTGATTTAGTAAGTCTTAAATCAAAAAGTATGTATTTCTTTGATTTTTTTATCATTTCATTAATCAAGTTAATTACATTTTTATTGTGATGCAAAGTTCCAAAAGAGAATACTAAATCAGCTTTTCTGATTTTAGTATTAAATGAATTTCCTCGATAAAGGATAAATTTTCCGTTAATATTATTTTTTTTTGCCAATTTAATTAAATTTTTGGATACATCTAATCCAGTATATTTTAACTTTTTTTTTTTTTGTTTTAAAATTTTAAAAAAACCACCAGCTGCACAACCTATATCCAAAAATGAATGGGAGTCAGTAATTACTTTAGAAAAAAAATATTTTTCAGATCTATAAAGATCTTTGAACTTATTCCTATTTTTCGTCCAATAATTTATTGAGTCAGTAGTCTTTCCATAAGGAGTTTTATCCTTGGAAATATCTAAATTATTTTTTTTAATATTTTTTCCCATTTATTTAAATTTCTGTCTATTTTCATTAAATTATACGTTAGGGTAATTTTTTTATTTAAACTAAATTTTCTATTAAAGTTATCATGATCGAAAACATAATTTTTAAAATTTTTACTAAAGATTGGGGAAGTATCAATTTCATCTCTTTCAAGATAAATAAAAACTGATTTTTTTTTTATGAGACACTCTATCGACGCAGCAGATGATCTGGATATAATAAATAAATCAAATTCATTGAATAGATTTGGTAATGTATTTTCTGTAATATGAATTTTTTTTAAATTGTGATATTTTTTTATATCAGCTGGGTAGGGTTTGAAGGCGATAAAATATTTTTTATTGGAGTAAGATTGAACCTTTTTGGCTAAATTTAAGATTCTGTCATTTGTTTTTTCAAATGCATCACCTAAAAATAATAATTTTTTATATTTATTTCTTTTTTTGCTTTTGTTTTGAAATTTTTTTTCATCCCGATAGGAGTATCTTAAATTTTCAACCTCTAGCAAATTTTTAATTCCATATTTAATTAAGTTTTTTTTTGCTAAAGTTCCTGAAATTAATATTTTATAGGGATAAAGTATTTGTTTTTTTTTAATTGATTTGACGTCATTAAAATAATTTAAATGCCAGTAATTTACAGTTGTGTGTGCATAGCCATAAGTCTTACCTTTAAATTTATTTTTTTGCCAATTGTAAAGTAATGCTTGTTCCCAAGGCTGGCCCTCTTTTAAATAAAGGCAGGATTTATTTTTTTTAAGATAGTGAAAAATTTTTCTATATAAATTAATTGTCATTAAATTGTTGAAAAGAACCTCTCCGTAGAAGGAAACACATATATCGTTTTTTTGGAGGTAAACTATTGGCTTAATATAAATTTTTCGGTATTTAACATTTAGGATATTTTTATATAAATTGAAGTTTTTGAAGTAAATAAATAAAAAAGAAAATAAAGTTTTTAAGTACATTTGGAGATCAAAAAAAGAGTTTAAAAATAAATGCCTCTCATGTTTCGAATTTTGATTAATTGATCCTAGATATTTATCTGCTGATTTTATATTTTTATATTGAGGATTTTTCATAAAATTATGGATCCACAAACTCTTTATATTTTTCTTTTTTAAGATTTGATTTAAGTTCCCCCATTGATAAGAAAAAAAATTCATATCACTATTATTATTTTTTAAGTGCGCAAAGTTAGAGACGATTATTAGGTTGCTATTATCATTTTTAACAATACCTTTGTAAATGTTTTTTCTGTAGTTTTCTAAAAAATATAAAATCGACCATATAATACCTCTAAAAATATATGGCAATTTATAAAAAATGTTTTTAATTTTAAATTTTCCTCTTGAATTATTTTCTTTAGATATTTTTTTAAAAATAAAGTCGACATTTCTATCAGTGCATAAGATTTCAAACGCCTTTTTTAATTCATTGTTACTACTTAATAGTGTTAATTTTTTTGGTTGATGTTTTTCTATAAGCTCAGATAAAGCTATAACTTTTAGACTGTTAGTTAAATGGGGGGACTTATACAAGCTTTTTTCAGTAAATTGAGACATGCTCCATAGATTAAAATTCTTATCATAATTTAAATTATCAATATTTAATAGATTATTTTTTTTTATATTTCTTAATTCAAACATAAGACTTAAATATTTTTTTTTAATCCTATATGAATTTTTTTCTATATGATTTATAATAGAATAATTCTTATCACCCTTATTAATTGATCGGTTCCAATTAACAAAGTATCCTGAATTTAAATTATTATTTTTAAGATGTTTTATATCTTCCAGGTCGTAAACTATCATTATAGATTAATTTTTTAATTTTTCTTGAAACCAGTGAGATAACGCATGATTTATTATAAGTTGGAGATCTTCAAGAGGGCCGAACTCTTCTTTTTGTGTTTTAACAATAATTGAACTATTACAAATTTTTTTTAACTTTCCACCCCCTTGACCTAAAATTCCTAAACAAATTCCCCCATTTTTTTTAACCCACCTAGCAGCCTTTATCAAATTTATAGAATTTCCAGTACCAGACATGACGATTAACATATCCTCTTTCCTAAAATGAATTTTAAGTTGACTTAAAAATATATCTTCATAATTTATATCATTAGAAATTGCGGTCAAAACTACTACATTTGATACCAAAGGAAATATTTTGAAAGGTTTTTTTCTTGATCTTTTTAGCACATCAAAACCTAAATCATTTTCTACAGTTAAAGCATTAGCAGCACTCCCTCCATTTCCAGCAATGAAAATTGTCTTATTTTTATTTCTTATTTTCTTTAATTTATTAAAAAAGCTATTCAGCTGCTTTTTATCAATATTTTTTGAAATATTATATAAATAGTCAATATAGTCTTGAAAAAAATTACCGAAAATTTTATTTTTATTAATTATTTTTTTTAACTTGCTCATAAAAAATTATCTACGCTTATCAGCATTGTATATTTTTTCAACCAATTTCATACTCTCTATAGCATCAAAAATATTTCCAGTTTTTACTTTTAGATTTTTCTTAATTATTTTTGAAAATTCTTCAATTTCTTCCCTCCAAGAATTATCCTTTTTAAAGAAAAAATTTTTTTGAGACGAAGAGCCTTTAAAAGATTTATTTTCCCTTTTTATAATTTTCAAACTTTCTTTTCCATAGCTTTTAGTGCTTGATAAGATACCTTGTAATTCGATTAGTGCGTTTCTCAAGCAAATTTCAATTCTAAATTTATGTTGCCACTGTGTAGCTGTTGAATGTATTGAGGCAATAACTCCTTTTTTATCTTTCAATAAAGCAAAAGCATTATCTTCTACATCGTAATTCCAAAATTTTTTAGAAATAAAACTTTTAACTTTTTCAAATTTTCCATTTAGAAAAATTAAAATATCTAATAAATGAATGCCTTGATCTATAAGTATACCTCCACCAGAATATCTTTTTTTTGCTCTCCATTCAGATGCCTCATATGTTACTATCTTACTTTTTCCATACAAACATCTAAAATTTAAAATTTTACCATATGAACCCTTTTCTATTATTTTTTTTGCCATCTTAATTGAAGAATGATACCTGTGATTAAAACCATATTTAAGTTTTATTCGTGGATATTTTTTTAAAATATCTTTAACTTCTAAAATTTCTTTTACATTTCTAGCAGGGGGTTTTTCACAAAAAACATGTAATTTTCGTTTTATACATTCCTTTGTTACTGTCGAAGCAAGATAATTGGGTAAAGTTACAAATACCGCATCTAACTTTTCCTTATTTAATAAATCTTTATAATATTTATAAAAAACTAATTTTTTTTTCTTTAATGTATTTTGTAAAAATTGAATGTCGCTTACGGCCACAAGACTATAATTCTTATTTTTTGCAATAAATTTCCGTCTTCTCTTTCCAACTACTCCATAACCAATTATTGCTACTCTGATCTTACTTTTCATACTTAAAACTTATATTTTTTCCAAATAGAAGTTTTTACAATGTTTGATTTTACTTTAATCAAATCTTTAGGGCTATCTACCGAAAAATAATCCGTATATTTTACAGGAGCAATATACATTCCTCCACCATTATCACACAATCTATTTGTATCGCAGGACTCAAAATTTTCTAATGGTGATGGTCTAAGTGAGTAATATTTTTTTAAAAAACTATATCTAAAAGCAAATATACCGCCTATTCTCTTTGGATTATTTTTAATACTAAAATTTTTTGAATAAGGAATTGGTGATCTTGAAGTATATAGAACCTCTCCTTTTAGATCTGCGACTACTTTTACTGTGTCTGGATTTAGAAAATCTTTTTTTGTCAAAATATTTATTGCAAGTAAAGATGCTTGAGCGCTTCTATTTTTTTTAAGTGTATTTACAACAGCAGCAATCATTTGAGGTCTTAACATTGGTTCGTCACCTTGGACACAAACAATTACGTCATTATCTCTTGGTTTTCTTTTCTGTTTCATAGCCGCTTCGTAAACCCGATCTAAACAACGCTTATGTTTTTTTGATGTCATTATAGAAGGATATTTTTTCTTTTCACAAAAAGAAATTATTTCTTTATCGCACGTAGTTACATAAAGGGTATTCCATTTTTTGTAGAGATTTGCCCTTTCATAAACATGTTCAAGCATTGTCCTGTTTTTAATCTTTTTTAAAGGTTTTCTAGGAAATCTACTAGCTGCTAGTCTAACGGGGATGAATCCGAATATTCTCATTTAACGATATAGTTTTGATATTTTCTCATTTTTTTTCCCAAGTCTTTTCGACTCCTTCGAAGAAAAAATATTGATAACTTTCTTCAATTCATCTGATTTATATAATGAATTTAAAAGTTTTGTACTATTATAGACATCATTTTTATCAATAGGAAATTTAAATGATTTTTTTTTATTTAGACTTTTTTCGACATCTTTATAAAATTTTAAATGCCCTAATCCATAACCATTTTTAAATGTCTCGCTATTTTTTTTACAAGCTTTTGGGTCTGGAGAGAAAAGTTGCAACTCATTTACTGCTTTTCCACCAATTTGAGCTAATCCTTTTGAGCCTACAATGCTTAATGAAGCTTCAAAATCATCTGGTCTAGCTGCGGTCGTGACTTCTATAGTTCCTACACCTCCATTTTTAAATTCAATTGTTGAAACTGCTGTATCCTCTACTTCTATGTTTGCCCCGAGAGTTTTCATTATAACAAAGGCTTTTGAAACCTCGCCGCAAAGATATCTCATTAGATCTAAATGATGAATACCTTGATTACTTAGCGCGCCTCCATCGTGCGAAAATGTTCCTCTCCATTTAGATAGTTTATAGTATCTATCTGGTCTACACCATCTTACTCTAACACTTACAATTCTAATTGTTCCAAGATCACCTTGTTGAATTGCATTTTTAAGCTTTATTATTGCCTTATTATATCTATGTTGAAACACAGGAAATATTTTACATTTAAATTTTTTCCCAATTTTAAAAATTTTTTCTACATGAGATGGTTTTAAAAAAGTAGGCTTCTCAACTATTATATGTTTTTTATATTTTAAAATAATATCTTTAGCATTTTCAAAATGCATTCCGGAGGGGGTCATTATTGAGACAATATCGACTTTGATATTATCTGAAAGCATTTCGTTGTAATTTTTATAATACTTTAGATTATATCTTTTTCCAAATTGCTCTGATCTTTGAAAATTTAAGTCGCAAATAGCTACCGGTCTTATTCCTTTTACTTTTTTCAAGCATGCGAGGTGGTGGTCTGTGATTTTTCCACATCCTACAAAAGCAATATTAATCATTTTGAATTGTCCTTTTGATTTCTTTGATGATCTTTATAAAATTATTTTTAGAGGTAAGAGAAAATCTACTAAACCCTTTCATACTATCATGATTTTCATTATGTCTAAAATATACTATGTTTTTTAGATTATTTACAATTTTTTGTCTTTTATCTAAAAAATCAACATGAATAAAATTGCCCTCTTCTTTTTTAAATAATTTAAAACCCATTTTTTCAAGTTGTCTCTTAAAATATTTTTTTCCACTAAGTAAACGTTTTACTGAAGAATTTACAATTTTTTTATTTGATAGATATTTATTTAAAAATTCGGCGCCTAAATTATTTATTTCATACATTGGTCTTAATTTGTGCATCTCCTTGATGTTTGCTTTGGAGGATATTACATAACCTACTCTTAATCCCGCTAAACCCCATGCTTTCGCGGTAGTTCTTGTTATAATTAAATTATTATACTTTTTAATAAGTTTTATACATGTATTAGGAAAAAAAGGATAATAAGCCTCATCAATTAATACAAAAGAATTTACTTGTCTTGCTGCTGATAAAATTTTTTCAATTTCATTAATTTTGAACGCGTGCCCTGAAGGGCTATCTGAATTAGGTAAACAAAAAAGCTTCGGTTTATTTTTCTTTATACTTTTTATAATTTTTTTTAAAAAAATCTTAGGTCCTTCATTTGTTTTTTCATACTCTAGTGTAATTTCTTTACAATTGAAGATTTTGTTATAAACAGCATACATAGCAAAAGTCGGGTTTGGTCTTATGACTCTATCCTTTTCATTTACAAAAGTTTCAAATACTATTTTGATTCCTGCGTCAGAGCCTGCAGTCAAAAGTAAGTTTTGGGGGCTTATATTGAGTGATTTGGATAGTTTAAGATATAATGGTCCAAGGTTTGGATAGCTAAAAATTGAGTTTTTGTTAATTGATTTTAAAATTTTTTTTGCAGACTTAAACAGTAATTCATCAGTATTCTCGTTTTTGTCTAGCCAGAGTTTGTTAGGAGATCTAAAATTATTACTAGTCCAATCTGGTCTATCTAAATTTTTTAATTTTTTTTTATATTTCATCTATTCTGATAGTAAATTTTTTAAGAATAATGAATATCTTTCAATATAATTAATTCTTTTAATTTTTTTTTCAACTAAATGTAGTAACTCTTTAATTTTAAATTTATCGACGTATTCTGAATTCAAATTTTCAATTAAAAATTGAAGATAATCAACTCTATTGTAAAGACATAAAATTGTTACGTATTTTGAGATTAATTGCTCATTTTTCGAGTTTTTTAATTCACTAATAAAGCTCTCAGGACTTTTTAAAAATAATACATCGGCAAATTGTGGCTGACCTGTATTTCTTAATTTAAATCTTTCCCATCTGGAAATTCTTAGAAAATCCACAAATACAAAACCTTTATTTTCTAAAAATAATTTTATCTCATTAAATAATGGTTGATTTATACGTAGCTGAAAAAATTCGGACTCAACTTCCAACCCAAGTAAATTGTGTAACGATTTCTCCCCACCTTTTAGAATGTCCAGCTCCCCGCCTTCTGTGTCAATTTTAACAAAATCAATCTTTGTATTTTTGAATTCCTCATCAATAGTTGTTGCTTGAATATCTAGTTCTTTAACAACACTAAACCTGTCGTAATCAGGAAATTTTTTTAGATAACTTAAATTGGGTTTATAAATACTTGAGCATAATTCTTTCTTATAAAGATAAAATTTCATCTTATCTTTTTTCTTACTATAAAATATTTTATTAATTTCTTTTGAACCTTTATTATTTAAATAGCCAGTACTTTTTGTATTAGGTTCAATAGAGATTAGTGATAAATTTTCTTTTATTTTGTTCCATCTAGAATTTAAATATCCTCCAGCTCCAATATCCAAAAGACAAAAATTCGTTTTTAAATTCCCTTTTACAATTTGATACAATTTTTTATCAAAAGGATTAATGAAATATTTTATAATTTTTTTTAAAATAACCATAATTTATCTTTTTTTAACTTATTAATTATTAATTGAGTAGACGTAAGATGCTTCGAAGACTGGTTTACGTGTTTTTTTATATAATCATTATAATCATCATTTTTAACTTCAATATGTTTTTTAAATCCTTTAAAATCCATTCTATCTAAATTAAAAACTTTTTTATTTAATTTTTTTGCTTCATGATTTATATAAAATAAATGTGGAAAAGTGTCAGAATTTAATTCTTCATTAGTGATAAATAAAATTGGTTTTTTTAAGAAAACAGCATACTCAACAGCAGTAGAGTCGTGGGTAAGTATTAAATTACTTCTCATAATTTGTTCTAAAGTTTTATTTTTTTGTGTTTTTATTTTTGGAAAAAATCTTTGTATATCTTTTTTGGGAGCTTTTGGATGGCAAGAAATTTCAATTTGGTATTTAAATTTTTTTTTTAATTTTTTAAGAAAATCGTAGATTGACTTATAATATTTTTCCTTATTGATATTTGTCTCTTGTCCTTCTTTATGATCTGGATTAATCATTACTCCTTGATCAATAAATAATGCTTTTCTAAAAACTTTCAATTTTTTTTTTTTTAACAATAAATATCTATCATAATTTCTAACATGACCCTTTATTAATTTAGAATTTTTTCCAAATAGTTTATGATCATTAAGGTCACTACCTAGATTACCCTTCAAGTACAGATATGGTGCCTCATTGATTTTGAAAAAGGATGATTTTAAACTTAAAAAGATTTTATTGAAAATAATTTTCAGTAATACATCCCATTTCAACTTAATGAATTGCTTCATCTTATTTTGGAAATAAGTTTTTTTTGAAACAGAGTTCGGACTTTTAATGTCGCTAAGTGAGCCAACATGATAAAGATAATTTACTTTTTGCATTGATAATATTTTGAAAAGTTCTCTGGTGTTATAATTATAAGTAAATCTAGGGTAATATAAAGATCTTGAATTTCTCTTATCATTAAGTAATTCTAAAAATTGTTTTCTGGTCTTTATATTTATAATTTTAATCTTTTTATTTTTTTTTAAAGAGGGTTTTAGATCGTAGTTTAGATTAAAAATATTTTGTAAATACCAAATTTCAATCTTAATTTTTTTTATTTAAATATTCACGAAAATTATATTTTTTGTAGTCACTATTAATGAAATTAATTGACGATAAGAAAATTACTTTATTATCTATCTTCATGACTTTTAATAATTGATTAAAGATAAAACTGATTTACTTGAAAGTGTTTAAAATTGAATTCGCACAAGATAGCTTCGCTATTTTATAATCACCTGTTTTAAACTTCTTAATATGGGAATTTCTTATTTCTTCTTGTGCTAACCTTAATACGCTCCCAGTAAAAAAGGTGTTAATTTTCTTTTTGTTAAGTTTATAAAGACATAATTTTTGTAACCTTTTTTTTGCTTCCAAAAGATCATTTTTTAATAAGCTTAATACCGACAGTTCAAAATTTAAAGCGTTATTTTTTTTTGACATTTTATTTAAATCCTTTTCAAGTATATTCAAATTTTTGAGGATATTTGATTTTGTAAATTTTTTTTTAAATCCATATATCTTATAAAGATAGTTTAAATTTTTTGGAGGTATTTTCACGTTTATTGCTATTCTTGGAATAGTTCCAGTTTCAGTGCTTTTGTGTAACGTCATAGAGTCCATTAACATAATTTTATATGGTTTAATTGAAGTAGGAACAATCCATTTTTTTTTACGTACTATTTTATTACCAATTACATAATCCAATCTATCGAATTTGAAAGTTTTTGAAACATCATACAAACCAACTTTATTTTTAAATTTTGATATTTCAAGTAAAGAACTTTCATTATGATTTGGTGTTATTTGAATATAAAAAATAAATGTTGATGAGCTTCTATATGCTGTTGAAGGTAAGTCTTGATGTGCTGGTGTTTGATTAGCATACTCTTTGGCTTCACACAATCTTTTAGGATCAAAACTTAAAAATTCTTTATTAAAGTTTTTCTTTTTTTTAACTTTTATTTTTTTATATTTACAAACTGCTCCAACCCTAAAATCTGAAAAATCATTTACCTCTAATATTTGTTTAGATATTTTAAAAATCTCTGGTTTAAGAATATTGACAAGTTGTCTTTGGTATTTTGTCCTCAAATTTTTGTCAATTTTTTTAATATCTTTTAAAGTTAATTTTTCTAAATCAAATCTATTTTGTAAATTTATTTTTTTCCCTAAACTTTTTAGAATTACTTGCTGTACTTTAGAGATTACTTTTTTGTTTAGATAACCAAGGTCCACACATCGGTTTTTTGAATTTAATAGCTTATTGAATTTTTTCATATTATGTTAGAAAATCTAAATTATATTAAATCTTAAAATAAAACAATAAATTAAAAGAAATTATTTATAAAAATTTTTTATTAATTTATTTATCCTCAAAATTTCTTGTTTTGATGTTTTTTGTCCTACCCAAAAATTTATGATTTTATTTCCGTAATTATTAGCATTAAGTAAATTATCTTTTTTTATAAATGGAAATAATTCTGATAAACTTGGAAAATACTTTCTTGCATACACTCCATTAGACACAAGATGATTTAAAAGTTTGTCTCTATTTTTAAAAACAATTGCATTCTGTCTCCAATACACTGCCCCTTTTTTATGTTTAATAAATTTAATATTTTTATTTTTTAAGTATTTTCTAAATAATTTAGCTTTTCTCGCTCTATTATTGATATTTAAATTTATTTTTAAAACCGATTTACTTAACTTTTTTAAAAAACTCTCTTTAAAATTGTATTTTGAAATTAAACAATCTTTATATTTTTTGAGTTTGAATTTGCTAAACTCAGTTTTGTTTATTTGTTTCATTTCTATTTTACTTGAGATCTCATTCAATTCTAAATATTTTTTTTCTAATTTTTTTGAATAAGTTTTTAAAGCGGAATAATTTTTTTTTGCTTTAAGATATACTTTTTCTGAATTAGTATTGATAGACCCTCCAAAACCAAGGTCAATTATTTTTCCTGTTCCAAAACTACAAATTGAATAGTCAGAAATTTTATGTCTTTTTTGAACAGGAACCCTTATTCCTAAGCTCGGAGCTAAATCTTCAATTAGATAAATGCCGTTATTATCAGCAAATTTTTTTATTGGCAGAATATTTCCATAATTTCCATACATATAAGGGTAAATAATAGCTCCTATGTTTTTTGTTTTTTTTATTTTTAATAATGACCTGAGAGAGAGACACTGATTTTGATCGATATCTATTACTAGAGGAATATTTCCAGAATATATAATTGTTAATATTATGTCGAAACAGATATTAGCCGGAACTATTATTTTTTTGTCTCTAATTTCCAAACTCTTAATAAGTACGTACATTGCTGAAGATCCACTTTTGGTTAATAAACAAAATCTCTTTTTTAAATGTTGCTCTAACGCTAATATTCTCATTTAATTACAGTTTATTTCGATAAAACTAAATCTTCTCTTGTAGGACCAAAAGCTGAGTTTCGAGATTGTTTTTTTCTCTTAACTAGTACATTTTTTTTTAAAATAAATTTTATCAACCTATCAATTACCTTATCATTTATTTTTATTAAAACATTATCCTTTTTAACATTTCGTAGATACTGTGAAATCGACTCTTTCTTTTTTTTAATTTGATTTTTTTTTCTCTCATAATTAAATTTTTTCATCCATTTTTTCCCGTAAGAAGAATTATAAAAGGAATTTTCTAAATTTTTATTAGGTATATCACCTAATAAGGCTACGCCATCTTTTTTTAAAATTGAAATAATTTTATTAACAAAAAAGATTAGTTCTTTCTCGTTACTTAAATAATGTAACACGCTGTAACATATTATTTTATCAAACTTATGCTTAAATTTTATTTTTAAAAAGTTGCCGCTGATTAATCTTTTTTTTGACACTTTTGGAATCCTTTTTTTTATAACATTTAAACACTTTTTATGATCAGTACCAAAAATATTTTGTCCTGATTTAAAAAGTGGCACAAAATGAGTTCCTACGTTACATCCTATATCTAAAATTTTCTCCCCTTTTTTAAATTTCAAATAACTTTTTATATTCTGAAGAATTTTTTTTTCAAATTTTTTCTGATGAAGATATCTAGACGCTGAAACTGTGTAATCAGAGGACTTTTCACTCACGTATCCAAAATTCTCAAAAGATCTATTTCCCATTTTTAAATATCTTCGTAAATTCTTTATTTTTAACTGACTGAGAACCTAGAAAAAAATCTTTAGAAAAATATTTTTCATAAATTATTATAGGATAGTTGTCCCCTTTAAAGCCTCTTTTAAAAATGGAAATATTAATTTTTTTCTCATCTGGACTAAAGTGCAAGGAAGGTCCATAGAAAATGACACCTAAATCGAAATAAGTAAAACCTTTGTTTTGATAATAATGCATTGCCCCAGAAACTAAAGCGTGATGAACATTTTTGTTCTCACCAAAATTTTTTGAAATATAATATTCGATAGTATTTTTAATCTTTGTAAAAACTCCATATGCTATCCTCTTATTATTTTCATCCAATACCTCTAAGATATCAAGCGCTCCTTTTTTCTGATATTTTCTAAAATCTTTTTTATATTTATTAGAGTACAAAAAATGAGGATCGTAATGTTTAATTTTATTTATATCTTTTAAATGATCATTGAAAGATTTTTCATCGTTTTTAAGAATTTTAATTTTATAATTTAATTTTTTAATTATTGCTTTATGACCTTTTGAAAAAGTATTAATCAAATTTTTATTATTTTTCAAATCTACTCTATTACCAATTAAAGATACATCAAGATATTGATTTTCAATAAGCAAGCGTTGTAAGATTTGATATTTTTCTGAATGTAGATTGAAATCTACTAGCTCTGAAAAAGATAATTTTAAATAGTCAACTTTCTCTTCTAGACATATTTTTTCAACTTCTTGTAAGAAAATATTTATTAAGAGTCTAAATTCTTTTAAATTTATATCTTCAGAGACTAATAAACTTGGAAGTGATATTCCGTAAAAACTAGCTATTTTATATTTTTTATTTTTTCTTTTTACACTTTCATAAGTAAAAGGACATATTGCTAAAATTTTATCATTCTCTAGTAAACCAAAAGTCAAATTATTTTTTAAATTATTTCCCTCTAAAATTATCTTATGTTCAATTTTTGAAATTTTCCTATTTAAGAAAACCTTTAATAATTTTGAGTCAATTTCTTTTAATAATTTTATTTTAACGTTTTTCATTAAAATGATAGATACTATTTAAACGAATTATCTAAACGTAATTCTTCAAGAGCTGATCTTTGTTGACTTTACCATTAGAATTTCTTGGAAAATCTCTTTTAATCATAGTTAAATTTTTTGGCACCATATAATACGGAAGTTCTTTTTTTAATCTTTTTAAAATTTCATCTTTCTCCATTTTGAAAGTCTCATTAATCTGCATGAAAGTGTGTATTTTATTTTCTAAATTATATTTTTTTCCTGAGATAGATAAAGAGTCCACTATTCCTTCAATTGATAATATTGTTGAGTCAAGCTCTTGAATATCTAATCTGATGCCATTAATTTTTACCTGATCATCTCTCCTTCCTACATAACTATATAATTCATCTTTTTTCTCAAACTTTAAGAAATCACCAATGTTGTAATATTTAATGTGATCTTCAGATTTGAAATTTTTAAAATATTTATCATTAGAAATTGGGTCTTTGTAATAACCTGTTGAGACTTGGGGTCCACTTACATAACACTCACCCTCATTTTTTTCTTGATTATTCTCAATTAGTTTACATCTAAAATTTGGCAATACTCTTCCCACAGGAACTCTGTTCTTTTTCTCATTTTTTTTTATTTTGTAATAATGTGAAATAATTGCAGTTTCAGTAGAACCGTAAAGATTAAAAAAATTAATTTTTTTATTAATATTCCGAATTCTTTTTATTGTTTTAAGAAATAGAGGCTCACCAGTGAATAATAAATATTTTACTGACTTTATTTTTGTTTCAACTTCTTTAATCTTTAATTGGTCAATCAAAGAGGGCAGTGTAAATATTACATTAACTTTTTTGTAATCCTTTAAGAATAAAGTTGGATTAAGTTTGTAAACTTTTTTATTGAATGGCACGATTATCCCGGAATTGAGCCAACAAACAAATATATCAAAAATCGATGGGTCAAATGTGATTTCAGAAATATGAGAATAATATAAAAATTTCTCGGGTTTGAAAAAACAGTCTACGATATTTAAGAACTCTGAAGTATTACCATGAGTAACCATTACGCCCTTTGGTTTGCCAGTTGATCCGGATGTAAAAATTATATATGCGAGATCATTTTTCGTTAATGAGTAATTAAGTTGAGGGATGCTACTTTTTTCTGATTGTACATTTTTTTTTGAGAAGAATTTTTCTACTTTTTTTTCACTATCAATTTGTAGAATATTTAATCTTTTTTTTTTAAAGATATTAATATTTGACTGGTTACATATAACAAAAAATGGGTTAACTTTATCTAATAAATCAAAAATTCTATTATAATGAAAAACTTTACTCAATGGTACCCAGCAACCGCCTGCTTTTAAAATTCCTAAAATAGAAGCGTATAAATAAAAGTTTTTATCTAACAATAAACAAACTTTATCATTAGGTTTAATTCCTTTTTTTATTAAAAAATTAGCTATTTTATTTGAAAAATTCTCCATTTGAGAATAAGTATATTTTTTTTTGCCATCAATAAGGCAAATTTTTTTCGGATATTTTTTTTGAGTATTTGTAAAAGCTTCGTGTTGAAAATTAATCATCTTTCCCATCTAAATACCAGGTTTGGAGATATCCATTTTTATCAACTTGTGTGCTCTCAGGCAATTTCCAGCTTTGGTTCCATTTCATCCGATCATTATATTTAAATCCTGATTGTAATAGTAATCTGTTTTTAGTTTTGTCCCTATCAATAATTGTGTCTTCATAAATCATGATTTTACCAACATCGCTCAGAACCGAGTATTTTGGTTTAGATCTGCCAGAAAATTCTCCGCAACTACTCAAGTCTCTGATTAAGTTATAACCTTTCTTAAGTGAAGTACGATGGTGGTCCATACCAATAAGAGGAATTGCATGAAATAAATAGTGTGCTTCAATATTGTTATCTCTTAATTTTTGATAAAGTTTAACCAATGTTTTAAAATTATCATTAACACCTTTAAGTAATGGATTTTGATTATATATTCTTAAACCATAATTATTTAGTTTTTTTATTGCTTCTTCACTTTCAGCCCAAAACTCAACTGGGTGATTTACATTTACTCCTATTTCAAATCTGAAATTTTTAAATTCTGCAAATAGATCAAGCATACTATCATTAACTCTTTTGGGGTCCTGAAAAGGAACTCTGGTTCCAATTCTAATAATTTTTATATTTTTTGCGTTATTTTTAATGTTTGTAAGTGATGTTCTTAACTTTTTAATACTCATTAAAGGATCACCCCCAGTAATTAAAACTTCATCGACGTCATTATATAAATCTTCGGACCCAAAATATTCAGTCGCCAACTCAATTTGATCATCAGACAATGTTTTAACGGGATATTGACCTCTTAAACACCACCTGCAATGAGCTGCACAAACTGTTGTGGGTTCTAAAAGTACAGTCCTTTTGTAAAGTCTTTCGACACCTGCTAAAGGTTTATTTTTATAGTACATGATTACCTCAGATTGGTAATGTCTAGTTGTTTGATTAGAGTTTTGATATTTTTCAGATTGATCTTTAATATATTGCTTCGAAATAGCATTATATTCCTCTGAATTCTCTCCATATTTCTGGGAAAGTTCCGTTAATTTTGATTTCAGAAAAGGTGAAATAAGTTCGTTGAAATCGCCTTCTTTTTTTGTTCCAGCCATAATAATTTTAATTTAATAAATTTATAAAAAATACTTTTACTTTATATCAATTTTTTTGCAATCTCTAAATCTTCTTTATCATTAATATCGATCGATCTTATCTTTGGCATTAAATATAATGAATTTCTATTATTTGATATAATCTTTTTACTTTTTAATAATGCTCTATTAAAAATATAAATACTTCCATTTATAAAAAAACTTTTTTTATAAGATTGTCTCAAATTAGAACTATTTTTCAAAAAATATTTTACAAAGTTTTTATTTAGAAAAATTGAGTCTGATGGGTGCTCTAGCGATTTAGATACAGAGACTAAACTATCAGCTTTTTCTTTTATAAATATTTTTAAAGCATTTTTAAGATCTTGTTTTTTTCTTAAAGGAGAGGTTGGTTGCAAAACTACATAATATTTAAACACAATGTCTTGATTTTTAATGTACCTATCGAAATCTATTAAGTTAGCTATTAAGTCTGTATTATCCTTTGATAATTTCTTAGGTCTAAAATAAGAAGTATCAATTTTATATTTTTTTGCTATTTTTTTTGCCATAAGACTATCAGATATTAAAAATTTTTTTTTAGATGATATCCAATTTAAATTCATAAAAGTATATTCAATCAAATTTTTTCCTTTTACTTTTACAAAGTTTTTATTTTTTAATTCTTTTGAGTTTTTTCTTGCTGGGATCAAGAAAATAAAATCACTTAAATTCATTATTGTATTATAGATTTTTAATTGTATTTGCTATTTTTTGATAATATTTTTGAGATTTTAAATAAAAAATAGGTATAGCTATATGTTCGTTAAGCAAATTTAAAGAATGCTTCAGCCTTTTTATTTGTTTTTTTTCAATCATAATTTTCCAATAATAAGCACAATGCCATCTTATTGCATCGGGAAGGTTTTTGGTTCCTATTCCAATTTTTTTTAATTCAGTAACAATTTTTTTTCTTTTTTGTAAATTTTTAACTCTAAAAATGTAACAATCGCAGAGTGGGTCTGAAAACTTTGGAATTTTTCTCTCGTCGTACTTTTTTGAGAGAATTTTTTTCAATATATTATATTTTTTTTTGTTGTCTTTTTTAAGCCCACTTAGTTTTTTTAGTTGTTCTATGCCAAATACTGCTTGAAGTTGAGTAAATCTGTAATTGAAACCTGCAATACTAGAAGTATCCATGCCTCGTGGTAGTTTTGGATTATTCTCGTGTCCATGATCATGATATTGGTTTGAATAGTCATAAATTTTTTTGTTATTAGTTATTATTGCACCACCTTCGCCTGTGGTAATCGTTTTTCCTCCATCAAAACTTAACACACCAACGTCTCCAATAGTACCAAGATGCTTGCCTTTATATTTTCCACCAAAACTCTCACAATTATCCTCTACTACTGGAATTTTATATTTTTTTGAAATTCTTATTATCTCATCCATCTCACAAGGCACTCCCAACATGTGCACAGGAACGATTGCAGTAGTTTTTTTGGATATTTTTTTTTTTAAGTCGTGAATATCCATATTTAAACTTTCATCAATGTTTACTAAAATCGGCTTAGCGCCTAATTCATGTATCGCCTCAACTGTAGCAATGAAGTTAAACGCTTGGGTGATAACTTCATCCCCACTTTTTACTCCAACAGCCTTGAGAGCAATTTTAGTTGCAGCAGTTCCACTTGTAACAACTTGACAATATTTTGTTTTTGTCCAGTTTTTAATCTTAAGCTCAAATGTAGAGATTTTATCTTTATCAATAATATTGATTGGATTTTTAAAGAGTTTCTCGATGGCTCTTTTTTCTTTAAAATTTATTAGTTCGTATCCTGGCATAAAATTAGCCTAAGTTTGCTTGAGGTCTTGAGCTAACTTGCATTTTTAATTCTCTCAAATAAAGTTTCATCTGTACTTTATCTGTTTTTGAATGTTGAGTTTTAAACTGAAATGTAAGACCAGTTCTTGATACTTTAGAATTATTTGCATTACTGCCATGGGCCACTTGAGAATGGTGTATTAAAATATCCCCTTTTTTTAAATTTGGAAACGATTTTTTTAATTGCTTAAGTTTTTTTAAATCTTTAATCGTTTGAGAGCTGCCTTTAGCGTATGAAGGTTTGTGTTTTAAAATGCCAAGTTTATGAGACTGATTATAATAAAAAATACCACCGTTCTTTTTACTTGCATCATCTAATGCTAGCCAAACTGTAATAGCATTACCGCCTTTGATTGCCCAATAATAATTATCTTGGTGCAACGGCGAGGGTAAACCGTTAAGTGCTGGCTTTGCGAAGATTTCACTGTCCATATATTTTGGTTTTTCTTGATTAAGAAAATTTTGTATAAGTTTGTTAAATTTTTTATTTTTTGCCATTTTTCTTACAATTGGGATATCAGATGCCTTATGAAAAGAATTTATATCACTAAAATTACTGAGATCGCCAGAAAAATTGATATGTCTTCCAGAATATTTTTTAAAATTCTTTTTTAAATAATTTAGACATTTTTTTTTTAAATTATCTACATCAGAAGGCTTTAAATATTCTTTAAGAACTATCCAACCTTTTTGATAATATGTCTTAGATAATTGGTTAATATTATATCTCATGTACACTTTGATCTGGCTTATAACATTTAGAGGATTTTTTTCCAATAATTTTTTTATAATTTCTAATATCACTTCCATTATAAGGTCTTTTAACTGTTAAATTTTTAATGGAAAATTTGTCACCCTTTTGAATATTTGTTTTTGCATAAATTCCCTTTCTAATGTTCTTAAAATTTTTTCTTTCACTCAAAGTAATTTTTTTTACCTGGGACCCAAGCATTATTTCAGATCGTCTGATCAATTTAATCATTTTTGTAAATTCTTTTGGATTTAAACTTGTTAAGTGATCTGGTCCAATCATATTTTTATCTAAAGTAAAATGTTTTTCTATAACTTTTGCTCCAAGTGCGACTGCTAATATTGCGGAGTTTATTTTTGGACTATGATCTGATAATCCAATATTTTCACCAAACATTTTTTTAAAGCTTTTTAACACATTAATATTTAAATCTTCATCAGGTGATGGATAGGAACTATTACAATGAAGTAGATAAATTTTTTCTTTTCTCAAACCAGATCTAATAAGTATCTTTAAACTTTTCTTTATCTCTTTCAAATTAGAAAGGCCAGTTGAAAGAAAAGTAATTTTTTTTAATTTAGCTATTTTTTCTAAGAAAAAAGAGTCATTTAGTTCAGCTGACCCAATTTTAATTTTTTTAATATATGGTTTTATCTGGTTTAAACCTTCAATTTCGTCTGCAGTGCACATAAATTCAATTTTTTTTTTCTTACAATAATTTGATAAATATTTAAAATCTTTATAACTAAGTTCCAATTTTTTTAATAAATTAAAAAGTGATTTCGAATACTTGTTTTTCTTATTTTTTTGATAATCACAGAGTTTGGCATTTCTAGTAATAACGTTTTCAGTTTTGTAAATTTGAAATTTGATAGCATCTGCTCCTATTTTTTTAGCAGAATTGATAAGTTTTTTAGCTATGCTAATTTTTCCATTATGATTTACGCCTGCTTCGGCAATTATGAAAGTTTTATTTTTTTTCATTTTGTAAATAAATTTTAATTTTTTTTAATATTAATTTTGATGAATTTAATTTAGCAGAGACGGGTCTTCTAAATTTGCTGCTTTTTTTGTTTAATAACTTGTAAATTGCTTTTTGAACCGAAATTTTTCTATGATCCGCATTTATAACGTTATCAGGCATGGTTCTTCCTTTCTGTCTTTCTCCAATATTTATTGTATTGACGTTTAAAAGTACCGTGTCTGTAACTCCACTCGAAGAATTTCCAATTAAAAAAATACATTTTTGTAAAAATGAATAATAATAGCTCCCAAGATTTTTAATATAAAAAAAATTTTTTTTTCTAACAATTTTTTTTATTTGCTTAATTATTTTACTAGATCCCATATCACTATTCGGTGATGTAATAAAAATATTATAAATTTTATTATCGAGTCTCTGGAGACTAAGTAAAATATTTTGAAATTCTTGATAAGATTTTTTGAGGTTATTAGTTAAGGGGTGATAATTTAATAAAATATTTTTCTCATTTAAATTAACATTAAATTTTTTTTCGATATCTTTGGTTGAAAATTTCTTTTCTTTTAGCAAGTGCTCTTGACTCGAGTCACCGCTAAAGAAAATGAATTTTTTATTAATTCCTAAAGAGATAAGTTTATTTTTGTACTCAGGTCTTGTAATAAAATGTAAAGTTGAAAATATTGAAATACAGTTTCTAAATTTATCATCAAATGATCCGAGGGTCGTTTCTCCGCCACCTAAATGAAAAACTGGTATATTTTGAATAAACGCAGAATATGCTGCCATTAAAGCTTCATATCTATCACCGACTATTATTAATCCATTTAGTTTAGAAATCTTAAAAATATTTGATATCTTTTTTATGGTATTGCTCGATGAGTTTAAAGTTCCTATCTCATCTAACCTTTTATCTGTTGTCTTAAATTGAATTACTTTAATATTTTTAAATTTATCGAATAAATATTTTGTTTTACCAAATTTTTTTTCTAAGTGTGTGCCACAAATAAATAGTTTAATTTTAAAAAAGTCATTTGATTTAATTATGGGTATTAAAGAAGCAACATCTGATCTGGAAGATGAAAAAATTCCGATTTTTTTTTTCATTTTTTTACTTTTTAATGTATTTGTTTAAAGGTAAGATCTTAAATTTGTTGTTATGCTCAAAGCAAATGTTATTTGGTTTTATATTTTTTCTCACCCGTGTTCCGTCTAGGATAACACAATTTTTTCCGATACTATTTTTAAATCCAATAGTTACCCCATCACAAATTAGAGAGTTTGATCCAATTTTTTTTCCTGCAAAAGCAACGTTGGTTGCTAAAAATACATTATCACCAATAACCTGATCATGATTGACTGAAGAGAAGCTCTCTACCACGCAATTATTTCCTATTTTTGCTCCAGCTCCAATTTTAGCGAAAGCTTCAATAAGATTTCCCTCTCCAATTCTTGCAAATTTTGAAATATGAGATTTTGGATTTAAAATATTTGCAGGTCTAATAATTTTTTTTATTGAATTAAAAATTTTCTCTCTCACCGACATATTACCTCTTAGAGTGCCTATGCCTATACAAAAAAATGATCCGCTATATTTCTTTTTATTTTTTTTAATAAATTTTTTTAAATTTTTATAATTGCATATTACTTTCACACCAAAATATTTATTTTTTTTCTCCTTCTCATCAAAATTTACCATTCCTACAATATCGTATATATTTTGTTCGAAAGCATTTTCGATTACAATTTTAGCATGCTGACCCGCTCCGATTATGAATAATTTTTTTTTCATAATAATTTAAAAATTTCTTTTTCTGATATTAAATCAAATGAGATTTTTTTTGTTTTAATTTTAAATTTTTTTTCTAATTGAGACATTAGCTCAATATGGGAAATCGAGTCCCAATTATCGATACATTCGTATGAAATTTCTCCCTTATAATTAATATCTAAATTGAAAAAATTTATTAAAAATTTCCTCAGCATGATCCTTTTTTCCTGCTTTTTTTTCATATTTTTTTATTTTTTTTTGTCACTTTTCTTAATCTATCATATTGGGACTTCAGACCTAAGTCTAACCATTGCTCATGTATTGGATAAGCAGATATTTTTATTTTTTTTTCAAGCAAATTATTTAATAAAGAGGTCATGTCTAAAAATTTTTTTTTTTTAATAAGTTTTAAAATATTTTGATTAAAAGCATAAACGCCTGCACTTATATAAGATGCTGATTGGGGTTTTTCTCTAATATTTACAATTTTGTTTTTTGTTATCTTAACTACACCAAAAGGATTACTAATTTTATGCTCTTTTACTCCGACTGTAACTAGGTTTTTATTTTTTAAATGGAAGTTTAATATTTCAAAATAACTTGCATCGGTTAAAACATCGCCGTTAGAAACTATAACTGGCAAATTATTTTTACTTTTAAAATATGCTAAACCACCAGCAGTGCCAAGTGGTTTACTTTCTCTTATATATTTAATTGATAAGTTCCAATTTTTTCCATTACCAAAATATTTTTCTATAATTTTATGCAAATGGTTTGTTATAAACGTAATATTAGTAAATCCCTCGGATTTAACTTTTTCAACTAAATGTTCTAAAATTGGTTTACCCTTTATTTTAAGCATTGGTTTAGGGATATTACTTGTATAAGGCATCAAGCGCTTTCCTTTTCCTCCAACCATAAATATTACTGAATTATTTAAATTTAAGTTTTCTAATTTATCTAATTTGACAAGATCAATTACTTGACCTTTATTATTTACTTTAGGCAAAATTCTTATTTTATACTTAAGCATTAAGTTTCTATCGTATGTTCTTCCGTAATGACTTTTTGAAACTATAGGTTTACGATGTATAATATTAGCAATTTTATCGTTGAGGGTTAAGCCATTAAGTATCCCTCTTCTTATATCTCCATCAGATACAGTTCCCACTAGTTTTTTTTTTTTTGTTAATTACTAAACAAATCTGAAGAGCAGTTATATTCAAAGTTGCTATAACATGTTTAATGGTATCATTTTCTTTAATAAGACAGCTTTTCCAGTCTAAATATTTTTTTTTTTTCTAATTTAATGATTTTCATAATGATATTTTATAATTTAATATTTATTAATGATACTGACTATTTTTTTTAACTGATTTTGATTTAAAGAAGTGCAAGAAGGTATGCATACAGAACTTGAGATAATTCTATTTGCATGAGCGATTTTATACGTTTGAGATTTTTTGTAAGGTTTTTGTAAGTGATTTGCTTTCCAAATAAACCTGTACTCAATTTTATTTTTTTTAAAATCACTCACTATCTTTTTTAAGAAATATATCTTTCTATTTTTTTTAAGTGTAAGTATATTCATCCAATTATTATTATTAGAACATTGTGGTTGATTTAAAATTTTAAAATTCTTTGAAATTATATTTTTCCTATAATATTTTGATATATTTTTTTTTCTATTGAGAAAAAAATTTATTTTTTCTAACTGAGCAAGGCCTAGGGCAGCGTGAATATTTGTTAATTTGAAATTATATCCAACCTCATTATGTACAAAATTATAAATATCATCCTTAGCTTGACTTATTAAATATCTCGCATTTTTGGCCAAGTTGTAGTTATCAGTTAGTATAACTCCTCCGCCTCCCGTCGTGGCGATTTTATTGCCATTAAAAGAAATACATCCAATATCACCGTTTATACCAGTATGTTTATTTTTAAATTTTCCAGAAGTATAAATTGTTCCAAGACTTTCAGACGCATCCTCTACAATTTTGATATTCATATTTTTACAAATAGTTTTAAGATTACTAAAATCAGATGCATTTCCCCAAACATGAACTGGTATTATCGCAATAATTCTTCTTTTTGTTTTCTTATTGAAAGTAAATTTTCCTTTTCTAAAAGTTTTAGTTTTTAAAAATTCTATTGTTTTTTTAATGTCTATATTGTGAAACTCATCAACATCCATGAAAATAGGATATGCCTCATTATATTTTATAGCATTTACAGGGGCGATAAATGTAAGAGTCGGAACTATAATTTCATCATTTTTTTTAACACCAACCAGTCTTAGAGAAACCTGAAGTGCAGAAGTCCCATTTATGCAAGCTACCGCATACTTTGAACCAGTAAAATTACAAATTTTACTTTCAAAGGATTTAATATATTTTCCAGATGTTGATATCCAATTAGTATTAATGCAATCTTTTAGATATCTCATTTCATTTCCAACTAGATTTGGAGAATTTAATGGAATTACTTTTGTCATATAATTTTGTAATTTCCTAATTTATCAAAATATTTGTTAAGATTAACAAATCTTTTTCTTTTTAAATTTTTGATAATCTCATTTATACCGTAATTTAATGAGTACTTAGGTGAAAATTTTATTACTCTTTTTACTTTTGTAAAGTCTACAACATAATTTCTTTTATCTTTATCCCCTGAAACATATTCTATATTAGTTTTTTTAAAAAATTTTTTTAAATGCTTTACAATATTTTCTTTACTGAAATTATTAGAATTCCCACCAGCGTTAAATATTTGAAAATGTGTTTTTTTTATTTTTGTTTTTAAGATCATATTTATTAATCTTGCAAAATCTTTTACGTGACAATAGGGTCTGCTAGTTTCCTTATCATAGACTTTTAGGTTTTTTTTGAGGTACAAGTCTCTAGTAAACTCATTAACAGTCAAATCAAATCTCATTCTAGGTGATAAGCCAAAAGCAGTAGCAAAACGTAGTATTGTTGCAGAAAAATCAACTTTGTTTTTTTTATTTATTAAAAATTTTTCAATTTTAATTTTTGACCTAGCATATATTGAGACTGGATTTAGCTTACTCTTCTCATTTAATTTTCTTTTTGTTTTAGATAGCCCATAATTTGAACATGTCGAAACAAAAATTACTTTTTTAATATTAAGGCCATTTAAATTATTTATAAGATTTTTAAGTCCTTTTTCATTTATAGATTTAGATAATTTATTATACTTTTTAGTAATCGGATCACCCACAAGGCCGCCTAGTATTACAACATAATCGAAATTTTTAAATTTTTTTTTTATTTTTCTAAATTTCCTCAAATCGAATTTTAAAATTGTAATTTTTTTATTTCTCTTTATTTTCTTAGATACTTTTTGTTTATAAATTAAATTATCTAAACAAGTGATTTTTAAATTTTTGTTATTTTTTACTAGATACGGAGCTACAACTGTACCTATATAACCCAAGCCTCCAATTATTAAACATTTTTTTTTCATTATTGGTTTCCTAAATGATAGGGGAAAGAAAAATTTTTATA
>MDSW01142959.1_pt1 | contig 28916 bp, 17 predicted proteins | sample 811171 | NCBI WGS metagenome assembly MDSW01 (sample SAMN05326641, study PRJNA326480) | marine metagenome | isolation source: seawater | place: Atlantic Ocean: North West | collected 2012 | reverse complement strand
GGGGGTTTTTTTAGAGGGGTGGGGGAGGAGGAGGTCAGGATTCGTCGGAGGGGACGATCGATGATGATTCGAGTTGCGTTCGTGACGTCGACGATGCGATCGATCGTGCGATCTTGTCGATCTGGGCGCGCGATCGCGCGCGCGTCGCGGCCGCGGCGCCGTCTCTCCGGGTCTCTCGACCGCGCGGGAAGGACGCGAGGATAGTTCGGGAGCGGGCGCGCGCGACGCGAGCGGGACCGAGCGTCGCCGTTCGCCCTTCCCCGCCCCTCCGCCCGTTCGCCCCCTCCCTTTTATCCACATCGCCCTCTCGCGCGCACGAGCCCTAAGATGGCGCTCGGATCGTCGCGCGCGCGGCGCGCGCGAGCGACCTCGACGGCTAAAAACGCGATATAATCGACATCACCGCGACGGGCATCGCGCGCGCGAGTCGCGCGATGCCGTCGACGCTCGATGACGACGGCCGACGCCGCGATCTTCGACCGCGGCGTCGACGTCATCGCGCCACGGTGTTTATATCTCCTCGCGGCTTGAAAAAAATAAAATCCCGAACGGAGCGGATCGACGTCGACGTACCCGAGCGGCGCGAACGCCTTCGTGGCGCCCGCGAACTGGGTGCGCACGGTCTTCTTCGCGCGCACGACGGCGCGCGGGGCGACCGCGAAAACGGAGGAGCAGGAGATAGCAGCCATCGTGTGTGATGCAATGCCGGAACGGCGCGCGCGTCGACGGGAAACGACGACTCCGAGAAGCGGAGCGCTACACATCATCTCGGCACGCCACTTCAGATTGCCGTCTCGACCAATCGCGTGCCGGTATGCTTCGATACCAGTTATATTTCGCTTTCTGCTCGTAGCGCGTGTAGGTTTCTTTCCTGCCAGTTTTTCTCCCCGGCGGTTCAACAGCGCTCGCAGCTCGCGCGTCGACTCAGTCCGCACGCGCCGCGATGGACGGCGCGCCCCCTCCCGGGGCTGGCGCCCCCCCGCCTCGCGAGCCGGTCCCGGTGGATCCTCCGCCGATGGGCCCTCCGCCGCCGACCGCGGCGGCGGCGGCGGCGCCACCGCCGATGGGTCCTCCCCCGACGAGCGCGGGTCCTCCTCCTCCCCCGCCGGCGTTCCCTCCTCCTCATCATCATGACGCCGCGGCGTCGGCGCCGCCCCACGCCGCGCCCGCGCCCGCGCCCGCGCCGCCTCCCGCGCGTCCGCCCGCGCCACCCCCGCCCCCCCCGGCGTGGCGACCCTCCGCGGTGTTCGAGCGCGCGCCCGGCGCGATGACGTTCACGCCGATCCCGCCGTCGTCGGTGCGTCCGGGGGACCTCGTCGCGACGCACGCGCTCGCGCGTCAGGGCGCGTGGCGGCTCGTCCTGGACAAGACGAAGCACTTCCTGCTCACCCCGGGGAGCTCCCCGGGCGCGGGCTCGCCGCAGTGGCTCGCGGCGAAGACGTACCAGATCGCGTCGCTGGTGAAGCTTCGATCGCACGCGGCGGCGAGCGAAGAGATGCGCGCGCTCGGGGACTTGGACGACCCGAGGTACAACACGAACGCGGACGGGAGCTGCGCGACGCCGTTCGCGCTGCGGTTGATCCGCGCGGACCTGCCGCGGCTGTTGGGGAGGATGAGCGAGTCCCTGGACGCGCACTACGCGCTCGCGGAGCGCTGCTCGCGCGAGGCGAACGCCGCCGCGGACGAAGATGAAAAAACGCGGTGGTCGCGTCGACGAGACTGCGCGCTGCACGCCGCGGTGAACCTCCACCTCGGCGCGAAGGACCACCTCGCGGCGCTCGCGCGGTTGGACTGGCTCGCGCGGCGGTGCGCGTCCACCGCGGAGCGCGCCGTCGTCCTCTCCCTCGCCGGCCGCGTGCATCTGCACTTGGGCGACGTCGACGGCGCGCGGATGTGCTTCGACGCGGCGGCGGCGGCGGCGGGACCGGATGGTGAGCCGCGCGACGACGACGACGGGTACGACTACACGCGCGCGCAGAGAGCCATCGACGCGGGGCTGCTCGCGTTCGCGACGAAGGAGTACGCGACGGGGAAGAAGCACTTCGAAGACGCGCTGCGCGTTTCGCCGAGGGACCCGGACGCGGCGAATAACCTCGCGGTGGCGCACGTGTACGTCGGCGACCTCGCGGGCGGGGTGAAGGTTTTAGAGCGCGCGATGACGACGGACGTCACCGCGAACGCGCAGAAGGAGTCGCTCGCGACGAACTTGTGTTCGATGTACGAGCTGCTCGCACCGGAGCCGGTCGTCGCGAAGCGGGCGCTCGCGGGGTGGCTCGGGAGGGTCGCCCCGGACGATTTGGACCTCACGTGCACGCGGTTGTGATTCGTAGACGCGGTTGCGATAGAAATTAGGTGCAGTAGAGCGCGCGCGTCGTCGTCACGACGTTTTCTTCCCGTCGATCCCGTCGCTCGCGGGCTCGGTCGCGTCGAAGTGCACCTCGTGCTTCATGTCGCGAAGCATCCCGCTGTAGTGACGAATCCGCCCCGGGATGCGGAACCGCGCCGTCCGCGAGTGCCGTTTCCGAATCCCGAGCGGGCGCGAGGCGTCGTTTACGTTTTCGTTTCCGCTTTCGTCTTCGCCCCCCGCGGCGTCGCTCCCGGGCGCCGCTCTCGTCGGGATCTCGCTCTCGCCGACGCGCTCGAGGCTCGAGCCGCGCGCGCCGCCGTCGCCGCTGCCGCCGCCGCCGCCGCCGAGGACGCTCTTCCCCGCGTCGGACCGATGCGGTCGGTCGATTTCCTCCGACTTGAGCGCCTCGGCTTTGAAAATTTGTCCGTCCGTCCCGGCGAACGTGAAGTTCGGGCCGTCCATGAGCGCGCGTTGAAGCACGAGCAGGAACCGGTTGTTCGCCTTGAGCTTCTTCGTGAACTCGCTCGCGTTGAACGCGAGCTGATAGAACATCACGAGCTGCACCTTGAGCGGGTCTTGTATCTCGCGGCAGAAGATCTCGAACGACCCCGGGGTGTAGTTGACGACGTCGCTGTCGATGTGCGTGGACATGACCTTCTCGATGTAATCCACGTCCGCGGCGTGGATGCCGATGTCCACGGTGAGAAGCGTCCGCATCCACAGCGGCGGCGACCGCGAGAGGTTGAAAACCTTGCTCTCTAACACCGTCGACGCGGGCACGAAGATGACCTCGCCCCAGAAGTTTACGACGTCGAAGAAGTTCAAGCCGAGCTCTCGCACTCTCCACGCCGTCGTGTCGTCGCCGAGTCGAATCCAGTCCCCGACCGTGAACGGATTCGTCACGAATATCATCACGAGCGTCCGGAACATCGTGCTCGCGGTCGTGCCGAACACGAACGCGCACGCGACGAGAACGCTAGAGATGACGAGCCACAGCGACGCGATGTCCACCTGGTATATGGCCAGGGAGACGAACATCGCGACGGAGTAAATCACGAACCCGATCATCACGCCGACGTTTTTCACGAGGTTCGACGTGTCCGACAACGTCTTCCCGAACGTCTCGCGTTCCGTGTATATCTTCCTCAGCGCGCTCGCGATGTTGCTCTCCGCGAGCGCGGCGACCCCGGACTCGCCGCCGCCGATGAGATCGAACGCTTCTTTGACCTGGTCCGCCTCGATGAAATCGCCCACCGCGTCCGGGGTCACGAACGGCTGGCCCGCTCTTCGCAGGTGCGTGAACATCATGCGCGCGGCCTCGTCCGCTTCTCGCTCTGTGGGGGAGTCCGCGCCCAGGACGCCGCCGCCGGCGCCGCTGGTCGGCCGCACGTTCGACCGCGACGCGCCGCCGCGAAGCCCTCTGCCTTTCGAGCCTCTGCTCCCCCCCTTGCGGCCGTGCAGCGAGTTCACCGCGCGCGTGGTCATGCGGAAAGGCAGCGACAGCCGTCCTCGTTTCACGTGCCTCACCGCGGCGTTGATGACGGACAAGGACACCTTCGACGCGTCGACGGCCTGCTCTGTGCTCCCGACCGCGGCGGCGGCGGCGGCGGCGCTTATGGGCGCGTCGTACCCGCCGTCGGACAGCGACGACGCGTCGTCGTCCGTGATCGACCCGGGACCGGGGACCGGCGCCGGGACCTGCCCGCCGAGCTGGTCGTCCCTCGGCTCGGGCGAGTGCCTCCCCAATCGCGCGTCGCTCGCGGGCGGCGGCGGCTGAGGGTTCTCGTCCGCGAAGTGCGCGTGCGCGTGCGGAGGTGGCGCGCCGCCGCGGCCGCCGCCGTCGAACGTCGGAGGCGGCGGACGCGGCGCCGAGAGCGTCCGGGGCTGGTGTCGCGCGCCTTCCCTCGGCGTGCTCGCGGCGGTCGCGTTCAGACTCGTCCCGAGCCCGTCGCCGTCGCTGTCGTCCCGCGACCCCCAGTTCGGGGAGTCCTGGCCGTTCTTCCCGCCCTGGCCACCGTGGCCGCCGCCGCGCCGGTGCCCTCTCTTCGGCGACAGCGCCGCCTTCGCCGCGAGCGCTATGGACGCCATGCCGGACAGCTTGTTCGAGGAGCCGAACCTCCCCTTGGTCGCGGCGAAGCCCTTCACGAGCGTCCACGACGCTTTCGGCTTCACCCGCGCGCGCGGTCGCGGCCGTATCGGCGGCCCCGCGAGCTTCTTCAGTATGGACTCGTGCCGCACCGTGCTGTGCAGCTGCTCCCAAAACGTGGACGAGTGCAGACGCGACGTGAGATACTTCAGCAGCATCTTGTGCCCTAACCGGAACGCGAAGACGACGCACGCGCAGGCGAGACCTCGCACGACGTCCGAGTACACCGTGTCCCTGATGGACGGTATCGGCTCGATGAGCGTCGCCCACGCGATCGTCACGCCGACGACGAAGAGGAAGTGTTTCGAGTGCCGCCGCGTCGCGTGGAGGAAGTAAATCACGCTCCGCCACCTCTCGTCCGTTCGCCCGCCGTCCGACGTCTTCCTCACCGTGCTCCTGCGCACTCTGTCTAACGTCCATATCGACGCCTTGACGACGTGCCGCGCGATGAACATCCCGAGGATCACGCACGAGGCGAACATCACCCACCGCCACGTGTTATCGGAATCGTCCGCGTCGGCGGATTCGTACAGCCACACCGCGACCGCGCCGACGACCGCGCCGACGATGAGGTCCGCGCGATGCAGAACCCATCGCGCGGCGATGGACGCGACGTCTCGCGCGCCCGCGCAGTACGCGTCGTCGTCGTCGTCGTCGGACGCGTCCGAGTCGACGTCGTTCGCGTCGTCGCGTCGGTCGTCGTTCGCGTCGTCGTGGTTCGTTATTTTAACATTCGGTGCCGACGATGTCGGCGGCGGCGCCGGTTTCTCTTCCGCGAGCACGTCGGGGTACGACGGCACGCGCGGGGTGTGCCACCCGCTGCCGTTACTTGGTTTCGCGTCCGCGTGCCCGAGCCAGAGCTTGACGTCGTCGTGGCGCGCCGTGGACGCCATCGCGGCCGCGCGGGTCGCTCTGCGCGGCGCGCGCGAAACGCGTGAAAACGCGTGAGTCAGCGTTGGACGCGTCGAAACGAACAACTGTCACTCGCGGTGCGGTGGAGGCGGTGCGTTTCTTTTTCAAACCATCGTTTATCGGTATCAACGGTTTCAAAATTTGACCGCTTCCCCTTTCAACTGACCGATGAACATTCCACCCGCTCCTAAAATTCAGTCGTCGGGGTGCCGAACCGCCGACGCGCGCGGATCTCGCGAGCGCGCCGTCGCGCGCGCGCCGCACACCCTCGCGCGCGTCATGGCGAGCGCGAGCGAGGTCCGTCAGAGGGGCTCCGGCCCCGGGCGCGATCTGAACGCCGCGAGGGTCGCGTACGACGCCCTCGACGTCGACCTGAGCAGGGTAGCGCACGACGCGAAGAAAGCGCACGGCTCCGCGGAGGCGCACGCGGGCGCGAGCGGGAAGTACGTCAAGTCGTTAGTCTTCGGCGGTCTGGACGGGATCATCACGACGTTCGCGGTCGTCGCCGCGTCCGTGGGAGGGTCGCTCGGGAGCGACGTCATCCTCTTGATGGGGTTCGCGAACCTCGTCGCGGACGGGCTCTCCATGGGATTTGGAGACTACCTCTCGTCCAAGGCGGAGTTCGAGTACACCCGCGCGGAGCACAAGCGCGAGAAGTGGGAACTCGACGTGCGTCTCGCGCCGCGCTCGATTAAACTCGTCCGTCGGCGTCCCCCCCGCGGTACCCCACGAGACGCGTCGCGTCGCGTCGTCGCCGCCGCCGTCGCCGTCGACGGCTGACCGACTGACGTTCGCCGCTCTCCTCTCCTCCCTTCTCCCTCCGCTCGCGCAGAACTACCCCGAGGGCGAGAAACGGGAGATGGTCGAGCTGTACGTCGCGCGCGGGATGACGGAAGCGGACGCGGAGAACGTGATCGACGTCATGGCGAAGTACCCAAACTTTTTCCTGGACGTCATGATGGTCGAGGAGTTGGGGTTGATGCCCCCCGACGACGGCGAATCGCCGGCGAAGAACGGCTTGGTCACGTTTCTCGCGTTCGTCTGCTTCGGGTTCGTCCCGCTGACGTCGTACGTCCTCGCGGGGGTCACTGGCGCGAGCGCGGACGCGAACTTCATCGCCGCGTGCGTTCTCACCGCGCTGATGATGCTCGCGCTCGGCGCCGCGAAGGCGAAGTTCACAAACCAGAGCACGACGCGGTCGGCGGCGTTGATGTTGTTAAACGGGTCCATCGCGGCGACGGCGGCGTACCTCGTGTCCTGGGGGATCTCCAGCGCGCTGTGACGACGCGCCGCGTGATTGTGTCGCTCGGCCGCCGCTAGCTCGCTATTCTATATATTCCTATTCATATTCCCGCCCACCGTATCTATCACGACCTCGTACTTTCCGTACTTTTTACACACTTTTTATTACATTTTTTGCGCTCGCACGACCGCCGCGGTCGCGCGTCTTACGTGGTCTTACACACTTGAAATACAACAAACAGACTGAAATCTCGTACATCGCCTTGTTCTTCTTTCGCTCTTCTTTCTTTCTTCTTCGTCTCACTCCTTCGTCGATCACGCGTGCGCGTGGACGTTGCGGTACAGCTGGAACTCCACGCCCGCGATGTTCACGATCTGTCCCGGCTTCAACTTGATCTTGCTCCAGCTCGACGCCGGCGCGGGGCGGCCGTCGACGAACAGCTCGTCCGAGACGAAGCCTCCTCCTTCGTCCTTCGTGGAGTGTTCCGACGCTTTCGTGCTGTACAGATACAGCGCGTCGCCTTCTTGTTCGAACATCGCGTGCGCCATCTCGAACCTTCCCTCGTGCGAAGCGCAGAGCGTGGACACGTCGATCGCGTGCGTCGGGCAATTTTGATTCGACGCGCCCGAGAGGCGCGCGCCGTTGCCGCCTCGCGACGCCGCGCACCCGACGCCGTCGAGCTTCCACGACGTCATCGCGCGCGTCGCGACGTTCATCGGGGCGCGCGGCCGCGCGACGCGCTTCAGGTGGATCGTGTTGATCTGTCGCGAGGACAGCGCCGAGGTTGCCGAAGTGACGATGGCGTTCATGACGGAAAATACGATACGCGATTCGTTCGAAGCGGCGCGCGAGAGGTTCTTGCTTTACGTTCCGCGAGAGGGAACGGGAGGCGGTGGAGGTTGAGGAGGACCAGAAGCACCGGCGAGGGCGCGGAGAGCGTGAGCGAGGATCGCGTGCGAGTCGCGGAGGCGCGCGTTGGAATGGAGCGCGTCGAACGAAAAAGCAGATATTTTTGCTTTTGCTGACGTGTGCGAATCTCTCATCCGACGCGGCTTTTTTCGCGCGAAAGGGGCGCTTTTTCCCCGACGGACAGCTCGCGACGCGCTCGATGTTACAGGTACAAACGACGAACTTAATGTTACAACGCCCTCGTCTTATCTAGGGCTAACTTACACGTACTTCACGCGCCGACGCGCGACGCCGCCGCGCGAGCGGACGCGCGAACCCGCCCCGCGCCGCGCCGAAAGAAAACCAAAACGATCGCTCGCGACGACCTCGCGCTTTTTTATCCGCGCGCTCCGACCTACCTTCGTATCTTATATCTCCCCGCCGCCTCTCACGCGTGCGCGTGGACGCTTCGGTGCACCTCGAACTCGTCGCCGCCGAGGTTAAGCACCGCGCCCGGTCGCAAGAGCCACCTCTGGAACGCGGGAATCTCGCGCCCGTCGACGAGAAGGCCGCCGCTCGAGCGCGTCGGCTCGCTCGACGGCGTGCGGTGCAACGCCACGGGCTCCGCGGCGCGAGGCGCGTCGCCGACCGTCGCCGCGCGAATCTGCGACGTGATCGTGCTCCAGAACTCCTGCACGGAGACGAGGAACAGGAAGAGCTTTACCATCGGCATGCGCTCCATCGGGGCGAGGTTCTTCGCCCACTGCTTCGTCGCGCCGGAGAGGCTGTTTTGAAGGGGAGGAGGTCAGGGGGTTGTTGAGTGAAAAAAAAAAGATCGAATCCGAGTCAGCTCCGCGACGGGGCGCGCGGGCGCGGTCGCGTCGATATCCGCGCGCGAGACGCACTCGTCGGTGTCCGGCGTCTTCATGGCGTACACGAACAAGTTCCCGCCGTCTTGCTCGAACACGACGTCTTGCATCGCGAATCGACCGTGGTGGGAGTCGCAGAGAGACGAGACGTCGATCGGTCGGAGCGGGCAACGACTCGCTTCGGGGGGCGGTCGACGGACGAGCCGCTCGTCGCCGCTTCGCGCGCCGGCGCAGCCGACGCCGTCGAGGGACCACGTCGTGGACGCGCGCGGGCCCGCGAGGGCGCCGCGCTTGGGGGTTTTCACCCGCCGGGGGTGGAACAGGTGGACGTTGCTGACGCACGCGCGCATGGTGGGAGTGCGCTGAATTTGCGTGGGGCGTCGCGTCGGATTCGTCCAGTCTTGCTGTGCGTTTTTCATCGCTCCCGCGCTCTCGTCCGTCTTCGTCGTCCTCCTCGTCGTCGCGTCCTCACGCCGCGGCGTCCGCGCGTTTCTTCTTCTTCTCCTCCTCCTCCCCGTCCCACCGCAACGTCGTGTCCTGCATGAACTGCGGGGTGAACCCGCCCCCCCCCCCCCACCGCTCCGGCCCTCCACCGCCGTCGCGCGCCGTCGACGGCGGCGCGTTCAGAAGCGCGCTCCGCGTCCCCCGCCACCAGTGCGCACGGTCGTCGTCGGTCGCGTCGCGCTCCTCGCGCTCCTTGACGCGCGCGCGTCGAATGACTTCGTTGACGACGCGCACGAACGCGCCTCGGGCCGCGACGGAGGCTTTCGAGTCGCGCGCGTCGACGACTTGGAGGGATACTTGGACGCGTTCGGAGGACTTTGGCGGCGGCGGCGGCGGCGGCGGCGGCGGCGGCGACCGCGGCGGCGATATCGCTATCGGTCTCAACCCCCCCGCGCGTCGTCGTTGCGGGGACGGGATGAAACATACGCACCGCGGCTGATCGCGATCGTCGCGCCGCGGCGGCACCCTGCGGCTCGCGAGCGCGTCCCAGAAGATCTCCCGGCCGCTAGACGGCGACGACGGCGGCGACGGCGGGGGCGCCGGCGGGGGCGCCGCGCGTTCCACCACCACGGTGAGCGACACGCGCACCTTCGGCTCGCTCGCGCGCGCCGCGCTCGACGCGTTCACGAGCGTCAGCGCGTCCATCGCGCGAACGTTCCCGTCGTGGACGTTCGTCGCCGCGGCGACGCCCGCGAGCGCGGCGTCGTCCACGCGCGGCGGCGACGTCGACGTCGCGCGGGGTTCCGCGCTCGCGCGCGGTTCTTCCTCCCCCGCGCGCGTCCGCGCGTCGCCGAGGATGCGGTGCCACGCCGCCAGGCGCACGTCTCGCAGCATCGCCTCCGTCGCGGTCTCCTCGTCCTCATCCTCCGTCGCGCGCGTTTCGGCGGCGGTCGCCGTCTCGCCGCGCGCGAGGCGGTCGATCCTCGCGGCCTCGCACTTGACGTAGCCCGGTCGCGCACAGCTGTGCGGCGGCGCGTCGACGACGCTCGAGCGCGACGGGGTCGGCGCCGCACCCTGCGGGACCCTGGACCCCGGGCGAGGCGGATCGTGGGGGGTATCCCATCCGGGAAGGAGCGAGCCCATGCGACGCGATCGCGCGCGGCTTTCGCGGCGAGGGCGGCGGCGCGCGCGCGGGCGGGGGCGCGTCGTCGTCGTCGTGTGCGCGCGAGAAGCCACCGCTTTCACTCGCTCGAGTCGTTGTTCGTGTTCGCACCCACCGAGAAACGGCGCCGAGGCACTGTCGACTCGCACGCCGCCGCCGCGACAGGGCGCTACGTATGGCTTCGCCGGCGGGCATACGCGCGCTGCGCGCGTTCGCCCGCGCGTCCTCCGAGCTGGTGCGACGCGTCGCGCGCGCTCGTATCCTCCCCGCCCCTCCCCCCGCGCCGCGCCGTCCTCCTCACGACGCGTCCATCCATCGTCTGATTTTCCGATCCGCCGCCGCGCCGACCGCAGTCGTCCGACGTCGCCGGGCGCGACGGCATGGTCGCGCTCGCGTACCCGACCCCCTCCGCGGGGATGATCCCAGAGATTCTCGCCGCGAGCGTCGAGCTCGTGAAAGGCGGCGACCTCGCCGCGCGCTCGGAGGAGGACGCGCGCTTCGCGCTGCTCCTCGCGACCGCCGCACGCTCGACGTCGCCGTGGTGGGATCCCATCTCCGCGGAGGCGCTCGTGGACGCGACGTGGATGCCGCTCCTGCGCGGAGACGGACACCCGAGCACGGCGCCGACGCGGTACCAGGTCATCCAGGAGCTCGTCGACGCGCTGAGAGGGATGCGCGCGCGGTGGGACACCGTGCACGGCGCGCTGGTGAGGAGCGTCGGCGGCTCGTCGATCCTTCGATTCGACGGCGGCGGATCCGGCGGATCCGCCGCCGGCGGCGGCTCCCTCCTCGCGCCGCGCGACGACGTCGGCGTCGCGCTCGCGGCCGCGCTCTTGGACCTCGCCGTGGACCTCGCGGCGGCGGACGACGACGACGCCGACGACGCGACCGACCGCGAATGCGTCCTCCGCGTCGGCGAACGGCTCGTCTCGGCGACGCTCGACGCGACGCCCGCGGCGCCCGCGGGGCTCCGCCGCGTCCTCCTCGACGCGCTTCTTCCCGCGGCGACGCGATGCGCGGGCGCGCTCGGACGCGAGGAGACGGCGCGCTTGACCGTGGCGCGCGCGGCGCGAGCGATGATCGCCCCGGACGCGAGCGCGGCGAGACGCGCGGCGGGGTGGGCGACGCTCGCGACGCCGCGGGGACGCGACTACGCGTTGGGTCCTCGCGGCGCCGCGATGACGACGACCGCCGCGGGAGGGTCCGGATCGAACGACGACGACGACGACGCGCTCGTGGACGCCATCGCCGCGGGGCTCGCGAGCGACGACGTCGGCGAGAGGAAGGGCGCGATGGCGGCGTTGTCGCACCGCGTCGGCGACGGCGGCGGCGACGCGCACGTCTCGTTCGTCGCGATGTACTCCGCGCTCGAGGACTACGCCGCGCACCTCGTCGAGGCGGCGTGGGCGCACCTGAGCGCGCTGCATCCGCGCGCGGGCGACGCGTCGTCGTCGTCGTCGCCGCCGCCGCCGCCAACGCCGCCGGTGGAGTATCGGTACGTCCAAGCCGCGTGGACGCGAGGACTGCGGCATCCCAACCCCGCGGTTCGCGCGTCCACGCTCGAGGCGTTCTGCGACCGCGAGTGGAGCGCGGCGCGCGCGGGAGCGCTCACGGACGCGTTCACGCACGAGGTGTTGATACCGAGCGCGATGGCGCTCGCGAGCGGCGGGCGGATCGGGGCGAAAGTCGCCGAGGTGACGCGCGCGCGCGTCGCCGCTTTTTCCGCCGCGCCGGACGCGTTCGACGCCGCCGCGCGATCTCTTCGCGCGGTCGCGGACGCGTGCGCGCGCGGGCTCGTCACCCTCGCGGGAATCGACGCCGGCGCGCGCGTCGTCGAGGCTGTCGCGGAGGCGGCGGAGGAGGCTGCCGCGCGAGGCGTGGGCGTCGCGAGACGACGCCCCGCGGAGACGACGGACGGGTGCGTGTCGTCGCTCCGCGTCGTCGCCGCCGCGATCGCCGCGAAGCGACAGGCGCACTGGCAGCGGCGCGGCGTCGCTCGGGTGACGCGGGCGGCGACGTTGATCGCGTCCGTGAGGAGCGTCGGCGGCGCCGCGTCGCTGCGGGCGGTCCGCGACTTCCTCGCGGCGATGCCGAGCGAACCGCTGACGAAGCCCGCGGCGGCGGCGGCGGCGGCGGACGGCGGCGAAAAGGACAAAGGCGACGTCGAAGACGACGCGCGCGCGCGCGTTTCGCGGTGGGTCCGCTCCATCGCGCCGTCGCTGATCCCGGACTTCTTCCCGACGTGGAAGGCGTTCATCGACGGCCCACGCTCGCCGCACGTCGTCTCCATGCCGCGGTTCGTGGAGCCGGACGTGCACGAGGACGCGGAGAAAGCCGCGAGGGAGATCGCGCTCATGTTTTCGCTCCTCCTCGGCGGCGGGGGCGCCGACGACGACGACGACGCCGCGTCGACGCTGGACCTGACGCCGCTGACGCGCGCGGTGTACGAGGGCTTGTTCAAACACAACGAGCCGCCGCCCGGGCCGGACCCGACCCACCCGTGCGGCGCGACGACGCTCCTCGTCGACGCCGATCACAAGACGTGGCGCGTCGAGCGCGTGCACTCGCTCCTCAAGGCGCTCTTCGCGCGCTCCGCGTCGACGCCCGACGACGCGCGGCTCGCCGACGCGCTTCGCGAGATGCTTCTGTTCAAACACGTCGAGTCCGAGGAGACGTCCTACGGCACGATGCGGATCGTGGACGTCCTGCCGGGGCTCGCGGTGTCCGCGACGGACACGCTGTTGCATCCGTCGTACCCGGTGGCGATGCGTCGCGCGTGCGGCGGCGTCGCGCTCTTGGAGGCGGTGTGTCGCTGGCGGAGGGTCGGCGAGCGGCGAGACGTCGACGCGACGCGCGGATCACCAGACGCGATCAACTGGCGCCTGGTGATCAACTGCGCGACCGTCCCCGCGCGGCGGCTGCCGTGGCGGCAGATACAGAACGACGAAAACGCGGTGGACGTGGACGACAGCGTGGACGTCGTCGCGCGATTCGAGTCCACGTTCGAGGCGCTCGCGTCGTCCGCGCGGGGTCTCAACGCGGTGCTCCGCGCCGGCGTCGTCGACGACGTCGCGCACGCGCAGACGACGGAGCTCGTGAACCGCGCGTTGAAGGGCGTCGCGATCGCGCTCGCCGATCACGTGAAGCGGTTGATCGAGCGCCCCGCCAACGCGTTCATCGATCCGGACGCGAAGCGCGCGAAGGCGGACCCGGACGCGCTGCGTCGCGCGGTGGCGAGCGCCGTCGCGCGCGCGTGGACGGCGACGCACGCGTTGCTCGCGATTCCGCTCGAGAGGAAAGTAACGTCCACGCCGGAGGCGTTACGCGCGGAGCGCGACGAGCTTCTCGACGTCACGATCCCGAACGCGCTCGCGGTGGCGGTCGTGGACCTCGAGCGCGCCAGCGCGACGCACGCGCTCGCGTCGCTGCGCGTCGTCGGCGCGCTGTTGGGGTACGGCCGCGCGACGGAGGCGTCCGCGGCGGCGACGATGCGCGCGATTCGCGCGGCGCGGGGCGAAGCCGCGCCGCCGACGGGCCCGCGGCTCGGGGACGAGTTCCACTTGTTCGTGGACACGTCGGATAGGAACACGAGCGAGACCGCGGCGCTCGGCGCGTGCGTCGTGCGCGCGGCGCACGCGGCGGTGAAGTCGTCGAAGCTTCGGAAGAACGCGCCGGCGTGGGCCGCCGCCGTCGCCGCGATTCTTCACCCGCGGCTCTTCGAACGCGACGATTTGCACCTCGCGCACGAGTCGCCCCCGGACGCGAGCGCGGAGAACGTCGGCGCGATCCTGTGGTTCGTGCGTCGAGCGACCGCGATCGCGAACGAGCGCGGCGGGAGTCGCGTGTCGCGCGTCGTCGCGCACGCGCTGTGCGCGCGTCTGTTGGGTTCGCCGCGGTTCGCGTGCGCGTACGCGAAGGAGCTCTTCGCGCTCGCGCTCGCGGGCGATCACGGTCTCACCCTGGTGGAACGCGCCGCGGTGGCGTCGCGACGGAGACCTGGGTCTGGAAGCGGAAGCGACGCCCCCGCCACCGCGGAGGACGACGCCGCGGCACTGACGAGGTGGCTCGACGACCCGGCGTCGCACGTCGCGTCGAGAGTCGCGGTGCTGTCGCTCGCGCACGCGTTGGCGCGGCAGCGCCCGCCGAAAGGGTGGCGACCGAGCGCGTATTTCGAAAACCCGAAGGAATACGATCACGTAAAGGAGGGGATCGATAAGGACGTCCCGATCAAGATATCGGAGTCGCCGCAGGAGCGGTACGCGTGGCACGCGAGAAGAGCCGCGGAGGCGATCCTGAGAGTCGGCCTCGCCGCCGTGAGCGGCGGCGACGCGGATCTGTGCAAGGAGACGTACCGCCGCGGATCGCTCACGCATCGAAGGAAAATTCGCGCGTGGCAGGTTCTCTGCGCGGCGTCGCCCGCGCTCGGCGAACCGTTCACCGGGACGGGCGGCGAACTCGGCGCGCTCCTCCTCGCGGCCGCGCCGAAAGCGGTCGCGCATCACAACATGCCCGGGGTGCGATACTACGCCGAGGTGTTCTTCACGCGCGCCGCCGTCGCGCATCCGGGCGTCATCGACGTCGTCGCGCTCCCCGCGTTGCGCGATCCGCACGTCAAAGCCGCGGCGGCGGCGTCGTGGATCGTCGTCACCGCGTCGTTCGTCTTGCGGTCGCCGCGGGAGATGATCGAGAGGGACGCGTGGCATCGCCGGGCGCTCGTCGCGATCACGCCGTGGGCGCTCGCGCAGAATCACATGCTGCGCGTCTTCGCGCAAGTCGCCGCGCACGACGTCGTGGAAGCCTTCGGCGCCGCGGCGTTCGGCGGCGTCGACGTCGAGAAAGCCGACGCCGCGAGAGCGGAGGGGAAGATAAACGAGCCCGCCGGGAAGAAGAAGAAGGAGGAGGAGGAGGACGACGACCCGGACTGGCACCTGCCCGAGACGGACGCGCACCCGGACGGGTTCATCCCGAAGAAGGATCTCCTCCGCGCGTTGAAACAGCTGGGGATCAAAGACGAGTGGCTCGCGCAGCCGTGGAGCCGGCAGTACTACAAAGACGAGTACACGAGCGAGGTGGACGAGAGAGAGGTCGACCTCCTCGGTGCGATACACTCGGTGTTGAAGTCGAGGGACGAGATGGTGAAAGTTCGCGCCGCGTGCGGGCCGTTGTTCACGAAGGACGTCGCCGTGGACCCCGCGTCGTTGCTGTCGGGGGCGTTGGATTTTGAAAATTTCGAACCCGAGGCGGGCGAACGCGAAAACGGCGGCGGCGGCGGCGGCCGCGACGGCGGCGGCGACGGCGACGGCGACGGCGACGAGCCCGCGCCCGATCAGATCGGGTTCGAAGGCGCGCCCGCGAGCGTCCTCGACAAGGTGGACGCGTTCTTGAAAGCGTGCCGCGTCGAGCTCAGGCGCGAGCGCGACGCCGTGGACGCGGCGCTCTGGGAGGACGCGATGCGAAACGGACACGACTGCTCGACGCCCGTCACGGGCACGGGGGTGTTACACCCCGACGGCACCGTCTCCGGCGTCGACGCGGACGCGGCGGCGGCGGCGGCGGCGGCGGCGGCGACGACGACGACGGCGACGGCGACGTCTACGACGTCGCTCCAGAAGAAGATGGAGCCGCTGGGAAGAGATGTGGACGACGACGCGCCCACCGCGTTGGACGCGTTTGCCGCGGAGATGGACGCGTCGGACGTCGCCGCCGCGAACGCCGCCGCGGCGTCCGCGCCGCGGACGCGCCCGCCCGGACTCGTCGTCGTCGCGTCGCTCTTGGACCGCATCCCAAACCTCGCCGGGCTCGCGCGGACGTGCGAAGTCATGGGCGCGGAGGCGCTCGTGATGCGCGACAAGAAGGCGACGACGCGCCCGGAGTTTACGCAAATCTCCGTGACGGCGGAAAAACACTTGCCCGTCCGCGAGGTCCCCGCGCGCAGGCTCGCGTCGTACTTACGCGCGCTCGCGAGGGAAGGGTACGCGCTGATCGGACTCGAGCAAACGCGAGGCGCGGTCGCGCTCGAGACGTTTCAGTTCCCGAAGAAGACCGCGTTGGTGCTCGGCCGCGAGAGAGAAGGCGTCGACGCGGATCTGCTGTCGCTCCTGGACGAGTGCGTGGTCATCAAACAAGTCGGGCTGATCCGGAGCCTGAACGTGCACGTCAGCGCGTCGATCGCGATTCACGCGTACGCGGCGCAGCACGCGTGATGCGATGTGATGCGATGCGATGCGATGCGCGCGCGTAGTAGTTGTAGACTAAGTTGTTTTTAGTTTTCAAGTTGTGATAGCTAGTAGGCACGATGAATACGCCGCGACTTCGTCGGGCTCTCGTCGTCGGTAAAAAATAAAAAAATTCACGGCAAGTCGTCCAGGTCGATCTCCGGGATGTCCTTCTTCCAAAACTGACAATCCCCGAACTGGTCGCACTCCGCGGGAACATTGATGTCCACGCTCTCCTCGACCGCGGGAAACATCTCGTCCACGAGTTCGTTGATCCCCGCGAGCGTGTACCGCTTCGTCATCTTCGTGACCTCCGCGACAACCTCGGACTTTGGGTTGATCGTGAAATTCCTCCCGGGCGGCACCCCGACGCTCGCGTACGACACCGTGTCCGTCTCCCGGTTCCCGAACCCGGCGTAGAACGGATTCCACTCCGGGGGAAACAAGTCGCGGATCGTGCGAAGGCATCGCATCTTGAACTCCTGCGGGCGCCTGACGACCACCTCGCGGTACAGCGCTGTGGACAGCGGGTCCGGCGCCAGCATCACCGGCCCTTGCGTCAACGTCTCGCCGTCTTGCGTGAGCTTCTCGAGGTACTGCCGCGTGTTTTTGCTCTGCGATATCGCCCGGGAGGATAAAAACATGAGCTGGTAGCCGTTATCTTTGATGTTGTTGTACAGCGTCGCGACGCCGGCGTGGTTCCAGTCCTTGCCGACCATAGGCGCGAGGTGGCCCAACACGTCCGATTTCGTGATTGTCCCGTCCACGTCGGACACGACGACTTTCGCGTTCCAGTCCCACAAGTACGCGTGCGCTTGCACCTCTTGACGGCCCCAGACGCGGGACTGGAACGAGAACGCGATGACGTTCTTCCCCGGTCGCAGACCGAGCGCGGACACCTGATCGCTGTTCAGCGTGATGCTCTTCCGGAGTTTCCGTTTCGGTCGTTTCAACGTCTTCCCCCTCGCCGCGCGCGTCACGTCCGCCGCCGCCGCGCTCGACGGCGCGCGCAGCGGCGATCCGCCCGCGCTGAACGAACGCCTCGCCGCGATCGGCGACCCCGGGACGGACGCGTACTTCATCGCCCCCCCGGGTGTGTTGAGCCACGACCCCGGGAGCGGCGTCCCGAACGCGAGGTGCCCGAGGAGATGCGGCGCCGCCGCCGCCCACGGCAGCGGCGGCGCCGGCGGCGCGCCGCGCGGCCGCGCCGGCCTCACGAGCAGCGCGGGGTGCGTCGCGAACGCGCTCGGGTCCGCGACGAACGCGTGCAACTCCACGCGGTGCTCGTCGAAAGCCCCGAGGTCGCCGCCGCACAGGGAAAGCTCGAGGTGAGGAATCACCGCGCCGCCGTTCGCGCCGCCGCCGAGCAGCGACAACGTCGCCGCCGCCATCGACGTCGTCGCGTCGTCCATCGCGTCCACCTCCCCGGACGAGCGCAGCGAGTCCGTCCGGTCCACGCGCGCCGCGCCCATGGGCACGGAAGGCACGGACACGAACAGAGGCACGGTCTCCGTGGACGAGTTCGTCGTGTTCCTCCGCGCTCGCAACAGCGATCCGCCCGTCGCCGCGGAGCCTGAGGCTTTTTTCGCGCCGCGTCCTTCGACGTCCTTCCCCGCGCCCGCGCCCGCGTCCACTTCGCTGAGGTACCCGCGCTCGATCGACCCGACGTCGACGACGTCCGCGGGCGGCTTCGCCGGCGACGACCGCGCGGACACCTCCGCGGACGCCGCAGACGCCGCGGTCGGGGTCTTCTCCCCGCGCCAGCCGTGCAGCCACCCCCACCCCCCGGGCGCGGGGTCCGCGGCGGCGAGCTGCTCCCGCGCCGCCGTCGCCGCCGCCTCTCGCGTCGCCGCTGTCGCCGCCGCCGCGGTCGCCTCGCGCTTCGCCGCGTCCGGGGAGCCTTCCTTGCTCACCTCCTTCGCGGTGTCGTCGCCGGAGCTCCCGCCGCCGCCGTGCGCGTCCGCGTCCGCGTCCGCGTCCGTCGTCGACGCGTCCAGATCGAGCTTCGCGGCTACCTCTCGCAGCCCCTCGAGGGTCTTCTCGTCTCCCCCGGCGGTCTCCTCGCCGTCGCCGCGGTTCGCGCGCGCGCTCGCCGTCTCCAGCGCGAGCTTCTCCACCTCGGACGCGATGTCCTCGGGGTCGAGCGAGTCCGCGCGCGCGAGGAGATCGCGCTCCGCGCGTGAGATGGACGAGATCGTGCGAAGGAACGGGTGCGGTCCCGCGTCCAGGCCGTCGTCGGAATTCACCCCCGAGCTCCCGCGCGACGTCGACGCGACGCCCCTCCGCAGGCGCGCGATCTCTCCCTCTAAGTTACTCATGTCGTCCTCCGAGAGCTCGTCGTCGGTCGCGCCTTCCTCTAAGATGCTCACGTCCGCGCTCTGCGCGCCGCCGTCTTCGAGCGACGCCGCGAGCCGCGCGACGTCGACGAGCTCCGCGGTCTCGGTCGTCTCGACGAAGAACGCCTCGCCGTTCCGCCCCAAGCGCATCGTGAAGTCCGTGAGGACGCCGTTCACGGTGACGGTCACCACCTTCTCCGGGCCGCGGATGAGGCCTTGGTACTTCCCGAACCGGACGTAGAACGGCGAGCATCGCAGCGACCCGTCCGGCTGGCGCACCGCGATGAGGTCGATCGCGCCGCCCGTGGACGGCAGGACCGTGGACACCGCGGCGACGGACCCGGCGCCGACGCCGACGGCGGCGTGCGCGGCGACGGAGCCGACGATTCGCAAGCCCGAGCGTACGGTCTCCATGGCCGCCGCGGGGAGCCTCGGCGTCACCGAGGTGCTCCGCGGCGCCGAGATCCCTAGCTAGCGCTCGAAGGAATGCCCCCGCGGCCGCCGTCGACGCGTTCGCGCTCGCGTTCGCGTTCTTCCAGAAGAAGGCATCTTCTTTCGGAGATTGTTCCCTTTCCGTCGTACTCCATGACTGAATGCACATACGAGAGTACGTCGAATCGTACTCGTCTCTCCGCACTCGCGGACGTTTTGGATGGCGTTTCTCGGAGAGATCAATCACAACGCCGGCGCGATGTCGCCTCGCGAGCGCACCGAAGCCGAGCTGCTCGAGATCCTCGAGCTGAGCGAAGAGCTCGTCGCGCTGAAGCTCTCGCTCGCGTCCTCGATGTCGGACGCGAACATGGACGTCGCCTCGGCGAGGATCGCCTCGCCGTTCGGACATCACGCGGTCGGTCCGCTCGCGTTCCCGACAGACATGGAGGCCCTCGTCGGCGTGCGCGTGACGAGACGCGAGGCGGACGGCGACGACGCCGGCGGCGACGACGCCGCGGCGAAGCAGGCGTCCGCGGCGACGCGCGAGTACGAGGTCGTGGACAGACCGCCGAGGAACGACGAGGGCGTCGCGGGGGACGATGAGGTGAAGAAGCGAAAAGACGCGGCGGCGGCGGGACCCGACGGCGGCGGGTTGCGGCGACGCGCGACGGCGGCGGCGGGCGCGGCGGCGGGTATCGGCGCCGCCGTCGCCGCCGCCGCCGCGACCCCTCCTCCAGACGCCCTCGCGCGCGATGGACCCGACCCCGACCCCGACCCCGACCCCGACCCGCGGCGGCGTCGGACGCGGCCGCGGCGTCCGCCCGCGTCGTGGTTCAACGGCGGGGTGCCGCACGTTGGGTTGACGCGCGCGGCGGGGGCGTACGCGGCGTGCGTCGAGACCGTCGCTCGCGCGGCGACGGTGTCGTCGAAGATCGACGCGGCGCTCTGTCGGTTCGAACGACGCGGGAGGGATTCGACGGAGGGGGCGTAGGTTGAAGGCGCCGCGAGAGGCGACGGCGTCGAAGTGTGCATTTTTTTTTACGTGGAGAGTTTTCAAGTGTTCGTTGATCTCGAGGTCCGTCGTGGAATGCGAAAACGGCGAGACGCGCGCGGCCGAGGCGCAGACGCCGCGCGCGCGCGCGACGCGTCGAACGCCTCCGTCGGGCTCCCGCGGACTCGCGCGCGCATCGCGTCGAGCGTCCATCGCGCTTCTCGCGACTCCCGCGCTTCACACGCCGCGGCTCGTCGCGCGTCGTCTTCTCAGATCTGTCGAACGCGGCGTAGATTAGCACTCACCTGTGGGCACCCTCCCCGCGGTGACCGACGATGGACTGGGCGAACGTCACCCCCGGGGAGCTCGTGGACGCGCTGAGAGAGGTGCGCGCGACGCGATTCCTCCTCCTCGCGACGCCCTCCTCGCGTCCTCGCGCCGCCGTCGACGCCGACAGCGCGACCGCGCGCGCGACGCGACCGCGCGCGCGACGCGACGACGCTGACATCAAAACCGACGCGTCCCCTCCTAAACCCAAAAATCTCTTCTTCCCCTTTTTCCCATCCCCAGGTGGACTGGAACACGCGCCCGCGCCCGGTCACGGAGTTCTTCGCGAAGTTCACGCCGCCGAAGTCCCAGAGCAAGCTCGCGAGCAGGGTGAAGTGCAACGTGTACTACTACCGCGCCAACTACTTCAGCTGGCTCGTGTTCTCGTTCGTGTTCCACTTCTTTCGCAACCCGTTCGCGCTCGTCGCCGTCGCCGCGGCGTGTTTCTCGCTCCTGTGCGCGAACGACTCGTTCGCGACCGCGCTGAGCGAGAGCACGACGCGGACGGTTCGAAAAGTTCATCCGCCCGCCGCGGCGTGGATGCGACGGCACGTCTCGACCCAGGTGGGACCGACCGGGCGCGCGTACGGACGCGCGAAGACGGTGTACGTGTGCGGGGTGGAGCGGAAAAAAGTTGTCGCAGCGCTCGCGCTCGCGAGCGTCGTCATGTTGTACCGCACGAGGGCGATGTGGACGGTTTTTTGGTCGTTGTTTTGGTTCTTAGGAGGGGTCAGCGCGCACGCGTCGATGCGGAGTCCGAACTTGAAGGCGCGATTGTCGAGTTATAGAGAGGAATTTCGGGCGGTGTGGCGCGGGTACGCCGAGGCGTGACGCGATGTAAAATTATTGTGCTGGCCGAAAAATTTATCGCCGCGCCGGTGACTCATCACCTCGTCTTCAGAGCGGCGCGCGCGATGACCTCGTCCGCGACGCCGCTCTGCGCGTCGCGCGCGGTCAGCGGCGCCTCCGCGTCGACGTCCTTCGCGCGCGCGCGGTCCCTCCGACCCCGCCGCGCCGCGCGAATCCGCGCGTCGGCGTCCGCGGCGGACGACGCCGCGGACGCCGCGGACGCCGACGACGTCGGCGTCCGCGTCGGGGGCTCACACTTCGACCGACTCGTCGAGCGCCAGGCTGGGAAGTACGCCTCGCCGCTGCGCGAAGACGAGACGTCCGCGGCTCTGGACGCGTTCTGGGCGTCGCGCGGCGTGCGCGAGCAAGCGTACCGCGCGCGGCTCGTGAACATGGGAACCTCGCTCGCGTCGAACGTCGCGGAGCGGGATCTGTACCGCAATCCCGATCGAATCGGGCACTCCCTCGACCGACTCCAGCGGCTCTTCCCCAAGGTCAACGTCGCGGACATGATGTGGAAAGAACCGGAGGTGCTCAGACTGACCCTGCGCGACGCCGCGGCGCAGATGACCGCGCTTCGGTTCGCGCTGCCCCCGGACGCGGACCTCCCGAAGCTCGTGAGCGCGCAGCCGGGGCTGCTTCTCGCGGACGTGCGCGCCGTCGGCGACGCGTTGAAGGCGCTCGCGGAGGAGTTCCCGCGCGTGGACGTCGGGAAGGTGGTCCAGACCGAACCGAGCCTGCTCACGGAGAGCTGCGACGTCTTAGGGCGCCTGAAGCGGCTGCGGCGCGTCGTGGAGACCCGCGGCGGGGTCCCGCCGCCGTCGATGGCCATCTTCTACGACGGCGGGCCGGGGTGTTCCAACCCGACGTTATTCGCGAAGGTATTTTTAGAGGAGACCAGAGGGGACGGCGAGGCGTACGAGAGCGACACCGCGTGGGGATGAAGCGCGCGGCGCGTTTCGGCGCGGCGCGCGCGCGTGTAGACTACGGCGCGCGTCCCCGCGACGCGCATTACATAGCTAGGAGCTAATCTACGATGCGACGTATTAGAGAGTACAGCGCGCGAAAGGCGACGTCGGACGTCGTCGTCACGCGCCCCCGGCGACGAGGCTCCCGTACCCCCCCGACCGCGTCCCTCCGCGGTCGTTATGGTCTCCGCCAAAACCGCCGCCGGGGCGGGGGCAGGGCCCGCGCATGAATATGTTCCTCACGTCCCCGCACGTCTTCTCTCTGATCACGCTCGAGCATATCCCGCACGCGAACGCCCCCGCCATCGCGCACGCCGCGGTGACGGACGGAATATCTCGGCCGAAGACCCCCATGCACATGTCGACGCCGACCATGACGAGCACCGCGGAGACGGAGTAGTTCAAGTCCGGGAACACGTCCACGGTCCCCGCGAGCTGCGGGTACAGCGCGCGCATCATGCACGCGGCGACGACGTCGCCGAGGTATAACGTCAAGACGTGATGGTGCTCGAGCTCGAACACCGTGGACACCGAGTCGACGCAAAAGCTGCCGTCGAAGAGCTCGACGACGCCGACGCAGAGGAGCATCGGCGTGAGCGCGATGACACCTCGCTTCGTCCGCGTGACGAACGCGCTGCCGTCGTACGTCGTCATCCTGGACTCGCAGCCGCAGACGCGCGCGCACGCGCGCGCGATCTGCTCCCCGCCGTCGCCGTCGCCGCCGTCTTCTTCGTCTTCGTCGTCCTTCGTAGTGACCGCTTCGTCGTCGCCGCGCGTATCATTCGTCGTCCGCGCCAGACGGAGATGCCGAAGCACGAGGAGGCCCTGGCACGCGATCCCGACCCCGACGACGAACATCAGCGGCCGAATCTTGTAATACACCTCGTCGAGCGCGAAGAATATCAGCGCTCGGATCGCGAACAGGATCGGCGTCCCCGCGAGCAGTATCCCCGGCCTCGTCTCTCTCGGGACGCCGAACCAGTCGAAGAGACGAAGGAAGAGGCACACGTTGTCCACGGACATGAGCACCTCGACGAAGAACGCGTCGTAGAACGACCGGTGGCTCATCGCGCTGGACTCTAAGCCGATCACGACGACGCCGCCGGCCATCAGCGCGAGGAGGAACATCGCGGTCGGGTACTTGAACACGAGCGCGTTGAACGGGGCGAGCCATCCGGGGTCGTCGCGCGGGTACTTCGTGATGCGCTTCCGCTTCCTCGGCGTGTTCGAATCGACGTAACCGCCGCTCGAGGGCGTCGAGTCCGGGGGGACGAGGAGGCCGCCGCGGTCGTCGTCGCGCATGTCGCCGTCGTCGTCGTAGAAGTCTATCTAGTGATCGCCCGAGTGCATGGGTTGCGCGGGATGGGCGCCGCGAGGGGTGGGGGGGGGACGCGCGGCGAAGGACTGGGGCGATCTCGTCGCATCCAAATCTGCTCGTCTTCCCGCGCGACGAACTGCTTTCGGGGGAAACGAAAATCGGCGAAACGCCTGCGGAAGCGTCACGAAAACGCGCGTCCCCGGGACTCGCACAGCGCGCCGCACGAAGCGCGCGTGACGCCGCGGACGTCGACAGGAGTCGCGTTCGAGTCTTCACGGACGTTCGACCACTGCGCGCGGAGTCGTCGCTCGCCGCGCGACCTCGCGCGTCGCCGCCGTCGTCGTCCGCGCGACGACTCCGCGCGAATCCAAAAGTCCGGACGTCTCGGGAGGAATCTAATCTCGGGAGGAATCTCGGGACGGACGCGATGGCGACGATGACGCTGTCGCGCGAGGCGCTGTCGATCGCGCCGTGGGCGTCGAAGCTCGCGTCGGCGTTCCCCGCGCGACCCGGGGCCACGCTCCGAAACCCGGACGAGATCGAGGACGAAGTCGACCGCGAGACCGCGAGGCTGCTCGCCGCGCGCGCAGCCTCCGCGGACGCCGCGACGACGACGACGACGACGACGACGCGCTCGACCGCCGCGGCGAAGATACCGACGTTCTTCCGCCCGAAGCACGACGAGAGCTTCCTCGCGCTCGAGCTCAGGTCCGCCGCGCACAGAGTCGCGCTGCAGTACAAAGAGCGCGGCCTCCTCGAGGACGACGAGCTCGAAGATCTGTGGAACGTCATCACGTCAGTCGTCGCGCGTCGGTCGGGGGATCCCACCGCGAAAGTCGCGCCGCGCGCGACCCCGGACGGAGTCCCGCTGAGCGAAGACGACGCCGCCGCGCTCGCGACCGCGGAGAGCAGGATCGCGTACGACGAGCTGTGCGTCGTCCGAGACGTGTTCGTGAGACGGTTGAACGACGCGGAGGAGGAGGTGTACGGCTCGTACGGCGGCGGCGGCGGCGGCGGCGGCGAGAAACGCGTCGCGCATTATTTTTCCCCGCGGACGTTTAACCGCTTCGAGAGGGACGGGCTGGGGAGGATAAACGGGCGGACGTTCATGGAGTTCGTCGTCAGGCACGTCGCGCTGACGCAGTCGCGGATTAACTTGGGGTGCCACGACGCGGACGCGGACGGGTGGCTCACCGAGGACGAGCTCGAGGCGTTCGTGGGAAGGTCGGTCACGACGATGGCGGCGCTGCAGTCGCTCACCGCGGGCTTCATGAAACAATACTCGCGGATCGCGACGCGACGGTTCATGTTCTTCGACGACCCGAGGCGACGCGGAAAGGCGCGGATATCGAACCTGCTCTCCGGGGACGCGCTCGCGGACTTCAACGAGCTACACGCCGCGAGAGAGGACGACCCGAGCCTGGATAAAAATTGGTTCTCGCTCGCATCCGCGCAACGCGTGTACAAATCCTTCCTCGACTTGGACCTCGACATGAACGGGACTCTATCCAAGGCGGAGTTCAAGCGGTACACGTTCGACGTGCGCATCGCGGACGCGTGCAACGCGCAGGGCTTGACCGACGTGTTCGTGAACCGCCTGTACGAGGAGCACTCGTTGAAAGGGCCGGCGGCGGCCAAGGCGTATAGAGCGCAGTCGACGCGCGCCAACGCAGCCGCCGCGGATCCGTTCGTCGCGCAGTCGTTGGAGCGCCGGCGGAAGCAGATCGCGTCCGAGATGGACTTCACCGCGTTTCTGGACTTTGTCCTCGCGTGGAGCGATAAGAACCACCCCGCGAGCTTGGCGTACTTTTTTCGCGTGTTGGACGTGGACAAGCAAGGGTACCTGACCAACATGGAGATTTGGACGTTTTTGAAATCCGTGCACGTGACGTGGACGTCGGACCCGGAGAACTACGACCTGAACATGCTGGACGTCCGCGACGAGATCTTCGACATGGTCAAACCCGCGGTGGAGGGGAGGATCACGCTGGAGGATCTCAAGCGGTGCGGGTGCGCGCACACGGTGATTGAGATTCTGTGCGATCACACCGGGTTTTGGCGGTACGACAACCGCGAGAGTTTACCGCACGACGACGAGGAGGAGGAAGAGGAGGACGACATCGTCGAGCTCATGGACGACGACGGGATCAAGTTTTAGTCGACGGGGCGTGGTCGTTTTTGTATTCGTAGCATCGTATTCGTAGGAAGCGTCCGCGATCGTCGTTCATCATGACGCGTACAACTACAGTACTCTCGCGCGCGGCGTCGTCGTCGGCGTCGCTCACGCCGTCGCGTCGGCGGCGGCGTTCGCGACTTCCTCCTCGCTCTCCGACGTCGCGACCGCCTCCTCGACGTCGCACCGGACGTCGTCCACCGGTAAGAAGAACGACACGCTCGGCGCGGCGAGCTTCACGATGTGATGCACGACGTCCGAGGGGAGGCTCCCGAGCGTGTGTCTCGCCGCCGAATCGTTTTCGTTTTCGTTTCTTTTCTCGTCGTCGTCGTCGTCGTCTTCGTCGTCGTCCTCGTCCCCGCTCGCGGACGAGACGGTCGCCGCCTCCGCTGGAGCGGAAGACACGCGCGTTCTAGCCCTCGTCCTCGAGGACACCGGCGCGTCCTCGACGTCCATCGCGGCGTCGTTCACGACGCTCACGCGGACGACGTCGCCGGCGTCGCCCCCCTCTCCCTCGGCGGCGGCGGCGGCCCTCTCTCGCCGCAGCCGAGCGTGCGTCATCAAAAACGCCCTCGAGACGTCGCGGAAAAACCGCGGGAACTCGCGATGCGCGTCGTGCCGCCACGCCTTACACCCCGGGCGCGTGATCCGCCGCGTCGAGTCTCCCGCTCCCGTCGTCTCTCCGTCGCGGTCGCCGTCGCCGTCGCGCTCCCGAGACGCGAAGTACACCGGGTACCCGTTCACGGCGAGGCGTCGCCGTCGAAAGCCGCCGCCGCTCGCGACGGCGTCGTCGTCCGGGACCGTCGCGAACGTCCACGGGTGCGTCTCGAACGTCTGCTGCCGGTGCGTTTCCCCCGGGGACAGCGTCTTGTACCTGACCACCTTGCCGGCGTAGTCGATCCAGTACAGCCGGCACCGCTCCCCGCACGCGTTGAGAAACGTGACGATGACGCTGTGTCGGCTCTCTCTCGACGCGAGTCCGAGCGCGGGGAGGAGCCGGTCGCGCAGCGGGTCGTGCCGCTCGGGGTCGTCGTACCGCTCGACGCCGTAGTCTGCGACGCCCGCGTCGGCGTCGGCGTCGGAGTCCGCGTCGTCCATGGCGGCGCTCGCGCGGACGGCGCTCGAGCGGCGGCGGCGCGCGCGCGCGGCGAGCGCGCGAAAGCGAGAGGAGGCTACGCGTATCGCGACGCGAGCGCGTCGCAGCCCGTCGCGCGCGCCCTCGCGAGCGCTCTCGCACGCGGAGCGGAGGGCGAGGAGAAGACCCGCGACGCAGCGGCGGACGTACGCGCGCGCGATCATCCCCGCGGCGCGTGTGCCGGGAGTGGCGCGCGCGCGGACGGACGACCGTCGTGGCTTTCGCCCCTCGGCCGGGCAGAGGAAAATACGAGGGTGCGAGCTGCGTGTCATCTGCGTTTTCAGTCGAGCGTCTTTTCGGCGCGGGTATCCCTGCGGCGTCTCCCCGTCCGACCTCAGCCCGAGCTGGGGGACGCAACGGGCGCGTCGTCGCGTCGTCCGCGACTCCTACAGTACGTTCTCTCGCGTCGTGCGTTCAACGCGCCGCTACCTAGTTCTACGCTACCTCGCCGGTCCTACCCCGCCGCCGCCGCCGCCGCCGCCGCCGCCGCCGCGTCGTCGTCACCGCACGATGACGAACCCGGGGACGGACGCGTTCAACGCGATCAGCGCCGCCGGGGTCGTCCCCCACACCTGATTATGGTTCAACCGCAGCTCCCTCAGCTTCGGGATGTTCGCCAAGTTCGCGGGGACGTCGCCGTACAGAAAGTTCCTCGACAGGTCGATCGCCTCCAAGTCGAGCATCCCGCTTCCCCAGTTATCCGGCACCGTGCCCTCGAGCACGTTCCCCTGCGCGCGAAACGACCGCAGCCGCGCCAAGCCCGCGAACTCCCTCGGCACGGTCCCGTTCAGCATGTTCTTCGCGACGTGCAACTCCACGAGCGCGGCGACGCCGCCGAACTCCGTGGGTATCGGCCCCGTGAGCGCGTTGGCGCTCAGATCCAGCGTCGTCAACTTCGCGTTGTTCGCCGCAGCCGCGGGGATCGTGCCTCGCAGCCGGTTCTGCGCGAGCGAGACGTGCCGCAGCGAGCTGGAGTTCCCCAACGTCGCGGGGACCCCCCCCGTGAAGCGGTTCGCGCGCAGGTTCAGCGTCGCGAGGCGCGGCATGAGACCGATCGCCGTCGGTATCGGCCCGGTGAGAAAGTTGGACGAGAGGTCGAGCTCGACGAGCGTGTCCAGCTCCGCGATCGCGTCCAGAAGGTCGCCTCCGATGGAGCGATGCGACAGGTCGAGATGCGTGACGTCGTTCCCTTGGTAGCAGCGTATCCCGACCCACGGCTGCTTGCACGGGTAGTCGCCCTCCCAGTTGAGCAGCGCGTGGTTCGGGTCGTCGGTCATGCCGTCTCGGACGCGACGAAGGATCGCCGCCTGCGCCGGGTTCGCGACCGCGTGGTCGACGTAGCCGGTGTACGGGTCGTACAGGTCCACGCGCGCGCGCGCGAGGGGTATCGTCGTCGCGAGGAGGAGGGGGAGGAGGAGGGGGAGCGCGGCGGCGCGCGCGGCCGCGCGCGCCGCGGACGCCGTGCCGCCCCCGCGCGTCATCCTCTGATGAGGGAAGCGGAAGCGGACGGGCCGCGGCGATGAACGAGATTCGTCGTATTTTCGATCGCGCGACGCCTCTGTCGCGGCAGGGTTCAGCGCGCGCCGCGCGGACGCGACCATGCAGGCGAGCTGCGTCGCGAACGGGCTGTCGTACTGCGCGGCGGACGCGTACGCGTCCTCCCGCGGCGCGTTCCTCGCCGTCCTCGCGTCGATGTGGCGCGCGCTGACGCATCAGCTCCAAAACCAATTCGTCTCGGGGTCGATATCGCTCGCGTGCGCGTCGACCGCGATGAGCGTGATGTGGCGCCTCGCGCATCACCTCGGACGTCTCGCGGAGGACAAGATATTCTCCACGTACGACATCCCGCACGGGACGCCGCAGTACTACGCCGCGCTGCGCTGGCTGCACGCGCGACCGGCGGTTCGGAGAGCGTCCAGGAGGCTCGTCGTGCCGTCCGACGCCGCGTGCGACGCCGCGGACGCGAACGCGTCGTCGTCGTCGTCCTCCTCCTCCTCCTCGCCGCACGACCCGGACGACCCGCTCGAGAGCGGGCTGCGGACCATCCCGGTGCTGCTCCGCGCGCAGCAGATCTGCGTCCGCGTCGGCGCCGCGCTCGTGTGGGTCGGACACGGCGGCGGCGGCGGCGGCGGCGGCGGCGGCGGCGGCGGCGGCGCGGGCG
>MDSW01099984.1_pt1 | contig 28926 bp, 34 predicted proteins | sample 811171 | NCBI WGS metagenome assembly MDSW01 (sample SAMN05326641, study PRJNA326480) | marine metagenome | isolation source: seawater | place: Atlantic Ocean: North West | collected 2012 | reverse complement strand
TTATAGAATCGTTGAGTCAAATATAGAAAGAGTATTGAATACGAATTATTTTTAACAGGTGAGGTTAAAGTGATTAAAATTTATAAAATAATAATACTTTCGCTTTCTTTTTTAGTTCTTACATTAGGATCAGCCAATGCTGGACCCAAAAAAGTAGGCTTTATATACATAGGTCCTCCAGGAGATCATGGATGGACTTATATGCATGATGTAGGAAGAAAATACATGCAAAGTCAATTAGGTGATGCAGTTACTTCTACTTATATTGAAAATGTTCCTGAAAATGCTGATGCTGTTAGAGCTATTAGAAAATTAGCTTCTTCAGGACATGATTTAATATTTACAACTTCTTTTAATTATATGGATCAAACCCTTGAAGTTGCTAAAGAATTTCCAAATGTTAAGTTTGAACATGCTACTGGATATAAAAGAGCAGATAATGTTTCTACTTATTCTGCAAGATTTTATGAAGGTAGAACAATTTCAGGCCACATAGCTGGTCACATGACAAAATCTAACATTATTGGTTATATAGCTTCATTTCCAATTCCTGAAGTTGTTAGAGGAATTAATGCTTTTTATTTAGCGGCATCTAAAGTTAATCCAGATATTCAAATAAAAATTATTTGGGCCTTTACCTGGTATGATCCAGGAAAAGAAGCTGATGCAGCAAATACTCTGATTAATCAAGGAGCTGATATATTAGTTCAACATACTGATACTTTTGCACCTTGTCAGGCAGCTGAAAAAGCTGGGGTAATGGCTTTTGGTCAAGCTTCAAATCAAGAAGAATTTTGTCCTAATGCTCATTTAACTGCAATCGAAGACATATGGGGGCCTTATTATGCTGATAGAGCTAAAGCAGTTGTAGACGGAACCTGGTCTTCTGAAGATACATGGGATGGCATGGATAAAGGTATGGTGGTAATGTCACCTTATAATGCCAAATTAATGCCAGCAAGCTTGATTCAAGAAGCAATTAATATGGAAGTTGCAATTAAAGATGGTTCACTTCATTCCTTTGAAGGTCCAATTTATAATCAGGCAGGTGAATTAGTAGTTCCTGAGGGACAAGTTGCTGATGATGGCATGTTAGCAGGAATGAATTTCTATGTTCAAGGCATCGAAGGAGATTTGCCTCAATAAATTACATTTATAACCCTCCTAATATTTTAGGGGGGTTATTTTAGGAATTATACAATATGGCAGATTTATACATATCATGGGAAGATTATCATAACAAAACTGAGGAACTTGCAATTAAAGTTCACAATGATGGTTGGGAATTTAATCAGGTAGTTTGTATCGCAAAAGGAGGAATGAGAGTAGGTGATGTATTTGCAAGAATATTTAATGTTCCGTTGGCTATATTATCAGTAGAATCATATAAAGGTGATGGCATTAAAAATAAAAGGGGTGCTATAACTTTTTCTAGAGATTTAGCAAAAACCAGTCCAAATATTGGATCTAAGGTTTTGTTAGTAGACGACCTTTCAGATTCAGGTGTAACTCTTAAAAAAAGTATAGATTGGTTAGATCATTTTTATGGTTTTTATTTAGATGAACCTATTAGAACAGCAGTTTTATTTCATAAAGCTGTATCATCCTTTAAACCTAATTATTATATTGATTATTTAGAAGATTCTCCTTGGATACATATGCCTTTTGAAAAATATGAAGACATAAGTATTGAAGAGCTCAAAGATTCTAAAAAATAGATAAAATCTCATTTAATTTTTTCTTTTTTTTTGCAAATTTTGGTATTTGACAATTTTTTTTAGGATAACCAACAACCAAAAGAACAAATGGTTTTTCATTTTTAGGTCTATCTAAAATTCTATTTAAAAAAATCATTGGACTGGGTGTGTGAGTCAACATACAGAGTCCTGACATATGTAAACATGTTATTAAGATACCAGTGGCAATTCCTACAGATTCTTTTACATAATAATTTTTAATTTTTTTGTTATCTTTTAAAGAATATTTTTTTTCAAAAATAGCAATTAATATAGGTGCTAATTCTAAAAATTCTTTATTTTGATCAGTTCCTAAAGGCTCTAAAGCTGCTAACCATTCTTTTGGTGCTTTTTTTTTATAAAACAATCTTTCCTCTTTTTCTGCAGCTAATCTTATTTTTTTCTTTATCTTTTTATTCCTTATAATTACAAAATGCCATGGTTGTAAATTTGCTCCATTTGGCGCTGTTCCAGCAGATAAAATTGCATTTTTGATAATATTAATATCTACTTCCTCTTTTTCGAATTCTCTCACAGAACGTCTTTTTTTAATATCTTCGTAAAAAGATTTAGATTTTTTTAAAATTTCTTTTATTGGTATTTTTGTAAATTTTAGTTTTTCTGTTTTAAATTTCATAAAATATTTTATAAAACATATTATTTATGTTACATTGGATTACAATAATTATCGGCATTATATTTATGTCTTTGTCTATTAGTAACCCATTTTATAAAATAATTATCAAGAAAAGAATAAATACAAATTTACTTTTTGATATTTGTATTAGAACTTTATTGTTATTGTTATCAATTATATTTATTTTTCTGGGTTTGTATTTAGAAAGTAAAAATTAATATCTTCTAATATCCCTATCTATTAATGCAGCCCAAGCATCTATTCCGCCCAAAACATTAACGCAATGCTCATAACCTTGTGATTTTAGCCATTTTACAACAGCTTGACTTCTTGTTCCAACATGACACATTACAAATATATTTCTATCTTTATCTAATTCAGTATGTCTTTTGGATATTTCGTTTAATTTTATGTGGATTGTTCCTTCAACATAGGCATGATCTCTTTCTGTATCTTCTCTAACGTCCAATATTTGTATTTTTTTATCTTCTTCTCTAAGTTCATTTAATCTATGAACTGTAATTTCGCTACTTTTGTATAATTCCATCAAAATCTATTTTATATAATTCAAGAATAAATTACTACAATTACTTGCTGTATTTATGATAAATTAATTGTTTTAAATCTATAAATAAGTATAAGGCTTTAATTTCAAGGATTAAAAATGTCTAAAAAAATAACTTTTTCAGCTTTTGGCAGGGACTCATATTATCATAGAGATTGGTTTAAAAAACACGGTTTCAAATTTGATAGAAGTTCAAGAAAATGGACTGTGCATGAATTGCCTATAGATAATGCTGAAGAATTTGCGAGCTATTGCAGAAAATACGGTTTGACTTTTGAAAGATCAGATAGAATGATAACAGAATTTGATTATGCAGATTATTTGTGGGATGGCCAAAGAGATGAATTTATGAAGCCTTTGGATAAAGTTGATATTCCTCAGCCTAAAAACAAAAGATAAACTCTGAATAAATATATCTCAAGTAATTTATTACTTTTAATTCTTCTAAGTGCTATCTGGGGATCCGCATTTATTGCTATAAAAATATCAGTGCAATATGTTAATCCAATTTCTGTTGCTTCTTTTCGATTGATCATTGCTTCTATTTTTCTTTTACTATTTTTTTTTTACAAAAAATATTCATATAATCTTTCAATAAAAGAATTATTTTTAATTATATTAATTGGTATAATTGGTAATATTATTCCTTTTTTTTTAATAAACTGGTCTGAGCAATTTATTCAATCAAATACAACAGCTCTATTACTATCTGTAGCTCCTATTTTTACTTTAATACTATCTCCTTTTCTTACTAAGGATGATAATTTTACTTTAATTAAATTAGTATCAATAATTGTTGGCCTAATAGGTGTTTTATTTATTATAGGATTTGAAACACTTTTTAATATTAATTCTAACGATTCAAATAAAGTAATACCAAAAGTAGCTGTAATAATTGCTGCACTTGGTTATGTTATTTCTTCCATACTTGCATATAATTTTAAAAAAATTAATATAATGAAACTTACTACTTTTGTAATTACTGCATCTGCAATTTTTTCTTTACCATGGATGATATATGCTGAAATACATAGCCCTTCTTCAATTAATACATCTTCTTTATTATGCATTTTATATTTAGGTTTATTTCCAACAGCTATAGCTTTTCAATTGAGATTTTATATTATCTCTAAAACTGGACCTATTTTTTTATCTTATGTTGCATATTTAATTCCTGTTTTTGGCATTTTGTGGGGATATATTTTTTTGAAAGAAAAAATAAATTTAAGTATAATGATTGGAGTTATATTAATATTAATTGGTGTTTTTATAAGTCAAAGAAAAGATAAAAAATCATTAATGAATAAAGTTACTTAAAATAGCATAACCAATAAGCAATATAGCTATTAATATAGTAATGTTTCCAGAATTAAATTTCATTTTCTATTGATATTTTTTCTATTTTAGTTCAATATATGCTTATTATGACAGACTCAATTAAATATTTTTTAGAAGAAGAAAAAGCACCAAAATTTTGGTACAATATAAATGCAGATTTGCCTAGTCCGCCTCCTCCACCTTTACATCCAGGAACTAAACAACCCGCAGGACCGGATGATTTTGCACCGTTATTTCCTATGGGTTTAATTATGCAAGAAGTTTCAACTGAAAGAGAAATAGAGATACCAGAACCTGTTAGAGAAATTTATAAACAATGGAGACCTTCTCCATTATATAGAGCTAGAAGATTAGAAAAATATCTAGATACTCCTGCAAAGATTTATTATAAATATGAAGGAGTAAGCCCAACTGGAAGTCATAAACCTAATACAGCCGTCCCCCAAGCTTTTTTTAATAAGGAAGAAGGAGTAAAAAAAATTTTTACTGAAACTGGAGCGGGGCAATGGGGTAGCTCACTTGCTTTTGCTGGTCAAATGTTTGGAATAGATATTGAAGTTTTTATGGTAAAGGTAAGTTTTGATCAAAAGCCTTATAGAAAATTAATGATGCAATCTTTTGGAGCTAAATGTCATCCAAGCCCTTCTTCATTAACTGATTTTGGAAAAAAACTTTTAGCTGAAGATCCTAATAATCCTGGCAGTCTAGGTATTGCTATCTCTGATGCCATTGAAGCAGTTGTGAAAAGTGAAGGTAAAGCTAAATATTCTTTAGGTAGTGTGTTGGGACATGTATTAATGCATCAAACTATAAATGGAAATGAAGCTATTTTACAAATGGAACAAGCTGGAGATTATCCTGACATAATTGTTGGCTGCACTGGAGGAGGGAGTAATTTATCTGGTCTTATGTTTCCATTTTTAGGTCAACAACTAAGAGGTGGTAGCAAAATTGATATAATTGGCTGTGAACCATTGTCTTGCCCTTCTTTTACTAAAGGAAAATATGCTTATGATCATGGCGATATGGCAAAAATGACCCCCTTAATTAAAATGCATACTTTAGGTTCAGATTTTTTACCACCTGCTAATCATTCTGGTGGATTAAGATATCATGGTATGTCTTATCATTTAAGTCATCTATATAATCTTGGATTAATGAGAGCAAAAGCTTACGGGCAAAAAGAATGTTTTGAGGCTGGAGTTACATTTGGAAATCAGGAAGGTATAATACCAGCTCCAGAAGCCACTCATGCTGTAAAAGGAGCTATGGATGCTGCCTTAGATTGTAAAGAAAAAGGGGAGTCAAAAACTATTTTATTTAATCTTTGTGGACATGGTCATTTTGATATGGCAGCCTATGATGATTATTTTAGTGGAAGATTAGCAGATGATATTTTTGAAGAAGAATCAGTGAATAAAGCAATGTCAAATTTACCTGAAGTTGCATAAAATATTATTTTTATAATTTTTGATATTAATTAGATGAATTTTATATTAATGTTTTCTTACTAAGGGAGAGTTTATTAAATTAACGCCGAAGGAGCAACGACCCGGAAACTCTCAGGCAAAAGGACCTTAGTGTTATTATATCTGGAAAAGGGAAATTCCCTACCGAAGGAGTCACGCTCTCAGGTTACCATACAGATGGGAAGTGAGTGCTTTAATGATTGAAATTATTCCATTTAAAGGAACTAGACCATTTAATGAAGATGCTAAAAACTTAATAGCTCCATCTACTGATCATTTGAGTATAGAAAATATAGAAATTTTTAAAAAAAATAATTACTGGAATTATTTAAAGGTACTTAATCCTGTAGGGCAACTTAAAGAAAGTGATAGTTTAATTGAAGCAAAATTACATTTTGATGAAATGAAAAAGAATGAAGTTATAAAACAAGACTTAAACAATAACATATATATTTATCAAATAGACTTACATGACCATACTCAGTTAGGTTTTTTATCTTTGGTAAAAGTTGAAGATTTTGTTAACAAAAAAATTAAAGTGCACGAAAAGATTTATGAGAATCGTATGAAAGAAAGAGCTGAACAAATGAATAATATTAATACTCAAATTGGTCCAATTTATGTGTCTTATCAATCCAATTTTCAATTAGATAATCTTTTAAGTTCTTATATAAAAAAACCACCAGAATATGATTTTTCAAGTTTTGATAATTCCATTCATAAATTATGGTGCATTAATGATTTGAATTTTCACAAATTACTTAAAGATGAATTTGAATCTATTAATAATCTTTATATAGCAGATGGTCATCATAGAATGGGTGCAATGACAATTATTGCAGATATGTATAAAAAAAATAAAAAAAAATTTGATCATGTTATGATTGCTGCGTTTCCATCAAATAAATCAAAAATTTATGATTATAATAGAGTTGTAAAAGATCTTAATGGTCTAACTGAAAAACAATTTTTAGAATTACTTGCTAATGATTTTATAATAAATAAAAAAAATCATGCTTTTAAACCTACTAAAAAAAATGAATTTGGTATGTATCATGAAAAAAAATGGTATTCTCTTGAATTTAAAAATAAAGTTAATACTGATAATATTTTAGATTGTTTAGATATAAATATTTTAAATAATTTTTGTTTAAAATCACATTTGAATATTCAGGATGTAAATAATGATGAAAGAATAAGGTTTATAGCTGGATGTCATGGCCTATTAGCTTTAGAAAAAAAAGTGGACGAAAATAGTGATAGCGTAGCCTTTTCTATCTTTCCTTCAAATATAAGTGATGTTATTAAAGTTGCTGATAATAATTTAACAATGCCGCCAAAAACTACATGGTTTGATCCCAAGCCTTTAGATGGTCTAGTTGTTTATGAATTTAATCAATAAATATATAAATGAATAAACCAGAACAAAAACCTCAAAATCCTAATTTTTCAAGTGGTCCATGTGCTAAAAGACCTAATTGGAATATAAATGATTTAAAAAATGCAACTGTTGGGAGGTCGCATCGATCTAAAGAAGGAAAAGAAAAATTACAATTTGTAATAAATAAATCAAAAGAATTATTAGGAATGCCAGATGATTATATTTTAGGGATATTACCTGGCTCAGATACTGGTGCATTAGAATGTGCATTATGGAGTTTGTTAGGAAATAATGGAGTAGATATAATAGCTTGGGAAAACTTTGGAAAAGATTGGGTTAAAGATGTAGTAAATGAATTAAAAATTAAAGATTGTAATGTTTATGAAGCAGATTATGGAGATATACCTGATTTAACTAAAGTAAATTTTAATAGAGATGTCATATTTACTTGGAACGGGACTACATCAGGAGTTAAAGTTCCAGATGGAAATTGGATAAATTCAGAAAGATCTGGACTGACTTTCTGTGATGCAACTTCAGCTATTTTTGCTATGCCAATAGACTATAATAAATGTGATGTTATTACATGGTCTTGGCAAAAAGTTTTAGGAGGAGAAGCAGCTCATGGAATGCTGGCATTATCTCCAAAAGCTATAGATAGATTAAAAGTTCATAAGCCAGAATGGCCTATACCCAAAATTTTTAGATTAATGAATAAAGATAAACTTATTTCTGGTATTTTTGAAGGAAGCACAATTAATACTCCTTCTATGATATGTGTTGAAGATGCTATTGATTCATTGATTTGGGTTGAAAATAATGGAGGTTTAAAAAATCTTTTAGGAATATCTAATAAATCTTTTGAATTAATTTATAAGTGGATTGAAAAAAATGAATGGGTTGATTTTTTAGCTGATAAATTAGATAAAAAATATTTATCAAATACCAGTATAACATTTAAGATTGTTGAAAAATGGTTTACTTCATTAGATGATGAAAAACAAAGAGGTGTAATGAAAGACATTTGTAATTTGCTATCAGAAAATAATATAGCCTATGACATTAATGGTTATAATAAAGCTCCGCCTTCTTTTAGAGTATGGGGTGGTGGAACTGTTCAATCGGAAGATATAGAAAAATTATTGCCATGGATTGAATGGTCATATAATCAAATTAAGTCAAATTATGCCTAAAATTTTAATTTCTGATTCAATAAGCACAATTGCTGAAGAAATATTTAAAACAAATAATATAGAATTTGATGTAAAAACTGATTTAAAACCAAACGAATTAAAAGAAACTATACATCTATATGATGGCTTAGTTGTTCGTTCTGCAACAAAAGCTACTAAAGAAATAATTTTATCTGCAAAAAAATTAAAAATTATTGGAAGAGCAGGCGCAGGTGTAGATAATATAGATCTAGTAACCGCTAAAGAAAATAATATTATTGTTATGAATACTCCTGGCGGAAATACCAATGCTACAGCGGAACATACTTTATCTTTATTGATGTCAATTTACCGAAATATCCCTCAAGCTAATGAAGGAACTCATAAAGGTTTATGGGAGAAAAAAAAATTTAAAGGTCTTGAATTAAGAGGAAAAAAATTAGGAATAATTGGCTTTGGCAATGTAGGGGTTAGATTTTCAGAGATAGCTATATCTCTTGGAATGGATGTATCAGTTTTCTCTAATTCGTTTAATTCAAGGAAAGGTGATTATCCTAATATTAAATCAATAGATTTTAATGCACTTATTGAAGAATCTGACATTATTAGTTTTCATTGCAAGCCTCCTAAAGATGGTAAACCAATCGTAAAATATAATGAACTTAAAAAAATGAAAAAAAATACTGTTTTAATTAATACTGCTAGAGGTAATTTAATTGATGAATTGGATTTAAAAAGTGCTCTTGATAATAATATAATTAAAGGTGCTGCTTTAGATGTTTTTTCTAATGAACCTGCAAAAGAAAATATTCTTTTTGGAACTAAAAATCTTATTTTAACGCCTCACATTGCTGCATCTACTGAAGAAGCCCAAATAGTGGTTGCTGAACAAATAGCAAAACAAATATCTGATTATTTTAATAAGGGTGAAATTATTAATTCTGTTTAATTTTTTATAAATAAATCAGTTAATGCTTCTATATACCCTGAAGGATTAGATAGTACATTTCCATCGAGTATATTAGCTTGATCTAAAATTAAAAATGATAATTTTTTGTGATCAATTTTTGATAATGATTCTGAAACTTTAATTATCATCGGATGATTAGAATTTATTTCTAATATTTTTTTGCTATCAGGTGTATTTTTATTATGAATTTTCATTAATTTTTCCATATTTATATCCATAGCCTCTTCTTCTGCTATTAATAAAACAGGACTTTTTGTTAATCTTTCAGAAATAACAACATTTGAAATTTTATCTTTAAGTTCATTCTTAAGTATATTTATTAAATCATTGATTTTATTGTCTTTATTTGTTTCATTATTTTTATTTTTTTTCTCTTTTTTTAGTTTAGATATATCAATTTTGCCTTTTGTAATTGATTTAAATTCAACTTCTTTAAATTTTAAAATATTTTGTAACCAAAACTCATCTATTGCATCCGTCATAAATAAAACAGGTATATTGTTAGCTGTAAAAGCTTCTAATTGAGGACTATTTTTAATGTGTTCTTTATCTGTGTTTGCAAAATAGTAAATTTCTTTTTGATCTGACTTCATTTTTTTTAGATAGTCTTCTAGGGAGATAAAATTGTCTGATTCAGATGATTGAAATCTTAACAATTGCAATAATTTATCATGATGATCATTAAATTCATAAAGACCTTCTTTAATGACAGCTCCAAAATTATTCCAAAATTGTAAATATGATTCATTCTCTTTGTTTGAAAAATTAATAAGCTCATTAAGTATTTTTAAAGTTATTCCTTTTTTTATTTTAGTTATTATAGGGTTATTTTGTAACATTTCTCTACTAATATTAAGTGAAATGTCTTGAGAATCTATCACCCCTGGAATGAAACGTAACCAATGAGGTATAACTTCTTCACAATCATCAGTTATAAAAACTTTTTGCACATACAATTTTATTTTATTTTTTCTATCTTGGTGAAAAAGGTCAAATGGTTGGTTGGTTGGAAAAAATAATAATGCCTTATAATTTATAACTCCTTCGGCATTAAAATGTATTGTTTTTAATGGTTCATCAAAATTAAATGAAATGTCTTTATAAAATTGATTATAATCTTCCTTTTTAATATCTTTTTTATCTTTCAACCATAAAGGACTGCCTTCATTAATTTTTTCTTCTTTTTCATCTTTATTGTCAATATCTTTCAAGTAGATAGGAAAAGGAATGTAATTAGAGTATTTAGAAATTATGGATCTAAGTCTTGCACTATCTAAAAATTCTTCAGAATCTTTTTTAATTTTAAGAGTAATATGAGTACCTCTTGAATCTTTATTTTTTGGCTCTATTGAATAATTATCTTTTCCGTTTGAGGACCATAAATAAGTATCTTTATCAATCGTATTTTTTGATAGAACTTCCACAAAATCAGCAACCATATAAGATGAATAAAAACCTACCCCAAACTGTCCAATTGCTGAAATATCACTCTCCTTTTTTGATTTTATAGATTCAATAAATTTATTTGTTCCAGATCTAGCAATAGTTCCAAGATTATCTATTAAATCTTGTTTAGACATACCTATGCCATTATCCTCTATTTCAATTATTTTATTTTTTTTAGAAACTCTTATTTTTATGTTTAAATCTTTATCATTTCCTAAAACATTTTCTTTTGATAATGCTTCATATCTTAATTTTTCACAAGCATCTGAGGCATTTGAAATAAGTTCACGAAGAAAAATTTCTCTTTCACTATATAATGAATTTGCAACTAAATCTAAAAGTTTGCTTACTTCAGCTTGAAAAGTTAGATTTTCTTTATTTTTATTCTCTTTTGCCATTATTATATCTAAATTTAAGCACTCATATTAAATATTCAATAACTTACAATCTTTTTTTGCCATATTTTTAATTATAAGGTGAAATATTATGATATTAAGTCTTTTAATGAGATTAGAAAATATTCTTATCATATTTTCACTAACTTTAATTTTTGTTGTTGCATGCTCATCCTCTAATAATATCAATTCAGCAGATAGTTGTATTATTTTTGAAGATAAGAGAAATTGGTACAAAGCTACTAAAAAAAGTTATGAAAATTGGGGCGTTCCTATATCTTTTCAATTAGCAATTATTAATCAAGAATCTTCATTTAAACAATTTGCTAAACCTAAAAGAAAAAGGTTTATTGGCTTTATACCTGGTAAAAGACCTTCATCAGCATTTGGTTATGCTCAAGTTACTAATCCTACATGGAATTGGTATAAATCTAGAACTAATAATCTAAATGCTTCTAGAGCTAATTTTAAAGATGTTACAGATTTTATTGGTTGGTATGTTAATCAAACTAATAAAATGTTGGGTATTTCAAAAAAAGATTATTTTAATCAATATTTAGCATATCATGAAGGACATAATGGATGGAAAAATAAAACTTATAACTCAAAAAAATGGTTAATTGAAGTTGCTAAAAAGGTTGAATCAAAATCAAATTTGTATAACAATCAACTTATTCAGTGTGAAAATAAATTAAATAAAAAAGGTTTGTTTGGGATATTTTAATGCCAGTATTAAATAGTATAAATCAAATGCAAGATGAAATGAAAGAATGGAGACAGGATCTTCATAAAATACCTGAATTAGGTTTACAAGAATTTAAAACTTCAAAATATATAAAAGATAAACTTAAAAAATGGAATATAGAGTTTAAAGAAGGATATGCAAATACTGGTATTATAGCTAGCGTAAAGGGCTCGAAAGGTAATAGTAATAAATCAATTGGTTTAAGAGCAGATTTTGATGCTCTGCCTATGACTGAAAAAAATGAATTTGAACATAAATCTACAAACAAAGGAATGATGCATGCCTGTGGTCATGACGGACATACATCAATGTTATTAGGAGCTGCCAAATATTTAAGTGAAAATAACAACTTTGATGGTGTTGTTCATTTTATATTTCAACCTGGAGAAGAGGGTTTTGGTGGTGGTGAAATTATGATTAAAGATGGTCTATTTAATGATTTTAATATTGATGAAGTTTATGCTCTTCATAATTGGCCTGAACTACCATTAGGTCATTTTGGAGTATCTACTGGTGAAATGATGGCTGCTGTTGATGAGTTTGATATAATTGTAAAAGGAAGAGGAGGGCATGCTGCAATACCAGATTTAGCTATTGACCCAGTAATTATTGCCGCTCAAATAATCAATACTATTCAAACTATAATCAGTAGAGGCACTAATCCAATTGATAAAGCTTTAATAAGTGTCACAAAAGTACATGCTGGTAGCGCTTATAATGTTATAGATGATGAAGTTTTTTTAGGAGGCACCGTTAGAACATTTAAAAAAGAAACAAGAAATTTTATAGAAAAAAAACTTTTAGAAATAGCTAAGGGAATAGCCCAAGCAAATGGAGGAGACGTTGATTTTGATTATAAACGTGGATACCCTCCAACAATAAATAATAAAGAAAAAAGCATATTTGCAGGAAATGTAGCTAAAAAATTAGTTGGCGAGGAAAATGTAGTTACAGAGATTGAACCATCAATGGGTGGAGAGGATTTTTCGTATTTTTTAAATCACAAACCTGGTTCTTATTTGTATATAGGACAAAGAGATGATAGCCATAAAGCTCATTTACATACAACCAAATATGATTTTAATGACAATCTTTTACCTATTGGGGTTAATTATTGGGTTGAGTTAGTTAAAAATTTTTTTGAAAAATAAATATGGGTAACATAAGTTACTTAGCCATAAAAACAATAATTTTTCATGTAGTTAAAGATTTTTTTAGAGAATTTCAATTTAATGTATTAGCTCCTTTAATAACTACCATATTATTTGTTTTTATCTTTTCAACTTTAGATAGATTTTATACAATTAATCAATCTACATCATACATAAACTTTCTTGTCCCTGGCATTGTTATGTTGGTTATAATACAAACAAGTTTTAATCATTTATCTGAGATCATTATTAATATGAAACAAATTGGATCATTTAATGATTATTTAATTTCACCAATGTCTAGAATTGAATTATTTATTTCATTAATTATATCTTCAATTATTGTTTGCTTAATTATAGGATTAATTAACTTATTTATACTTTCTATTTTTGCAAATTTTGAAACTATTAATTTAATTACCTCTCTTTATTATATGATAATTTGTATTCTTATATTTTCTTCATTAGGTGCTTTAACAGGGTTTTTATTTTTTACATGGGATGTTCAAAGTACAATTTCTAATTTTATAGTTTTACCAATAAGTTTTCTTTCTGGAACTTTTTTTTCCATAGAATTAGTTGAGCAAAAATTTCTTTTTATATTTCAATATAATCCTATATATTATTTAGTGAATGGTTTTAGAAGTTCATTTAATAGTAATTACGAATTAAATATATATTATAATTTATTTTTATTAACTTTAGCTTTTTTAATTATATTATTTAGTATGTTTATTTTTAAAAAAGGATACAGAGTAATTTTTTAATGGATATTTTCTTTACTTTTTTAGATTTATTAAAATTACAAGTTGAAAATAATTTTTTTTATAGTTTATTTTTTATTACTTTTTTTTTATTAATTTATAATTCTTTCTCTATACCTGGAAATATCATTTTTATTGCTTCTACAGGTTATTTCTTTGGAATTTATATAGGTTTTATTATATCCATTTTAACAATAGTTTTTGGCAGTTTATTATTTTTTATATTTTCATCATATTTTCTTAATAAATTTTCACCTAATACTATAAAAAAATATTCTAAACAAATAGATAAATATATATCTAATTCATCTATTGAATTTTTGATTATTTTTAGAATTATTCCTGGCACACCTCTAATGGTGCAAAATTTAATTTTATCTTTTTTGAATATTTCAAAATTAAAATTTATTTTATCATCTTTTATTGGTTTTTCTCCTTTAATTTTTATTCTAGTTTTTTTTGGTCATCAGCTAAATTCATTTGAAAATGTTAAGTCTTTTGAAATTACAGATATAATTTCTTTTAAATTTCTTATTTTTATATTCGTTATTATAACTATTTTAATTATACGTATAATTTATAAAAAAAATAAACATTAATTTTTGGAATTATTCCAATAAATATTTAAATCTTTAGTACTTATTTGATCAATTTTCTTATTGTTATTTTTTATTAATTTTTCAACTTTTGACCATCTTTTAATAAATTTATTATTTGATTTTGATAAAACTTTTTCTGGATTTAATTTTAATTTTCTTGAAACATCTAATGATGCAAATAAAAGATCTCCTAACTCTTCTATAATTCTTTTTTTATTCTTTCTATTTATTTCTTTTTTTAGTTCTTTTGCCTCTTCAATAACTTTATCAATTGCCTCTAAATCATTTTTATATTCAAAGCCTGCTTTAGCTACTTTTTTTTGAATTTTATTAGTTTTTAGCATGGCTGGAAAATTAACTGGTATATTTTCTAGCAATCCATTATTTTTTTTGTTTTTTGATTTTTCCCACCATTTTTTAAATTCATTCATATTTTTAAATTTTTTGTTTTTAAAAACATGTGGATGTCTGTAAATCATTTTTTTTGTAATTTCTTTAACAACATCATTAAAATTGAATTTCCCTTTTTCTTTTGCAATCTGTGATAAATAAACTACTTGAAATAATAGATCCCCAAGCTCTTCTTTTATTCCATCAAAATCTTTCTTTTCAATTTCATTAGCTAACTCATATACTTCCTCAATAGAATGTGGAATAATGCTGTCTAAAGTTTGTTTTTTGTCCCATGGACATCCATTAATTGGATCCCTAAGGTTTTCCATAATATTTAATAGTTTTTTTAAATTTTTTTCTGACATAAAAAAAGACCCTCAAATATGAGGGTCTTAAATAATATATATTATTTGATTCTATCGTCTAAATAAAGCGTATAGAATACCAAGTGTAATAATTCCAATTAATCCGCTGCCGCCTAAATCAGCAACAAGTGCAGAAATATTATCGATAGTATCAGCACCGATAAATGGAACTGCTGGACCAAAAATAAGGCCTAAAACTACGCTAAGCGGAATAACCGTCATAGCTACATCCATAACACCTCTTAGAAAACTTTTAACTGTATCCATCATGGCTTAACTCCTTTGTTTTAAGAAGATTATCTGCGCAAATATAGCCAAACAATAATTCCGATAGCAATAATGCCAACTAAACCATCTTGACCTAATTTTGCAGTTAGCGCGATAATATTGTCTAGAATCCCAACTCCAATATAGGGAACTGCAGATCCAAATATAATTTCGAGTACAACAGCCGCAGCAATTAACAAAAGACCAACTTCGGTTACTTGCCTTAACCAACTCTTAACAGTATCTAACATACCTAACTCCTCGAATTTAAGTTATCACGTTACTTAAGCTTTTCTTAAGTGAGGTCCTCCTTATATTTTTTGAAAAATCTTTCTAATTAAAAAAAAAAATAATATAGTAAATAATTGAAATTATTGAATTATTTTATTACGATATCTATAATTTTTCATAGGAATCGCAATAAAATAAGATTTTATAAAATAAATAATTGAAAAATATAAATAATTTATATTAAATATTAGAAATTAAAGTTAGTTTTTTGTTTATAAAGACATATAGAATAAATGGCTTAATAACTGTATTTATTAATGACTTTAAACTAATTCAAAATTAGCAATCAAAAAAACTATGTATTTGTTGAAATTTTTATCAATCAATTGGATTAATAAAGATATATTATTAAATTTAGATTCAGATGATTAGATTTGTTTTATTAATTGGAGTTATAATTCTTATATTATTTATTTTATCAAAAAAATCTAATAAAAATAAAACATCACAGAGTTTTTATAAAAAAATTATTTTGATATTAATAATATTAGGCTTAATTTTTTTATTAGCAACTTCAGGAAGATATATTTTACCACAAATTATGCAAATACTAAAAATTGGTCTGCCTTTTTTAACAAAATTTATTGGCATCTAAAAATGACCATTTTTAATCGTCGTGATTTGCCATTTTCGCAAAATATGAAAAACTTTTGGAATACAAATGGATATTTAATATTTGAAAATTTTTACACTAATAATGAATGTGATATTTTAATAAATAAATCTGAAAAACTTATAAAAGAATTTGATCCAAATAGCGTGAAGTCAATATTTGATACAAAAAAACAAGAGGAAGTTGATGATAAATATTTTTTAGAGTCTGGAGATAAAATTAGATTTTTTTTTGAAGATAAAGCTTTTGATAAAGATGGCAATCTTATAAAAGATAAAAAATTATCCATTAATAAAATTGGTCATGCATTGCATGATTTAGATGAAGATTTTTACAATTTTTCACATAGAAAAGATTTAGAAGATATTTCTAAATCTATAAATATTTCTAATCCCTTGTTACTACAATCAATGTATATTTTTAAACAACCAAATATTGGAGGTGAAGTAGTGTGTCATCAAGATTCTACTTTTTTATATACTGAGCCAGAAAGTGCAATTGGTTTTTGGGTAGCTTTAGAAGATGCTAATATAGAAAATGGTTGTTTGTGGGTAGCTAGAGGTGGCCATAAAGGCCCTCTTAGAAAAATTTTTACTAAAATAAATAACAAAATGACTCTCAAAACACTTAATAATGAACCATTTGAAAAAACTTCAACCCCATTAGAAGTAAAAAAAGGCACTTTAATAATATTGCACGGAAGATTACCTCATTATTCTTGTGAAAATACCTCCGATAAATCTCGTCATGCTTATACTTTGCATATTATTGATGGAAATTGTAAATATCCTGCTGAGAATTGGTTACAAAGAGATAACTTACCATTAAAAGGTTTTACTTAATGACAAAAAAAATTATTTTAGATTGTGATCCTGGACATGATGATGCTGTCGCAATTATGCTTGCTACTTCTAGCAGTGATATAGACCTTATAGGTATCACTTGTGTAGCTGGAAATGCTACGCTAGAAAATACTAAGCAAAATGCATTAAAAATATGTTCTTTAATAGGTAACGAAAAAGTACCAATATATTCTGGTTCTAATAATCCTTTAAAATACGATTTAGTTACTGCTGCTCACGTTCATGGCAAAAGTGGATTAGATACAGATGGAAACCCAATCAATATAAAAGATGGATATAGTGTTCAAGACATGGATGCCGTTGATTTTATTATCAAAACTTGCCATGAACAACCAGAAGAAATATATTTATGTCCTGTAGGTCCACTAACAAATATAGCCAAAGCAATTATCAAAGATCCAAGTATAATAAATAAAATAAAAGAAATAGTTTTTATGGGCGGAGCAGCAATGTGCTTAGGCAATATTACTCCTGCTGCTGAATTTAATATATATGTTGATCCTCATGCAGCCAATATAGTTTTAAATTCAGGTGCAAAAATTACAATGTTTGGATTAGATGTTACTCATAAAGTAATGATTAATGATAGAATTATCAATGATATTGCCTCAAATAATAATAAAACTTCTTTATTTTTTGCAGATTTAATGAACTATTATTCTAAAACACATAGAAAAGTATTTGATATTAATGAATCTCCACTTCATGATCCATGTGTAATTGCTTACCTTATAGATGAAAACATATTCAATGGTAAATTTGTTAATGTTCAAGTTGAAGAGGATTCAAAATTGACAAGAGGAAAAACTGTTACTGATTGGGTAAATGTTACAGATCGTAAACCAAATTGTCATGTTATGATTGAGGCGAACTCAGAAAAGTTTTTTTCTATGTTGAAAAAAGAATTACAGAAATTAAATTAACAATAATACTTAGCAGCTATATTGCTAGCTAAAGAAGCATTATTCACTATAAGTTCTGAATTCACTTTAAGAGTTTTGTTTTTAGATAAGTTGTTTATTTCATTAATTAAAAAAGGAGTTAACTTTTTACCATCAATTGAAAGCTCTTTTGCTTTGTATACAGATTTTTTTATCCATTGATCTACAGTTTGTTTATCTATCGTGCTATTTTTTGGAGCAGTATTAAAAATTAGTGTAGAACAGTTTAAATTATGACTTTCTTGAATTTTTATATAATTTACTAAATTATCAATATTTTCATAATTATAATCAACTTTTTTATCTGTTTGGTAGTACCAGAAACCAGGCATATATTTAGTATTGTATCCTATTCTGGGAATGCCTAGAGTTTCTAAGTGTTCATAAGTTTTTGAAATATCTAGTATAGATTTAGCACCACTACATATCACGTTCATTTTTGTTTTAGATAGTTGATTTAAGTCAGAAGATACGTCAAATGTTTTCTCACTTTCTAAATGTACACCACCAATTCCCCCAGTCGAAAAAAATTTAATTCCAACTAAGGATGCCAAGTATATTGATGAAGCTACAGTTGTGGCTGCATGAGTATTATTGTTTATAGATATTGATAGATTGTGTATTGAAACTTTTTCTATATCTTTAGATTTTGCTAATATATTTATATCATTTTCATTTAAACCAATTTTAATTTTTCCTTCAATTATGGCAATTGTAGCAGGAATTGATCCTTTTAATCTAACAGCATTAATAGAGGAAAGAGCTATATTTAAATTTTCAGGATAGGGAAGTCCATGACTAATTAGAGTACTTTCTAGTGCAACTACTGGTTTTTTATTAGTTATAGCATCTTGAACTTCTTCACTCATTATTAAATTTAATTTATCCATTTTAATTAATAATTTTATATCTTATAGATTTAGATAACTTTTGAACTTTTTTTAAATAATTTACTTTATTTTTATTATATCCAGATGCCTGCAACATTCCAGCACAGATACTTTTATTTAAAGATTCTAATATATCATAATTATTACAATAAAAATAATTAAAAACAGCACTTAGAGTATCACCAGCACCATTTTCATTTTTTATACGAATATTATTGGGATAAGATAAATAATAGATATTATTTATATATGCATTGACTGAATTTTTACCATTTGTAATAATAATATTTAATTTTTTATTTTTATTACTTAAGAAACGCAATGAATTTTTGATTGATTTTTTATTAGTTAATTTGAAACTTTCTTGTTTATTTAAAATTAAAGTATTTACTTTTTTTAATAAACTTTTTATTTTATATATTTTATGTGCAGAAGTGCCGCAAACACATATATAATTATTATGATGATTAGTATTTATTATTTTTTCTATTAATTTTTTTGATAAATTTAAATCTAAAATAATATTTTTATTTTTAAACTTTTTAATTAGATGATTATCAGCTATTTTTTCGTAATTATCCATATTTGCTAAACCAAAAATCATTTTGCCATTTCTATCTATTATTGACGCATAGTATCTTTTTTCAATTTTCTGACTTATAGATTTAAAAAAAATTCCATTCTTTTTAATTTCATTTTTTTGATCTTTATTGCAATTAATTGAATATAAATTAGTTTTTTGATCTAAAAATGCTAATTTTTTAGCTACGTTATACGCAACCCCGCCAAGATTTTCCGTTTGTATTATTGGATTTGTTCTATTTTTGAAATAGTTTTGTTTCAAATTTAATAAATAATCAGAATGAACGGCTCCAATGCAAATAAAATCATTTCTTTTATTCATAATATTCGAATATAGATTATTTTGATTTATTATGTCTGTTTTTAATTCATTACCACCAAAAATTAACAAAAATCATCTAATTAAGTGGTTAAAATTAAATTATTCATTTTTAAAAAGAAAATCTTTTATATTGAAACCACTTAATAGTGAAAGGGATAAAAATTTTCTTATTGTATTAAATTCAAGCACAAAAAAATATGTAATCAAAATATCAAATACAGTTGAATCAAAAAAATTATTGGATTTGCAGGATTATGTTTTAAAAGAATTAAACAAAAATTTAATCCTAAAAAAATTTATACCTGAGAAAATTCATTCAAATATCAAAATCTATTCTGACTTAAATAATAGAAAATGTTTCGTTAGAATTCTAAGTTATATTGATGGTAAAATGTACGCTAATTCAAAACAAAATTCTGAATTAGAAAGATCATTAGGTATACTATTAGGATATTTATCAAAGGAATTACAAAATTTAATGAAACCGTCGGCACTTAGAAAATTTGAATGGGATCCTTCAAACATTAAATGGATAAATAAAGAAATAAAAAATTTTCATGGAAAAAATAAAAATATTATCCTAAAAATTTTACTTGAACATAAAATTTTTGTAACAAAAAATATCAATAATTTGAGATTTTCTTTAACTCATGGAGATGCTAACAATTATAATTTAGTAGTTAAAAATAATAAAGTTTTAGGATTATTAGACTATGGTGATATGATTTATGCACCTACAATTAATGATTTAGCTGTTTCATTGTCATATGCTTTAATGAAAAAAGATAATATATATTCAACATTAAGAGAAATAATCATTTCTTATAATTCAATCTTTAAAATTACATATGAAGAAATATTTTCTTTAATGACACTAGTAAAAGCTAGATTGACTATTACTGTTGTAATGGCAGAAAGACAAAGAAAAAAATTTCCTGATAATAAATATTTAAGTATTAGTGAAAAAGATGCTTGGGATTTGTTGTATAAGTTAGATTCAATTAATCCTTACTTATTTATTTTTTTAATAAGAGATTTTTGTAAATATTCTATTTCAAACAATTATTTACCTGTAATAAAATTTTTAAAAACAAATACTTTTTCTAATATTTTAGATAAAGATTTAAATTCATATAATAAATCTATAATTAATTTTACAAAAAATTCAAAATTTACTAAAAATTATATTCACAAACCTGTCCCTTTAATTAAAAAAATTAATAAATTTCTAGAAAATAATGATTCTGAAGTTGGCATTGGCTTATACAAGGAAAAAAGGAATGTTTATAAAGGTGATAATTATATTTCTAAGTTAAATTCTAAAATCAAAAGAGATTTTCATATGGGAATTGATATTTTTGTTAAACCAGGTACAAATATTAGAGCCCCTTTTGATGGTAAAGTTTATATTTTAAAAGATAATGCCTTCAAATATGATTATGGTCCTACACTAGTATTAGAACATAAGATCAATAAATTTGATAAATTTTATACAATTTATGGTCATTTATCGAAAAAATGTCTTAAAAATTTAAGTTTAGGACAAAAAATCAAAAGAGGTCAAAAAATTGCAGAAGTAGGTGATCACAAAGTTAATGGTAATTGGCCTTCCCATTTACATTTTCAAATTTCTATAGATATGATGGGAGAAAAAAATAATTTTCCTGGAGTATCTGAAGATATTCTTTTAGATTTATGGAGTAAAATTTCACCTGATCCAAATCATATATTAGGTATTCCTAATTCATTTTTTGATAATAATGAGAATTCTAAAAAAATAATTTTAAAGAGAAATAATTTAATTAGCAAAAGTTTTTCAATATCTTATAAAAAACCATTACATATTCTTGAAGCAAAAAGTCAGTATTTTTTTGACGAAAAAGGGAGAAGATATCTAGATTGTGTTAATAATATTTCACATGTTGGGCATTCACATCCTAAAATTCATGAATCTATGATTAATCAAAATATAAAATTTAATACCAATACTAGGTATTTATATAATATTATTAATGATTACAGTGAGAAATTACTTAATAAATTTCCAAAAAAATTAGATACTATTTTTTTTGTTTGCACTGGTTCTGAAGCTAATGATTTAGCTTATAGAATTTCTAAAGTTTACACTAAATCTAAAGATGTTTTAGTGATGGATAATGCCTATCATGGTCATACTAATGCTTTAATTGATATAAGTCCTTATAAGTTTAAAGGGAAAGGCGGAGAAGGAAAAAAAGAATATGTTCATATAGCTGATATGCCAGATGGCATTAGAGGTAAATGGAAATACTCAGAGGCTGATTGGAAACAAAAATATATTAATCAAGTTGAAACAACAATTAATGAAATTAATTATAGAAATAAATCTTTATCATGTTTTTTTGTAGAAAGTATTTTAGGATGTGGGGGGCAATTTATATTACCAAAAGGTTACTTAAAAGAAATATTTAAATTAGTAAAAAAACAAAATGCTTTATGTATTGTAGATGAAGTTCAAACAGGTTTTGGAAGAGTTGGTAATAATTTTTGGGCATTCGAAGAACATGATATAGTTCCTGATATAGTAACTTTAGGAAAACCTATGGGAAATGGTCATCCTATCGCCGCCGTTGTTACAACAAAAGAAATAGCAAATGTTTTTAATAATGGAATGGAATATTTTAATTCATTTGGTGGCAACCCGGTATCATGCTCTATTGGAAATGCTGTTTTAGAAATTATTGAAAATGAAAATCTTCAATATCATGCTTTAATTACTGGTAATTATTTTTTGAAAACATTAAAAAAATTACAAAAAAAATTTCCATATTTGATATCAGAAGTTAGAGGTAGAGGTTTGTTTTTGGGAATAGACCTAATAGAATACTCCTTTGATAAGCCAAATAAAAAACTTGCATCTATAATTATAAACAATCTGAGAGAAAAGGGAATATTATTAAGTACTGATGGCCCATTTAATAATGTTATTAAAATAAAGCCACCAATGCCTTTTAATAAAGAGAATTCAGAATTAGTTTCTTATGAATTAGAACAACAGTTAAAAAAATATTAAATATTTATTGCAAATAATAGACCATAAAAAATCATCAATATTCCAAAAAAATTATCAATAATAATCCATCCTTTATTATTATTAATAAATCGAGATATATATTTAGAAAAGTACCCTAGGCTAAAGAAGAAAACAAAACTAGATAAAATTACACCTGTTCCAAATGATATTTTGCTGTTAAAATTTAAAGAAATTGACCCAATAAGAATAATAGTATCTAAATAAACATGAGGATTTAAGAAAGTAAAAGTTAAAGTGATAAGGACAATATTAGATAATTTTTCAAAATTATCTTTTAAGTGAATATTTTTTTTCCTAAAAGAATTTTTAATCTTTGTTATTCCATATAAAATTAACCATATAGATCCAATAATCTTAAATATATCTAAAATATATTCAGATATATTGCTTATATATACAGAAAGAAATATACCTAAAACTATCAACAAAGCATCAGATACACTACATATTAAACATACGATAAAAATATGACTTTTTTTTAATCCCTGCTGAATAACAAATAAATTTTGTGGACCAATAGCAATTATTAAACTAAATCCTATCAAGATTCCTTGTATAAATTCTAATAAATCCATATTATTGTAAAATTATATTTATATTTAACTTTTTATGAAAAAAATATTATTTTTAATAATTACCATACTAGTAACTAACACATCTTTTGCTGATTTAATAAAACCTAACCCAAATATTAATTCTCAAGATGTTATAAAAATACAATTAAATGCCCTAAAGCAAAATAATGAGCCCTATGAAAATGCAGGAATTGAACAAACATGGGCTTTTGCACATCCTTTTAATCGTGCTTATACTGGCCCTATAGAAAAATTTACTTATATGCTATATTCTCCAGGTTATGTTGTTATGATTGATCATCAAAATCATAATATTATCTTTATTTCTGAAGATCTTAATACCGGATATTATTTTATTGAACTTACTGATAAGATTGGCGACAAATATGGTTTTCAATGGACTGTAAAAAAAGTTTTAGAAGAGGGGGACTATAAAGATTGTTGGATGACTATTGGTGTTTCTCAACCTATTCCTTTGGCTAAATCAACGTAGGTAATATTTTTATTTTCTTATATTATGTGTGGTCGTTATATACAAACAAGCAAAACAAGATTAATTAAAAAAAAATTTAATATCAAGAATTGTACTGAAGAAGATTTTTTTTCACATAATATCTCACCGTCAAAATTTTCATTAATAATAACAAATAATAAAGAAATATCTCTTGAAAAGGCCAAATGGGGTTTTTCATTTTATGATAAAATAAAACAAATTGAAAAAAATGTAATTAATAGTCGAATTGAAACAATTAATACTAAAGTTATGTTTAAAGATTCTTATAATTCTAGAAAGTGTATTATTCCTGCTAATGGATATTACGAATGGCAAACTATAAATAATAAAAAAATTCCATATTTTATTCATATTCCTGAATCTGAGTCTATTAATTTTGCTGGAATATGGAAATATTTAAATTTTAATAAGAATCCCCTTAAAGTTTTCACTATTATTACAAAAACTGCAAATGATTATATCAAAAAAATACATGAAAGAATGCCTGTATTGTTATCTAATGAAGAATCACATAAATATCTAAATGATAAAGATAATTTATATCTGAATAAAAATTTTAATTCCGAATTAGAAGATTGTTTAGAGTATTATTCAGTTAGTAAATTTGTAAATAATCCATTGAATGATACAGCAGAATGTATTAAACCAATAATTTTATAATTATGCAAAATTTAAAATATTTTCTCCAATTAAGGTTTTTAGAAAAAAATGAAACATGGATGATGCTTTTCTCATTAGGTTTATTATATTGGCTTTTTCATCCAAGTGTTCCTTTGACTTTAATAATGATAATTCCATTATTGGTAGCAACTACGTTAAAAAAATAATTTTAATATTTTAAATAAACAAAGTTTTTATATATCTTTATGGCCATTAATACTCTTAGAACACCTTATTTATCACTAATTTTCAATAAATTGCATTATTGAGTTTTCTATTTAATAATTATCTAATAAATGTTATAAATAACTTATATGTTTGACAAAAATAAATCTAAAACTGATGAAAAAGATTCAACTATTGATGTATTTAGGCCTCCTAAGGGATCTTCAAAAGTTATTATTGGAAACGGAGTTAAACTAAAAGGTGAAATCACTAAAGCTGATGAAGCACAAATTGATGGAGTTGCTGACGTAACAATTAAAACAGATAATTTGGTTGTCGGAGCTACAGGCAAACTTTCCGGAAATATAGAAACTCATAATGCTGATATATGGGGTGATATCGATGGTGATATTAAAGTTTCTGGTACTCTAACAATTCAGGAAGCTGGAAAAGTATCAGGCTCTATTGAGTATCAAAATATGCAAATAAAATTAGGTGGAAAAATTAATGGTGATATTAAAGTTTCTGAAAAAATTAAAAATATAACAGATACTCCAAATAAAAAGGAAGACTCTACTAGTAGTAAATCACTACAAGATAGTATTAATAATAAATAATTTAATTATTTATTTTTCATTATTTTATGATAACTTTTCCAAAAATTAAAATTCATTTAATTGACGGATCTTTTTTTGATACTTCATTAAATAATTCAAAAACTATTTTATTTTTCTATCCAAAAGCTATGACACCTGGATGCACTATTGAAGTTATTGAATTTCAGAAAAATCTTAAATTTTTTGATGATCTAGGCTATAAAGTTATTGGATGTTCGAAAGATTCAATTGAAAATAATATTAAATTTTCAAAAAAATATAATTTAAAATATATGCTAGGTTCAGATCTAACAGATGTTTGTGAAAAATTAGGTATTTGGGTTGAAAAATCCATGTATGGAAAAAAATACTATGGAATTAGCAGATCTACATTTATTCTAAATAATAAAAGTAAAATATTGCATAGTTGGTTAAAGGTTAAAGTAAAAGATCATGTTGAAGAGGTGATTTCATTTATTAAAGAGAACAAGCTTTAAATTTACTTAATTTTTCCAAGTTTTTTTTCCCTATTTATTACAAACAATCCGCTTAAACTAATTATTACAGCGCCAATTATCATATTTATTGATGGAATTTCATTCAATACCAAATAGCCAAACAACATTCCAAAAACAATAACTGAGTATCTAGAGGATGCAGTTAAAGAAAGTGGTGCATAAAAAATTGTTAAAACTGAAAAAACATACGCAATTGTTAAGAATAAACTTGAGATAAATAAATTCGATAAATACTCAATCTTGAAAGTAAAATCGAAAAATAAAGATCCTATTCCTGAAAATAATGTCATTAAAAATGAAGTAATGAAGATAATTTCAAAACTATTTGATTTTGTCGCTATTCCCTTTGTTGTAATATCTCTTATTGTTAAGAAAATTGCAGCAATGATTGGAAAAATAAATAAAAAATTAAAATCTATATTTTGTGGGTAAATGACAAAAATTACTCCAATAAACCCAATAATTACTGCTGTCCACCTTCTTATACCAACCTTTTCTTTTAAAAAAATAAATGCAAATATTATTACAAAAAATGGATTTGTCATTAACAGAGTATAAACTTCAGCTACTGGTAATAATATGAGTCCTGCAAAAAAACATATAGCTGTTAAGACTTCATAAAATCCTCTTTGATGAAATTTTTTAATTTTAAAAATATTGATTATATTTTTTTTTTCATAAAACTTTAAATATATTAGAATCAGAAATGTAGTTATTAAACCTCTTAAAAAAATGATATTTACTACTGACATATTATTTTTTGAGTCAACTACAATTTCTTTAACTAAAGTGTCATTTATCGAAAAACATAACTGACCTAGCATCATTAATATTATACCTATGGTACCTGCTGATAAAATATACTTGCTTTTCATACTAAAAAAAAATAATTAGCTTTTAATATGTTAAAATCAAACCAATCACATCATTTATATGGTTTTGCTGATTTAAAAACCTTGAATGAAAGAGGTCCTTTAGTGATTTCCTATGGTAAAGGTATCTACGTATACGATATTCATGATAAAAAATACCTAGATGCAAATTCAGGTTTGTGGAATGCTTGTGCTGGTTTTGATCATCCTGGTTTAATAGAAGTAGCACAAAAACAATATTCTAAGTTTGCTGGTTACCATTCTTTGTTTGGTCGATTGTCAGAAGAAGTTCTAGAGCTTTCTGATAAAATAATTGAAGTTTCTCCATTTGATGATGGTAGAGTTTTCTTCTGCAATTCTGGATCTGAAGCAAATGACACAATGATAAAAATGTTATGGATGCTAAATACGAGAAAAGGAAATCCTCAAAAAAGAAAAATTATCACAAGGATTAACGGCTATCATGGAGTAACTTTGGGAGCTGCTTCGATGACAGGCAAACCTTACAATGGAGAATTTCAGTTACCGCTAGATGGATTTATTCATGCTGATTGTCCCCATTATTGGAAATTTGGAAAAAATAATGAAACAGAAGAGGATTTTTCAAAAAGAATGGCTAAAAATTTAGAAGATCTTATTTTAAAAGAGAATCCTGAAACAATAGCTGGTTTTGTCGCTGAACCTATTCAAGGTGCTGGAGGTGTAATTCCTCCATCAAAAGATTATTTTGACTTGATTCAACCAATTTTAAAAAAACATAATATTCCACTAGTTGCTGATGAAGTTATATCTGGTTTTGGAAGAACAGGTAATTTATGGGGATGTGAAACTTATAATATTAAACCAGATGTTATTATTTCATCAAAATGTTTAACCGCAGGATACTTTCCAATGGGAGTCGTTATTGTAAATAAAGATTTTGCAGATGAATTTACTTCAGTATCTGAAGACGCAGAAGAATTTCCTCATGGATTCACTGCTGGAGGTCATCCAGTAGGGTGTGCTATTGCATTAAAGGCTATTGATGTAATCATTAATGAGGGTTTATTAGATAACGTTAGAAGTGTTTCTCCTTATTTTCACGAAAGACTTGAAGAATTTAATAATTACGAACACATAGGTGAAACAAGGGGTGTTGGTCTAATGGCAGCTTTAGAAATGGTAAAAGATAAAAAAACAAAAGAACCTTTTCAAGGTCATTTAAATATGGGTGATAAAGTAGCTAATATGTCTATTGATAATGGTTTAATATGTAGACCTTTAGGTCCTGCAATAGTTTTATGTCCTCAATTTATAATTACTAAAAGTCAAATTGATGAAATGTTTGATAGTCTTCATACTACATTAAAGAAAACTTTTAATTAGTTTCATATTTTACTATAAAACCAGAATAAGTAACATTGCTAATAATATTACTAGGAATTACTCCTTCAACTAAGGCTAATTCAGGTCCTGTTTTTGCTTTTTCAGTAATTGATAAAATACTTTGCATATCACCTTGAACTATAGCTTCTACTTCATCTTTACTTTCTTTATTTTGTATATATCCATTTAAGCCTAGAGAAATTGCTAAATCACTAAACCAATGTCTAAAACCTACATTTTGAACTTTTCCTTTAATTATAAGTCTATAGGTTTTAAGATCTAATTTTGTCATTACTGTATAATTTCTAATAATTTTAATATAAGTATTAATATTCTAGATACAATCCTAGTTTATATAATAATATGTCAAATAATATTTTAATAGCTTCATTATCACTTATTTTTTCTAGTATTTTTTTTGTAATTAATGATGCAATTATCAATTATCTATCAGTCAATCAAATTGAATTTTATCATTTTATTTTTTATGGATCGCCTGCATATATTGCTGTTCCTTTATTTTTATTTATAAAAGGCGATCTTAAAAAAAATATAATATGTGATAATTACCATATTCCTCTTATTAGAGGATTAATTTTTGCTCCTATGCCTTTTATAACTTTTATTTCACTTAAAAATATAAGCTTGCCCGAGTTTACAACTTTAAACATGGCAGCTCCATTAGTAGGAGCA
>MDSW01018576.1_pt1 | contig 28939 bp, 30 predicted proteins | sample 811171 | NCBI WGS metagenome assembly MDSW01 (sample SAMN05326641, study PRJNA326480) | marine metagenome | isolation source: seawater | place: Atlantic Ocean: North West | collected 2012 | reverse complement strand
TAATTTCATTTATAGATCCCAACTTTTTGGAAGTTTATCATGAATTATATTTTTTATAATATAATTTAGTGTTTTTTTTAAATCATAATTATCATCTGCCATAAATCGAATGATAATTTTTTCATCGAATTTTGTCATTTCACAATAGTGATTTTCTATGTTTTTTGTAGCTTTTCTTAGTTCTGACTCAAGAGTGTGAATAATCTCGCCAAAAATTAAAATTGTTGATATCGAGGATTTACGTGCAAATGTATAATTGTTTTTGTAATTATCAATCATTGATCCTTTTATATTAATTCCTTCAAAATGCTTTAAGGAAGAATCCATATAGATGTTCCAATGATCTGAAAATGAAATATTTTTAATTTCTTCAGACATTGCTTTTCTTCCAAAAATTGATGTTTCACAGAAAATTAAATTTGAGTTATTAGATAGACTAACGTTAATCTTTCTTCTTAGTTTTGAATTGTCAAATAAAATCAATTCTTTTGGAAGCCAATACAAAGTAGAGTTATTTGAATTAATGTTTATTTCTATTTTAGCAGGATCACCAATTCCTTCATAAATTTTTTCAGCAGCCTGTGTGCAAATACTTAATTGAGAATTATTAATTGTAGCATTAATTTGAATGTTATCATTACAAGTAACTCCTCCAGCTGTATTAATTAACACTAATTCTTTACATTCATTATAATTATTAGGATCTAAAATTTTACAACATCCACTTTGATAAAATTTTTTGATATTATTATCTGATAAATCTATATTAATTTTTCCATCAGATCTTTGTAGCAATTTCTCCATATTTTTTACTAATTATAAATTAAACAAAATAGAAGAAAATGAAAATTTGGCATGACTGGTATGATTTGGAAACTTACAATAGCAGTACAAAATTAAAGAGGAAGTTTCTAAATATATTTATTTTTGGCTGTTTATAATGGTGGGTGCGACAGGGATTGAACCTGTGACCCCTGCCGTGTCGAGGCAGTGCTCTACCGCTGAGCTACGCACCCAAAAAAATAAATAAATATTCTAATATTTAAATAAATCTATAGATAATCTATTTAAATGAAAATATTATCTGAAAAAATAAGTGAAAAATACTTAATCACCGCTTTAAAAATATATAATTTTTATATTAGTAATTCAACTTCTAATTTTGAGGAGAAAAAACTATCCTTAAAAACTTTTAAATTAATATATAAAAAAACAAGGGCTAATAAATTACCATTCATAATAGCAATTAAAGATAAAGTAATTGTGGGTCTTGCATTTGTAAGTAAATTTAGAGAAAAAAGCGGGTATAGATTTACATATGAACATTCAATATATGTTAGTAAAAATTTTACTAATCATGGATATGGTTCAATTATTTTAAAAGAATTAATTTATTTGTGTAAAAAAAATAAAAATATAAAAAATCTTATTGCTGTTATTGGTGGATCAAATAATTATGCTTCAGTAAAAATTCACCAAAATAATGGATTTAAATATATCGGGACTCTTTCTAAAGTTGGTTATAAAAAAAATAAATGGGTTGATTCCATTTATATGCAAAAAAAATTATGAACAAAGTAAATATAAAAACATTTAAGAAAACCTTAAGTAAATTTACTACAGGAGTTACAGTTGTGTGTATTAAAGATAAAAATCTTATTTATGGAAAAACAGTTAATTCTTTTAATTCTTTATCTTTAAGTCCACCATTAGTTTTGTTTTCACTTGGTAACTATTCTTCTTCAATAAAAAAATTCTTAAATAGTAAATATTTATCAATTAATATTTTATCAAAAAAACAAAAAAATATTTCTAATCATTTTTCTTCAAAAAATCCTGACTCAAAAAATATTGATTTTGAAAATGTAAGCAACAATTCTACTTTTATAAAAGGATGTATCGCAAATCTTGAATGTAAATTAATTGATAAAATTAAAAAAGGTGACCACATAATTTTTATATGTAAAGTGATAAATGTAAAACAAAACGATAAATTAAAACCTTTATCTTATTACAATTCAAAATACAATTAAGTGATATCAAATATAAAAAATCTCGTTTTAATTTCTTTTTTGACCTCTGGTTTTTATATTTTCTTTTCTGAATATAATAATTTGAGTAATATTAATTATAAATATAAAAAAAAAATAATATCAGAGCTAACAGAAAATTATGTTAATGAAAATTTTGATGATAAAAAAGATAATTCAAATAACATAGAAAATACTTCAATAAATAAGAATACTACAAAAGATAAAATAAAATATGTAGATTTAAATAAAATAGAAATAATTGTCTCACAAGGAGATACTTTTATGTCAATTTTAAAAAAATTTAATATTTCAGAAAGTGTAATTTACAATATAATCAATGAAGTTGAGAATTATTTTGATCTTAAAAAATTAAGAATAAATAATAAAATAATATTTTATAAAAATTTAAATGAAATTATTAAAAAAATTGAAATTAATTTAGATATAGATACAGTTTTGGTTATAAATATAGATGAAAAAATTAGTTCAGAAAAAAGAAAATTAGAAAAAGTTTTATATAAACAAGCATATGAATATGAAGTAATGGACTCTTTATATGCAGATGGATTAAAAAATAATGTTCCTCAAGATATTTTAATAAAGTTAATTAGATTATTTAGTTTTGATTTAGACTTTCAAAGAGATATTAAAAAAAATACTCTTATTTCTGTTTCCTATGAAATCAATCAAGTTAAAGAGAGTAATGAAATTGAATACAATGATATAATTTATGCTTTTATTTCTATAGAAGGTAAAAAATTAGAATACTTTAAGTTCATAACCGATGAGGGTTACATTGATTATTTTAATCGGGAGGGTAAGAATGTTAAAAAATCAATTTTAAAGACTCCATTAGATGGAGCAAGATTATCTTCAAATTTTGGAATGAGAAAACATCCAATTTTAGGATATAATAAAATGCATAAAGGTGTTGATTTTGCTGCTCCTAAAGGAACACCGATATATGCAGGTGGTAATGGTGTAATTGAATATGCTGGAAATAAAGGAAGTTATGGAAAGTATATACGAATTAGACACAATAACGAATACAAAACTGCTTATGCTCACTTATCGGGTTTTAAAAAAGGAATATCTAAAGGGGTTAGAGTTAACCAAGGAGATATTATAGGATTTGTTGGGAGCACAGGAAGATCTACTGGACCACATTTACATTATGAAATTATTTATAGAAACAAGCAAATAAATCCATTAACATTGAAATTACCATCGGGAAAAATTCTTGAGGGTAAGGAATTAGATAGGTTTATAAAGGAATATAAAGTTATTTATGCCGATCATCTAAATTTACTTTACGAATAGTTTATTTTGAAGTTCTATTTCTTTTTTCTTTTGTTGGTTCAGAAATAAATGAAATTGACTCTATTGACTCTTCACCATCCTTTAATCCCTCGCTTTCTTGATTATTTTCAATATTTTCAACAGCTGGGTCATTTAAATTTTCTTCACTAATAGATTGTTTCGTATATTCTGAAGTATTATTTTCATCTAAATTTATACCAAGCTCTGCCATCAATCTAAAATAATGATCAGTAAATTGATAATAATACTCTGATTGAATTCTGTCACCTGATGTAAAAGCTTCTTTAGCTAATTTTAAATATTTGTTATATTGTTGTGATACGTTACCTCTGTTTCTATTCTTGTTATTAATATATCCACCAGTTTTTTTGTAACTTGGTCTTCTGCCAGATTTAAACGTCATTCTACCGCTTTTTTTTGTATACATAATAATATTGTTTGGAAATTAATAATAATTTACAATTAAATTTGATTAATTCATAAACTTATATTCTAAAAATTCAACTTATATCTTCGTAAAAATCATAGTTCTTTCAGTATTTTGCAGATCTTTTTTAGTATTTATTAAAGATAATTTAGATTTTTCAAATATTTTTATACATTGATCGAGTTGTTGATTGCCAATTTCGCATATAAAATAAGAACCTTTATTCATTATTTTATGTAAAATATTAGAATAAATTCTATAAAATTTTAAGCCATCTTTGCCTCCTGAAAGAGCTATCTTAGGTTCATATTTTTTTATTTCAAGTTGACAATTTTTATATTCATTATCAGTTAAATAAGGTGGATTGGATATGATTAAATCAAATTTATTTTTAATATTTTCTATACTTGTCAATTTTAATTTAATTTTTTTTTCAAGATTAAATTTTTGTATATTTTTTTGCGCAACTTTTAATGCTTGTTTTGAAACATCAATAGCTGTTATAGTGGATTCAACATATTCATTTGCCAAAGAAATAGATAAACATCCTGAACCAGTTCCAATATCAAGAATTTTGAGTTTTTGACTTCTGTTTTTATAAATTTTCAAAGTTTCTTCTATAATAATTTCGCTTTCAGGTCTAGGATCTAAAACTTGAGTGTTAACGTAAAATTCATTTTTCCAAAAATGTTTTTTTTTTATTATTTTTGAAATTGGTTTGTATTCTAATCTTTTGGACAGTAAGTTTTTAAAGGTTTTGATATTAATATCATCAGTATTTATATTACTTAAAATGAAATCTTTGTTTTTTTTTGATGATTTTTTTAAAATAATTCTTAAATCTAATTCTGGATTCAATATATTTTTTTTTCGTAGTTTTTCTAAACTGTCAACTATTAAGCTATTCATTATTTATGTCTGCTAGTTTTTTACTTTCTTGATCTGCTATTAAAGGTTCTATTAAATCATCTAGATTACCTTCTAAAATTTCAGATAAGTTGTATAGTGTTAAATTTATTCTATGATCAGATACTCTTCCCTGAGGAAAATTATATGTTCTAATTCTCTCAGATCTGTCGCCAGATCCAACTTGTGTTTTTCTTTCTTCTGACCTTTTTTTATTTTTTTGTTGAATTTCAAAATCTAATAATCTTGATCTTAGAATTTTCAAAGCTTTTGCTTTATTCTTATGTTGAGATTTTTCATCTTGTTGTGAAACAACTAAACCTGATGGGATATGTGTTATTCTGACAGCACTATCAGTAGTGTTAACTGATTGACCCCCAGGACCACTTGATCTAAAAACATCAATTCTTAAATCTTTGTCTTCTAAATTTATATCTATTTCCTCAGCTTCTGGTAAAACAGCAATTGTTGCGGCTGAAGTATGAACTCTACCACTGCTCTCAGTTGTTGGCACCCTTTGAACTCTATGAACTCCTGACTCAAATTTTAGTCTAGAAAAAACATTATTCCCAGATATGTTACAAATAACTTCTTTAATTCCCTTTAATCCAGTCTCAGAAATAGACAATATTTCAAACTTCCAAGAATTTTCATCTGCATATCTTTGATACATATTTAATAAATCAGCTGCAAATAGTGATGCTTCATCACCTCCTGTTCCAGCCCTTATTTCTAGAATCGAATTTCTCTTATCATTTTCATCCTTAGGAATTAATAATTTTAATAATTCATCTTCTAAATTTTTAATTAATTTTTTTTTATCAACTAATTCTAATTCTGCAATTTTGCTTATTTCAGGATCGCTATCATTTATTAAATTGTTTAAATTATAAATTTCTTTTTTTTCTCTTGTAAATTCAAAAATTTTGTTCACTACAGGAGTTAATTCTGCATACTCTCTATTGAGTTTTACCAATTCATTAGAGTCTATATCTATAGAATTATTGAGGGTTGTTTCAATTTGATTATATTTATCCAAAATATTCTTAAATTGATTATCAAGATTGATCATTTTTTAAAAAATTTTCTATTTCGTCAATTTTAATTAATACTTGTTTTCCATTTAGTAAGTTTTTTACACTGAATAATTCATTTATAGATGACTCTTCTCCTATAATAATTATATTCTTAGCGTTGTTATCATTAGCTTTTGATAGTGATTTTTTTAAATTATATTTATAATTCCAAAAATATGGAATATTTTTAGATTTTAAGAAATGTAATAGTTTAATAAGTAGTGTTTTATATTTTTTATCGGTTATAGCAATATGAACTGATTTTGTATCATTTTTTAAATCATCCATAAGAATTGCAATTCTCTCGATACCAGCGGCCCATCCTACGCCTGGTATGTCAGGACCTCCCAAAGTAGAAATTAGTCCATCATATCTACCTCCTCCAAGAATTGTATCCTGGCTACCTAAAGAGTCAGTTTTAAATTCAAAAACTGTATGACAATAATAATCTAAACCTCTAACTAAATTTGTATTTTCGATAAATTTAATATCCAAATTTTTAAGACCATTTTTTATTTCATCAAAATAATGGTAACTTTCAGGTGACAAATATTCAGTTATAACTGGTCCATTTTTTGATACGTCAATATCGTTTTTATTTTTTGAATCTAAAATTCTTAAAGGATTTTTATTAATTTTTTCTATACTTTCTTCTGATAATTTGTTTTTTTTATCTAAAAAATAATTAGTTAATTTGTTTTTAAATTCTAATAATTCTTCTTTATTGCCAAGAGAATTTATATTCAAACTAAGATTTTGATTTGGTAAAAGATTTTTTAAAATACTATGTGCGACAGAAATTAATTCAATATCAGAAATTGGATCGTTAGAACCAAAATTTTCAAAGTTTATTTGATTAAATTGTCTAAATCTCCCCTTTTGTGGCCTTTCTCTTCTAAACATTGGGCCTAAACCAAATAACTTACATGGTAAATGATTAAGAAGATTATTTGAAATTGCAGCTCTAATCATAGGAGTAGTATATTCAGGTCTTAATGTTAAAAGTTCATTATTTCTATCTTCAAAGGTGTACATCTCTTTTAATACTACATCACTATGTTCCCCTAAAGGCTTCAAGAATAAAGTACTTAATTCAAAAATAGGGGTATTTAATTCATTAAAGTTTGAAATTTTGCCAAAATGTTCAACACATTTTTTAATTTTATTAAATTTTATTATTTCTTTACCATAAATATCATGAGTTCCTCTTACAGCTCTTAGTTTCATATTATTTACTCAAATTTTCTTCTTTTATTTTTAATCTAATTAATTTTTCTAAATAATTTTCAAGATTTACATTTTTAACCACTTTATTTTTCTTCCCATCAACATAAATCATATGCGTATCATTACCACCACCTGTTATTCCAATATTAGTCATTGTAGCTTCACCTGGTCCATTAACAACGCATCCAATTATTGATACAGTAATTGGAGTCGAAATGTCATCTAATCTTCTTTCTAAGTTTTTTACAGTTTCAATAACAGGAAATTGTTGTCTAGCACAAGAAGGACATGAAATAATTTTTACACCTCTATTCCTTAGACCTAAACTTTTTAAAATTTCAAAACCTACTCTTACTTCTTCCTCAGGTTCATCGGAAAGTGATACTCGTATAGTATCTCCGATTCCTTGTAATAGTAAATTACCAATTCCAATAGATGATTTTATTGATCCTGTTCTTTTACCTCCTGCCTCAGTAATGCCAAGATGAAGAGGATAATCACAAATTTTTGCTAATTTTTTATAAGCATCAACTGACATAAAAATATCAGAGGATTTAACACTTAATTTAAAATTACAAAAATCATTGTCTTCTAGTATTTTAATATTTAGTTTTGCACTCTCAACTAAGGCGTCAGGGTTTGGCTCAGAATATTTTTCTAAAATTTGTTTTTCTAGACTTCCTGCATTTACTCCAATTCTAATAGAACAATTATTATTTTTAGCAGCTTTTACAACTTCTTTGATTTTTTCTGTTGTACCAATATTTCCTGGATTGATCCTTATGCAGGATGCACCATTATCTGCAGCCTCAATTGCTCTCATATAATGAAAGTGTATATCAGCAATAATGGGAACTGGACTGTGTTTAACTATTTCTTTTAAGGCGCTTGAGGATGATTTATCAGGTATAGATACTCTTACAATATCAACACCTAATTTTGCAGATCTCTCAATTTGAGATAATGTATCTTTTGAATTTGACGTTAGTGTATTTGTCATTGTTTGTACCGCAATTGGGTTACCGCCACCAATTGGAACAGATCCAACTTTCACTACACGAGAATTTCTTCTATTAATTTTTTGATAATCTCTTAGCATTAAGCTAGTTATTAAATTCTTGGTCTATAATAAATGAGTCTATTACTTCACCAACTTTTCCAATTCTCCCTCTAACATCATTATTTATTATCACTAGTATATTACCTGCATTACCACTGGTTATATTATAATTTAATTTTAAATCATATGAATATTCTTCATTTTTTTCCATTAGTTTACTTAAGATTATATTATTAGAACTATCTCTTAATTGTAACCAAGTAGAATTTAGGAATTTTAGTGTTATAGTCTCGTTACTTTCTATATTTTTATCTGAAGATAAAGATGCAACGGCACTTGAATCAGAATATTTATCATTGTTGTCAAGTTGCTCTGTTATTTTGGTATTGGTTATTTCATTTTTAACATTATATTCCTCAACTATTGGATTATAAACTTCAGGTAATTCAGGCACTAATGCATATTCTAAAGATTTATTATTGTTCTTAATAAATAATACATAAAAACTTACAAAAATTATTGAGATTAAAAATACAGGTGCTGATTTTTTTATAATTGTGTGAGAGTTATCAAAAAATGGTTTAGGTATCTCACTTGAAATTTCATTTTTATTAATAGAATATTGTGTTTTAAATTTTTCACTTATTTCATTTGGATCTAAGTTAAGATAACTTGCGTATACTCTTAAATGTCCCATTATAAAAACTAATTGAGTATCATTTTTTATATTGTCATTTTCTAGTTCTTTGATTGTTTGTGATGATATTTTTAATTCAAAACATATATTCTCAATATTCAGTTTTAAAGACTCTCTTTTCTCTTTGAGTATTTCACCTACAAGTTTCATAAATATTATTTATTATAATTTATATGCATTATGTAAAGCCTTAACAGCAACGTTAGTAAATTTTTCATCTATTAAAACACTTATCTTAATTTCAGATGTTGATATTGCAAGGATATTAATAGAATTATCAGCTAAAGTTTTAAACATTTTTTGAGCAACACCTGTTTGAGACATCATTCCCATACCAATAACAGATATTTTTGAAACTTTTTCATCAGTTTTTAGAGAATTATAATTGATATCATTCTTACTATTTTTTAAAATATTTTCAGATCGAGTTTTTTCATTGTTTGGCACAGTAAATGTAAGATTAGCTGTAATACCGTCCTGAGATATATTTTGCACAATCATGTCAACATTAATGTTTTTATCCGCAAGAAGTCCAAATATTCTAGCAGACAAACCTGGTTTATCAGGAATGCCAGATATTGAAATTTTTGACTCATTTTTACTATAACTTACACCACTGACAATTTCTTTTTCAATTAGTTTTTTTTCATCTATAATGAAAGTTCCTTCTTTATTTATCATTGAGGATAAAACTTGCAGAGTTAAATTGTTTTTCATAGCTAATTCTACAGATCTTGTATGAAGTACTTTTGCTCCTGTTGAAGACATCTCTAACATTTCTTCATATGCAAGTTTTGGAATTTTTTTCGCATTTTTTACAATGTTTGGATCAGTTGTATAAACACCTTCAACATCAGTATAAATATCACATCTATCAGCATTAACTGCCGAAGCTATTGCAACTGCGCTTGTATCTGAACCACCTCTTCCTAGTGATGTAATATTACCATCTAGGTTAATACCTTGAAATCCTGCTAATACAATCACATCGTATTTTTCTAAAAAAGAAAAAATTCTTTTCTTATCAATTTTTAATATTTTTGATTTCTGATGAATATCATCAGTTATTATTGGAACTTGCCAGCCTAAAAGAGGCAAAGAATTAATATTCTTATTTTTAAGAATAGCTGAGAGCAAACCAATAGTGATATTTTCACCAGAGGTTAAAATTAAATCATTTTCAATACCATGATTAGATTTAGCTTCCTTGATATAGCTTTCCATTTTATTGGTTACCCCAGCCATAGCTGATAGAACAACAATCACTTTGTTTTTTTTAGTTTCTTGTTCTACAATATTAGCAACATGACTAATTTTTTTAACATCTGCGACAGATGTACCGCCAAATTTCATTACAATAAGATTCATTTACTTAAATATATAATTTATTAAAAGAGCTATTATTATTAATATTAACAACAAACAAGTTTAATGATTAAAATAAAAACAAAAAAGGATGAATTTCAGCATTTTAATAATATTTCCAAAGATTGGTGGAATGAAGATGGATTATTCAAAATCCTTCATAGAATAAGACCATTAAGGATCAAATACATAAAAGAGCAATTACAAAACGACATAGAAAAAATTAGCTTTCTTGATGTAGGCTGTGGAGGTGGCTTAACATGTGAACCAATAGCCAAGTTAGGTGGAAAAATAACAGGAATTGATTTTGTAAAAAATAATATTGATATTGCTAAACTCCACGCAAAAAAAAATAATTTAAAAATTAATTATATTTGTAAAGATATAGAAGTGTCTAGTTTTTCAAAAAAATTTGATGTTATAATAATGTATGAAGTTTTAGAGCATTTGAATAATTGGCCATCATTTATAAAAAAAATTAAGTCAAATTTGAATAAAAATGGATTTATAATATTATCAACAATAAATAGAAATTTTAAATCAAAATATTTTGCAATAAAAATTGCTGAGAACCTATTGAAGTGGATTCCAAAAGGCACACATGACTATAATAAATTTATTAAACCTTCTGAGATAAAAGAAGTTTTTGAAAAAGAAGGTTTTGAAATTATAAATTTTAAAGGATTAATTTTTAATCCAATATTAAATAATTGGAGTTTTTCTTCTAATACAGATATTAATTATTTTTGCACTTTAAGAAGAATTAGTTAGTTTTTTTTGAAGAAAAAGGTAATGGAACAACATCTATCTCTTCATCTATCAATTCTTTTGTTTGTTCAATTGAAGCTTCTCCATAAATAGGTCTTTCTTTTGTTTCTCCATATTTTATTTTTTTTGCTTCTTCAGTAAATTTTTCACCTACATAATCAAAATTTTCCTCTACCATTTTCTTTAATTTAGAAATATTTGATGCAATAGATTTTTTATGTTTTTTTTCTTTAGAATTAGATTTTTTTGTTACATTTGGTGCCATTAAACCTTTTACAATTTTAGCACTATCACAGTTTGGACATCTTACTAAATTAGTTTTTATTTGTTTTTTATATGAGTTGGAATTTTCAAACCAACCTTCAAATTGATATTCACAAACTTTGCATAAAAGATTGAATACTATCATTATTATTATATTGTACTTTCTTTATCTATTTCAATACCAATTGTCTTATCCTCTAATAATATTTCAATTAATTTACTATCTTTAATATAATTAAAATTGCATATCATCCCTTTAGGAAGAGTTATGCCAGTATCTGCCTTAATATAGAAGTTTTTAGATAGATTTTTATTATTGAAATCAATCAAATCAATTTTCATGTTACCCTCTAAGCAAACAAGTAAAGTTTCTTTAGAAATTTTTTTGTTTATAATTATTTTAGGGCTTTTTTTATTTATTAAAGAAATTTGAATATTTTTTTTATTATTATCATATTTTATAGTTTCATCGACAAAATTTAGGTCAAATTCCTTATTTGTTTTATTATTAATAAGTTTTTCTAATAAAATAAATTTTAAATTTTCTAAAAAACTTGTTCCTTTAATTTTTTGATTTATATTTTCTAATTCCTGGAGTATTATATTTTTAATTTGCAAATTGGCTTCACTCATATTTTTTTATTATACACTAAAAAATAAATGATAAATAAAAATTATTTAAAAAAAATAAGATCTAGAGATAAATATATAATAAAAAATTTCATATATGAAAAAATTGCTAAAACATTAATTGACTCTTTAGATTTAATCACAGTAAAATTTGATAATATTTTAGAATTAGGTATTAATGATTATTCAATATATAAATTTCTTCATAAAAAGAATCCTTTATGTAATTATTTACACAATGATATTTCTAAAAATAGAATAAGAATAAGCTATGAAAAAAAATTTTTAGAATTTGATTTGGATAATTGGAAATTAAATAAAAATTGTTACGACCTTATATTTAGTAATATGTATATACATTTATTTGATGATATTGAAAATATCCTCAGAAAAATACAAGCTAGTTTAAAAAAAAATGGTTTTTTAATTTTTGCTATTCCAGACAAAAATAATATTCAACAATTATTGAATTCTTTAATTCAAACTGATTTGGATTTATATCAAGGTGTTTTTAGAAGAATAAATCCAACACTAGAAATAGATGATATGTTATTAATTTTAAAAAAATTAAATTTCGATATTCCAACTATAAATACTGATAAAATAACAATAGAGTATAATAAATTTGATAAATTATTAAATGACATTAGGTCTATGTGCTTAACTTATTGTCACAAAGATAAAAAATCAAATTTTGAGAAAAAAAATTATTTCATTAAATTAGAACAAAATTTTAAAAGAAAAAATTATCTGAATGACTCCTATATATTAGATTTACAAATAAACTATATATCAGCCTGGAAAAAATAACTCATAACTAAGATCTATATTCACCATTAATTTCAACATATTTTTTTGTTAAATCATTTCCGTAAACTGTAGAGCTATGTTTACCTAAACCTAAATTAATATTTATGATTATAGTTTTGCTTTTCATATAATTGTTAAGCTTATTATTATTAATTTTTTTTGAGACTGCTCCTTTCTCACAAACAATATTTTTACCAAAATTTATTTTAATTTTATTTTGAATAATTTTTTCTTTTGTTTTACCTATGGCCATTATAACCCTACCCCAATTTGCATCCTCACCTGCAATAGCAGTTTTCACTAATGGAGAATTTGCAACAGAAAATCCAATATTTTTAGCTTGAATTTTATTTTTTGCATTTGTTACATTAATTTTTAATAATTTTGATAGTCCTTCACCGTCTTTAACTACTTTTAATGCAAGATCCATCATAATTTGTCGAACAGCTCTATTAACAATATTGAAATTTTTATCAGAATTTAAATTAATGTTTGAAGTACCTAAAGAAAATAAAGCTAAAGTGTCACTGGTAGATGTATCACTGTCAACAGAAATGGAGTTAAAAGTTTCTTCTAAATTATTTTTAATTAATTTTTTTAAATGAATTCTTGATATTTGAGGTTCAATAAAAATATAAACGAGCATGGTGCCCATATTTGGTTGTATCATACCTGAGCCTTTAGCAATTCCAAATATATCATAAGTCTTACCATTTAACTTAAATTTTAAAATTGAAATCTTAGGAAATGTATCTGTAGTCATAATCGTTTTTGCAGCATCTAAAAGTTTAGAAGTTTTCTTTACAAAAATTTTATCTAATTGATTGTTAATTATTGACGGTTTAAATATTTCACCAATAACACCAGTTGATGAAACTAAAATTTCATTTTTATTACAATTCAATTTTTTTGAGAGATATTTTGTATAATTATCAATTATTTGAATTCCCTTATTACCTGTATGAGCGTTTGCATTACCAGCATTAACTATTAAAGCTTTAGTTTTTCCCTTATTATTTTTTTTATCCCATAATATAGGAGCCGATGGTGTTGATGTTTGAGAATATACACATGAATTATTAATTAATTTATCAAATATTATTACAAGGAGATCTTCATTTGATTTTTTAAACCCAGATTGAAAAGTGTAGATTTTTAGTCCTTTGGGATTGATATTCGAAAATTTTTTTGGTTTAAATATAGAGGGACTTTCAAAATAAAGCCTTTCATTGTTACTTAAAGTTAAATCCGATGTAGAAGTCTTGTTTTTCATATGATAACAGCCATTTATCATATTATGATCAATATTGTTAATAAACTTTTTAATTCGCTAAATGTAAATTCATTAAAGAAATACAACAAAATTATAGACAATATTAATAGTTTTGAAGATGAATTAGCAGAGCTAAATGACAATGATTTAAAATCTAAAACTATTACTCTTAAAGAAAAAATAAAAACTGGAAGCTCTCTTGAAATAATTATCCCTGAGGCATTTGCTGTGGTTAGAGAAGCTGCAAAAAGAACAGTTGGAATGAGGCATTTTGATGTTCAATTGCTTGGAGGTTTGATTTTAAATGATGGAAAAATAGCTGAAATGAAAACTGGTGAAGGAAAAACTTTAGTTGCAACTTTACCAGCATATCTAAACTCAATTAACAATATGTCTGTTCATATAATAACTGTTAATGATTATTTAGCTAAAAGAGATTCAATTTGGATGGGTAAAGTATTTGAATTCTTAGGATTAACAGTTGGATGTATAAGTTCTGATACTCCTCACCAAGATAGACATATTGAGTATGATAAAGATATTGTATATGCAACAAATAATGAAATTGGGTTTGATTATTTAAGAGACAATTTAAAAAACGATTATAATTTTTTATGCTTTAAAAAAGATTCATTTGCAATTGTTGATGAGGTGGATAGTATCTTAATTGATGAAGCTAGAACTCCTCTTGTAATTTCATCTGAGTCAACTTCATCTATCGAGATATTTCCAAAAATAGATAAGATTATTAAACAACTAAAAGATCAAGATTTTGAAATTAATGAAGAAAATAAAAGTATTTTACTAACAACAGTAGGTATGGATTTTGCAGAAAAACTATTATTGGATCATGGCTTAATAAAACAAGGCACATTACAAGATTTAGACAATATTTCTCTTAATCATAATATTATACAAGGTTTAAGAGCTCACAAACTATTCATCAAAGATAAAGATTATATAATAAAAGACAATTCAATTGTAATTATTGATGAGTTGACAGGCAGACCTATGGAAGGAAGAAGATATGGTGATGGCCTACACCAAGCAATAGAAGCAAAAGAAAATTTAAATATTCAAAAAGAGAATCAAACAATTGCTTCAATTACTTATCAAAATTTTTTTAGAACTTATAAAAAATTAAGTGGAATGACGGGAACAGCTATAACAGAAGCAAAAGAGTTTGAGGGTATATATGAACTGCAAGTTTCAGAAATACCACCAAACTTAAAAATTAATAGAATTGATAATAATGATCAAATATATATGACAAAAAAAGAGAAGTATGATGCAGTATTAAAATTAGTTAAAGAAAGGAATAAATTAAAACAGCCAATTTTAATAGGGACTACTTCAGTTGAAAACTCAGAGCTGTTATCAAATTTATTGAAAAATAATGGTATTAATCACAACGTATTGAACGCTAAGAACCATAGAAAAGAAGCAGAAATAATTGAACAAGCAGGAATTCCTGGAAATGTAACAATTTCTACCAACATGGCTGGTCGTGGAACTGATATCAAACTTGGTAATGGTATAGAGGAATTAAAAAAAGAGGCAATTGCTGCTGGCGGACTTCTTGTAATTGGAACTGAAAGGCATGAAAGTAGAAGAATTGACAATCAGCTTAGAGGAAGATCTGGAAGACAAGGAGACATAGGTGAAAGTGTTTTTTTTCTTTCATTACAAGATGATCTTATGAGAATTTTTGGAGCTAAAACATTGGAAAGTGTTCTAGGAAAACTTGGTCTAAAAGATGGTGAAGTTATTACTCACTCAATGATAACTAAATCACTTGAAAGAGCACAGCAAAAAGTTGAGTCACATAATTATGATATCAGAAAGCAAATACTTAAATTTGATGATATTTTAAATGATCAAAGAAAAATAATTTATAAAAACAGAAGAGAGATATTAAGTACCAATGACCAGTCTAAAATTATAAAAGAAATGATTGATGATTTTGTTGAAAAAATAATTATAGAGACGATACCTCCAAAAAAATACAAAGATGAATGGGATGCAAATTTATTAAAAGATAAACTTAAAGAAATTTTTAATTTAGATTTACCAGTTAAGGATTGGTTTGAAGAAGAAGGAGTGGATGAAATTGAGATTAAAAAAAGACTTCACGAACAAATTAAACAAAAATATGATGAAAAAAAGTTTAAATATTCGGCTGATCTTTTAAAATTTGCAGAAAAAAGAGTAATGCTTTTTCAAATAGATAAAGACTGGAGAGATCATTTAATAGCAATGGACTCTTTAAGAAGCAGTGTAAATTTAAGAGCTATGGGAGGAAAAGATCCTTTTTATGAGTACAAACGTGAGTCATTTGATTACTTTGACGAATTATTAACAAATCAAAATGAAAAAGTTCTTAAAACACTTTTTAACATTGAATTAGTTTCTAATAATGAAGATACAAAAAATAATGTAGATCAACCACGAAGAATTATATCTAAAAAAGTTGGAAGAAATGAAAGTTGTCCTTGTGGCTCAGGAAAAAAATATAAACACTGTCATGGTAGTTAATTAAATATCAGAGGTTATATTAAGATATTTATTTTTTCTTAAAGATACTAATTCATTAATTTGAATTTTTGCTAATATATCTAGATTTTTTTCGATAATGTTTTTAATAATCTTAGATTGTTCATTTACGTTTCTATGCGCGCCTCCAGGCACTTCATCAATAATTTCATCGATAATTTTATATTTAAGACAATCATCAGAAGTTAATTTTAGTGTTTTCGCAGCTTCTTGAGTAAAATCAGTACTTCTCCATAAAATAGAAGCACAACCTTCAGGTGAAATAACTGAATAAATTGAATTTTTAAGCATTAATACCTTATCCGATGTTCCAATTCCAATTGCCCCTCCAGACCCGCCCTCACCTATAATTATTGAAATAGTTGGGGTTTTTGCTTTTAATAAAACTAATATAGAATTGGCTATTGACTCAGATTGTCCTCTTTCTTCAGCATCTTTTCCTGGAAAAGCTCCTGCAGTATCTATGAAAGATATAATCGGCAAATTAAATTTTTCAGCTAACATAGTTAGTCGTTGAGCTTTGCGATATCCTTCAGGCTTTGCCATACCAAAATTATGTTTTATTCTGGTATCCATAGAGTTACCCTTTTCAGTACCAAAAACCATTACTGATTTATTGTTTAATAAAGCAAGCCCGCCTATTATGGCATTATCATCAGAATATTTTTTATCTCCATGTAAATAAGTTATATCCTCAAAAATTTTTTCAATATAATCTTTTGTATGTGGTCTTTCACTATGTCTCGAAACCTGAACTTTTTGCCATGGATCAAGATTATTATAAATTTTCTTGAGTAAATCAATTTTTTCACTTTCTAGTTTTTTAATTCTTTTGTCATCATGATTATTTTTTTTTATTTGATCAATTAAATTATCTATTTTTTCTATAGGTTCCTCAAAATCAAAATATTTAATCATTATAAAATTTTATAACTTTTAAATATTTCAAGAATTAATGGTTTTATTAAAACTCCATCTCTATAATTTGAAAAGCCATTTAAAATAATTTTTAAGTGTTCAGGATGAATTTCTTTCCATTCTAAATTATTAATTGAAGAAGCTACTAAAAATAAGAATCTATATTCTTCATTTGATTTTAATGCATTAGAAATTGCATTATTTACAATTAATGAAGGCATTTTTCTATCGTCGAATATTTCATCATAATCAAATTGAATTAGATTTTCATTTTCTTTATTAAATACACTCAAAAGCAAAATTATTAACTCTTTAGTCTTTTTGTCATTTAACTTATTAATTTCACTATAATTTGAAACTATAAAATCTACTACAGGTTTAATGTCATCAGTTTTGTATAGATCTAATAATAAATTCACATATGTGCTCTTATCGTCTATTCCAAAAATACTATCATACAGATCATTCCATTCCTTAGCTTCTTCATATTGTTGATTATATATGTATGATAGTGCGATTTCAGCACCATGAATAGCATTACTTGAATTAAGTTCAATTGATGAAATTATTTTTGTAGTAAGCTGATATGCTATTTTCTCTAAATTATTTTCTTTAGCAAAATTCCAAAATTCTATTAACACTTTTAATCTGTCAGAAGGAAATATTTGAATATTTGTTAATTGATAATAAAAAGCCATAGACATCTCTACATTTTTTGAAATATTTTTTAATGTATCTTCTGAATTAGTAAGTTGTTTAGAATTAAAATCTACAGATTGGTATAGTGCAGCTAAACTATCAACTGTAATAATTTCATTCAAAAAAGCTTTATTTGCAGCCTTGAGTCTTGTAGTTATGTTTGTTGCGCTATTGAGTATAACTGGAATAGCTAAATTATTAGGATCAATATCAAAAAAATCATCGTTTAATGGAATGTCACCAATTCTTGACATAGCACTATACAAAAAGATTGAGTGTTTTGAATAATCATTATCAAAATTCATTGAGTTTAAATTAATATTATCATTGTTGCCTATTAAAAATTGATAAAGTTGTTGGAAATTGTCATCTAGTTCATCAGTGGTTTCCAGCATAATAGAATTTTGTAATTCTGCTTCTAAAATTTTATTTTGTAAAATTAAACAAAAAATATCTATTTTATTTAAAAGATTAAATTCTAAATCAAATTCTAAGTCTAAAATTTCTTTATTTTCACATAATTTTTCTAATTGAAAAGTTGAGAGTAGATAATTAAATTCAACTAATTTATAAAAATTTAGATTATCATTTTCATTATAATTTCTAGTGCTTATTAATTCATAAGCTTTATTTATTTCACCATTTTCATAAAAATTTTTAATAATAAGAAAAAATATATCCTTATTTTTTTGTTTACTGTAATCAAAATTATCATTTGCTAAATTGGCTGTAAATTCATTATGTATAGTTTGAGATTTAATATTATTAGAATTATTCAAATAAAATTCAAGCTCAATTAAATCAAGTTCTTCCCAAAAACTGGGAGTTTCAAGTATTTGTAAAGTTTCACTTGTTTGTTCGACATTATCTGATGAAATATTTTTATTTTCATTATCATCTTTATTTTCAACTTGCTCATTTTCATTACTGTTTTTATTTACTTTTTCTAAAACCATCTCATCTAAAGATTTATTTGAGTGTAATTCAATTACTTCAATTTCATTTGATTTAACTACAGAAGTAAGTAATAATATAAATATAATTAGTATTTTAGATATCATTTAATATTTAATTTATATGTTTCTGAGACAGTTTTTGATGGACTTGGTATTTTTACAAAAAAAAGAGAGCACATCAATAGAAATGCTAAGATTATAAAAAAAAGTAATGTTATTTTTTTATTCATTTTTGATAACTAAAAAAAAGGTTATTATAGAAAAATAATCATTTTAATAGGGAATAATCAATGCAGTCAAAATTTGTCAATAATAAGATACATCAATAATATGGAAAAAAGTAAAAAACAGATAGGGAAAAACATTGTATTAATTGGATTAATGGGCTCTGGAAAGTCAGTTTTAGGAAGAAAACTGTCAAAATCCCTAAAATACAAATTTTATGACTCAGATAAATCTATAGAGAAGTTTACTGGCACTTCTATAATTGATATTTTTGAAAAATTTGGTGAGAATTATTTTAGAGAAGTTGAAGAAAAAATTGTTATACAGTTATTGGCTAAACAAAAATCAGTTATTTCATTAGGTGGTGGGAGTATTTTAAGTCCTATAATTAGAAAAACTATCACTGAAAAATCTATGAGTATATACTTAAAAGTAGATATTGATATATTGGTAGAAAGATTAAGTAAATCCTATAAAAGACCTTTATTAAAAGGTGCTAATATAAAAAATAAATTATCCAAATTATATGAAGAAAGAAAAATTTTTTACAATAAATCTAATATAATCATTGAGAACAATGATAATGTTGGTGATGTAATTAATTTGTTAAAAAACAAAATAGATTTAAATGAATAAAAAAATTACAATAAAAATTAATAATATAGAAACAAACATAATTATTAAAAATAATTTTTTTGATAAATATTTAAAAAAATTAATAAAAGAAAATAAAAAAGTTTTTTGCATAATTGATAAAAAATTAAAAACAATAGTAAATAAGTTTGATGAAACTGAGAAACTAATTAAGATATTTGTTAATGGCAGTGAAGATTTAAAAAGTTTCAATAATTATTTAATATTATGTAACAAATTATTAGAAAATAATATTGATAGAAATTCTACTATAATTGCAATTGGAGGTGGAACTATAGGCGATATATCAGGCTTCATTGCAAGTTCAATTTTAAGAGGAATAAAATTTATATTTATACCTACAACTCTATTATCCCAAGTAGATAGTTCTATAGGTGGAAAAAACGGAATTAATACAAAACATGGTAAAAACTTATTAGGAACCTTCTATCAACCAAAAGAAATATTGATAGATATTTCTATTTTAAATAGTTTACCAAAAAAAGAAATGCGGTCTGGATATTCAGAAATAATAAAACATGCTTTAATTAAAGATTATTCTTTTTTTTGTTGGTTAGAAAAAAATGCACACAAATTACTAAATTTAAATAAATCTATTTTAGAAGAGGCAATTTATAGATCAATTATGATTAAACTTTTTTATGTAAAAAAGGATGAGAAAGAAACTTTATTGAATAAAAATTCAAGAGCGATGTTAAATTTTGGTCATACAATAGGACACGCAATAGAGAGTCACTATAATTATAAAAAATTTAATCATGGAGAGGCGATTTCTATAGGCATGGTAACTGAAGCAAAAATATCAAATTATCTTGGCTTACTAACATCTAATGAATTAGAGAGAATAATAATACATTTCCAAAAATGTAAACTTAAAATATTTGATGATATAATAAAGGACAAACGACTAATAAAAAAAATAATTAAAGATAAAAAAAACTTCTTAAATAAAATTAATTTTTCTTTAATAGATAAGATTGGTAGTTCGATTTTTTATAAAAAATTAGATAAAAGTAAAGTTATCAATATTTTGCAAAACATATAAATGACAAGTATTATTCTTTTGATATTTTTAATAATTTTAGTATTAATTTCAGCTTTTTTATCAGGCTCTGAAACGGCAATAACCGCAACATCCAAAGCAAGGATTCTATATAAAAAAAAACAAGGAAGTAGAAGAGCAGAATATGTTCTCAAAATTTTAAATCAAAAAGATAATGTAATTTCTTCATTGGTTATATCAAGTAACTCTGTAAATATACTCGCATCATCACTAGCAACTGCTTTTTTTTATGATATTTTTGGTGTTAAAGGTATTTTTTACTCTACTTTAATAATGACAGTTACTATAGTTATTTTTGCTGAAATTCTTCCAAAAACATATGCTATAAATAAACCTAATAGAACTTCCTTACAAATATCTTATCTTATTTATTATTTAAATAAAATACTATTTGTTTTTGTATTTTCAATTAATAAAATTGTTAGACTGTTACTAAGTAATAATGAAAATGATGTTAAGAATTCTGATTTACAATCAGAGGAAGAATTGAAAGGAGTAATTGATCTTTATAAAACTTCAAATCCAGATTATGAACAGGAAAAAGATATGCTGCAAAGCATATTACAGTTAAATGATATAACTGTTGTAGAGATTTTTACTCACAGAAAAAATATTTACTCAATAAATTCCTCATTAAAGACAAGTGAGATTATTAATAAAATAAATAATTCAAGATATACACGCATACCATTTTGGAAAGATAATCCTGAAAATATTATTGGTTTATTGAATGTTAGAACACTGAATATCGATTTAAAAAATCATAATGAGTCAAAGGAAATTATTTTTGATAAGATTTCTAATCCATGGTTTATTCCTGAAACAACAAATCTGTTAGAACAATTAGTTGAATTTAAAAAAAGAAAAGAGCATTTGGCATTTGTTGTAGATGAATTTGGTGAGTTACTCGGATTAATAACACTTGAAGATATTATTGAAGAAATAGTAGGCGAAATTGTTGATGAAATTGATGTACCAGAGAATGATTTTAAACTTAATAATTATGGTAAAGTTATAATCAATGGAGAAGAAAATATTAGAGACCTATATAAAAGTTTTGACCTAGATCCTCCAGAAAGTGAATCATCAACTATAGCAGGTTATATTTTAAATATTTCGAAAAAAATACCCTCATATGGCGAATCCTTTAATGATAAATTTTTTAATTATAAAATATTATCTCATTCAAAAAAACAAATATCTAGAGTTGAAATTTCAAAAGTTAGTTAATTTTTATTTCTAAAGAATGTAATCCTTGATTAAACTCTTCTTTTAATAAATTGTTTATAATTCTATGAATATTAAGTCTATCAGTGGGGCTTTTGTTTTTTTTAGTTAAAATAATTTTTATATGTGTTTCATCGTTACCTGTAAAATTATGATGTCCTATATGTAAATTTGAATTGTCAATGATTTCTAATATAAAATCATCAAATTTTTTTGATAATATTTTATTAATTCTTTGCTTACGATTCATCTTTTTTAAACTATATAACACGTGTGGGTAAACATAAAATAGATATTAATAAGAATAGTCTTTCTTGGGAAAAAACATTTTTTAGAAAATGTGATAATACAGACTGTAATAATGAAGGGAAATTCAAAGCACCAAAATCAAGAGTTTTACTAAATCAATATTATTTTTTTTGTTTAGAACACGTTAAAGAATACAACAAATCTTGGGATTTTTACAAAGGATTGTCTGTAAATGAAATTGAAACATCAATGAGAGAAGATATAATTTGGAATCGTCCATCATGGCCTTTGAAAGGGGGTCCTAACAAGGTAATGGAGCAAATTAATACCTTTTTTAATGATAGTTCAGATATCTTATCAGATGACTTAAAAGATGATGAATATTTTAAAAATAAGCTTGTTGATGAAAATTTGACCCCTGAAGAAAATAAAGCATTGTCCGTACTAAATTTAAAAATTCCAATAACAATAGAAAAAATTAAAAAAAATTACAAAAAACTAGTGAAAATATTTCATCCTGATGTAAATGGAAATAATAAAGAAGCTGAAGATAAATTTAAGGAAATAAATAAATCTTATAAAGTGCTTTTAAACAAATTTAAAAATGAACAAAAAAACTGATATTGATTTAGTGCCAAATACAAAGATTAACCCTGAGGAAGTTTTTGGGGTAAATTGTAATTTTGATATTTTTGGTTTCGATAAAAAAACTGATTATGTTCCAGAATTAGACTCAACATATAAATTTGATCCTCAAACTACAATAGCGATACTTGCTGGATTTGCATGTAATAGAAGAGTATTAATTCAAGGCTACCATGGAACAGGTAAGTCAACGCATATTGAACAAGTTGCAGCAAGATTAAATTGGCCATGTGTTAGAATCAATCTAGATAGTCATATAAGTAGAATTGACCTGATAGGAAAAGATGCAATAGTTTTAAAAGATAATAAACAAATTACTGAATTTCAGGATGGTATTTTGCCTTGGGCATACAAAAATCCTGTATCCCTTGTCTTTGATGAATACGATGCGGGCAGACCTGATGTAATGTTTGTAATTCAAAGAATTTTAGAAACAGAAGGTAAATTGACACTACTTGATCAATCAAGAGTTATTAAACCAAACAAGTATTTCAGATTATTTGCTACTGCAAATACAGTAGGTTTGGGCGATACTTCTGGACTATATCATGGAACACAACAGATCAACCAAGGTCAAATGGATAGGTGGAATATAGTTTCAACTCTTAATTATTTAACTAATGACCAAGAGTGTAAAATCATTTTAGGAAAAGTTAATGAACTTAATAATAAACAGGGAAAAGAGATAGTTAAGAGTATGGTAGCCACAGCTGACCTTTCAAGATCAGGCTTTATGAATGGAGATATTTCAACAGTGATGAGTCCAAGAACTGTTTTAACATGGGCCGAAAATTATTTATTACTAGATGATATTGAATATGCATTTAAAGTATCATTTTTAAATAGATGTGACGAAATGGAAAGATCAATAATTGAGGAATATTTCCAACGATCTTTTGGTATTGATATTGCCGATGCAAAGGTAGTCAATGTTAAAGAATAATGAATTTGTAGAAGAATTTAAGAAATCACTTTCAGCCACTGTAAAATCAATCGGAAAAAATGAAGAACTAGAAATAAATTATGTTAAGGAAAATCCGTCAATTATAGGAAATACAATTAATTTAACAGAGCCAAATTTTGAAAATATTAAAAATAATTTAACTTATCTTAGAGCAGAAGCTGACTCATTAGCATTAGAGTTTAGATTACATTCAAAAGAGATTCACCAAAACTTTCTTAGTAGTGATGAGCTTTCTAATCAAATATTAAATGCTCTTGAACAAACACGAATTGAAGTAAAAGGTAGCGAAGAATTCAAAGGAATTGGAAGTAATCTAAAAAAAAAACATATTTCAGATTTGAGAAAGTTGATTCATAAAAATGATAAAGATTTTCTGATAAGTGCTTTTCGATATGTATCATTCGAAGAGTTAACAGGACAAAATTTAGGCAAGGACACTGAAAAACTTAATAATATTCTCAAAGAAAAATTTAAGAAAAATTTCAAAGATTTTTTTTATGATTTAAAAAAACATATTAATGATCAAGAAAAATTTACAACAAAAATAATTGAAAAGCTAGAAGAACTTGGATTAACAAATCATAGTAATAATTCACAAAATGATGAGTCAAATGAAAATGATATTGATAATAATGAAGATGATACAGAAAATGAAAACAAAAATAATGAAGAGAACACTGAGTCAAATATAGAAATGCAAACAAGTGAAACGACTATTGATCAAACTGTTGCAAGTGAACAAAACGATGAAATGGGTGATGATAGTAGTGATACAGAATTAGATTATATCCCTAATATTCAGTCTATTGAAAGTTTAGAAACGTATAAGGTTTATGAAAAAAAATATGATGAAATTATTAATGCTGAAGATTTATGTGATTTAAAAGAACTAGAAAAACTTAGACGTAGTTTAGACCAACAAGCATTTACATTTCAACCTTTAATTGTCAAAATCGCTAACAGACTTCAAAGAAAACTTTTAGCTCAACAAAATAGACATTGGGATTTTAATATGGAAGAGGGATATCTAGATACTTCAAGATTGGCTAAAATTATCGCAAATCCAGATAATAAACTCAGTTATAAAGTTGAAAAAGAAATTGAGTTTAAGGATACAATTGTAACTTTGTTAATAGATAACTCAGGTTCAATGAGAGGAAGACCAATAACTGTAGCTGCACTTTGTTCTGATATTTTAGCAAAAACATTAGAGAGATGTCTAATTAAATCAGAAATATTAGGATTTACGACGAAAGCATGGAAAGGGGGTAGATCTAGAGAAAATTGGATAAAAAATGGAAAACCTTCAAATCCAGGAAGGTTAAATGATTTAAGGCATATAGTATATAAATCATCAGACTCTCCTTGGAGAAGATCAAAAAAAAATCTTGGGTTACTTCTTAAAGAAGGCATTCTCAAAGAAAACGTAGATGGTGAAGCTTTGTTATGGGCATATAATAGATTATTTTTTAGACAAGAAAAAAGGAAAATATTAATTGTAATTAGTGATGGAGCTCCAGTAGATGACTCTACACTATCAGTTAATCCAGGTAATTATTTAGAAAAAAATTTAAGGGATGTCATTGGTGAGATAGAGCAAAATAAAGAAGTTGAACTTATTGCTATTGGGATTGGTCATGATGTTTCCAGGTATTACAGTAAAGCTGTTACAATTATGGACGTTGATCAACTTGGTGAAGTTTTATTAAATCAATTATCTACAATATTTTCAATTAGTTAGCTTTCAAACCAAGCTTTTTTTACAGTTTCAAAATTATTTTCTTTTATTGCTTTTCTTATTATTTTCATGAGATTATTCATGAAATATATATTGTGATTTGTCAAAAGTTGCATAGCAAGTAATTCTTGGGCAGCAAATAAATGATAAATATAAGATAAAGTAAATGTTTGACAAGTATAACATAAACATTGACTATCTATTGGAACTAACTGATCTTTGTATTTTGCATTTTTTAAATTAATTTTTCCTTTTTTTCCTCTGACTAAAGCTGATCCATGCCTAGCTAAACGTGTGGGACTAACACAATCAAATGTATCTATTCCTTGATCTACAAATGACCAAATGTCTAAAGGATCTCCAATTCCTAATAAATGAACTGGGCGAAAATTTTTCAATCTTGATGCAGTAAAGTTTACAACCTCCTGCATTTCGTGTTTATTTGAACCTAAGCTACCACCAATAGCAATGCCAAAAGTATTTAATTTATCTTCATTAAAAGCAATACTCTCTTCTCTTAAATCTTTATAAATTCCACCTTGAATTATACCGTAAATTTCTTGAGGACCAGATGATCCTTCATTTGAATTATACATTTGATTTGAATTGAAAGCATTTACTGATCTCTTTGCCCATCTATGACTTCTATACATTGATTTTGAGGTATAATCCTTACTTACATTAAAAGGAGTGCATTCATCAAAAACTACAATTAAGTCAGCTCCTAAATTTCTTTGAATTTGAATTGATTTTTCTGGTGTTAAAAGAAGATTTGATCCATCAACATATGACTTAAAAATAGCTCCCTCTTCATTAATAGTTATCAAAGTTTTGTTAATTTTAGAGTTTGTTTTTCTTCCCTTAATTTCATCAGCAACAGAACCGTATCCTAATGAAAAGATTTGAAAACCACCACTATCTGTTAGCATGGGACCATCCCATCCTATAAAATTATGTAGACCACCATGTTTAGCAATCAGATCGCTACCTGGCTGAAGCATTAAATGATATGTATTAGATAAAATAATCTGAGTGTTATTTTCTTTTGCTTCTTTTGTAGTAAATGATTTTAAAGCCGCTTTTGTAGCACAAAATATAAATGCTGGAGTTTCTATTATTCCATGAGGTGTTGATATTATGCCTAATCTTGCATTACTATTTTTTAATTTTTTTTTTATTTCCCAATTAAACTTAGGCATCAGTTTTTTTTATAAAAAACTTTGCTATATAAATTAATGGAGTATCTAATAAAGAAATAATAATTCTTAACAAATATGTACCTAGAATATATATCATTATAACATTGTAAACATTTAAAGGTTCTGGGTTTAGCAATATCCAAGCAAATAAACTAAAGACTGTATTATCAACTAAAGAAGATAAAATTGTTGATAAATTATTTCTCAGCCATAGAAATTTTTTGGATGTAATATTTTTAATATAATTATAAAACCAAACGTCAAAATATTGACTAATTAAATATGCAATCATACTTGCTATGAAAAATCTAGTCATCGGTGTAAAAACATTTGATAAACTTCCCTGAATCCAATCTTCTGAGGATGGTTTAAAGCCTATAGTAATAATCATAAGCAAAGTCATAAAAAGAAATGCTGAAAAACCAATTAAAATATTAATTCTTGCTTTTTCTCTTCCATAATACTCAGATAAAATATCTGTACACAAAAATGTTGAAGCAAATAAAATAGTACCTAAAGCTACTGGTTCTGGAGAATAAAAGAAATCAACTGTTTTAAGCACCTGTATATTACCTGCGATAACTGCAAGTGCAGAATAAATATAAATACCTACATATCCGAACAATTTTAAAAAAATTAAAATTGAGCTAAAACAGAATACAAGCAATAGTAGCCAAACTAATTCTGTATTAAGTAGATTAAGAGTTGAAGTTAATTCAAAGAAAAAACCCATGAATAAATTATGTATTTTTTAATAATATAGATTTTTTCAGTTTTTTTGCTTTAAGAGGTAATTTTGAGTTAGGGGTGTTAATTAGAAATTCATCAAGCCCCCCTTTTTTTTCTACAGTTCTAATAGTGCTAGTTGCAACTTTTAATTGAAACTTTTGTTTCAGCACTTCACTAAGAAAGGTTATATTTTGAAGATTAGGCTTAAATCTTCTTTTAGTTTTGTTCTTTGCATGGCTTACATTATTACCTGTTTGAAAAGATTTACCAGTTAGCTCACATCTCATTGACATAAAATTGGTTACTAAATATTATTAGTATTTTGTCAAGTACTCTTAAATACAAAATTCATCAATTAGGTATTTGGGATAAATTTGATGATTTCGTATTAAATTTTCAAAAGATTTGTGTTCTTTAGTAAAAAGGTCTTTATGAATACCAGATTTAACTAGAATACTATCAATTTTAAAATTATTTGCCCCTTTAATATCGTGATAAAGTGAGTCTCCAATTGCTATTGTTCGAGATTTATTCAATTCTAAAAAATTTGTTGCTTCATCATAAATAGCAATTTCTGGCTTACCTTGAATTATTACTCTGCCACCCATATTTTTATATAACTCACTAATCATTCCCATACAAAATATTTTACTCTTATTATTTTTTTCAACTGTTTCAAAATCAGGATTTGCACAGTACATTGTAAGATTATATTCTAATGACTCCTTTAATAAAGGAATATAATCAATTGGTTTTGTATTTTCATATGGGGTACAAGCTAATATAAAATTAGCATCGCTCAAATTATCTATAAAATTAATATTATTTAAACCATCTCTAAATTTTATTCCATCTTCTTTGCTTTTATCAAAGATATGAAAACAATTTTTTTTATTTTCTTTATCAAAATCTAAATTATTGATTAAATTCCAAATCATCTCTCCACTAGTAATAACTTTTTTAAAATAATTAGGGTTAAAACCAATTTTTGGAAGTCTATTATATGATGAAGCGGACCTCTTAGATGAATTTGATATTATAATTAAGTTTTTATCTTTCTTATGTAAATAATTTATACATTCAATAGCTTTGGGGTATCCATTAATTCCATCGTGCATCACTCCCCATTGATCAATTATAAATGTATCATAGTTATCAATAATTTCACTTAATGATAATATAGATTTCATAACTATACCGATTTACCAACTGCTTCAGCAATATTTTTGTATCCATCAGTTTTTAAAAGATATGTAAGTTCACT
>MDSW01047608.1_pt1 | contig 28941 bp, 20 predicted proteins | sample 811171 | NCBI WGS metagenome assembly MDSW01 (sample SAMN05326641, study PRJNA326480) | marine metagenome | isolation source: seawater | place: Atlantic Ocean: North West | collected 2012 | reverse complement strand
GCGTCGGGTCTACGACGTTAAAACGCATCTGTCGACGGTACGGCATCACGCGGTGGCCGCGGCGGTCGCTGAAGTCGAAGCAAGGGAAGCTGCAGCAGGTGCTGAAGTCGCTGTACACCGGGGACGGCGCCGCGGAAGCCTCCCCCCAGGGCGGCGGCGACGCGTCCCTGGCGCGCGCTTCGGGCGGCGGCGGCGAGTCCGCGATGTCGCTGGGAACGCGCGATTCGTTCATGACGGACCCGACGAGCGGCGGAGACGGCGCGAACGACGCGTCCGTGCACGGCCCGAGCGGCGGCGGGGGTTGGGGCGTCGGCGTCGGCGGGTCGCTCCCCCACGGAGGGGGTTTGTCGCCGTTGACGCGTCACGATTCCATCACGTCGTCCCCGCTGAGCGGACGACCGGCGTGCCCGCCCGTCGGTGGTCTCGCCGGCGGACACAATCTCAGCGGCCTGAAGCGTGCGCTCGCGGCGGATCAGAACCCGTGGGGCGGCGGCGGCGTCGGGATGCCGCGCCCCGGAAACGCCGGCGGCCGGCCCGGCGGCGACGGCGACGGCGTCGGCGTCGGAAAGTTCCAGAGAGGGTTCTCGTGGCACGGCGGCGACGTCGCGCGGCGCGCGCTGCATAACGATGCCGAAACGCGCGGGGAGTGGACGTTACACGGCGAGTTGACGTTCGCGCAACTCGGCGGCGGCCCCGGGCGCGCGGGGTACCCGGAACAGGGCGCGGCCGCGCACCCTTCGTCCGCGTGGCCCATCCCCGGAGCGTCTCACGACCGAGGAGGACACCACGGCGGCGCCGGCCCGACCAACGAGGACCTCAAAGACGCCGCGGACGCGGACGCGGACACCGCGAGCGCGCGCGCGCGCGCGACGGCGGCGGGTCCCTCTGGCGGGACGACGACGAGCGGCGACGGCGGCGGGTCGTCGTTCGACGCGGACAGCTCGGGGAAGACCTCTCTGCTGTCGCCGTCCGAATGCGCGGCGGCGGCGGGGGGGCCGGGCGTCGTCTTCAAGGCGTCGATCTGTGGCGACGGCGACGGGGGAGGAGGCCTTCTTCGCGCGCGGCTCCTGGGAGACGTCACGCGCGCGGCGCTGGTCGATCGCCTCGCGCTGTGCCTCCGTCCGAGGGACCCCGCGGAGCCCGGCGCGGGCGAAAAGCCGGGGTTCAAGATCAAGTACCAAGACGACGAGGACGAGTGGTGCTTGCTCTCGAAAGACTCGGACCTGGAGGAGGCGATCGCGTTCGCGAAGCAACGCCGCGAGCGCGCCGCCGCCTCCGGGACCGCCGCCGACCTCGCGACCGCGCTCGGCCACGTGCGACTCAAGATCGAAGGCGCGAGTCCGAGTCCGACCGCCGCCGCCTCCGCGCTCGACCGCCGAGCGGATGACGTCCCCGCCCGGGGCGGCGGGACGCCGCTCTCCGCGGCGCGCGCGTGCGGCGCTAGCGATACGACGTTCACCGCGAAGATCTCCCTCGGCGACGGCGACACGATGCGCGTCAAGCTGGTGCCGGGGATGTCCTTCCGCGACCTCGCCTCGGTCGTGACGGAGGCGTCGGGCGGCGCCGCCGCGAGGAGGCCCGCGACGCCGACGTTGACGTACACGGACGACGCGGACGAGTCGTGCGACTTGCGCGGCGACGCGGACCTGGACGAGTGCCGCGCCGCGTGCGCGCGGAGCGGGACGATACGCGTCCGGGCGACGTTCGGCGGGGGGGGGGATCAAAGGTTAAGGGTTTAAGGTTAAGGTTAAGGTGTAGGATTAAAGGTTAAATATAATAGACGTGTCTACGCGGCGCGTTCACCATTCACCCCGCCCCCGTCCGCGCCTACGCCTCCCCCTCCCCTCCTCCCGGCGTCGCGGTCTTCGCGGGGTCCGCGCGCGGTGCCACGAGCGCGCGCAGCCCCCGCGCTACGCCCCCCCCGGCGCGCGCGCGATGACGTGCTCGTACAGCGGCGCCCTCGCGCCCTCCCCCCCCGCGCCGCCGCCGCCAGCCGCGCTCCCCCAGAACTGCACGCGGATTCTCTCGCTCGAGACGTGCACGGAGACGAACCCCGGGTCGTCGCGCTCGAACAGCGTCTCGTTGACGCCGAACCCGCGCCCCGTCTTCGAACCGGCGCCGGACGTGTAGTGGTGCAGGGCGCGAACTTCGCCGCCACCGCCGCTCTTGACGAGCTCCGCGCGCGTGTGCTGCAAGTCGTGGTCGTGGCCGTTGAAGTACGCCGCGACGTCGCCGTCGACCAACGTCGTCTCCAACGCGTCGCGGACGTCCGCCGTCTCGTCGCGCCAAAACCCGTTCGACCGCATCGGGTGATGTCCGAACACGAGCTTCCACCGCGCGTTGGACGCCGCGAGGTCGCGCGCGAGGTTCGACGCGACGTCCGCCGCGGACGGCGTCGACGCGTCCGCGAGACCTCCGGGAACGCTCGCCCACGTCGCGTTTCGGTACGCGCGCACGAGAGGCGACGTGTCCACGAAGAACAGGTGGACGTCCCCGACCGGGCGCATCTCGAAGCTTCGTTCGGCGTGCCAGCGCCAGTCGCGATCGCGGAGCGCGCGGTCGAGCTGATGAGGGCCATTCCATACAAAAATAGTTCATCGCTCAGTTGAAAGGGGACGCGATCAGATGTTGAAACCGATGGACGGGTGAAAAACGTTTGTATAGGACGCACCTGGAACGTCGGCGACCGGGACGCGTCTTCGGGTTTCGGGCAGTCGAGTTCCTCGCGCGTGGTTTCGTTCACGCCGCAGTCGCCGTAGTCGTGATTGCCGAGGATCGCGTGCCACGGCACCTGTAACGACGCCGCGTCGTAGACGTTCGCGAACGACTCCGCGAACTCGACGTCGTCCGTCGAGTGCAATCCGCCCTCGTAGAAGTTATCCCCGACGCTGACCACGAAGTCCGGTCTCGAGACGACCGCGCACTCGCCCATCGCGCGCGCGACCGCTCGTTGCTCGACGCCGCCGCGTCGCCCCCAGTCGCCGACGACTAAGAAAGAGACGCGGTCGTCCGACGCGCGCGTCGCCGCCGCGTACGCGTTCGGCGTCGTCCACGGACCCGGACCCGTCCCGCCGTCGATGTTTTCGTCGTCGCCGGAGTCCGCGAGGCGTCGCTCCGCGCCGACGCCGACGCCGACGCCGAGCGCGAAGACGACGCACGCGCCGAGGACGACGAGGAGGAGGCGTCGCCGCGTGAAAACATCGCGCGGCGACGCCGACGCCGACGCCGCGGCGCGTCCGTCGCCGTCGCCGTCGCCGTCGCGCGCGGCGTCCGCGCGGCGCGTCCACGCGTCGTCGCGCCGCGCCTTCGTTAGATTCGTCGTCGTCGTCGGCGGCGGCGGCGGCGGCTTTCCGCCGCCGCCTCCTCGTCGTCGTCGGTCTCGTCGCGTGCCGTCGCTGAGCAGGTCGCCGTCCCCCAGCATGGACGCGCGGTCGTGCTCCGCGCGCTCCGCGGCGTCCGCGCGCGACGAGACGGAGTCCATCAACGTCGTCGTCGTCGCCGAAGGTTTTCGTCGCTCGTAGTCGTCTCGCCGCGTCGGCGTCGGCGTCCGCGGCGGCGCGGGCGTTAGGAACGGGTTGCCGCTCGCGCCGCCGCCGTAGTCGCCGCCGTAGTCGACGAACGACGCGGCGTCGTGCTCGCGCACGACGCGCACGGTCACCGCGTCCGCGTCCATTGCGCGCGCGCGTCGTCGACTCCGACGCGGATTCGCTCGCGCGCGGAAAACGCCGCCCTCTGATGAACCTGAAAACGTCCTTTCGGCGTCGTCGTTTCGGAGACGGCGAGGGCCGCGCTTTTGAGCACCGGTCAACGCGAGCGTTCGCGATGAAAACGCGCATTTTATCGATGAAATCGCGTACTACACTCGCTTTTTTCTCGTGCAGTTCCCGGTCAGCGGAGCGAGGCCGGGGAAGCGGGGATCACGACTTCACATCTTTCACGCGACCTCGTGCGCATTATCCGCGGCTCGCGCCGCGTCCAGGGTCGGACGCGCGCGGATGGACGGCGGCGACCGCGCGGTCCGCGGCGGGCGCGCGTTCGCGGGGACCGTCGTCGTCGCGTCCCCCGTCGTCGCGTCCACGACGTCGTCGTCGTCGTCCGACGACGACGGCGGCGGCACCCCCGACGACGCGAAGGGACGAGATCATTCGTCAGACGCTCTGCGCGGCGGCGTTCGCGAAGAGCGTCGTCCTCGCGCGCCGCGCGCGGAGCCCGCGTCGTGCGCGGCGCCGTCGTCGCCGTCGTCGCCGCCGCCGCAGCCGCGGTCGATCCTCGTGACCCGCAGCGCGAGGTCGTGGTCTGCCGCGGGCGCGGGCGCGGCGGGACCGACGCACGCGCAGCTCGCGTCCATCTGGCACGCCCACGGCGACCGACTCGACGCGCTGGACGAGCGAAGGCCGAGCCCGGACGTCACGCCGCTCGCGACGCCGGACGTGAGCAAGTACGGCGCGGACGACGCGTGGCTGTTCATCCGCGACAACGCCGCCGGCGCGTCCGACGACGGGGGACGGGGAGGAAGCGCGAGCGGCGGCGGACGCATGCGAAGGTCGTCCTCGGTCACGTTCACGGAGGACGAAAACTTTGAGGTGCACGACATCGGCAGCGTCCGCGACTTGCGCAGAGAGAAGGGGATAAAAAAGAGCGGCTCGTTATCCTCCCTCACGGAAGCGCTCGCGGCGAGCTTCAAGCACCTGAGCTACAAGTTTTCGAAGAAGGACGAGGAGACGAAGGCGGATAACCGGGTCGCGAAGGCGCGGTTGAAGCAGTCGCGCGGTTTCATGTGCGACAACATCGACCACGCGCGGTCGATGAACGGGGACAAACCCGCGTGGGTGACGCGAGAGGAGAGCGTTCGGGGCGGGACGAAGCTCCTGAGGGTCGCGTCGACGCCGCAGTTGTCCGAGTCGTACGCGACGACGTCCGCGCCGAGAGGAAGCGGCGGCGCGGACGGGGGGGGAGGCGAGGAAAGGGGGAGCGACGGATGCGACGACGACGGAGAGGGGGCGGTCGTCGCCGTCGAGCGATGAGAAGCGCGCGCGTAGGGACTAGACCGCGAGACGCGACGTGAGTAGCATACTGTACCGTAGGGCTATATAACGGTTTCGACCTGAGCATGCTGTGCTATGAGCTAGAGAAGAATACCCACGGACGAGCGCTGGCGAGCTACGAGACGGAGATGCTCCGCCGCCGCGTCGCGCGTCGCGCGTGATCCCGTCCGCGCGCCGTCCGCGTTCGCACGCACGCGCGAAGGGCGAGGACGGCGGCGAGCGCCGCGGCGCCGCGGAACGACCGGCGGCGGCGTCGGTCCGTCCACGAGGACGGCGACGGTTTCGGTTTGTCGTCTTTCGCCGCCGCCGCCGCCGCCGCCGCGTCGTCGTCGTCGTCGTCGTCGTCGTCGTCGTCTTCGTCGTCGTCGTCGTCGTCGTCGCGTTGCGGATACCCGCTCGCGGTGAGGTACCGCAGAACGTCCGCCGACACCCCGTTCGCGTAAGCGATCCAGAAGTCGCGATCCGCGGCGAGCCACGACGGCACCGGCGGCGCCGGAGTGCGCGTCGCCGACGCGTCCCTCCTCGCGTCCTCCTCGTCGTCCTCCTCGTCGTCGCGCGCGAGGACGCCGACTTGGAAGTCTCTCAGCTGCCTCCACGCCTTGTCCGAGTGAATCTCCTCGAACTCCGCGGTCGCGTCCTTCCCGAGCATCCGCGCGATCGCGAGCGCGGTGCTCACCTGCCCCGCGTTGTTGAACCCCGGGTGCGTCGTCGCGAACGCCGAGATGTCGTAGACGCGTCCGTTCACCGCTATCCACCCGTCGCGCAGCGTGCGATGCGACGACACCTCGCGCATCGAGAGCTTCCTCCACGGCGCGCGCGAGGTCTCGGAGGGGAGGGACTTGAGCTCGGAGACGACGCGCGCGTCCGAGGCGAGGTCCTTCCCGGGAGGCGGGAGCGCGGTCGCCTCCGCGGCGGTGGACGACGACATCGAAGGGGCGCGCCGCGCTGGAGGGCCCCGCGAAGTGACGGCGTGCTGTGCGTCGGGCCGAGATCCACTCAGCTGAAGCGAGATTTCGCGTTTGAAAAACTTTGAAACGCGATAGGACCTTTCAAATGTTCTTTTCGCCGTTCAGCGACGCGCAGACCCCTATGAAAATCTGTATCGAGAAAATCGACGCGGTCCGGTGAACTGGAGACGCCCGCGCGCGCGCGAAACGTTACGGAAAGACCTGAAAGGACCAACCCGAAAAACGACAACCCCGGGTTTTCTGTCGAAGGGTTTGCTGTCCCGCGCGCGCGTCTCTCCCACCGCTCGCACGCGAGTCATCATGGCGCAACTCGTCGTCCCCGCGGTCGCCGCCCTCGCGGGCGCGCTCGCCGGCAAACACATCACCGAAAGCAGGAGCGGCGCCAAGAGCGAGAAGAACGAAGAAACCTCCGTCGCGTTCAACGCGGACGCGCATCAAAACTACGACCACGAGGCGGACGCCCGCAGGCACAGACATCTCGCGCAGCAGTGGCCCGAGGCGCGTTCGTCGATCGTCGTCGTTCGCGTTCGGTCTCTTTTCTCTCTCCCCCCCCCACGCATCGCGTCGACTGACGCGCGTCCTTCCGTCCTTCCTTCCGTCTCCCCCCGTCGCCGCGACAGATCCACGCGGACGACGTCAAGACGCCGGATAACTGGGTCCCGCGTCACCCGAACCTCATCCGTCTGACCGGGAAGCACCCGTTCAACGTCGAGGCGGACCTCCCGGAGCTGTTCGACTACGGCTTTATCAGCCCGGCGAACTTACACGTCGTTCGCAACCACGGCGCGGTGCCGCGACTGGCGTGGGAGACGCACCGGATCGCGATCGGCGGGTGCGCGCGCCAATCTGCATATCCCCTGCGCCGCGCGCCGCTAATTCGCCGACCCCCGTTGGCGCGGCCGTCGAACGCTTCGGACGCTTCTTCCTTTCTTTTCTCATCATCTTTGTCTTCGTCTGCGTCTTCGTCTTCGTCTTCGTCGCGCGTCGCAGGAACGTTCCCGACGCGTTCGAGCTCGGCATGGACGAGCTCGCGGCCATGCCGACGATCACGTTCCCGTGCCTCGTCGTGTGCGCCGGGAACCGACGCAAAGAACAAAACATGATCAAAAAGTCCATCGGGTTCAACTGGGGCCCGAGCGCGGTCGGGAACACGTATTGGAAGGGCGTCCCGCTGCGTCTGTTGCTCAACCGCGCGGGCATCCACGCGCCGGGACCGGGCGCGCGGTTCGTCTGCCTCGCCGGCCCCGAGGGCGAGCTCCCGAAGTCGTACGACGGGCAGGACGGCGGGCCGGGGTCGTACGGGACGTCGATCGACATGGAGACCGCGTTGGATCCGACGTGCGACGTGATCGTCGCGTTCGAGCAGAACGGCGAACGGTTGCACCCCGATCACGGATTTCCGTGTCGCGTCTTGATTCCCGGATACATCGGCGGCCGGATGATCAAATTCCTCACGAAAGTGATCGTCACGGACGGCGAGTCGAAAAACTTTTACCACTTCAACGACAACCGCGTGTTACCCGTCGGCGTGGACGCGGAGACCGCCACCGCGGACGGGTGGTGGTTCAAGGAGGAGTACATCATCAACAACTTGAACATCAACGGCGCCATCGCGTATCCAAAGCACGAAGAGGTCATCCCCGCGGCGGCGAAGACGTACACGATCAAAGGCTACGCGTACAGCGGCGGCGGGCGCAAAGTCATCCGCGCGGAGGTGAGCTTCGATCAGGGGCAATCGTGGAAACTCGGCGACGTCGTCGTCCGAGAGAAGCCGCGATGGGCCGCGGGGTCCAGCGGCGACAAGGCGAAGCACTGGTGCTGGTGTCACTGGGAGATTAAAGTCAACGCGAGCGCGATCGCGAGCGCGAACGAGATTTGCTTTCGCGCGTTCGATCAATCCCAAAACTCGATGCCGGAGCGACCGACGTGGAACGTGATGGGTATGCTCAACAACCCGTGGTACCGCGTCCGCGTGCACGCGCACCCGAGCGGCGGCGTCATCCTCGAGCACCCCACCGTGGCGGGGCCGACGCCGGGGGGATGGATGCAGAAGATGGCGGCGGAAAAGAGCGGCGGCGAATTGCTGTGGGGGTGGGGCGGAGAGGGGGGACCCGCGGCGCCGCCGAGGCCGACCGCGCGGGCGTAGGCGGAGGCGGAGGCAGACGAGACGAGACGAGACGAGACGAGACGACGCGCGCGTGTCTTATTCTTACTGTAATTAACCTTCCCTGACTTGTAGTACCTACCTCATCGGCGTCGTCGTCGCGTTCATCTGCGCGCGCGCGCGCGGGTCCCCCCCCCCGCTCCGTCACCTGACGCCGTCCCACGGCTCGAGCTTATCTCTCACCTCCTTCGACAGCGTGCTCAGGTTCGGCGTCCACTCGTCCACGTGCGCGAGTCCCCCGCGCGCCGATCCCTCTCTCGACGCCACGCCGACGGCGAGGAGCATCCCTTTGGAGGATATCCGACGTATCCCTCGCGTCGCCCCGCCGCGGCTCGAGCCGTCCGGAGAGTTCCCGCCCGATGTTCCCGGGGGCGTGCTCGCCTCCGCCGCGCTGTGCAGCGATCGCGCGAGCGCGCTGAAGGACGCGTTTCGTCGAAGCACGGGCTGCTCCAGGTTATCGTAGCACTTCTCCCGCTGCGGCGAGCCGGGCGCGGCCGCGACGCCCGCGCGCGCGTCGGCGTCGTCGTTCGCCGCCCCCGTCGCGGTCCTGAGCGCGTCTACGAACTCCTCCCAGCACATTTGGACGTCTTCGACGTCGAGGTACTCCCCGTCCGGGTCGTCCGCGAACACTCGAGACAACGTCGCGTGGTGCATGCGCACGATCTCGAACCCGGGAGATTTTCTCTCCGCCTCCGAGTCTCGGCTGTACTTTTCCCAGATCGTCTTCAGCGTGCGTCGGTCCTCGCGCGTGCCTCGGTACAAGTGCGCGACGAAGTCGATCACGGCGAAGGAGCCGTGCTCGTCCTCGAACGGCATCGCGGCGGCGGCCGCGTGTCGCGACGTGAGGCGCGAACGACAGTAAATCGGCGTGAAAAACGTTGACATCAAGAGTGGTAAAATCTATCAGATCTCCAGCACGTGATTTTTTGGCAGGGGGCGGCTATTTGGCGTTTCAAACCGCGCGTTCGCTTAGCGATCGGTCGCACGACGCTCGCGTCGCGGTCGCGACGCAATGGATCGATCAAGCGCCGCGGTCGACGACTCGCTCGAAAGGACGCGTCAACGTCCCGCACCACACTTCCCACACCTCCGAAACCTCTCGAGTCGTCTCGACGCGCGGACGCTTCGCTCGACACACACGTCGCCGCGTCGTCGTCCGCGCGCGCGAAGAACGTCGTCGTCGTCGTCGTCGTCCTCGCGCGCCGCTCGCGTCGAATGGGTCCGTGCGTCTCGAAGACGTTCGAACCGCCGCCGTCCGTCGTCGTCGTGCGCGATCGCAAGTGCCACGACGATTATCGCGTCGGCGCGAAGATCGGCGAGGGCGCGCAGGCGGTCGTGTACGAGGCGCGCTGCAAAGTCACGGGCGCGCGCGTCGCGGTGAAGCGCACGCGCGCGAGCTCGTTCTCGAACGCGAAGCTCGACGATGCGCTGCGCGAGGTGGAGCTCCTCCGGCTGTGCCATCACCCCAACGTCATCGAGGTCCGGGCCGCGTATCGATCGAATCGCGACGTGTGCGTCGTCCTCGAACACTGCGACGGGTTTCACCTCGTGCAGTACTTGGTGCAGCTGGACAAGGAGCTCGACGCCGGGAGGCCGGCGCGCGAGATCACGGACGAGAAGACGTCCGTGCTGCGGCAGCTCGTGGACGCGGTCGCGCACGTGCACTCGCGAGGCGTGGTGTTTCGAGATCTGAAGCTTCAGAACGTCATGGTGTCGAGGGCCTCGCCGCGAAGGGTGACGCTCATCGACTTCGGACGCGCGGCGCACATGACGAGGGAGGACAGGCGAACGCAGAAGACGCCGCCGATGGGGACGTCGCTGTTTATGGCCCCGGAGGTGGAGTCCAGGGACGTGTACGGGCAGCAGTCGGACATGTGGGCGCTCGGCGTCATCGTCTACTTTTTCGTCGGCGGTCGAATGCCGTTCGAGCACTCGGTGAGCGGTCTGTACAAGGTCCTCATGGGTCAGTACGAGCCGTTCGACAAGTGCTTCAGCGATCAGGCCAAGGACGTCGTGAGTCGGCTGCTACTCGTCGACCCGGGTTCGCGATTGAACGCGCCGCAGTGCGCGCAGCACTCCTTCTTCTCCGCGAAGGGCGCGTCCGCGGCGGCGGCCATCGCGAAGAAGCTTCCGACGCGCGTGCGGACGTCGCCGGCGACGATGCGCGCGTTGGAAACGCACGAGTCCATCGTGACCGGGACCGCGAGGTTGCTCGCGGAGACGCTGAACGACGAGGATTTACTCACGCTGCAGCACTGGGTCGAGATGTCCGCGGAGACGACCTTCGCGGAGGAATCCGCCGGGTCGTCGAGAGGTCGCCTCGAGGAGGAGTCCGTCAGAGCGTCCAGGCGCTCGAAAAGTGGCGCGGGCGCGGGCGGAGGCGGAGGCGGAGGCTCCGCGCGCTCGAAAGACGCCGCGGCGCCCGGGTCGGGGTCGCCGCTGGAGAGGCTGTACATCGAGATGCGCGACGTCGGCGAGGCGAGCGTTAAGCGCGGAAGGCTCTCCCTGGACGGGCCCGAGGAGGCGCCCGTGATGGCGTCGTCCGCGCCCGAGTCGTCCGCGCCCGCCGCCGCGCCGCCCGAGTCTTCTTCCTCGACGTCGACGCGACGCGGGAGCGAGTTCCTCGCGCGCGGGGGGCTCCTCGCGACCGCGCACAAGCATGGGTACTGCTCCTTAGACGAGCTCATCGCCGCGTGTCACAGCACTGGGTGCGTCTCCCTCGGGGAGGCGATCGAACGCGTCAAGGTGAGAAGGCCCGTCGTTTCGTTTCGTTTCGTTTCGTTTCGTTTCGTTTCGTTTCGTTTCGTTTCGTTTCGTTTCGTGGTCGCTCTTCGCCCGCGCGTCGCGGTCGTGCTTCTCTTTTCGTATCCTTTCTTTCTTTTCCTTTCGACGAGGGGTGGGCGGGGAGATGCGACGGCAAAAGTCCTTAAGGATCGGCGTTCACCACGCGGACGGGGTCGTATGGGGACCAGTGTATAGAATGCGCGCGCGGTCGACCGGCTGGGCGAACCGTTCGACTGACCGACGCGCGCGTTCCGTTCCATTCCGTTCGCCCGCCTCCCTCCCGCCATCCTCTCCCGAAATTGAAATTCCCTCTCGACTCGACAGGACGAACTCCGAAAGCGACGCGTGGACGAGCTGATGCGAACGGGTCTGAAGACGACGGCGCAGAGCAACGCGCTCCTGGACACGATGTTGTTCCGGTACCGGGAGCTTTTCTCGAGGGTTACGACGCTGCGCGAGGAGATCGCCGGGGAGAGAGAGACGGAGAGGGAGGACGCGGACATCGCGCCCAGCCAATCAGCTCACGCCACGTCGTCTTCGGACAGCGCGTCGATCCAATCAGGTCGCGCCACGAGGGAGAGGGAGGGGAGGCGGGGGGAGGGCGCGGGGTCGGGGTCTGCGGCGTCGGAGCGGCCGACGAGCGACGTCGCTCGAAGAGCCGCGGACGGCGAAGCGCGCGCGGTAGGGTAGCGCTACTATAGGACGTCTTTCTTCGAACGCGCGCGCCGCTCGCGCCGCCTACGCTACGCCGCGCGCGCGCGCGAACCCCGCGCGAACCCCGCGCGCGTCGACGCGCCGCCCGCGTCCGCGTCCGCGTCGCCTCTCGCTTCCTTCACTTCGCCTTTTTGCTCTCGCTCTCCTTCGCACCCGCCGCGATCTCCGCCTTGCGCGCCTCCACCGCGGCCTTGTCGAACGTCATCGTCGTCTTGCTCTGATACGGTCTCAGCTCGTGCAAGAGCGCGCCCACGAGCCCGAACCCGACGGCGCCCCAGATGAACGGCTTCAAGTCCGCGGATTGCCCCGCCTCGTTGCGGACGTGCGCGGCGAGAACGATCGAGGCGAACGAGCACAGCGTGCAGACGAGACCGCAGTACTGGCGGAAGTAATACCGAGCGTCCATGACGTTTCCGTGCTTGTCGCGCCGCGTCGTCGTGGAGGTCGTCGCCGCGCCCGCGGGGGTCTTGGAAGCGCGCGTCGATGCCATCGTAGGTGTGCGCGCGGGGCGTCGTGGAGTGACGACGAGGTCGCGATTGTTTCGAGGAATGGTTGAAGTGCCGACAGCGCGCGCGGCGCTTCGCGGACGAAAAACGCGGCGGAGCGGGCTGGCGCTTCGAGGCAGCGTTTCGCCGCCGACGCGCAGTCAGAGACTCGCGCGATTTATTTGGAATTCCCGAGATTTCGACGCGTCGTCACTGCAAACCCATACGAATTCATAAATTTATAAATTAAAAAATGAATAAAAACGCGACGCACGCGCGGGTAGTCTGCACGGAGAGACGCGAAAGGGCGACCTTTCAGATTCGAAGAGGCCGTTAGGGACCGTTACGGACAATCAGTCTCGAAAAAAGTACAACTACAACCACCTCCGTAACTTTTTAACACTTTTCTCCCGAAACGCCCCCGAGCGCCGAGACGCGCGCGCATAAATACCTCCCTCGAGACTCGAGACGCGCTCGACGACGACGGCTCACCGCGACCGCGCGCGCGTCAGGAAGACACGCGCTCCGCGTCGTCGCTCGGCGAACGAATCTCCCCGCCCGCGCGCGTCGGAACGCGCTCCACGTCCTCGCGTCTCCGACCGCGCGCGCCTCCGTCTCCGTCCGCGTCTCGACGCCGCGACGCGCCCGTCGGACATCATGGCGGACGCCGACGCGCCGCTGGCGAAGCTCGCGTCGTTCGCGCAGGGGGCGGCGATCGGACTCGCGCTGCGGCGCGCCGCGCGCGCGCTGCTCGACGCGCGCGACGACGACGACGACGACGACGCGGGGAAGAAGCCCCTGATGGACGATCTCGAGTTCGCGCGCGCGCTGACGCGCGTCGGCGGGGACCTGCGGCATCACGTCGCGCGCGGCCGCGACGACGACGACGACGCGCGACCGGACGTCCTCGACGTGAACACGCCAGATTTCTGGATCTCGAATCGGTCTCGAGACATGACGCGCGTGCGCGGGAAGCACCCGATGAAAGCGGAACCCGCGCTCGGCGATCTCATCGCCCGCGGCGCGATCACGCCGACGAGGACGCACTACGTCGAGAACGTCTCGTCCGTCCCGCGCGCGGACGCGAAGACGCATCGCGTCCGCGTGTGCGGCGACGTCCGCCGCGCGCTGTCGCTGAGGCGCGTGCGCTTCCCCGCACGCCGTTCCTCGAGAGCGTTCTCGCCCGCCCCGCGCGCGTTCGTCGTGTTTCTCTTCGCCCAGGGTGGGTCCCTCGTTTTCAACGCCCGCCGTCGTCGACTCCATCTGACGCGCGTCTGACGCTCCGCCCCGACGTCGACGTTTATTTCCTCAGCGTCGCGAACCTCAAAAAGATGCGCGCGGCGACCCTCCCTGTGCTTCTCGCGTCGGCGGGGAACCGAAGAAAAGAGCTGCGCGCGATGACGCCGCCCGACGGCGGCGACGGCGTCGTCGGCGACGGCGGCGATTGGGGCGCCGGCGCGGTCGGAAACAGCCTCTGGACGGGCGTTCCGTTGCGCGACGTGCTGAAGCGCGCCGGCGTGACGCGCGAGACGCCGACGCGGCGACACGTGCACCTGTACGGCCTCGAGAGCGTCGACGACGACGGCGCGGGGCGCGAATACGGCGTGAGCATCCCGCTCCGCAAAGCGCTGGATCCCGCGCAGGACGTCCTCGTCGCGTACGCGCAGAACGGCGAGACGCTCACGCCGGACCACGGATACCCGGTGCGCGCCATCGTCCCCGGCGACGTCGGCGGAAACTCAATCAAGTGGCTCTCTCGCGTCGAGGTGCGCGAGACGCCGCTTCTCATCGAGAGCGCGCACGCGCGGACGCGAGACAACGTGTTCCCGCCGCACGTCACGACCGAGAAGATCGCGGAAAAAGAACGGTGGTGGACGAACCCGGACGTCGCGATGCGCGAGCTGTGCGTGAACGCCGTCGTGTGCGCGCCCGCGCACGGAGACTGCGTCAAAATTACGCCGCGCGAGGCGAACGCGCCGTTCGCGATCAGAGGGTACGCGCACAGCGGCGGCGGGCGAGCGGTGACGCGCGTGGAGGTGAGCCTCGACGGCGGCGTCACATGGCGATGCGCGCGCGTGACGTGCCCGTGCCCGAGGACGGCGCACGGAAAACAGTGGTGCTGGGCGATGTGGTCGATCGACGTCGCGCGAGGGGCGCTCGCGAGATGCCGCGAAATCACCGCGCGAGCGTGGGACGAAGCACACAACACGCAGCCGCGCGATGTAACCTGGAACCTCCTCGGGTGCGGGAACAACGCGCACTTCCGCGTGAAGACGGAGGTCGTGGAGATTGAGGGGTGCCAGTGGGTGACGTTCGAGCACCCGACCGAGCCGGGCGACGGCGCCGGAGGGTGGATGGGAGGCGCGAGGAACGGGTGGTCTCAAAGAGTAGACGCGCTGTACGCGCCCAGAGCGGGGGAGACGCCGTCGGGCGAAAACGGTGTAGGCGACGTGAATCGTCGCGAGGTTCGGAAGATCGTCGCCCCGCCTGTGCGTGTCGCGGCGAAGACGGCGAGCGTCGCGAAAACGGCCGTTGAAGACGAACCGCCAAAGGAGACCGGGTACCGCCCGCCGCCCGCGGGGGCGAAAATCTTCTCGCTCGCGGAGATCGAGAAACACGACTCGGAGGACGACGCGTGGATTCTCGTGAAGGATAAGGTGTACGACTGCACGGCGTACATCGCGAGCGGCGCGCACCCCGGCGGGAACGCGAGCATCGTCATGAACGCGGGCACGGACAGCACGGAAGACTTCGAGGCGGTGCACAGCGCGAAAGCGTGGAAACAGCTCGACCCGTTTTTGATCGGGTACCTGGACCCCGCGGACAACCCCGACGCCACGATCGCGGACGTCACGATCGCTCCGGCGTCGGATCCCGCCGTCGTCGCGAAGCCGCCGCCGCCTTCTACGCCGCCGCCGGTCGCAGGACCGGTGAACCTTCTCCAGTTCGCGCTCGCGAACCCGGAGATGTACGGCGAGGGGACGCTGGTCGGCGAGGCCGCGGAGGCGGCGGCCTTCGACCGCATGTGGGCGGGCGCGCGGAACGACGCGGGCGACGCCCCGCGCGCGCTCGATCCGAAAAAGTGGCTTCAGCTCCGCTGCGACGCGAAGGTGCCGCTGTCGCACGATACGATCTTACTGCGCCTCGCGCTCGAGACGCCGATGCACCAGTGCGGTCTCCCCGTGGGGTATCATCTGTACTTGCGAGGCGTCTCGCCCGCCACCGGGAAAAAAGTCATGCGCGCGTACACGCCGAGTTCGCTCAACGGCACGCTCGGCGCCGTGGAGTTCGTGATCAAGATTTACTTCCCGAACGACAACCCGATGTTCCCAGAGGGCGGGCAGTTGACGCGGTACCTGAACAGCGTCAACGTGGGGGACTTCGTGGAGGTGAAAGGGCCGATGGGGCACATTCAGTACCACGGGCGCGGGATGCTCACGGTGGACAAGACGACGATCAAAGTGGACCGAATGACGATGATCGGCGGCGGCACCGGCGTCGCGCCGATGCTCCAGATGATCGTCGCGGTGCTCTCGAACCCAGACGACGAGACGAAGATTAAGTTTTTATTCGGGAACAAGTCCGAGAAGGACATTCTCCTGCGGTACACGCTCGACCGGCTGCGCCGCGAGCACCCCGATCGTTTCGAAATCGCGTACACGATTTCAAAGGCGGAGACGACGGCGTGGACGGGGTTGACGGGGCGCGTAAACAAAGCCATGATCAAGGAGCACTGCTTCGCCGCGGACGAGAGTGGGGCGCTGAGGACGGTGGCGCTTCTGTGCGGGCCGCCGTCGATGGAGGAGGACACGGCGATTCCCGCTCTGAAGGAGCTCGGATACGCGGCGGAGGACATCGTTCGGTACTAGTAGCTACGAAGGCCCAGAGAGGAACAAAAGTGCACTATTCTTATACAAAGTACCTGACGGAAATATCAATAGTACATCGCTCGTGAAACTGTCTGTCACTCGCGCGCGCGCTCGAAGTACACACGAGGCGCGGCGACGTGCGCGGCGTAGTGAACACATGACGTGAGCGCTTAATGTACAATAAAAAATCAACTCTACAGTGGGCAAATGGTGAGCGCGTCGCAAGTCTCCGCTCGCGCGCGCGCGTTTTATTTTTTATTCGCCGCCGCGTCTCCGCGGAAGTCGTCGAAAGAATCGTCGAAAGAATCGTCAACCGAATCTAGCAAACCGGCAGGTTTGGCCCGTCCGCATTTACACCTTCGTCGCCGTCGCGGACACCACGTCATCGCGGTACCTGCGCGGGCGCTCGTTGTGGCAGTTGTCGCAGAACTTCTGCACCGGGACCGCGAGGCCTTCTTTGATTTCCTCCTCGGTGAAGTCGTTCTTGATGTAGTAATCCTCCTCCGAGATGTTCGGATTTCCGGGGAAGAACATGGAGCCCCACATCGGGAAGTGAATCGGGATGACGAGTAAAGTGGCGCAAATGATCGCGATGCCCATGTACATGATGCCATCGTACGTTTCGATGCTCGCGGACGTGAAGAACAGCGCCATGCAGATCGTCGAGCCGGCGTTCCCGCCGGCGCCGATGTATCCGGACGCGACGCCGAGCGCCCTGCGAGTGATGAAAGGCACGACGCCGTAGGACGCGCCCTCCGCGGCTTGGACGGAGATGGAGAAACAGATCATCCAGAAGATGGTCAAGCCGAGGCTGTCCTTCGCGAGGGCCATCATGATGCAGAGGAATCCCTCGAAGGTTTGGATCAACCAGAGACACCAGAGACGGCCGCGCATGCCGAAGCGTTTGGACGCCTGGTCGGACGCGAACCCGCCGAGAGAGCGCGCGAAGAGGTTCATGAGGCCGTAGCACGACGCGAGCGTGCCCGCGGTGGTGAGGGAGAGTTCGAACTGATCAAAAAGGTACCCGGCGACGATGTTGTTCATCGTGAGCTCGACGCCGAAGCAGAAGCCGTACGTCGCGACCATGCACCACATGCGGTAGTTTTTCGCGCCGAGGAGCTGCACCTTGAACGGGTCCTTCTTCTCGATCTGACCGGAGTCGTGGAGGAACTTGTACTGCCCGTCCGGGAGGTCTTGCCCGAACCACATCACGGCCATTCCCACGAGCGTGTGCAAGAGACCGGGGACGATGTACGCCCACCTCCACGCGGTGAACGTCCGGCCTTCGGTGCCGGCGAGCATGCCGAGGTAGATGACCGGCATCATGAATTGCGTGACGCCGCCGCCGAGGTTGCCCCAGCCCGCGGCGGTCGCGTTCGCGATGCCGACGCACTTGCCGTTGAACATGCAGGACATCCAGAACTGGCACGCGACGAACGTCGCGAGGCCTAACCCGATGCCGAGGCGGCAGACGAGGAACCCGGCCGCGGTTTGCACGAAGCTCATGCAAAAGCAGAACGGCGCGGTGACCATGAGGACGATGGCGAGGCCGTACCGGGGGCCGACGGCATCGCAGACGGAGCCCATGATGACTCGAGCGCCGATCGTGCCCGTGACCGCGGCGAGGCCCGCGGTGCCGAGGTCAGGTTTCGTCATCCCGAGGTCGTCGCGGATGATCGCCGCCAGCGGCGCCGCCGCGAACGTGGAGACGAACGAGACGAAGAATCCCAACCACGACATGTGGAAGGACGCATGATGCGGGTGGTTGAAGGAGAAGATGTTCAAGGATTTCGCCTTGTGCTCGCTGCGAAGGGAAGGGAGCGGACGACGACCTCGGGAGTGAGCACGCGGTCGTTCACGGGGAGGATCGGCGGGAGGAAGAGGACGCGCGCGGCGACGAACCGCGCGGGCGTCGTCTCGCGAGCACCCCGGATCGCGACGTTCTCGGAGCCGCGCGACGCGCTCGGCGCGCGTCGCGCGAGGGATCGGAAACGCGCGGGGGATGCGGCGCGCACCTGTCCACGGGGATCGTGAACGTCGGCTCGGGGAGGCCGGTGAGTTTCGGCATGTTTCCTTCGGCGTGCGGTGCGTCGCAGCGCGCGAGAAAGAGTGACGGCGCTTCCGAGAGGACCGCGCGAGGCGTCTTCTCGGGAAATTTCGCTATCTCGAAAAGTGGTGAAAAGGCGCACACAGGCAAACAGTCAGTTTTTCGTCGCATTCAAAAAAAAACCAAAACTCAGTCGCTTCAGTACGGTCGCCGTTTCGCTCAAGAGGCGGCGTTTCAGCTGAATCGACCTTTGAAACGTCCTTTCGTGACCGCGGCGGGGGCGGCCTTTCGCGCAGTTTTCGCCGGTTCTCGGTCTCAACGACGTGAACGCGCGCAGAAATCACCGCGCGCAACGCCCGCGTCGCCGCGTCGTTTCCATCCAGCATCCTCACGATGAACAAGTTCGTCCTCGCCATCGCGGCGCTCCTCGCGTTCGCCGTGAACTCCGCTTCCGCGGCGACGAAATACTCCGCGCTCACCAAGCTCTCGACCGTCACCCTCGACGTCGGTGGCGCGGGGACCGGATCGACGGACTGCGGCGCCACGCAGCTCGCGGGCGCGCACTCGGACACCATCACCGTCGCCTGGACCGGCTTCACGTCCAACTCCGAGGCGAGCCTCACGATCAAGATGTGCTACACCGACGACATGATCGTGAACCGGCCGTGGAGGAAGTACGTCGACGCCGTCGACAAGAACAAGCAGTGCTGGCAGATCCCCGAGATGACGAAAACGCTGCACTCCGGCATCGCGACCGCGGACGGCAGCAAGACCATCACGATCCCGACCAACACCCCCGCGAGCACGTACTACTTCCAGGTCATCGGCGTCGACGCCAGCGGGGGCTACGTGTCCTACGGCGAGTCCAGCACGAACTCGTGCAAGCTGACGACGAAGTCCTACGACAACACCCCGGCCACGCTCGTCGGGACGCACGCCACGCTCACGGTGATCTCCATCATCGCGCTCGGCGTGACGTACGCCGTCGATCTGAGGAAGCAGCAGGCGACGTACGCGCCGTACGTGTCCAAGTGAACGCGCGTTCGCGACGAATCGAGAGGGAGGGAACTCTCTTCTTAAGGCGGCTTGTACATCAATCATCACGGCGCGTGTTGTTCGCTCCCGGTCGTCGGCGAACGCACGTTGACGCGCGAACGAACGCGTTCAAGCGGCGGAGGCTCGCGCGCGGTGGGTCGTCTGTCTTTGGCGCGATATTTATTGATATTGTAGTATCCAATGCATTCATTCATTTTCATTTCAACACTCGCGCGCGTCGCAAAAAACATATCGGGATTCCGCCCGCGCGCCGCCGCTTAAAATTAATTAAAACTCCAAGTACGCGTCTTTCCCGAACCCCAAGCTCTCCAACGCGGGCCTCACCGCCTTTTCCATCATCGCCGGCGGACCGCACATTAGCACCTGCGTCTTCCCTCCGTTCGCCTTCGGCAGATGCGCGTCGATCATCTTCGCGTCCACGAACCCCACGGACCCGTCCCAGTCGTCCGCGGCGTCTCCGGGGTCGTCCACGGCGTAGTGCACGGAAAAATTTGCGTGCGCCTCCGCGAGCTCGTCCAGATCCGCCTTCAGGAGGACGTCCGCGGGCGTCTTGTTCGCGAAGATCAGCGACACCCGCGTCGTGTCCCCGACGTCTTTGAACACCTGTCGGATGACCTGCAGCATCGGCGTGATCCCGGTCCCGCCGGCGATCATCCCGAGATGCGTCACGTCCTTTCGCACCTCCGCGTCGCCCGTCGCGGCGTCGACGACGGTGAACTCGCCGCGGTCGGTGTACGTCACTGAGGGGCGAGGGTGGGTCCCATACGAGCGACGATATCGGGGTGGCGTTCAAAGGCGTCAGTGGCGGAGTTGAAAGGCGTCGAGGGGTGTCGGGATTGAAACCGGGGGACCCTGGGCGGAGAGATGCGCCGGGAAGTAAAGTCCTTAAGGATCGGCGTTCACCACGCCGACGCGGTCGTATGGGGACCAGTGTGATAACAGAACGCACCCGAGCCGACGGGCCCCTCGAACGTCATCTCGTCCCCCGGTTTCAACGCGTCCAGCTTTCGCGTCATCACGCCCTGGTCGTACACCTTGACGCAAAAGTCCACGAACCCGAGGTCGTCGTCGGACGTGATCGGCGTGTACGGTCGCGTCACGACGTCGCCGGTGACGGCGTCCGCGAACGACACGCGGACGTGCTGCCCCACGGGAAGACCGAGGACGTGTTTCTCCGACGGCAGCGCGAATCGAAGCACGCGCGCGTCCGCGGAGACGTCCGTCTTCGAGATGAGTTTCAGGGCCACCGCGGCGCCGGGACCGGGCAGCGCGAGGAGCGTCCCGGGCGGATACGTCTTCACTGGGCGCGAAGACACCGGGTCGGAGGTCTCTTTCATCGCGGTGAACTTAGACTTCTCCGCGGAGCACGCCGGACAGACGAAGTCGTCGCTCAGCTCCGCGAACGGCTTGGTCTCCTGGTAGATGTACCCGCACGCGGTGCATATGTGCGTCGCTTTACCCATCGCCTTCGGCGTGCCCTTCGTGTACTGCGCGGACTTGTTGATCTTCCACCTCGACGCGTTGCCCGGGTTCGCGGTCGGCGTCGCCTTGCGGATCGCGCCGAAGCGTTCGACGCAAATGTCTTCCAGCACGCGCGGGAGGTCCGCGCACGCGACTTTCTCCATCTCCGGGTGTTCCTTCAGATGCCCGCCGGGGCCGACGGTGCCGCCGAGGAAGATATTCACGCCGTCGACCATGCCCTTCTCCCCGGTCGGGTTCTTCATCTGGCATCCCATCAGACCGATGTCCGCAACTTGCACGGGCGCGCACGAGTTCGGGCACCCGGTCCAGATCATCCGCAGGTCGCCGTTTGGAAAGTCCAACGTCGACTCCAAGTGTTCCGCGACGGCGTACGCCTGCTTCTTCGTCTCGATCTGCGCGAACCCGCAGAACTGTCGTCCCGTGCACGCGACCATCCCGGCGACGACCTTGCCCGGGAACGGCGTGTAACGCTTCAGTAACGGTTCCTCGAGGAGGGCGTCGACTTTATCCTCCGGGACGTTCGGGATGATGAAATTCTGCTCCACGGTGAGTCGAACGTCCCCGGTGCCGTACGTCTCCACGAGGTCCGCCAGCTCTTCCAAGTCCTCGGCTTGCAGGCGCCCGCCGGGGACGCACGCGCCGACCCATTTCAATCCAGCCTGCTTCTGCTGATGCACGCCGAGGTACGACCGCCGCTCGATCGGCGAGTCCTCGATCAAATCTTTCGGCGCCGCGTCCGCGAGCCTCTCGCCCGGCATCCGCGACTTGACCTCGGCTTTGAACTTTTCCAGACCCATCTCCTCCACGAGCCACATCATGCGGCACTTCTGCCGGTTCCCTCGGTGCCCGTAATCGCGAAACGTCGTCAGCACCGCGTGCGTCATCGCGACGACGTCGCTCTCGGGGACCCACGCGTTCAGGGGCACCGCCTCCGCGGCTCTCGACGCCGAGATGAACCCGCCCACGAGCGCGTTGAACCCGAAGACGCCCTCCGCGTTCACCGCGGGAATGAACGCGAGGTCGTTGATGTCCGGGTGCTCGTAAAAGTCCGGCCCGCCGACGACGCAGACGTTCCACTTCCTCGGGAGGTTCGCGATGAGCGCGTTCCCTCGCCCGCCGCCGGTGACATAATCTTGAAGCGCGCGAGTGATGGGCCGCGTGTCCACGATCTCGTGCGGATCGAACCCCGCGAGAGGGTTCCCCGTCGCGTTCCGCACGTTGTCCAGACCGCTCTGCAGCGAGCACAGACCGACGTCCGCGCAGCCTTTGAGCACCTCCGGCGCGTCCTTGAGCTGCAGCCCGCGGAGTTGAAAGTTTTGCCGCGTCGTGATGTCCGCGCAGCCGTCCTCGCCGCACGACGCCACCACGCGCGCGAGGTGGCGCACTTGCGCGGCGGACACGACGCCGTTCGGGATCTTCATGCGCATCATGTACCTGCCGTAGTGGTTTTTCCGTCGGTGGAACAGACCCGCCCACTTGTAGCGCTGATCGACCTCGTCCGGGTCGTTCATCGCTTCGTCCCAGGCGGCGAAGTCCGCGGCGGACGCGGCGGCGGCGGCTTCCAAGCCGGCCATGTGGATCGTCTCCTTCATCGGATCTTTCGCGAGCTTCAGGCGCTCGAACGGGTTCGTCGGCTTTTGGAACGCTTCCTTCACGACGTAGTACCCGTCCGCGTCTTTCATCACGTGCGCGTCTTCTCTCACGATCTCGGGGAGGCCGTACTTCGCCATCGTCTCCTCGTTGAACGCGGCGAGCTCGTCCTTCGACGCGGGGCCCGGCATCGCGACGCGATCCGACCCTCGCGGCTCCGCGACGGCGCTCGCCCTGACCCTGCGCGCCGCCATCGTTCCCGCGAGGACGCCCGCGACGGCGACGCCCGCGCCCGTGGTCAGAGGCGACATCGTGTTCGGCGGAGGCGCGGCCGGGGAGGGCGCGCGGACGGCGACCTGCGAGGAGGGACGCGGGACGTCGGAGGCGAGACGATGAGATCGACGACGACGCGACGCGCGGGGGCGACGGGGACGAGGGTCGTCGACGCGACGCGCCTGCGCGGTGACGTTCGCGGGGTTTCCCGCGGGTAGGAGCGAATGCGCGGGGATCGACTGCATCCTCGCCGGCGTGTGCGAACGGCGCGGCGTGTGTGTGTGTGTGTGTGGCGCGCGTTCTGTCGGACTTTCTTCCGACGCGAGAGTCGCGAGAGTCGCGAGTTCAAGCAGAGACTCGCGCCTCGCGGCGACGCGCCGATAAAATCCGCCGCGCGCGTGACCGAATGCGCGTCCGAGCGGAATTTAAATGATTAAAAAGCCAAACTGCGCTCCGTACGAAACTACAACTACGCGTAAATTCACTGATAATAAAACGTCTCGGACGTTTCGTCGCGGTCCGCGACTCTGCGAAACGACAGCGACGGAGGCGACGCTTCGAATTCTGAAGAGGCGACTCACCGCGCGCGAGTTGAAATAAAATAAAGAATAAACCTTATTTTTAAATCACGCCGCGAATTCCTGACCGGAAATCATGTGAAGAATCATAAAATGAATTGCCAAAAAACGTTTCCGTATGACGTCGTGGTTGGAAGGTCCAGTCGCGAGCTGTCGCTGTCGAGACCGACCGCGCGCGACTCGTCGCGAACAGAAAGGACTCGCGCCGCGACGGTTCGCGCGGAGAACCCGCCGCACCCGCGCGCGCTCGATGGCCGCCGCAACGTTTTCCGCGACGCTCGCGACCGCACCGCGCGACGTCGCCGTCCGCGCGTCCTCCGCGCGCGCGGTCGTCCTCGCGCGAGCGTCCCGACGTCACCATCGCGCGTCCCGAGGCGTCGTCGTCGTCGCCCCATCGTCGCGCTCGACCGCGAGCGCGCGGCCCACCGCGGTCGCGGCCGCGGCGCCCGCGGGAGACGCGCTGCCCCCCACCGCGGTGTTCGACGTGCGTCTCCCCTCCTTCGTCCCCTCCCTCGTCGAGCCCGCTCTCGCGGACGACTGGACGCGCCGCGTCGCGCGCTCCGCGAGAAGGCGCCGATCCGAGCCGATCTCCCACCCTCCCTCTCCCTCGCGTCTGACCGAACCAACCCGCCCAAATTCCCGTTCGCTTCGAAACGCACACAACGCGCGTCACAACAACAGACCGTCGTCGCGGCCGCGGAGAAGAAGGCGGCGCAAGATCCCGCGACGACGCTGCTCCTCGGCTTCTCCGCGGGCGCGCTCATCGGCATGGGCGCGCTCCTCATGTCGTGCGTCGGCGGCGCGTCCCCGGCGCTCGCGGCGTCGAACCCGGGCCTGTGTAACTTCCTCAAGGGCGCCGTCGGCCTTCCCGCGGGGCTCACGCTCGTGATACTCACCGGCGCGGAGCTCTTCACCGGGAACGTGATGACGATGACGTCCGGGGTGCTCGCCGGGAAGGTGGACGCGGCGTCGCTCGCGAGGAACTGGACGCTGTCGTACGTCGGAAATTTCGTCGGGTCGGTGGCGCTCGCGTTTCTCGCGTTTTGGGCGTGCACCGCGGCGGCGCCCGCGGCGAAAGCGGCGGTGATAGGCATCGCGACGATGAAAGCGACGCTTCCGTTCGCCGTCTCGTTCTTCAAAGGCGTTCTCTGCAACTGGCTCGTGTGTTTAGCGGTGTGGGGAACGATGGCGTCGACGTCGACGGCGGGAAAAATTCTCGCCATCTTCTGGCCCATCACCGCGTTCGTCGCGTTGGGCTTCGAACACTCGATCGCGAACATGTTCCTGATCCCTCACGGAATGTTGTGCGGCGCGGACGTCACCATCGCGCAGATGATGATGAACAACATCGTGCCGGTGACGTTAGGGAACGTCTTCGCCGCCGCGGTGTTCGTCGCGGGGTTACACTGGCGCGCCTACTCGTACGGCGGCAACGTCGCGGCGGCCGCCGCCCGCGTCGTCGCCGCCGCGCCCGAACCCGCGGCGAGGTGATGCGTTCGCGTCGGTCGCGCGAAGAGCCTACGTATTATAGGGCTATTATTCTTTTGGGACGAACGCGACGCGACGATGAAAAAACCGCCGCACCGCGCGTAGTTTAGCCCCTCTCCCGCTGTGTTATTCACGATCCTAAGGGTACCCTTCCGCGACGGACGGACTCGACGCGACGTCTCGACGCGCCTCACCCGCCAATCTTAATCATCGATCGGTTCTCCATGCTCGCAAGATTGCTCATCCCCGCGTGCGTCGCCTTCTTCCGTCGCACCGCCGCGCGGACGATATCTTCCAGCTCCTCCTCGCTCGCGCCCGCGCGCATGGCGTCCCTCAAGCTCACCTCCGCGTTACCGAACAGGCACACCTTCAAGTTGCCGTCCGCCATCACTCGCAAACGGTTGCACCCGCCGCAAAAGTGGTCCGTCATCGACGTCACGAAGCTCACCGCGCCGGCGTGGCCGTCGATCGTGAAATTCTTCGCCACCTCGCTCGGGTCCCCGAGGTCGCTCGCGCGTCGTCTCACGCTCGGGTGCGCCGCCTCGATCCTCGCCTTGGCCTCCGCGTACGACACCACCTTATTCGTCTCCCAGCGGTTCCCGTCGAACGGCATGTACTCGATGAAGCGCACGTTGATCGCGTCGTCGCGCGTCAACGCCACGAAATCTAACATCTCGTCGTCGTTCACGCCGCGCATGAGCACGACGTTCACCTTCACCGGGTCGAACCCCAACTCCAGCGCCCTCGCGATCGACCGACGGACGTGACGCAAGCCGCCCGGTCGCCGCGTCAGCGTGGCGAACTGAGGGGCGTTCCATCGTTCGAAGAAGCGACGTCGGGGTGGCGTGGACAGGCGTCAGAAGCGGAGTCGAAAGGCGGGTGTCGATCGAGGCGTGTGCGTCGAGATTGAACGCGAGGGACCGCGGGCGGAGAGAAACACATCGCGCGCGGGAAACGTCCTTCTTAAGGGATCGACGTTCACATCGCGAACGCCGTCGTACGGGGACCGGTGCGATCGATGATACGACGCGCCTTGGCGTCGTCGAGCGTGTCCAGCGACACGTTCACGCGCGTCAGCCCCGCGCGCCTCAGCGCGCCGAGCCGGCGGTGCGTCGCGATGCCATTCGTCGTCATCGCGACGTCCTCGAGACCGTCCGCGCGCAGGTCGCTCAGCGCGGAGACGATGTCTTCCAGGTCCGCGCGAATCGTCGGCTCGCCGCCGGTGAGGCGAATCTTCGTCACGCCCGCGCGCACGAACAGGCGCGCGAGCCGGACGATCTCCTCGGACGTGAGGAGCGCCGACCTCGGCGCGAGCTCGACGCCGTCCTCGGGCATGCAGTACAGACATCGGAGGTTGCATCGCTCCGTGAGCGATATTCTGAGGTACGTGTGCGCGCGCCCGTGGGTGTCGAGGAGCATCGGTGCGACTTTTGACGCGGACGCGGACGCGCGCGCGGCGGCGGCGGCTCGCGCCGCGTCCGCGACGGCGGTCGCGACGACGTCGTCCTCCGCGCGGGCGTCGCGCTCCGGCGCGGCCGACGCCTGGGTCCGCGCGCGTCGAACCGCGGCGCTCGGGGACGCGGCGGCGCCTCGCTCCGCCGCGGCGGGCGCGGGATCCGCCGCGCGCGCGGGGCGCGCGCTCGCGGACGCGGCGTCGCGCGAGGCGAACGACGCCGCGAGCGCGACGCATCGCGCGCGGCCCCACGCGCGTTCCAGCGACGCCGCGAGGTGTCGCCCGCCGCGCGCGAGCGTCGCCGCGCGCATTCGACCTCGCCGGCGACGCGGACGGGGGCGACGGAGGGGAGGAATGAGAGTACCGTGGTGAGCACCGCGGCGACGACAACGGTCTCGGCTGCTCCGACACACCAGAGTGCAGCTGCTGACGGTGTCGTGAAGGGGCGCGAGGGGGCGTCGCTTCCGCGACCGAGGCGACGCGAACTGATTGCTCATACGGAGTACGAGTTGAAAGTAGTACGATTCGGCTCAAGGGTCGGTCGAGGGTTTCGATACCATGCACTTTTCGAGATCTTCGCCGGAAAAAGTTAGTTACCCGTCGGTCATCTCCTCGCGCGCGCGCAGCCTCGCCGACGCGGCCGCGAACGTCGCGCGCGATGCCCGCGGATCCGAACCTACCCGGCCGCGAGGACAACACGATGAGCCCGCCTCCGAGCGGCATCACGCTCCAGATGCTCGAGCGTCACTTCGACAAGAACCTCAAAGACGCGGCGCGGGATCTGGGCGTCGGGATGACGACGCTGAAGCGGACGTGTCGACACTTCGGGATCGCCAAGTGGCCGCGACGGACGCTGAAATGCAAGCGAGAGAAGCTTCAGGAGGCGCTCGAGACGCTGCGGAGCGAGGGCGCGGCCACGGCGTCGCCGGACGGACGCGTCGGCGTGACCATCGACGGAGCGTTCCACGGGGTGAACGTGTGCGCGCGCGGATTCGCGATGATCCCCGGGCGGCCGCTCGACCGAACCCCCGAGGACGACCCGAGCGCGCGCGATTCGACGCGGAAGTGGATCCGCGTGGGCGCCACGTCGCCGCGCGCCGAGGTCGCTGTGCGGCGCGAACGCGAACGCGAACGCGACGACGAGCGCCAGTACGATCGGTCGCGGCTCGGGCCGAGCGCGGACGGCGCGGCGCCCGCGCCCGCGTTCGCCGGGTTCAAGCGCACGCGAATGTCGGACACACAGTTCGCGGGCGTCGACGCGTGGGGCGCGCCGTCCCACCCCAAGGCCAAGGTCGGGGGCGACGAGGGAGGACGAGCGTCGTCGTTCGCCCATCTCTCGAGACCGGCCGCGCTCGCCGCGACGGGCGGCGTCTCTTTCGCGAACCTTCCCGACGACTCGGACGAAGAGACGTTGTCCGCGGACGAGATGAGGTGCGTTCTATACACTGGTCCCCATACGACCGCGTTCGCGTTGTGAACGCCGATCCTTAAGGACTTTGCCCGGCGTCTCTCTCCGCCCACCCCACGCTTTCAATCCCCGCCCTCGACGCCTTTCAACGCCATCTGACGCCTTTGAACTCCACCCCGCCATTCGCTTGTATAGAACGGCCCTGATGGTGAAGGGATTCGTCGACGCGGGCGGAACGCGCGGCGACGGCGACGGCGACGGCGACGGCGGGGAGGATTTCGACGCCCCGATCGATTTCCTCGACCGGAGAGACGGGTCGGGCGCGGTGGCGGTCGCGGACCGGAAGAGCCCCTCTCGCGGCGAGCCGTCGCAGCACAGCGATCGATCCAACAAGAGCGCGCAGATGGGTTTCGGCGCCGACGCCGGCGGCGGCGGCGTCGTCTTCAAGCTTCACCTCGACTCGGGCGACGTCCTTCGATTCCGAATGCTCGCGGACGAGTTCACGCTTTCGGACGTCGTCTCCCGCGCGGAGATATCCCTCCAGGGCGCGCGTAAAGCGCCCCGAGACGGCGAAACCGCGACCGCGACCGCGTCGTCTCTCGACGCGAAGACGACGCGGCTGACGTACGAGGACGACGAGGGCGACTGGTGCGTCCTCGTCGGCGACGGCGACCTGAGGGAGGCGGTGTCTCTCGCGACCAGACGCGGCGCGGCGCCGGACGCGTCGCCGCGCGCGTCGCACGTCCACCTCAAGCTCGACGGCGACCGGGGCGCCGCCGCCGCCGCCGGCGGCGGCGCCTTCGCCTTCGCCTCGACCCCGGGCGACGCGCGTCGACGGGGACGGGTCAGAGGACTCGGCGGGAGCTGGGCGTCCGCGGCGTTCGCGGTCGGCGCACACGAGACGACGTTCACGGTGAAGGCGTCGGTGGGGCGGGACGTCGTCAGGTTCACGCTGCCGCCGAGCGCGACGACGTTCGAAGACGTCGCGTCTCGGATCGAGGACTCGCTCGACGACGGGAAGCGCGTGCTTCGGTTCAAGTACGCGGACGAGAGCGACGAGACGTGCGTCCTCGCGGGGGACGCGGACTTGGACGAGTGCCGCGCCGCGCACGCGCTCGCGGGGAAATCGACGATGCGGCTGCACTGCGAGCTTCGGTGACGGGACGTCGCGACCGACTGTATAGACGTGTGCGTAGACGCGTGTACGAACGTGTAAATTAAGGTTGCGTTGAAGTATCGATCGATCGGTCACACGGTCCACTCCGTCGCGTCCTTCCACTCCACGTTGAACACCTCCCCCGTGACGTTGCTGTCCGCGAACATCGGCTAGTCGAACCCACGCGAGAAGCTCCCCGGCAGGTTCCGATCGTTCGCCTCCTCCGCATCACCTGACGACAGAACCGAACGAACGACGACGCGCGGGAGAGAACGAAGGTTTGAGACCGGCGCGGTCGCGGAGGAGCGAGCGAGGGACGCGAAGCGCATCGCCACGACACGGTCTACTACTAGAGCTACTCGAACACACGCACCCGCCGCG
>MDSW01171953.1_pt1 | contig 28958 bp, 28 predicted proteins | sample 811171 | NCBI WGS metagenome assembly MDSW01 (sample SAMN05326641, study PRJNA326480) | marine metagenome | isolation source: seawater | place: Atlantic Ocean: North West | collected 2012 | reverse complement strand
TTACGATAATGAAAGCTTTATTACAAATTATGGTTATGCTTTTAATGAAAATTATTTTTTTCGTGGAAGTTTAAGATACAGTGACTCATTTTTAAATTATGATGAGGTAAAAGCAGGAAGAACTGATAACAATAATTCTACTGAAGATACAGAACTTTCATATAATTTAAAATTTCTATCAGATTTTGGAAAATCTAAAAATACACTAGTGTATAATTACACTAACATCGAAAGAGATACTAAAACTTATACAAATTCAACGAAAATTTATTACGGTTATAGAGATGCAATAAATTTTATTAGTGAATATAATTTTAACATAGATACAAAAATTATATTTGGTTTGGATAATGAATTTGATAGAGCAAAATTTCAAAAAGATTGGCCAACTGATTATTTGGAAAGTGACGAAGCTATATATTCTCAATATTTGGATCTTCAATTCAGGCCATATAATAAAATGTATTCTACTATCGGATTTAGGAGAGATGATCACACAACTGCTGGAAATTTTAATACAGGCAGAATTACACTAGCATATATTATAGATAATTTAACAAAAATTAGATCTTCTTATGGAACTGGATTAAGATATCCAACTTTATATGACTATTTTTATGGCACTGTGGTAACCAAAAAAGAAGATTTAAAGCCAGAAAAAAGTAAAAGTTTTGATATTGGATATGAGAGAAGTCTTCAAAAAATTAAAGCAGATATAATTTTATCTGCTTACAAAATTGAATACACAGATCCACTAGAAGGATGGCAGTCTAATGGATGGACTATTAAAAATTCAAATGGAACAATAAAAAGCAAAGGAATTGAACTTTCTTCTATTTGGAAACTTTATGAAAAATTTAATCTTTCTTTAAATTACAATTATAGTGACACATACGATGGCGCTGATTGTGATGATCCAAATGTTGGTGTTGGAGAATGTATTGATGACTCAATGGTAAGAGTTCCTCGACATGCTTTGTCATCAATAATTACATTAAAAAATAATAAAAATTTAATTCATGAATTTTCCATAAATTATTCAGGCGAAGTAAGAGAATACGGTAATACAAACAACGGATTTAAAGATGTAATTTTAGATGATCACTTAATATTTGGTTATAACATGAAATATAATTTAAATAATAATTATAATATTCATTTTAATATAAATAATATTTTTGATCAAAACTATGAAAAAGCTTTTATGTATTCTGGAATGGGTAGAGCGATACATTTAGGAATTAGGAAAAATTATTAATTTTACGAGCAAGTCGCTGTGCATAAACATATATTCTCTTGATAAAAAAACAGGGTTAAGTTTAGGCTACTACCGTACATTAGAAAAAATTGCTTTATGGCCAGAACTAGATGACATAAAAAAAAAGATTATTTTTCAAATAATTAATAGAAAAAACATCTCAATTAAACTTAAAAATAACTTTAATTTGTAACCAAATTTACTATAAAGTGATTTAATATGAATTATTTAAGAATTTCATTTGGGATATTCTTAATTCTAGCAGCCAGTAGATTTATTCCTCACCCTCCAAACTTTACAAGTTTAATAGCTTTAAGTTTTTATGTCCCACTTATTTTTGGAAGAAAATTTATATTAAGTGTGGTTTTAAGCTTTGCCATTACTGATATATTTTTTGGTTTGCATTCAACTATTTTATTTACCTGGGGAAGTGTTTTTATAATTGGAATGATTTCAACTTATTTTAAAAAAAGTTTATTAACTAGAATGACAGGCGTAGTTTCAAGTGTAGTAATTTTTTTTGTTATAACAAACCTGGGAATTTGGTTAATAAATCCTTACGATCATAACGTTGGGAGTCTGTTAGACACATTTAGTTTGGCAATACCCTTTTTTTTATACAACATAATATCGACAATAATTTTTTCTATAATTATTGAGATAATTTACTGGATAAATAAAACTATCAGAGTTAAAGTTAGATAGGTTTTAATTAATAAATTATCAAAAATGAAAAAAAAATTCGTATATATTGGTTTAACTGCTGATACCATCCACCATGGTCATATTAATTTAATTGAAAATGCAAAAAGATATGGAAATGTTATTGTAGGCCTATTAACCGATAAAGCTGTATCAGACTATAAAAGATTACCATTGTTAAGCTATGAGCATAGAAAAAAAATATTAATGAACATTAAAGGCGTAGAAAAAGTTGTTGCACAAAATGAATGGGATTACTCAACCAATATAAGAAAATTTAAACCAGAATATATGCTGCATGGGAATGATTGGATAATAGGTTCTATGTCAAGTGTAAGAAAAAATGTTATTAAAGAGTTAAAAAAGTATGGTGGAAAATTAATAGAGATTCCTTATACAAAAGGTGTTTCTTCAACAGCTCTATCAATAGAGCAAAATAAAAAATTCACTACACCTGAACTTAGATTAAAAAATCTAAGAAGGTTGTTAGAGGCTAAAAGTTTTCTCAGAATAATAGAAACACATAGTCCTATTTCAGCATTAATTGCAGAGAATTCTTTAATTAAAAAAAAAAACAAAATTAGAGAATTTGATGGTTTTTGGTCAAGTTCACTAACTGATTCAACTAGCATGGGAAAACCAGACATAGAAGTCTTAGATATTTCTGAAAGACTAAGCAATATAAATAAAATATTTGATGTGACGTCTAAACCATTAATCATGGATATTGATACAGGAGGAAAATTAGAACATTTAAAATTAAATATTAGATCTATGGAAAGGCTTGGAATATCTGCAGTAGTTATGGAGGACAAAACAGGTTTAAAAAAAAACTCTTTGAATGAAAAAACTTCTAATCAAAAACAAGAAAATATTAAAAATTTTTGTGAAAAAATAGAACAAATTAACAAAGTAAAACTAAATGACGAATTTATGGTTATTGCAAGGATTGAAAGCTTTATTCTTGGCAAAGGCATAAAAGATGCATATTTAAGGGCAAGTAAATATGTTGAAGCAGGCGCTAACGGTATAATGATTCATAGCAAATCAAAAAAAACGAGTGAAGTATTTGAATTTGCTAAGCTTTTTAGAAAAAATAATTCAAGCATCCCATTAGTTTGTGTGCCATCTACTTATAATAGTGTTAAAGAAAACCAACTGATAGAAAAAAAATTTAATATAGTAATTTATGCTAATCATTTATTTAGAGCTGCTTATCCAGCTATGCAAGAAACTGCAAAATCAATTTTAACTTTTGAAAGATCAAAAGAAATGGATAAAAAACTAATAAGTATAAGCGATATATTGAAGTTAATTCCTGGTACTAGTTAATATGATTGATGTACAAGCCTTTTGTAAAAGTTTAAAAAAAGCTGGATACAAATTTATAACTGGGGTTCCAGATTCATTATTAAAAGAACTAACTTATAGTTTCGATTATTTTTTTAAAAAAAATCATATTATATCAACTAATGAAGGCTCTGCAGTTGCATTAGCTATAGGAAATTATTTAGGAACTAAAACACCAGGAGTTGTGTATTTGCAGAACTCAGGTCTTGGAAATATAATTAATCCTATTACATCTCTTGCAAATTCTAAAGTTTATGGAATTCCTATATTACTAATTATTGGTTGGAGAGGTGAAGTTTATAACGGAAAACAAATTAAGGATGAACCTCAACATAAATTTCAGGGTTTAATAACAATTGATCAACTTAAACTTTTAAAAATACCTTATAAAATAATAAGCAGTAAAACAAAAAATTTTACTAAAGTTATTAGAGATCTTAAGAAAAAATCAATTATTTATCAAACACCTTCGGCTATTATTGTTAGAAAAGATACTTTTTCAAAATTTAAAAATAAAAATAAAACTAGAAGTAAGTATAATTATTTTAGGGAAGATGTAATTTATGATTTAATTTCTCAATTAAAAAATAAAAAAACCCATATAGTCTGTACTACTGGAATGGCATCTAGAGAATTATATGAAGCTAGAATTAAAAAAAAAGAAAATGAATTCCAAGATTTTTTAAGTGTAGGCGGCATGGGTCATGCAAGCCAAATTGCTGCAGGTTTAGCTTTAACAAATAAAAATAAAATTGTGTGCATAGATGGTGATGGTGCATTTTTAATGCATACTGGTGCGCTTGGTATTAGTTCTAAAGTAAAAAATTTAATTCATATTGTTATTAATAATAAATCCCATGACTCTGTTGGAGGTCAACCAACGCTAGGTAATAAACTTAATTTAAAAAAAATCTCGAAGGAATTTGGGTACAAGAATTCTTATTTAATTGAAAAAAGATCAAAAATACCAGTGATAATAAATAAATGTTTTAAATCAAAATTTTCATCAATGATTATAATAAATTGTAATCAAGGATATAGAAAAAATTTAGGTAGACCCGGTCAAAATATGATTATAAGAAAAAAAAATTTTATTAAATTTATACATAAATTATGAAAATAAGAAAAAAAGTTTTAAACGAAAATAATAAGAAGATTATTTTTACTGCTGGACCAGCTAGTTTATTAGAAGAAAATTTGGCTCATATAAAACCATGTTTTGGAAGAGGTGATCCTGAATACTTATCTGTAGAAAAATACGTTTTAAATAAAATTTTAAAATTAAGTGGGCAAAGCAAAATTGCCAGAATTCAAGGCTCTGGTAGTCTTGCTATTGAATTAATGGTTTTAAATTTTCTATATGGAAAAGTATTAATTATTGATACCGGTTATTACTCAGACAGAATAAAATTAATTACAAAGCAAGCAAAAAAAAATTTTAAATATATAAAAGTTATAAAAAGCATTAATTGGAAAAATACAAATAATGTATCTGGTAAATTTGATTGGATATTTGCATGTCCTACAGAGACAAGTTGTGGATTAAAAATCCCAATAAAAAGTCTATATCAACTTAAAAAAAAAACTAAATCAAAGCTAATGTTAGATGCAACAGCATCAATAGGACTAGAAGAAAATCATGAACTTGCAGATGTTATATCTTTTAGTTCCTGCAAAGGACTTTTTGGTTTGACAGGAGCCTGCTTTGTTGCTTTTAAAGGGGATATAAAAAATGAGATTAACTCTTTTTATTTAAATTTATATAATCATTTAGAAAGAAAAATGACAGGTCCTTATCACATAATATATTCTCTTTATGGAGTATTAAAAAAATATGATGATTTTAAGCATGCTGTCTATATAAACAAAAGAAATTTTTGTAAAAAAATGGAAAGTTATCTGTCATTACCTAAAATAAACCAACCTTTACTTTGTACCCATGTAGAAAAAAAAATTTTTTCAAGAAAAAAAAATGTTATTTTATATAAACCAAGGAATAATTTGGCTGGAAGTATAGTATGTCATTTAGGTGAGGCACATTTAAAAAAAATGGCAAAAGGTAAAATTTTAGATAATTTATATATTTTAGATGAATAAAAAAAAAGTACTTATTGATATGTCAGCGACTATACTTCACCATGGTCATATACGTTTAATCAATAAGGCAAAAAAATATGGAAACGTAATAATAGGATTAACAAAAGATAAGCATATAAAAAAACACAAAGGATATACTCCAGAAATAAAATTTAAGTTTAGAAAAGAAATACTAGAAAATATTAAGAATGTAAGTAAAGTTATATCTAGTAATTTTTATATTGATGATAAATATTTAAAAAAAAATAAAATAGATATCTTGGCTCATGGAAATGATAATATGAATGATATAAAATTTACGAAGATTAAAATTTTTACAAGAACAAAAAATATAAGCTCTACTATAATTAGAAAAAGAGCTTCAAAAAATTTAAAAATTTTAAAAAAGGTTTAATTTTTTATGAAAAAGGCAAAAGTATTATTAATTACACCAAATTTAAAAGGCATCGCTGATGGTGTTAACAGAATTCAACCTTCTTTAGGTCTAATGCTAATAGCAGCTGTTCTAGAAAAAAATGGACATAAAGTTAAAATATATGATGCAGCATTAGATGGTTGGGATAATAGAAAAATGTTAGATGAAAAAAATAAAATTGTAATGATTGGCCAATCTGATGAAAAAATTTCAAAAGTTATAAGTGATTTTTCACCTGATATAGCTGCTATCTCAGTGCTTTTTTCAAATTTACTAGAATCGGCCCATAATATTGCAAAACTTATAAAGAAAGTTAAAAAGAATACTGTAACCGTATTGGGCGGAAATCATATTTCTAGTGCAGTAACAGATTATAATATTTCAAAACTAGATAAAAATTCTGGTTTACCAGATTATATAAGTGATATTGAAAATAATCATTTTGATTATGGAATGACAGGTGAAGGGGAGTTTTCATTTTTAGATTTTACAAATAAGATAATTAATAATGAAGACGTATCAAAAGTCCATGGACTTGTTAAAAAAATCAATCCTGGAAAATACATAATTAATGCTTCTACAAGGGTTCATAATCTTGATATATTACCAAGACCGGCAAGACACTTAGTAGATATGGAGGCATATTTTAAAATTGGAGCATTTCATTCAGCTAAATCAAGATCCAATAGAGTTTTAAGTGTAATGTGTTCAAGAGGTTGTCCAGAAAAATGTACTTTTTGTTCAACACCTCAAATGTGGGGAAACAATATAAGGTGGAGATCTACAAAACATATTATGGAAGAAGTTGGAAATGATGTTAAGGATTATAAAATTGGTGAAATACAATTTGATGATGACACTATTACTGTAAGCAAGAAGAACCTTTACTCATTATGTGATGAACTTGAAAAATTAGGTTTACCCTGGTGTACCCCTAATGGAACAAAAGTAAATTACCACTTTAAAAAACAAGAGGAGATGTATAAAAAAATGTATGACTCTGGGTGTTACCAGATTACTCTCGCTTGCGAAAGCGGCGTTCAAAGAGTGTTAGATGACATAATACATAAGAGGCTTCCGTTAGATACAATTTATCCATCAATAGAGAATGCAAAAAAAGCTGGAATGTTGGTTCATACTTTTTGGATTGTAGGTTATCCTGGAGAAACTTACGAAGAAATTCAGCAAACAGTAGATTTCGCCATGAACAGTGGAGCAGATAGTTTTTCTTTTGCTATTTTAAGTCCATTACCGGGAACTCCAGTCTATAGAAAAGTTATTAAAGAAAATCTATGGTGGGAAGGAAGATGTTTAGATGATATGCTTTTTAGATCATCATTAGTAAAAGTTGATGGTTTTAATAATCCTGATGAATTTGAAAAGTTTGTAAATGAAGCAAATAAAAAAGCAAACTTATTACTTAAAAAAGAAAATCCAAAAAGATTTGAATATAAATATGGTAAAAATTCACTCGATAGCGCATTAGTTAAGCAAACTTAAAAATTTTTTAAATAAAATATTAATAAAAATAACTATTTTAAAAAATAACAATTAAATATATACACTAAGTTAAATTTTATACCTTTACTAATTCTTTATGAAACCAAAAAAATTAAATCCAAGGGTTGAGCTAATATCATTGTTAAGAGGTTTTTTTTCATTACCAGTAATTATTTCTTTAAGCAGATTTGGTATAATTGAAAAAATTTTAAAAAAAAAAAAAAGTGTATATGATTTTAAAAATGTAAAAAATAAAGAATTTTTAAATTCAATCTTTAAATATCTTTGTAGCTTGGGTATTTTAAAATTAGAAAACAAAAATAAAAATCAAAAGTTCTTAACTACTAAATTAGGAAAAAAAATTTTAGTTAGAAAAGGATCTTTTCATCTTTTAAATTCTTATGGACCATTTATAAACAATATTGATAAACTTTTAATTTCATCATCAAATAAAAATATTAGCTGTGACAGAAAAGAAAATGTAATCGGTAGCGGACTTACGAACGGAAGAAAATTTTTTCCAAAATCTTTTGAGTTTTTTAAAAAGAATGATTTTGATATAGTTGCAGATATTGGTTGTGGTGATGGAGATTATTTATCTCGATCTATAAAATATTTTAGTAACTCAGATTTTTTTGCATCAGATGTATCATCAAAAGCAATTTTACAATGTAGAAAAAATTTATCGTCAAATTATCCTAAAAAAAAAATTACATATTTTAGATCTGATGCATCAAATACCAACAAATGGTGTAGAAAACTAAATAAACTTAAATTAGAAAAAAATAGCAAAATATTAATTACTTTTTGGTATGTCATACATGAAATCTCTGAAAATAATAAATATAAAGTTATAAATTTTTTTAAAAAAATAAAAAAAATATGTCCAAATGCAGATATTGTAATTGGAGAAATCGTAAAAATAGACGAGACTACTTTATTTGCTAACAAAGAATTTTCTATACTTCCAGAATTTCTTTTTTTTCATGAAATTTCAGGTCAGGGAGTCTTATCTATCAAAGATCTTAATTTTATAAAATCTAAAATACCTTATAAATTAATAAATTATCATGAATTTGATCATGTTTATCAAAATAAAAAGAAGATACCGTCGGCAATTATTTGGCATTTAAGACCAAATTAATAATTTTTTAATTATATTTTTTTAAAAATTACTATAATAATTAAACCTTAATAATGAAAAAAAATCTTCAAAAAACATTTTTAGATAATGGATATTTTTTCTATAATGATTTATTTAGTAAAGATTGTAATGAAAAAATTCTTAATGAAATTTCTTCTTTGGCTAATCTTTTCGTTAAAAAAATTCCGAACCTTAAAATTAAAAATAAAATAAAAAAAATTGGTGATATTGATAAATTTTGTAAAAAATTAGAAAAATATAATAAGGATTATTTTTTTAATTTTATAACTCTGGTTTCAAGTCTTAAAACTATAAATAAACTAATAATTGACGATAAAATCGTGAAATTAAGTTCCGAAATATTAAAAGAACCAAAGGAATCCTTGTTATTTTCGAGAGTATCGTTTCTTGTAAATATACCAAAAAATAAAAGAGTACTTTACCATTGGCACAATGCTACAAATGCATATCCAAAAAGAAATCGCTGTATAAATTTTTGGATGCCAATTCTAAAGGATAAAAAAAACAATAATGGAACATTGGAAATATGTGAAAAATCTCACGAAGTTAGCAACTATCCTTTTCTTGAATATAAATCTAAATCAGCATCAAATAGTCTTACACAAAATCAAATACCTGAAGAATTGTTCAAAAAATATAAAAGAAAAAAAATAAATTTAAAAATTGGCTCTTTGTTAGGTATGCATAACAATATAGTACATAGATCAACTATTAATAACTCATCTGAATGTTCATTTGTTTGTGTTTTTAAAGTTTGGTCTATTTCAAAAGACTGGACTGTTTCATCAGATTTAAATCAAAAATATTTTATTGGGGATAGTGGGGCTGGCAGTGATATTAAGATAACTTAAATGGCAAAAGTTATTTTTTACATTAATTAATTTTTTTAATGAAACTCAAGTTAACAGACAAACTTTTAATTTCAGAAAAATCAAGACCACTTGTTGTTGCTGAGATTTCCGCAAATCATTGCGGTATTAAAAAAAGATTTTTAAAACATATTTTGCTTGCAAAAAAATCTGGAGCAGACTTAGTTAAAATACAAACTTATGAAGAGAAAGATATATCTATAAATCTTAAAAATCTAAATAAAAATTATAATTTAAAAAATAATTATAGAATCTACAAAAAAACCAAAACACCTTTTAGTTGGCATAAAGATGCTTTTAAATTTGCAAAAAAAAATAATATAACATTATTTAGTTCGCCTTTTAGCATTAGAGCTGTTGATTTATTAGAAAACCTAAACTGCCCAATATATAAAATAGCTTCTTTGGAAATTACAGATTTTAGGTTAGTAAAAAAAATTGCTAAAACAGGGAAACCAATAATAATTTCATGTGGAGCATCAACATTAACTGAGTTGAAAGAAACTATAAAACTTATTAATAAGTATCATAATAAAATAGTAATAATGTACTGTAGAACATCTTATCCGTTAGTTGAAAATTTATCTAATCTAAATACGATTTTAAATATAAAAAAAATATTTAAAAACAATTTTATTGGCTACTCAGACCATACTAATAAAAATACGACAAGCTTAATATCAGCTATATTAGGCGCAAAAATTATAGAGAAACATTTTATTATTGACAACAAAAAGACATACGATTCAAAATTTTCTATTAAACCAAAACAATTATCAGATTTGAAAAAAAATCTAAATTTCAACTATGATATTATTGGTTATAGGAAGCCGTATTTGTTAAAAGATGAATTATCAAAAAGAAATTATCGAAGATCTATTTATGCAAAAAAAAATATAAAAAAAGGAAGTAAATTTACATTTGATAATATTGTTTCATTAAGACCCAGAACAGGAATATGCTCATCTAAATATTTTAAGTTGATTAATAAAAAATCAAAAAAAAATTACTTAAAAAATTCTCCAATAAGCAAAAATGAAATATTACAAAAATAAGAAAATTATTTTTAGGTTTGACATTGGTGGACTTGATGGTTTTGGCCATTATAAAAGATCAATTCCACTAATTAATTTTTTTATTAAAAATGGATTTTTAATAGTAATTTGTACAAACTTTCAATCAAAAAAATTTTTAAATATTTATTTAAAAAATAGAGTTTTTTTGAAAAAAGAGTATGAAAGCGAGGAAAGTTATTTAAGAAAAATAAATAAAAAATACGAAGGTTTCATAATAATTATTGACAAATTATATAATTACAAAAAAAAATCTATAGTCCAATTAAAAAATAAGAATGAAGTTGTTTTTATTCAAAATTATTCTAATGGAGCTAAAATTGCTAATAAATTAATTTTTCCAGATGATCATAATTTAAGTTTTAAGAAAAATAAAAAAATTTATACAGGTAGCAAATATTTAGTTTTAAGAGATGAAATAAATAAAATTAAGAATATAAAAAGAAAAAAATATTTAGGTATAACTTTTGGTGGTTCCGATCCATATAATTTGACTATTAAAGTTTTGAACATATTAAAAAAAATTAAATGGAAGAATAAAACAATATTCTTTTACGGCGATGGATATAAAAAAAAAAATATATTAATTAAAAAAGTAAAGAAAATTAGTAATTTTAAGGCTTCAAAGTTTAATTTTAAAAAATTAATATCCTCTAAATTAATTATTTCATCTTTTGGAGTTACTTCTTATGAGGTAGCACATTTTAAAATTTTTAATTTAGTTATACTTTTAAATAAAAAAATTGATATATCTAAAATAGATTTTTTGAGCTCAACTATAAAACTGGACTATTATAAAGACTTAAATTTATATAAAATTAAAGATTGTTTATATAAATATTGGCATTTAAATAAAAAAAAGAATAAATTTAAAATTAAAAATAATGCAAAAATTAAAATTTTAAAAATAATAAAAAATTAAATGAGAAAAAAAAAAAATTTAAAGGTAGGAAAAATAATTAAACATTGGCCTGGAAAAACAATAACTGAAAATGATAATAATCTTTTTTGCTTATTGACAATGAATCACCATCCAATTCATCTAGACAAAATTTTTTCAAAAAAATCTAAATTTAAAAAGCAAATTATTGTAGGAACATATGTATTTAGTATTGTTGTTGGAATGACAGTTAGAGATATTAGTATTATTGCAGTAGCGAATTTAGGTTATGATCATATACAACATCTTAAACCTGTTTTTATAGGAGACACAATATATGCAACATCAAAAATAATCTCTGAAAGGAGATCGAAGAGTAAAAAAAAACGAAGAATAATTGGAATTGAAACATATGCAAAAAATCAAAAAAATGAAAAAGTTATTATATTTAAAAGACATATTTTGGTTTAGAAAAATTATTTCTTTATGAATAGATCGCTCCTTTTTGTACCTGGACATAAGATTGAGTATATTAAAAAACTAAAAAAGCCATTTCCAGATGTATTGGTAATAGATTTAGAAGACTCAGTTCCAAATAATAAAAAGGAAGAAGCTTTATTAAAAACACAAAAATTCTTCAAAAAAAACAAAATTTTTAATAAAATAATTTATGTCAGAATTAATTATGATGGAAAAATTATTTCAAAGGATTTAAAAAAACTAATTAATAAAAAAATAACTGGATTTATTATACCTAAAGTAAAATATGACTTTGAAATATCAAAGTTTATTAAATTTTTAAATTTTCAAGAAAAAATTAGAAAATTCAAAAAAAAATTAAAAATATCTTTTATTGTTGAAACAGTTCAAGCTGTTTTAAATTTAAAAAAATTACTAAAGTTCTCAAATAGAATAAATTTTATAATTTATGGTGAAGAAGACTATCATGCAGAAATAAATGATATAAATTTTAATGATAAATTAGAGAATGATTATGCAAAAAAATATATTCCAATAGTTGCAAAAGCAAATAATATTCAAGCTATTTATACTCCATATTTGTACTTAAAAAATAAAAAAGGTCTTAAAAAACACATTTTGAATTCAATTAATTTAGGATATTCAGGTCTTTTGCTTATTCATCCTAGCCAGATCGAAATCTCTAACAAATATTTTTATCCTTTGAAAAAGGATTTAGTAATTGCAAATGATATAATTAAATCAAATAGATCGAGAAAATATGAAGGTCAAAATATATCAGTATTAAAAAATAAATTAGTAGGACCACCTATGATTAAAAGGGCTCAGAAAATAGTTAATAGAGTAAAAAAAACACAATGAAAAAGATAATTTTTTTGGGAGCAAGTGGAAATGCATCAGTCATATATTCTACAATTCAGGATATTAATAAAATAAAATTAAAAATAAAACCAATCGGCTTTTTAGATGATAAGAGAAAAAGCTTTTTCAATCTAATTTGTTATGGCAAAATAGAAAAAAAAAATATTGATAAATTAATCAAAGATAAAAATATTTATTTTGTATGGACTTTGATATCTTCTAAATTAAGGAAAAAATTCATACAAAAATTAAAAAAATTAAAAATTCCAAATAATAGATTTATCACAATAATTCATCCAAATTCTAATATTTCAAATTTTTCAAATATAGGCAAAGGTGTAACAATCCATGCATTTGTCAACATTGGTCCCAACACATTTATTGGCGATCATGTTCATATATTTTCTCAATCTTCTATTGGCCATGATACGAAAATTAAAAGTTATTCTTATTTATCAGGGAAAAGCTGCATTGGCGCAAACGTAAATGTAGGTGAAGGATGTTTTTTTGGACTTAATTCATCTATAAGAGAAAATCTAAAAATTGAAAGTTGGTCAACTATTGGAATGGGATCAGTTGTAATTAATAATGTTCAATCAAATAACACAGTTGTTGGAAATCCAGCAAGAAAATTAAAAAAATAAATAAATTTAAAGATTTTTATAAATTATTTCTGCAAGTTTCCAATCTTCAGGATTATTGATGTCTACACAATTATAATTATCAAATTTAATTGCTATGTTACCGTTTTTAAAAACAGGTATTTTTTTTATAAACATTTCCTTTTTTGCAAAGTAGAATTGGCCTGAGTCATAATAAGTTTTGTTTAATTTATTTGTATGTGTATTAATAAATTTTTTTTTCATATTTTTATATATTTTATTTTTTTTTAATTGAAACCCTCTTTCAATTGGAGTTGCAAAAGGTATTGCACCGAATATAAATTTATTTTGATTATTTAATAAAAGTTTAAAAGCTTTTTTTAAAATTAAATTACTTACAAACACCGAAGTTGGATAAATACAACAAACATAATTAAATTTTTTATTTTTTTTTTCCAAATATTTAATCATATCAATTATTACATCCCTACTAGAGGAATAATCATTAGATAATATTTTTGACCTTTTAAAAGGAACTATCGCACCATTTTTTTCAGCAATGGATTTAATTTTATTAGAATCTGTAGAAACATATATATTTGAAAATAACTTAGATACTTTAAGTTTTTTTATAACATGGTAAATTATAGGTTTATTGTTGAAGAATTTTATATTTTTATTTTTAATTCTTTTACTATTTCCTCGTGCAGGTATTATTGCAATACATTTCATTATAACTTATATAAATTTATATATATATATATATTTCAGAAAACTTAAAAAAAAAACTTATATTATTAAATTTTAATTAAAAATGTCTAAATATTTAATCTCTACTGTAGAAAACAAAAAAATATATAAAGTATTATTAGAAGCTTGTAAAATTAATCTTGAATATAAATTTAATAAAATTCAAATTAGATCATTAAGATATAAAAAAAAAATTTCTTTTAAGCTAATTATTTTTTTTATTAATTCTTTATTATCTTTAAAAATTTTTAATTTACAAAAATATGTTAAATTAAATTATAGGGGTTTTAATGTAGGTATTTATTCAGCTTCCTTTACTTTTAAAGATCATAAAGTTTTTTTTAATATTTATAAAAAGTATTTTTTTTTAATTAAAAATTTATTAATTGCTTGTAACCAAATTGATAAAAGCTTGGAAATGGTAAAAAATTCAGCAGGATTGTATGTAGATCATGTTGGTTATTTAAGCGGTATACATATACAGATTTTTGCAAGTCAAAAAAAAATAGTTTACTGCAATGGTTATCCACGAGGAATGTGTTACGTAGATTATTCTATAGCAAAAAATCAAAAATTATCTGCCTATGATATATTAAAAATAAATTCTAGAAATAATTTAAAAATATTAAGTAGATCTAAGATTAATGATAAGTATCATAAAATTATTAATTTTCCCAAAAAAAATCTTAAATGGATGAAATATACAAAATATAGCAAAGGTTCAAAAAATAAAATAATTAATCAAAATTTAAAAAGTTTTGATTATTTAATTTATGCTCATTCATTTATTGATGGACAATTATTTTATGGTTATGATGGTTTTATAAATTTATTTGACTGGTTAGAGTTTACAATCAAGTTTTTAAAAAAAAGAAATAAAAAAATTCTAATAAAATCACATCCAAATTTTTATAATAAACTTTTTGGCAAAGATGCTGAACTTGATAAAAAAATCTATAATAAACTTAAAAAAAAGTATGAAGATAAAAATACCATCTTCATTGATATACCACTAGAAAACAAAAAAATTTTAGAAAAAATTAGTAAAAAAACTATTCTTATATCTCATCATGGTACAGCAATTTTAGAAGGCACATCTATTGGATTTAAGACAATATGTTCCAAATTTACTCTTTGGTCACAAGATTTCAAAATTTCAAATCAATGGCATAATATTAATTCTTATAAAAAGCTATTAGAAAAAAATCATAAAGATTTAATTTCTTATAAAAATTCAAAGGATTTTTATCAATTATCTAATAAATTATTTTTTAATCCATATGCTCATGGCGGAAAAAAAAACTGGATATCTATTATTGAAAAATATACAAAAAAAGTTGATTGGAAAAAAGTTCTTAATCAACCTGATACAATACTTAATCAAATAAAAAATAATCGTCAATTTGACAAAATTGTTCAGTCTATTAGTAGAAATATTGAGAAAATTTAAATAAATTTATTTTTTTAGAAAATTTATATCTGAAATTTTTTTTATAAGTTTTTTTGAAATTATTTTTAAATCTTCATTAAAATTATTTTTAATTACAATAACTTTTTTTTTAGGAAATTCAGGCTTTATATGTATACCAATTATATTATTTTTTAATAAATAAATTTTTTTCTTTTTTTTTTTATTAATTATTTTTTTAATATTACTATTAACCAAAATATTCAAAAAATTTTTTGATTTTTTTTTATATATTTCTCTAGCCACATTATTAAGGCATACCGTAGTATAGATAACATTAATTTTATTTAATAATAAAAATCTAATTAGTTCACTAGATTTATATGAATTAGAGATTCTATCTTTTTTAGTAAATCCTTTCAAATTTAGTAATTTTCTTATATCGTTTCCATGTATTAATATAGTTTTTCCAAATCTTTGATTAACATATTTAAAAATGTTCTTTCCTATAGTTGATTTTCCAGAACCCGAATAACCTTCAATCCAAAAAAAAATGCCTTGAGATTTATCTAGTTTAAATTTTTTTTTCATAATGATTTAATTAAGCTTAAAGACTAATTATTTATTTACTTTTTTTTAAGTAGTTTATAATATACATATTTAAATATATTAAAAAATTCAATATACAATAACATAAACCCAAATGTTAAATAATAAAAAAATTATAGTAATTGGTGCTACTGGCAGTTTTGGGCAAGCATTTATTAAGTATATACTTCAAAAATTTAAACTAAAAAAAATTATATGTTTTAGTAGAGATGAAGCAAAGCAATATGAAATGTCTAATCAAGAAATAATAAAAAAAAATAAAGATAAAATAAGATTTTTTATTGGCGATGTTAGAGATTTATCAAGACTAAAATTTGCTATGCAAGATGTTGATATTGTTATTCACGCAGCTGCTTTAAAACAAGTAAGTATTGGTGAATATAATCCTTTCGAGGTAATAAAAACAAATGTTTTTGGTGCTCAAAATATTATAGAAGCATCTTTGAGTAATAAAGTGCAAAAAGTTGTTGCTCTTAGCACTGATAAAGCTGCGGCCCCAATTAATTTATATGGAGCATCAAAGCTATGCTCAGACAAACTTTTTACGAGTGCAAATTTTTACACAGGAAATAGGTCAATAAAATTCTCAGTTGTTAGATACGGCAATGTTTTGGGTAGCAGAGGCTCAGTTATACCTTTATTTTTAAAAAATAAAGAAAAAAATATTTTTTATATTACTGATAAAAGAATGACCAGATTTAATATTACTTTAGATGAAGGTGTAAAATTCGTAATTGAATCATTAAAAAAAATGCAGGGTGGGGAAATATTTGTACCAAAAATACAATCCTACAAAATAACTGATATTGTAAGCGCTATTTCAAAAAGACCAAAAATTAAAATAATTGGGATTAGGCCAGGAGAGAAATTACATGAAGAAATGATAACTAAGTCAGATTCGATGACAACTTATGAATTTAAAAAATATTTTATAATCTTTCCTCATCAAGTTTTTTATGGAAAAAAACTATCACAATATCTTAAAAAATATAAAGAATTTAGTAAATCGTGTCCAAAAGATTTTAATTATTCAAGTGAAAAAAATCTACCTTTTTTATCAGTAAATCAAATTCGAAATTTAATCAAAAAAAATTTGTAATTTATTAAATGTTTATAAATTACACAAAACATCAAATTTACAAAAACGATATTAAAGAAGTTATAAAAGTTTTAAAAAGTGGCGAAATAACTCAAGGAAAAAAAGTTTTTGAATTTGAAAAAAAATTAAATAAAAAGTTTAAATCAAAATATTGTAATGTTGTTTCAAGTGGAACTGCAGCACTACATTTGACTGGAATGGCTCTTGGATGGTCTTCAAAAGATATCGTCATAACAACTCCTATGACCTTTCTATCTACAGTAAACTCTATACTTTATTCTGCCGCTAAACCTTATTTAGTGGACATTAACTCTTCTGATTCAACTATTGATTTAAACATATTAGAAGACAAAATAATAAAATTAAGAAAATTTAAAAAAAATAGAATTAGATCAGTAATTGCAGTTGATTATGCGGGGCAACCATGTGATTGGAAGGGATTAAAATACCTGTCAAATAAATTTTCCTTTAGTTTAGTTAATGACAATTGTCATGCTCTAGGTTCTAAATATTACGGTGATATTGGTTATGCTGCAAAATATGCGGATGTAGTTACACACAGCTATCATGCTTCAAAGAATATTACTTCAGGTGAGGGCGGATCAATTATTACAAATAAAAAAGAAATCTACGAAAAAACAAAAATATTAAGAACCCATGGAGTAAATAAATCAAGCAAATTAGATAAAAAAAAAGGTATTTGGTTTTACGAAATGACTAATTTAGGTTTTAATTATAGACTTTCAGACTTGAATTGTGCATTAGGCATCGGTCAATTAAAAAAATTAAATTATTTCGTTAAAGAAAGAAGAAAAATTGCTAAAATTTATGATAGAGAGTTCTTAGATCTAAATTTTGTTCAAACACCAACTCAAATAAAAAATACCTATCACTCTTATCATTTATACCCACTAAGAATAAATTTTAATAAATTAAAAATAGATAAAAAAAATCTCTTTAGACATTTTATAAACATAGGTATAAAGTTTCAAGTACATTATATTCCAATATTTTTACAACCTTATTATAAAAAAAAATTTAATTTTGATCTCAAAGAATATAAAAACTCAATTAAACATTACAACGAAGAAGTTTCACTGCCAATCTATCCAAATCTAAGTTTAAAAAAAATATATTTTATTATAAAAAAATTAAAAGATTTTTTATATTAAAATTGCTAATTTAAAAGTTTATAGATGGTGCTTATTATTTTTTTATAACCAGGAGTTTTACCGTCAGGATTCAAGTTTGTTTTAACATAATATTTATTTTTCTTATTTTTACCTTCGATTTCTTTTTTTAAAACATGCTTATTAATACTTAGTGGATTATCGAGATCTATTGAAAATAAATTAAGAATTTTTTTATAATGCTCGGTTCTATTTAACATATATTCTCCTAAAAATTTTGTTTTTATACTAATTAAAAATTTATTTAAAATAATAGCATCCATTGCAGCACTTGACTCATGAAATAAAACTAATTCTGAATTTTGAATATATTTAGAAGTTTGATATTGAGAAATTTTATAAGTAGGAAAACTTTTCTTTAATAGTCTAATGTTAGTAGTGGGGTGAGCACATATAATAATTTTTTTTTTATATATTTTTTTTAGTTTATTAAATAATACACTTAATATTGAGTAATACTTAAGAATTTCAATTCTCTCTAATTTTCCCTCTCTCTTAATTCTATCTAAATGTTCAATATTAGAGTCAATAAATATAATATACTTTTTAGTTAATTTTTTTGATTTAAAATTTTCATCATAAGATCTGCTATTTATTAATTTAGCTTTTTTAAAATATGATATTTCAAATAAAGGAAATTTGCTTTCAAGTTTTTTAATCTTGCTATTATTAATATTTTTAACAATATCTTTCCTAGTATCAAAATATAAATCTATTTTTGGAAAAATATTAAAAATTGTAAATATTTTAAAAAAAATTTTTGATAATTTTAAATTAATGAAATGAATTATACTATTTTTAAAATTAATTATATTTGAACTGAAGCCCATGTTGAGTAATAAAATTTGGTATAAATTTAATTTATTTAAGAAAAAATAAATTTTAAAAAAATTAAATGTTTTGCCTAAGCCATTGAATGCAATCAATTTTTTTTTTTTAAAAAATTTAAGAAGCTCTTTTGAGTCTTTTGGTTCAAAATAATTAATACTACTTTGTTTAATTTTTTTAACTTTTTTTACTTTTTTTATAAAAAGTAAATTTTTTAGGTTAATTATATATAAATTTTTAAACCTATTATTTATTTCATGATAAATTTTTCTATTAAGATTTATTACTGAATTACAATCATTAGATGTTGTTAAAATTCCAACAATTTTGTTTTTGGTCATTATTATAAGTAAAGATATATTTTATTTTTTAACTAAATTATATAGTTGTGTTTATTTACTTTACAGTTTATAGTTTGAACTATATTGTTCAATATATGAACATAATTGATAAAATGGAAGAAGATTATTTCTTAATACTGCGAAAAATTGCGAAAAAATCTAAGCAGTCACAAAGGCAGATGGCCCAAGAACTTGGTTTTAGTTTAGGCAAATTAAATTATTGTATTAAAGAATTACAGAAAAAAGGATTAATAAAAATACAAAATTTTAAAAAAAATAAAAATAAATTTAATTATTTTTATGCTCTTACTCCTAAAGGAATATCTTCAAAATATTCGCTGACAATTAATTTTATGAAAAAAAAAATGAATGAATATGACGAGCTTAGATACGAACTTGAAAATAAATATGAAGGCAAATCAAATATTAAATCTAAAGAAAATAAAATAAAAAAAATTGATTACGACTTGCTATAAATAAATGAAAAATATTGGACATAATAACCCGCCAGTTCCAGTAGATCCAAAAGAAACAATTAAAAAAAATCTTAATAGGAGAAAATTAATTGTAGATGAAGGTATAAAATTTTATGAAAAAATTCCACTACCTACCTGGATTGAAATTAGCATAATTGATGTATGTAATAGATCTTGTATATTTTGTCCAAAATCAGATAGCTCAATTGCACCAGATACTTATCAAAAAATGAGCAGAAAACTTATAGATAAACTTTATAAAGATTTAAAAAAAATTGGCTATAAAGGCTCAATTGCTGTTTGTGGATATGGTGAACCACTATTACACAAAGATATTGAATATATAACTAAAAAACTATCAAAAGTATCAAATGTTGAAATTGTAACAAATGGAGATGTTTTGACACCAACTATGCTACGAAAACTTTACGAAGCTAATGCTGGTAGGTGTTTAATAAGTATGTACGATGGACCGGAACAAATAGAAAAATTTAAAAACATTATCAGCAAGTCCAAAGTTCCAGAAGATTTTGTTATACTAAGAGATAGATGGTATGATGACACACAGAATTTTGGAGTAAAACTTACTAATAGAACAGGGACAGTAAAAACTGGAAATCAATTAGAAAATTCAGTACACGGAATATGTTACTATCCATCTTATCAATTTTTAATAGATTGGAATGGTGATATTTTCTTGTGCCCACAGGATTGGCAAAGGAGAAAAGCAATGGGAAACATGATGCAAGAAGATACTTTTGAAATATGGAAAGGAAATCATATTACTAAATTTAGAAAAAATTTGTTAAATGGAAAAAGATGCGATAAACCATGCTCTGATTGCAATGCTGATGGCACACTTCTTGGGAAAAACCATGCAGAAATTTGGAGATCAATCTATAAAATTTAATTTATTCTATTAAATGAAAAGTATTATTATTAATGAACAATATAGCAATTCAAAATTTTATTTTGATGGAGGAAAAGAAGATAAAATTTTTATAGGAAAAAAAAAACTATTTGATTTATCATATTGTAGCGGGGTTTTACTTTTAGGGCACAATAGCAATGTTTTTAAAAAGACTTTAGTTGATTTTAAAAAGAAAAATTTATCTATCTTTGCTCATCCTAATATTTATGCAAAAAAACTAGCAAAAAAAATAAAGCTTTTTTTTCCTAATATAAATAATGTAATTTTTTGTAACTCGGGAACAGAGAGTATTATCAAATCATTTAGAATCTGTAGGGCAATAAATAATAAAAAAATTTTAATTTCAGTTACCGGAAGTTGGCATGGATCAGTGGATCAAACCTTATATCTAGCTGATAGAAAACTTTCACCTGTTCCCATATCTTCTGGACTTAAAAAAAGTGAAAGAAAAAACTTAAAATTTATTCCATATAATGACATTAAGAATTCAAAAAAAATTTTAGATAAATATAAAAATAATATTAATTCTATAGTTATCGAACCAGTTATGGGATCTTTACCTGTCGATAATTGTAAAAAATATTTAAAATTTTTGGAAAGCTATTGTATTAAAAATAATATTATATTAATTTTTGATGAAATAGTCTCAGGATTTAGATCTAAAAATGGATCTGTTCAAAATAATTTTAAAATAAAGCCAGACATTACTATAATGGGCAAGGTTTTAGGTGGCGGATTTCCCATAGGAGCAATTGGGTTAACAAAAAAAATCAAACTTAAAATTGACAAATTAAATAAACCGGTAATTTTTGGTGGTACTTTTTCAGCTAATACATTTTCAGTGTATTCAGGTCTTAAAACTTTAGAATATATTATTAAAAAAAAAAACTTAATAAATAATTTAATAAAAAATTCTAAATATTTTCAAGATAAAATTAACAAATTTATTATTGAAAATAATTTGGATCTAAGGGTATATAGATTTGATAATATGTTAAGATTAGTCTACACTAAAAGAAATATTACTAACAGAATTCAAAGAGATTTTTTAGAAAAGGAAAAAAATATTAATATAAAGAATTTTAAAAATTTTTTATTTAAAAATAAAATTTATTATCCTCCAAGTGGAATAATTTTTTTATCAACTTCTTCAAAGAAAAAAAATATTGATCTAATTATAAATATATTCTGTAAAGGATTAATAAGATTTTTTGATGAAAAATCTAAATAAGCCCCCTGGTATATTGGGGAGGTATTATGTTAATAGGCTTTTTTTTCGTTTTTTGTATCCAATGAGGATCAAGAATAAATTTTCTTCCAACAGCAATTAAATCACATTTATTATTTTTGATTATTTTATTAGCATAAGTTAATTTGTTAATTTGCCCAGAAGTTCTTATTTTCAATTTTGTGTTTTGTTTTATTTTTTTTGCTAAGTTAACTCTAAAACCATTATAAAATTTTAAATTTGTTTTTGTAATTATTCCTCCACTTGATACACAAACGTAATCAAAGCCAATTTTCTGCAAATAATTACACAAATAAATACTATCATTAATGTTAATCCCATCCTTTAAATGATCATTTCCAGTAATTCTAGCTCCTAGGATTTTATTTTTAGGCCAAATTTTTCTTACCAATTGTGCTATTTCTATAAGTAGTCTTGATCTATTAAATAAATTTCCACCATATTTATCTTCCCTTTTATTAGAAATAGGAGAAAAAAATTGATGAAGTAAATATCCATGTGCCATATGTATTTCCAGACAATCAAAACCGATTTTTTTTACTTTTAAACAAGTATTTTTAAAATCTTTTTTTATTTTTTTTATACCCGAATTAGTCAATTGTAATGGTTTAGGCCAATTTTTATCTTTTTTAATTGCGGAAGGTGCAACTGTTTTCCATCTATTCTCTTTTTTTGTGAGTGGCGTGTTTGATTTAAGCCAAGGAACTTTTGAAGAGCCTTTTCTGCCAGAATGAGAAATTTGAATACCAACTGGAATATTTGAAATATTCTTTATAAACTTAAAAAGTTTTTTAAAACTTTTTTCTTGTGTCTTATTATATAAAGCTAAATCTTTATGAGTAATCATACCAGTTTTACTAGTTGATGTTGATTCAATCATAAGCATACCAGCTCCGGATAAAGCTAATTTTCCAAGATGTTGATAATGCCAATTGGTTGGACTTCCTTTGTGCCCAGAATATTGACACATCGGCGAAATAACAATTCTATTTTTTAAATAAATTTTTCTTATTTTAAATTTTTTAAAAATCATTTTTAGTTATTACAAACTCATTATGAGGGTGGAATATTGCTCCCTTATAAGACCAATACGTTTCAATAAACAATCTATTTAACGCACTTCCCAGTTTTGGTAAGTGTGGGACCCCATCCGAGTCAATCATTGAATTAAATGGAGTAGCAAATCTTAGCCATTCTCCTTTTTTTTGTTCTTTATAAAATAATCTAGCTCTCAAAGCTACATCTGGCTGAACTAAAATAAATTTTTTTTCTTTTATTTTTTTGTAAATTTTTTCGAGTTTTGTAGGTTTACTAAATCCTAAACTTTTTACTTTAATTCTGTATAATTTAACTACCTTTTTTGTAAGTATAATTTTATTTTTTTTATTTAAATAAATATTCTCTATCCACGGACTTAAAATTATACCTTTCTTTTTTAAATATTTAAGCTCCTCTCTAATACTTCTCCTTTTTGATTTTTTAATAGTTTTCCAAACTTTAATCATTGAATAGTAATAATATATTATAAAAATAAAAAAAGTTAATATTTGTGCATATTATAGTTAAAAGGTAATATTATGTTATATAATTAAATTACTTTAATGATATAAAAATTAACAAAAATGTTTCAAGATTTACTAGATAAGAGATTTAATATAAATTTTTTAGATAATTCTAGTTGTCATGCATTTGAAATCCAAGATTTTTTGGATGATCATCAATATGAACAGATAAATAAGAATATACCAGATTTTAAAAAAGATCAGGCTGAAAATTTAAATGATAAATTTTATGACAATACCAACCAACACCAACTTAAAGTTTATATAAACGAATTGAACAAAGATAATTACAACCATTTTATAATTAAAAATCCGATTTTAAATGAATTGTCTCAAATTTTTAAAAATCCTAGAATGAATAATTTCTTTTTAAAAAAATTGTATCCCCAAATTTTAAAATCAAGATTTTATGATCCAAGAAATTTTATTAAATTAATGCTAAGGAGAAATAGAACAGTAGAAAAAAAAAGTAACTCAATTTTAGAAAAATTTTTATATAACGACATATATACAACTTTCGAAATTGCATATATGTTTAATGGATCTCAATCATTCCCACATACAGATGGTATGAAAAAAATACTAAGTTTGTTACTTTATTTTCCTGATGAAAATATTTCAAATGATCAAATAAGTAAATTAGGAACAACTTTTTATGATTCAAAAGAATTTAACTTAACAGGACAAGGAAAAAACAAGGTAACTTCTTTTGAAGATTCAGAAAAATTTAAAAAAAGAAATAAGATTTCAGGAACTTTCCCTTTCAAGAAAAAAAATCTCTATGGTTTTATAAAAAGTCATAAATCTTGGCATTCTGTAGAACCTTTTTTCATTAATGAAAATTTCGTAAGAAAAAATATAAATATAAATATACTTTTGGTATAAAAAAAAAGTAAAATGAAATTGAAAGAAAAAATATATTTTTTTTTAAAAAAAAATGTACCTATTAAAATAAAAAATTATTTATATTCAATATTACATTTAAAAAATAACATTAAAATTACTTTACCTAAATGGATTTTAAAATATTTAATTACAGATATTTACGATAAAAATAATAAAAAAATTTTTACTCTAAGAAATTTTGGAGGCTCTACTATTTCAAGAGGATTTAGTATGTTTAGAACAGATCCTGAAGTTTGTAATTGGATCGATGGTTTTGAAAATAATTCATCATTAATTGATGTTGGGGCAAATATTGGTCTCTATTCTCTTTATGCAGCCAAAAAAAATCACAAAGTGTATGCCTTTGAACCCGAGTCATTAAACTTTGCGTGTCTTAATTTAAATATTTTTGATAATAATTTAAATAATAAAATTAATGCTTATCCTATTGCTATAAACGATGAAAACAAAATTTCATCTTTAAATCTAACTTCATTAAAATTTGGAGGATCAGGTAATTCTTTTGATAGAAATATAACTGATAGTGGTGCTAATTTTGAACCTATTTATAATCAGGGATCAATATCCTTTTCTCTAGACCAAATATCTGAAAATTTAAATTTTTTTCCAGAACATATCAAAATAGATGTTGATGGAAATGAATTGAAAGTTATCAATGGAATGAGTAACTTGCTAAGAAATACACAATTAAAATCTATATGTATTGAACTAAACCCTGATTTCAAAGAACATTTTGAAGTCTTAGAAATTTTGAAAAGCAAATTTCAAAATTATAAAAAGCATCAATGGTATGATAATCAGAAAGTATTTAATTATATCTTTAAAAGATAGATATTATTGTGCTATATCATAACAAAACAATAAATTATATTACCAATATAAAAAATTGAAAAATTATATTTCTAAAATTATTTATATACTTCCAAAAAGTTGGTTCAAAAGTGTTTTGTCAATAATAATTCTAACACTCTTTAATGCAATTTTTGAGCTTTTTGGCATTGGTTTAGTTATTCCATTTTTATCTGTATTTCTAGATGAAACAAGTTTTATTTTAGATTATTTTCCAATTGTAAAAAATTTAGAAAAAGAGAATTTAATTTTAATTTTTATTTTATTATTTTTAATAGTTTTTATTTTTAAAAATTTATTTTTGTTAATATTTCAGAAAATTAAAATTAATTTTTCTTATAATTTAGCTAAAGAAATTAGTACAAATTTATATACTCAATATTTAAAAAATAATTATATATTTTTTACTCTTAGAAATACTTCTGAATTAATTAGGAATACAACTGCTGAGGCTCATTTATTTTCATTTGGAGTAATGGTTCCAATTCTAACTTTGATTTCTGATATAATAATATTTATATCTATAATTATCTTTTTAATTTTTTATAATCCCACAGCATCACTAATTGCCGCTGTTGTAATGATTCTATTCGGTTTCTTAATTATACTTTTCCAATTGAAGCAACTTAAATTATTCGGAAGCATAAGACAGATTCATGCAAAATCGTTACTCAAATTAGTTACAGAGAGTATAGGCAATATACGAGAGATTATTTTATCTAATAATCATGATTTTTTTTCAAAAAAGTTTTTATTTCATACTAATGAAAATGCTAAAGCGGGAAAAAAAAGAGATTTTTATTATATTTTAACAAGACCAGTTTTAGAAATTTTAACAGTACTTATGTTTTTAATCTTAGTTTATATGCTAGTAAAATTTGGAAGTGAATATTCAGAAATTTTTATAGTTCTTGGTGTTTTTTCATTCGCTTCAATAAAATTAGTTCCTACCATTGGAAATATAATGAAAGGCATACAAGGATTAAGATATAATAGTGTAGTCGTAGATATTATTTATAAAGAATTAAAAAATAAAAGTACAGATTTTAATATCGATAGAAAAATATTAAAAAATAAAAATCCTTTAGAATTCAATAAAATAAATTTAGTAAATGTAAATTACAGTTACCCTACAAACCCAACAAAGATATTTGAAAATATTAATTTAGAAATTAATAAAGGTGAAAAGGTTGGTTTAATTGGAGAAAGTGGAAGCGGAAAAACAACTCTAATTAATTTAATTACCGGTTTAATTCAACCAACAAAAGGTGCAGTTGAATTAAACAATCAGAAATTAGAAAATAATATTAAAGGCTGGCAAAATATAATTGGATATGTTTCTCAAAATGTGTATCTGGCAGATGAATCTTTTTTATTTAATATAGTATTTAAAAAAGTGGGGAGTGAAATCGATATGGAAAGAGTAAATTATTTATTAGAAATTTTGGATTTAAAAAATCTTTTAAACTCACAAAATGATGGCCTAAATACACTAGTTGGAGAAAAAGGTATTAAGATTTCAGGTGGGCAAATGCAAAGAATTGGAATTGCCAGATCTTTGTATGACAAACCTGAAGTATTAATTTTAGATGAAGCAACAAATGCTCTTGATGCATTAACAGAAAAAAAAGTTCTAGAAAATATTAATAATGAAATGGACAAAAAAACTGTAATTTCTATATCACATGATAAAAATTCTTTAAAATTCTGTGAAAAAATATTTTCAGTCAATAAAAATGAAATAAAAAAAATAGATAAATAGATGAATAAGAAAAATTTAGTCTAAAAAGATAAAAATTATGCCTCTTAAAATTTTACAATTAATTTATTCTATTTTTAATTTATTTTTGCTAAATATTTACTTGATTATATTAAAAGCCCAGAAAAAAAAAATTATTTTTTTTTATCATCCTAAAGAAAATTTAACATCTATACACGATTTTTATTTATCAAAATTTTCATATAACAATCCTTTTTATAAAGTGATATTTAGTTCTAAAATTATTTCTTTCAAACATTTTTATCTAAAGGAAATTTTATTGAAGTATGTTTTTTTTATAGATATTTTTATATCAAATAATATAAGTAATAATTTTACCTCAAAATCAAAAAAAATATATTTACACCACGATATATACGATACACCTTTAGTAGATAAAAAAGATGAAGCAAGTCTTAGAAAAAGATTGCTTAATTATGATGCAATATTATTACCTTCCAAAAAAAGTAGTTTTATTTTTAAAAAAATATTTGAAAGAGATAACAAATTTCCTAAAATTTTAATTTTAGGTTTCTATCCTAAATTAAATTATCTTCTAAAAAAAATAAAAAATAATCGAAAAAATTCAAATAAAATAATTATAGCACCTACACACTATAGTACATTTAAAAATTTAAACCTACACAAATATTTAGAAATGATAATTTATGGATTAATTAAACTTAACTTTTATGTAATATATAGACCTCACCCATCTAACATAAAAGATGAAAAGGTAAAAAATATTTGTAAACGTTTTAATAAAACTAATAAGTTTTCACTAGACACATCAACAAATTATTTTAAAAGTTATATGTCTACAAAACTAATGATAACTGATGTCTCTGGTACAGCATATACTTATGCACTACTCACAAAAAAGCCTGTGTTTTTTTTTTTCAACTAATGAAAATATTATTAATAATTCTATTTATAAAAAATTAAATTATTTTAAAGATAGAAAAAAAGTAGGAATGATATTCAATAATGTAAATAAAATGTTAAATTTTATGAAAAATAAATCAAATTTAAAAAAACTTAAAATATATAAAAAAAACATTAATACTATATATAGAGATTATTTTAGTAAAAAAAATAATATTTTTGATTTTGTTTTTAATTCATTTCAAAAATAATTTTTTTAATTTGCTATCATCACTCCAAAAAACTTTTACTTTCAAAACCATTTTTTACTTATATTCCGATACTTACTAATAGTGCCATTTAAATATTTCCTTTAATTAATTAATATTTTATTTTATAAAAATAAACTGTATATCTTAATAAATATATACCTACTAAATTTAAAGTTTTTTAAAATGTTGAATAAAATTTGTTTCATAATTATAAAATTTTCAGTTTGGTTTTTGAAAAAAATTAAACTTGATATAAGCGCTTTTGATAAAATAATATATTGTGTAGGCGATGTCAAAATTGGTCAGAATAAAGAAAAATACGAAATTATTAAAGATTTAACTGAAACTGAAGTTAAAATTTTTTCTCAAAACGGAGAAGATGGAATTATTGATTTTTTATTCAGCACATTAAAACTTAGATCTAGAAATTTTGTTGAAATTGGAGTTGGAAATTACAGAGAGTCCAACACAAGATATTTGTATAATAAATATCATCCAAAAGGTCTCATCATAGATTGTATTGAAGGTATGGAAGAAAAAGTTAAACCTTTTGTTAATTTATGGAAAGGAGATTTGAGAATAGTTAATACACAAATTAATTCAGATAATATTC
>MDSW01099643.1_pt1 | contig 28970 bp, 30 predicted proteins | sample 811171 | NCBI WGS metagenome assembly MDSW01 (sample SAMN05326641, study PRJNA326480) | marine metagenome | isolation source: seawater | place: Atlantic Ocean: North West | collected 2012 | reverse complement strand
TTTTACCGTCTCTATTGATTTCAAGATCTAATTTTTTTGATAAAGCATTTACTACAGAAACTCCTACTCCATGCAGACCACCAGAAACTTTGTAGCTATTTTGATCAAATTTTCCACCTGCATGCAACTCTGTCATAATCAATTGGGCAGCCGGTACACCTTCAGATTTATGAATATCAACTGGAATACCTCTTCCATTATCTTCTATAGATATTGTACCATCGGGATTTAATAAAACTTTAATTTGATCACAATAACCAGCCAATGCCTCATCTATTGAGTTATCGACAACTTCATATATCATTTGATGCAAACCAGAACCATCGTCTGTATCCCCGATATACATACCAGGTCTTTTTCTAACAGCTTCTAGACCTTTTAGGACTTTAATGGATTCTGATGAATAGTTATTATTTTCCACTATTTACTTATATTATAATATTTACTGTTTGTAGATAAAAAAGAGAAAAGACTTTTATCAGTTCCTGTCATAATAAATTGTAAATTAAATTTACTAAATAGGTCTAATAATATTGATCTATTAGTGTCATCTAGATGCGAACATATTTCATCTAACAATACTATTGGAAATATACTACAATCCGTAACCAAGAATTCACATTGTGAGAGTATTAATAGAAGAACTATTGTTTTTTGTTGTCCTGTTGATAATTGGTTTAAAGGAAAATCATTATTAACAATTCCATTAAAATCTGACTTATGAGGACCAATAGATGCTCCACCAACAATTGAGTCAATTTTTCTGCTATTTCTTAAGAGCTCTAAATATGAAGAAGTATTATTAAAAATTTCTGGATCATCTTCCAATAATTTATCAATTAATTTTATTTTTACTTCAAATGGTGATTTTTTAGTCAGAAAAAAATTTTGTAACTTTTGGTTTAATATATTTATTTGCTCAATTCTATTTTTATAAATTTGGGATCCAGATATTGCTATATTTTCCTCAATATTAGAAATCCATTCTTGATCTAAAACTGAATTTTGTAGTAAATTAGATCTTTCAATAATTAATTTTTTATATTTATTAATTAACTGATTATAAGATTTATTATAAGAGTAAATAAATCTATCTATAAATCTTCTTCTAATAGATGGTGTTAATAAAAAGAGACGTTCCATTTCAGGTTGATAAATGATTAAAGACAATAATGCTCTTACATGTGCTAAAGTTTTCTTATCTCCATCATTATTAATTAATATATTCTTTCTTAATTTACTATTTGTATTATTTGTAAATATTTTTAAATCATAACTTTGCTTAGAAGAAAAAAAGGTGCCTAAAATTTCAAAATTTTCTTCTTTGTTTTTAACTATATCAATTAACTTATCATTACGAAAACCAGTACCTCTATCAAATAATGATATAGATTCTAATATATTGGTTTTTCCAGAACCATTTTTACCATAAATTACATTGCAGTTATTATCAAAATCATTTTCAAAATATTGAAAATTTCTATAATTTTTCAGTTTAATATTGCTAATAAAACTCAAATAAATTTATATCCTCATTGGCATCAGCACATAAACTAAATCAGGATTTGAACTTTCTGTAGCTGTAATTGGAGAAGAATTATCTCTAAAACTTAAAATGATTTCTTCATCCTCCAAGTTATTAACCATATCCAAAATATATTTTGAATTAAAACCAATTTCAATCTCATCTCCCTGATAATCAGTTTCTATATCTTCAGTAGCCGTACCATTATCAGTATTTGAAGTTGAAATATTCATAATATTATTTAATAGTTTTAACTTAACGATAGGAAGTTTGTCTGAATTAATAGTGCTTACTCTATCTATTGCTTGAAAAAAATTACCTCTATTTAACTTAAGAATATTTTTATTTTCTATAGGAATTACTCTTTTGTAATCAGGAAAATTTCCATCAATAAGTTTCGATATAAGTATTGAGTCATTTATAAAAAAAACTATTTTATTAGAACTTAAATTTATATCAATTTCTCCTGTAAATTCAGATAGTAATTTTGAGAGTTCATTAATTGTTTTTTTAGGTATAATAACTCCCATGTTTTCTTCAGGTATATTATCATTTAAATAATCAACTTTTGAAAGCCTATGCCCATCAGTGCCTACTAATGTTATACAATTACTCTTTGCTTCTTTTCTAATATTAAAATATAAACCATTTAAAAAATATCTAGTTTCTTCATTGGAAATTGCAAATTTCGTTTTATCAATAAGTTTTAATAAAATATGTGATTCAATTTTAATGTTTGTACCCGTATTTTCTGTTTCTATTATTGGAAAATCTTCCCTAGGAAGACATCCTAGTGAAAAGCGAGAGCTTCCTGACCTTATACTAAGTAATTTTCCATCATTTGATATAATTTCAATTTCTTTACTATCCGGAAGTTTTCTTATGATTTCATAAAAAGTAGTTGCGTTTACTGTAGTTGAGCCACTATCAACAATATTTGAAGCAATTTTTTCTGTAATGGAGATATCCATATCGGTTGCAGATAAAACTATATTATTATCCTTAGCTTCAATTAAAATATTTGAAAGAATTGGAAGTGTATTTTTTTTCTCTACGATACTTTGTACGTGTGCTAGACCTTTAAAAATTATATTTTTTGGAACTATAAATTTCATTAATTTGAAATTATAAATAAAAAATAATTAAGAATCTATCAATCTTTTTAATAATTCTATATCTTCATTAAAATTAATATCTTGATGCTTTAATTCCTCAATTTTTTTAACAGCGTGCATAACTGTAGTATGGTCCCTACCGCCAAATTTTCGACCTATTTCGGGTAATGACCTAGAAGTAATTGATTTTGCTAAATACATAGCAATTTGACGTGGTCTTGCAACAGATCTGGATCTTCTTGGGGAGTGCATATCAGTTAATCTGATATTAAAATGTTCTGCAACTTTTTTTTGTATTTCTTCTATTGTGATTTTTTTATTATGAGATTTCAGTAAATCTTGTAAAACTGACTGTGCAGTTTCAACACTAATTGATGTTCCTACCAAAGTTGCATGAGCAACTAGTCTATTAAGTGCCCCCTCCATTTCACGAACATTAGATACTATTCTATGAGATAAAAACTCTAAAACTTTTGGTGGTATTTCAACACCTCTTTTTTGGGCTTTCTCTATTAATATTCCTAATCTTAACTCATAAGTAGTTGGGTGTATATCTGCAACTAAACCGCAGCCAAGCCTAGATTTTAATCTTTCTTGAACTCCATCTAGGTCAGATGGAGATTTATCAGCTGAAATTACTATTTGCTTATTTTGCTCAATTAAAGCATTAAAAGTATGGAAAAACTCTTCTTGTGTATTATCTTTACCACTTATAAATTGCACATCATCAATCATAAGAACATCTATTGATCTAAACTGTTCTTTAAAAGCTGAAGTATCTTTGTATCTCAAAGCTCTTACAAATTGATACATAAACTTTTCAGCTGATAGATAGATTACCTTACGATCTGGTTGTTTGTTTTTAATTTGCCAACCAATTGCATGCATTAAGTGAGTTTTCCCTAAGCCGACTCCGCCATATAAAAATAAGGGATTAAAAGAAACTTTATTAGCTTCAGCTATTCTTTGTGCAGCAGCAAAGGCTAACTCATTTGGTTTACCAACAACAAAATTCTCAAATGTAAACCTTGGATCTAATGGAGCTCCAAAATCACTTGGGTAAGAAGATCCTTGATTTGATCTTATATCTAGAGATGATTTCCAGTGGTTGTCTGTGCTTTTTATAATCCTAGCTGTACCTGGAACAACTCTGCCACCTACTGGTTTTACAAGAAATTTTATAGTTTCGATTTCTTTAAGGTATTTTTTTGCTTCTAGTTTAATCTTATCTGAATAGTTATTCACAATCCAGTCTCTTAGAAACTTAGTTGGAACTGAGAATGATAAAGTATTATTCTCAAAAGATATAAAGTTTAAATTTTTCAACCAGTTATTATAAGCAGTATCTCCTACTATTTTTTTTAAATCTTTTCTTAAGTGGGGCCAACTGTTTTGTGCAAAATCACTATTATCGTTTTCCATTAGCCCCCTACTAATATAGATTTTTTACAAATGAAGTCTCACGAAAAAAACCTAAAGTCGTAAAACAAAAAATTAATCACCTAAATAATAAAGACAATCAACACCCTTTACGTATTTTTGGCAAGAAGAAAAGTGAAAAAATTAAAAAATATTTATTTTTTTTTAATTTGACTTGATAACGAGGATAACTTTCTTGATAAGAATTGTTTCTTAAATATTCCCTTTTTTACCGCCTTTGCCATAAAAGAGTTAACTTCAGAGAGTGATTTAACAATATTGTCAGTATTTTTTGATTTTATAGCAGCCTCAAATTTATTAACACTAGTTCTAATCTTACTAAGATACTGGTTATTCCTTAGGTTTCTAGTATTAGACTGAATGGATCGTTTTTTAGCTGATTTATGATTTGCCATTTTAGAATTGTACTAATTCTAAATTTGACAAAGTCAATAATTTAATTGCTATTTTGTTCTTTTTGTAAGCCAGGGCAGTAATAGGTTGATCTTCCATATTGAACAACTTTTTTTACTTTATATTTTGAGATTGTTTTACCTTCTTGATTATAAACAAAAAATTTTGACTGAAAATTCCCTAATGTTCCATCAGATGAACTATAATCTCTAATACTAGAGCCACCTAATTTTATTGCTTTTTTGAGTATTTTTCTTATTGACTTAATTAAAGAGTTCATTTGTTTTGTTTTTAATAACCTACCCTTAACAAATGGAGAAATTTTTGCATCAAATAGTATTTCACTAGCATAGATATTCCCAATACCAGATAATATTTTTTGATTTAATAATATCTGCTTTATTGGAACTTCTGATTTACCAATTTTTTTTATTAAATATTTTGAATTTAATTTTAAACTCAATGCATCAATCCCTAATGAAGTTATATATCTTCTTTTGTAAATAATCAGAGACTTATCAACATCTATAAAACCAAATTTTCTTGCATCATTAAATACTAATGTTTTAGACTTATTTAGTTTTAGTAAAAAATGATCATGTTTATATGTTTTATTGCTTTTATTTATTATTTTTAACCTTCCTGACATGCCCAAATGTATAACTATTGAATATCCACTATCGAAATGTATCAGTATATACTTTGCTATCCGTTCAACTTTAGCGACTTTTGAGTTCTTTTCGATCTTGAATATTGTGTTTGGTATTGTATATCTAAGTTTTTTTGTAATTACATGAACTTTAATAACCTTTAAACCAATTAGTATGTTTAACCCTCTTAATGTAGTTTCTACTTCTGGAAGTTCAGGCATATTAAAATGAGCGACTTAAAATTTAATTTTGGATATACTAAAGTTAAATCTACAGAAAAAACTAGATTAGTTCAAAAAGTTTTTTCTGATGTGGCAAAAAATTACAATATTATGAATGATTTAATGAGCTTTGGCACTCATAGATATTGGAAAAAGAAGTTTGTAGATACTATTAATCCAATTAATAATGAAAGAATCATAGATATTGGCTCTGGCACAGGAGACATAGCAAAAAATATATTAAAAAGAAAATTTAAAGGAAAATTACATTTACTAGACTTAAATAAAAGTATGTTAAAAATTGGAAAAAAATCTTTAGAAAAAAATAATGGGGTTTTTTTTCATCAAGGAAATGCTGAAAAACTAAAATTTCAAAATAATTATTTTGATAAATATATAATATCGTTTTGTTTGAGAAATATAACTAATATAGAAAAGTCGTTCGAAGAAGCTTATAGAGTTTTAAAACCAGGTGGTAGCTATTTTTGCTTAGAGTTTAGTAAACCTAAGTCTGATTATGTAAATAAATTATATAATACTTATAAAAAAAATATATTACCATTTTTAGGGGAGTTGGTTGCAAAAAATAAAAATGCTTATAACTACTTAAATGAAAGTATAGATCTATTTCCAAATCAAAAAAAATTAAAATCTATGATGGAAAAAAATGGATTTAATAATGTTTCTTACATAAATTTGTTTGATGGAATTGTCACAATACATAAAGGTTATAAATTATAGTGAAAATTTTATTTATAATTACAAGTTCAATAGCTGCTATAAAGTGTAAAAAAATATTAAAATTATTAAAGAATAAAAAAATTTATGTTGATTGTATTATAACTGAAAATGTAAAAAAAATTATAAATTATAATGACTTAAAAGACGTAATCGATGGAAAAATTTATTCTGATAAATCAGAAAAAAATAACACAATGCTGCACATTAAGCTAACGAGAGAGAGTGATTTGATTGTTTTATGCCCTGCAACAGCTAATACAATAGCAAAGTATTCAAAAGGATATTGTGATAACTTAGCCTCTACTGCTTTATTAGCTTCTAATAAACAAACTGTTATTATACCTGCAATGAATTCTCAAATGTGGAATAATTCTATAAATCAACAAAATATTAGGAAACTTATAGATATAGGTGTTGAATTTATAGGCCCGGTTTATGGAAAGCTATCATGTGGAGAGACAGGTTTGGGACGCTTAGCTAATTTGAATACAATCTTAGAACAAATAATCTTAAGACTGAATAAATCTAATATTCTTAAAGGGAAAAAATGTATTGTAACAGCGGGTCCTACAATTGAAAAAATTGACCCCATTAGATACATAACTAATTATTCTTCTGGCAAGCAAGGTTATGAGATTGCTAATCAATTATCTTTGTGTGGTGCAAATGTAACACTAGTTAGTGGACCAACATATTTACAAAAACCATATAATGTAAAATTGATTTTAACTAAAACAGCTGACGAAATGTTCAAAGCTGTAAAAAAAATAAAAAATGTTGATATAGGTATTTTTGCAGCTGCGGTCAGTGATTTTAAACCAGAAAAAACAAGTGATAATAAAATAAAAAAAAATAAAATAAAAAAAATAAATTTAAAACAGAATATTGATATTTTAAAGTATGTAGGATTATTAAAAAAAAATAGACCGAAAATATTGATTGGCTTTGCTGCAGAAACAAATAATGTTCTTGATGCTAAAAAAAAATTAATTGAAAAAAATTGTGATTTAATGATTTATAATAAAATAAACAAATATAATTCTGTATTTAATTCTGATTATAATAAAATAAATATTTTATATAAAAATAATATTAAAAAATTTCCGAGAATGTCAAAAGCAAATTGTGCAAAAGAAATTATAAATCAAATAAATAATATTTTTTATTAAAATGACATACACAGATGATGAATATGAAATCTTTAGCAGACAATTTATATTAAAAGCTTTTAATGAAGAAAATATTAAAAAATTAGAAAATTCTTTGATTACTATTGTTGGAGTAGGTGGTATTGGTTGCCCACTTTCAAAGTATTTGGTTAGCTCAGGAATAAAAAATATAAGGCTTATTGATAAAGATAAAATTGAAAAAAGTAACTTGAGTAGGCAAATACTATTTACAGTTGATGACATTGACAAAAAAAAAGTAATTGTTGCAAAAAATAAATTACTAAAAATTAACCCTCATTCTAATATAGAAATAATTGAAAAATTTATAAATAATTCAAATTTACAACTTCTGCTTAATTCATCTATTGTAATTGACACATGTGATAATTGGGAAACAATGAAGTTAATTAATGAGTATTGCGTAAATAATTATATTCCTTTAATTAGTGCTTCGGTTGTTGGATTTGATGTACAAGTTGCTTTTTTTGAAAATATTAAAAAATATCATATATGTCTTAATTGCCTATTCCCTAATAAAAGTGAGCCAGATATAGCTAGATGCGACAAAGCTGGTGTTTCTGGTATTGCTTGCGGTGTTGCCGGTTTATTAGCTGCTCAAAAAACAATTAATTATATTTTAAATTTAAATAAAGAAAATAATAAATTAAGTATGTTTGATATAATTAAGGGAGAAAATCAAAATATAAATATAAAATCTAATAAAAACTGTTATTTATATAAATCTTAAGAAACAATTGAATAATATAAATAAACCTATATTTTAAATATTTATGAGACAAAATTCTTTTTCATATGACCAACTAATTGATTGTGCCAAGGGTATATTATTTGGAAAGGGGAATGCTCAACTACCAATGCCTCCCATGCTTATGTTTGATAGAATTATAAATATAAATGATGATGGAGGTGAATTTTCTAAAGGGGAAATAATTGCTGAGCTTGATATAAAATCTAATTTATGGTTTTTTGATTGTCACTTCAAAGACGACCCTGTTATGCCAGGATGTTTAGGGTTAGATGCAATGTGGCAATTAGTAGGTTTTTATTTGGGTTGGCTAGGCCAACCTGGAAAAGGAAGGGCTTTAGGGGTTGGTGAAGTAAAGTTTACTGGACAGGTTTTAAAAACAGTAAAAAAAGTTACCTATCATATTTCTTTAAAAAGATTAATTCTTAGAAAATTGATACTTGGAGTCGCAGATGGTATTTTGAAAGCAGATGGAAAAACAATTTATGAAGCCAAAGATATGAAAGTTGGCCTTTTTACTGCTGATCAATAAATTTAATGAAAAGAGTAGTAATAACAGGTTTAGGTATTGTCTCTTGCATTGGCAATGACCAATCAACTGTAGTTCAAAATCTAATAAATTTAAATTCTGGAATATGCTCAGCTAAAGAGTATGAAAAGTATACTTTTAGAAGTCTAGTTCATGGGAAACCTATCATAAATTTTGAAAATGAAATTGAAAGAAGGCAGCTTAGATTTATGGGTGATGGAGCCGCATACAATTACATTTCTATGAAAAATGCAATTAAAGACTCAGGTTTGGAAAAAGATGAAGTTTCTAATAATATGACTGGTATAATTGTTGGTTCTGGAGGTCCGTCAACACAAAACTTATTTCAAGCATTTAAATTTGGAGAAGAAAGTGGATCAAAAAAAGTTGGCCCCTTTATGGTTACAAGAACAATGTCAAGTACTAATTCCGCTACTTTAGCAACTCCCTTTAAAATTAAAGGAGTTAATTATACTATATCTTCAGCATGCTCTACAAGTTCACATTGTATAGGTAATGCTTATGAATTAATTCAAATGGGAAAACAAAATATTATATTTGCCGGTGGAGGAGAAGAATTGCATTGGACAATGTCAATATTGTTTGACGCAATGGGTGCATTATCATCTAAATATAATGATGATCCAAAAATAGCCTCAAGGGCATATGATCGCGACAGGGATGGTTTTGTGATTTCTGGAGGTGGTGGAACTTTGGTACTAGAAGAGCTAGAACATGCAAAAGCTCGTGGAGCTAAAATTTATGCTGAAATCACTGGATACGGTGCGACATCTGATGGATATGATATGGTACAACCATCTGGTGAGGGGGCTGAACGTTGTATGAAGCAAGCAATGAAAAATAATAAAAAAATAGATTATATTAATTCCCACGGCACAAGTACACCAATCGGGGATATTAAAGAATTAGAGGCAATTGAAAATGTATTTAAGGACCGAATTCCATTAATAAGTTCAACAAAATCTTTAACAGGTCATTCATTAGGTGCAACAGGTGTACATGAAGCTATCTATTGTTTATTAATGATGAAAAATGAATTTATTTGTGGTTCAGCAAATATCTCAAATTTAGACGATAAAGCAAAAAATAGTAATATTTTATTAAATACAATTAAAGATAAAAAAATAAATCATGTTATGTCAAATAGTTTTGGTTTTGGTGGCACTAACGCAACTTTAGTTTTTTCAAATTATGATGCTTGAAAATAAAAAAGGAATTGTTTTTGGAATAGCTAATGATCATTCTATTGCTTGGGGAGTAGCCAAAACTTTACATGAAAATGGTGCTCAGCTTGCAATTACTTATCAAAATCAAACATTATTAAAAAGAGTAAAGCCATTAGCTGAAAAGGTGGATAGTAAATTATTATTAGAGTGTGACTTTAATGAAGAAAAATCAATAGAAAAAACTATTAATAAAATATCAAAAGAATGGGAAAGTATTGATTTTGTAATACATGCTGTTGCCTATTCTGATAAAAATGAACTCAATGGAAGATACATCGATACATCGAAAGATAATTTTATTAAAAGTTTAAATATTTCTTGTTATTCTTTCACAAAAATAGCAAAATTAGTTGAGCCATATATGAAAAATGGTGGGAGTTTATTAACTTTAAGTTTTTATGGCTCAAAAAAAGTAATGCCAAATTATAATGTTATGGGTGTAGCAAAAGCTGCGTTAGAAACAAGTGTAAAATATTTGAGTGTTGATTTAGGGGGTAAGAATATAAGAGTAAATGCAATTTCAGCTGGTCCAATGAGAACCTTGGCTGGTGCTGCTATTGCTAATGCAAGGGAAGTATTTAAATATACCGAAGATAATTCACCTCTAAAGAGAAATGTCTCCCTAAATGAATTGGGTAATTCATCTCTTTATTTAATAAGTGATTTATCTAATGCAGTAACTGGAGAAGTTCATTATGTTGACTCGGGTTTTAATATAAAAGGAATGCCTTAGTAATTAATTAGATCAAATTGGTTTATCAGCAAAAACACTATCTACTCCTAAATTCCATAAAAATTTAGCTTGTTTTAAATTAATACTTCTATCTGAAAAAGCCATAATTAAAATCTTCTGATCTTTAAATACCTTAATTAATTTTTCATTTAAGTATTTGGAGTCTATGCCACAAGCGAAAAAATTGTATTTATTTATTAATAATATTGCTTCATCTACTTTATCCTTACTATCAATTAAAATACTGCACAAATTATTTGGATTATTTTCTTTTATTAAAATACAAGACTCAAAATTAAAACTTGAATATAAAATAGGTATTTTTAAATTAAGCTTTTTTACAACCTGTAATACACAGTTTACATTATCAACTTCTAATCCTAAATTTGGTTTCAATTCTATATTTAATCCACATTGATTTTTTTTACATAACTTTAAAACTTCCTCTAAGGTTGGCGGATATATATTTGTTTTCCTCTTATAAAAAAAACTTCCAGCATCAAGGGTGCGGATATAATTATATTCATAATCAGATGCTATACCTTTGCCATTAGTGGTTCTATTCAATTCATCGTCATGAAGCAAAAAAGGAATAAAATCTTTTGAAATTTTTACATCAATTTCAATCCATTTTATTCCTAAACTAATAGCTTTAGTAATTGATTCTAAAGTATTTTCAGGGGCTAAATCTTTAACCCCTCTATGTCCAATAATATTAGGAATATGTACTAAGCTACTCTGAGTCAACTTCTTTCATTGAAAGTTTTACCTTACCTCTTGGATCAACATCTAAAACTTTTACTTTTACTAAATCGCCTTCACTAACGACATCAGTTACTTTTTCAACTCTTTCATTTTTTAATTGACTAATGTGAACTAATCCATCTCTTGAAGGCATAAAACTTACAAATGCTCCAAAATCCATAATCTTGACTACCTTGCCTTCATAAATTTTCCCTACTTCAGGTTCTTCGGTAATTCCTTTAATCCAATCAATCGCAGCGTTACTGGACTCTGCATTTACTGCAGCTATACTTACAGTACCTTCATCATCAATTTCAATTTTAGCACCAGTTTTCTCTGTAATTTCTCTTATGACGGCCCCACCTTTACCAATAACATCTCTGATTTTGTCTTTATGAACTTTTAAAGTTGTAATTGTTGGAGCATAATCAGAAATTTTTTCATTAGGTTTTTCTATTGCTTTGGCCATTTCAGCTAAAATATGGATTCTGCCATCCTTAGCTTGTTCTAAAGCTTCTTTCATAATACTAGGAGTAATACTAGTAATCTTAATGTCCATTTGTAAAGATGTAATTCCATCCTTGGTTCCAGCGACTTTAAAATCCATATCACCTAAATGATCTTCATCTCCAAGAATATCTGAAAGGACAACATAATCATTGTTTTCTTTTATTAAACCCATAGCTATACCTGCTATAGGTTTATCTATTGGAACTCCTGCATCCATTAAAGACATTGAAGTACCGCAAACTGTAGCCATAGAGCTAGATCCATTTGACTCTGTGATCTCAGATACTACCCTATAAGTATATGGAAATTTATCAGCTGAAGGTAGCATTGGATGTATTGCTCTCCATGCTAATTTTCCATGTCCAATTTCTCTTCTGCTTGTAGAACCAACTCTTCCAACTTCTCCTACTGAATAGGGAGGAAAATTATAATGAAGCATAAAGTTTTCCTTATACTCTCCTTCTATAGCATCAATCCTTTGCTCATCCATTCCTGTTCCAAGAGTTGTAACAACTAAGGCTTGAGTTTCTCCTCTAGTAAATAAAGCTGATCCATGGGTTCGGCTTAATATTCCTGTTTCACAAATTATAGGTCTAACAGTTTTAGTATCTCTACCATCAATTCTATTTCCAGTTTTTAGTAAATCTCCTCTTACAATTTCTTTTTCAACTGACTTTGTAGCATCCGCCACAATAACAGAAGTTAACTTTTCGCTAACAAACTTTTCCTCTATTTGTGTTTTTAGTTCATTTAATTTTTCTACGCGTTTTTGTTTTTCTTTTATCTGGTAAGCTTCATTAAATTTACTTCCATATTCATTATTTATTAATTTAGGAAGTTCAGAAATTTCACTATCTTTTGCTGGAATATCCCAAGGATCTTTTGCTGCTTGTTTTGCTAATGATATTATCGCTTCAATTACTGGCAAATAAGATTCTTGACCCAGCACTACTGCTTCAAGCATTTTTTCTTCAGTTAATTGATGCGCTTCAGACTCAACCATTAAAACACCACTTTTAGTTCCAGCAACTACTAAATCTAATTTTGAATTCTTGATTTGTTCAATTGTTGGATTTACGATTAAATTATCATCAATAAGACCTATCTTTGTTGCTCCTAATGGCCCCATAAAAGGTAAGCCAGATAGTGTTAATGCAGCACTAGTAGCGATCATTGAAACAATATCAGAGTCATTCTCTAAATCATGCGATAAAACTGTACAAGTTACCTGAGTTTCATTCTTAAAATCTTTATGAAATAATGGTCTGATTGGCCTATCTATTAATCTACATATAAGTGTTTCTTTTTCTGTTGGTCTTGCTTCACGCTTAAAAAAACCACCTGGAATTTTTCCAACAGAATAAAATTTTTCTTGATAATTTACCGTTAATGGAAAAAAATCCATATCTGGTTTAACTTCTTTTGCAGCAACAACATTTGTCATAACTGTTGTTCCACCATAGGTAACTATTACTGATGCATCAGCTTGTCTAGCGATTTTACCAGTTTCAATTATTAATTTCTTTCCTGCCCATTCTAATTCTTTTTTTTCTATATTAAACATTATACTTTCTCTTTTCTATGATAGAGGAAACTTATCCTCTTATTTTTAGTTCTTTAATAATTTCTTTATATATTTTGTTATTTTTTCTTTCTAAATAATTTAATAGTTTTTTTCTTTTGTTCACAAGAGCAACTAAACCTTTTTTAGAATGAAGGTCATGTTTATGAGTTTTAAAATGCTCAATTAAATTATTTATTTTTTCACTTATTACAGCTATTTGCACTTGTGGTGAGCCAGTATCTGTTTCAGTATTTGCAAATTTAGCTATTAGTTCTTTTTTTGTATCTTTACTTATCGACATCAAAATCTCCTATAATAATACTTTAGTTGGTTCAAACAAATTTCCATTTAATTTGCCGTAAGAAATTACATTTCCATTATTTAATAAAAATAATAAATTTTTATCAAAAGAATTTAAGTGCGGTCTAATCAGTTTTTCTAAGTTAATAGAAACTGATTTTCCCAAAGAAACATTTATTAAATCTTTCTTTTCATCAATTTCATAAGCCAAGATGTCGTCCAGCATCGAAACTGAAGAATGGAAACTCTTAAATTCTTGGAGCCTTTGACCTATTTTGAGCAAATCGTCCAGTAAAATCGCAGTTTTTAATGAAAAAAGACCAACTTTTGTTCTTTTTAAAGAATTTATGTGACCTAAACTACCTAAAGAGATAGCAAAGTCTCTTGCAAAACTCCTTACATAAAAACCCTTACCAGAAATAATTTCAAATTCAGAAAAATTATCTTTGTTACTTATATTTCTTATTTCTTTTACAAAAACTTTTTTAGATTTTAATAAATAATTTTTATTATTTCTAAATAACTCATAAGATCTTTTGCCATTTACTTTAACTGCAGATGCAAAGGGGGGGACTTGTTCAATATTACCTGTAAAATTTAATAAGTTTTGTTTAATTTCTTTTTGGTTTGGAATTTTTTTAGTTGTTTTTATGACATTTCCTTCTAAATCATCTGTAGTGGTTTGCTCGCCCCACTTAATTGAAAAAACATATTTTTTTTCTTTTTTATTTATAAATTGTAATAATTTTGTTGTTTTACCTACTGCTACAGGCAATATACCTTCTGCTAAAGGATCCAAGGTTCCACCATGGCCAATCTTATTCAGTTTAAACTTAAATTTAATTTTTTTTAAAGCAAAGAATGAACTTATATTTTTAGGTTTGTATAAATTAATCCAACCCTGAAGATTATTATCCATCTAAGTCTCTTGCAACTTTTTTACTAGCAAGTAATTTTTTTATTTTTTCTGCCTCTTCAAAAGTATCATCAACGTAAAAATTAAGTTTTGGTGTAAATTTTGATTTTAATTTTGCATCAGAAAGATATTTTTGAAAAATATATTTTTTATCATTTAATTCTTGTAAAATTAGATCTTTATTTTTACCACCTAATGGCATAAAATAAACATTTGCAAATTTTAAATCTTTAGACATCTTTACAAAAGATACAGTTATTGTAGAAAAATTTATTGATGGGTTATAAAAATCTTCTTTAATTAAGCATTCACTTATTAAAAAACGAATCAATTCCCCATATCTTATCTGCCTTTGAGAAGACATATTATTATCCATTTAGTTTTATAATCTACCTTATAGCTCTCTATTAGTTTTTATTTCTTCAAATGTTTCAATAACATCTCCAACTTTAATATCTGAATAATTATCTATCATTACTCCACACTCATAACCATTCTTTACTTCTTTAACTTCATCTTTAAACCTTTTTAAACTACTTATAGAACCAGTATGAATTACAACATTATCTCGCAAAATACGAATATGAGAATTTCTTTTAATTATTCCTTCTTTTACAAAACAACCAGCAATATTGCCAACTTTAGAGATATTGAAAACTTCTCTTATATCGACATTACCTGTAATTTTTTCAGAAATGTCAGGCTTTAATAGTCCACCTAGTAAATTTTTAATATCATCAATTAATTCATAAATAATTGAATAATATTTTAAATCTACTCCATCTCTTTTCGCTGCATCTCTAGCTTGTGGTATTGCTCTAACATTAAAACCTACTATAAATCCTTTACCTGAATTTGCTAAAGCAACATCGCTTTCGGTTATAGCTCCAACACCTTTGTGAATTACACTAACTTTCACTTCTTCTGTTGAAAGTTTGTTTATAGAATTTTCGATAGCTTCAGCTGAGCCTTGAACATCTGCTTTAATAATAACAGGTAAAGATGTGGCTTTCCCTTGAGCAATTTTTTCAAACATTTCTTCAACATTTGAATTTCCAACTTTATTTTTCTCTATTTGTTTTTTGTTAAATCGATGTTCGGCAACTTTTCTAGCAACACTTTCATTTTCTACTACTACAAAATCATCACCTGCAAAAGGGTTGGAATCGAAACCTAATACTTCAACAGGAGTTGATGGTTTAGCTTCTTTAAGATTTTCACCTCTATCATTTATTAATGCTTTTACTTTCCCCCATTCAGAACCTGAAACAAATATATCACTAACTTTTAAAGTGCCTTTTTGAACTAAAACTGTAGCAACTGATCCTCTACCTTTTTCTAGTTTTGACTCAATAATTACTCCTCTAGCAGATCTATTTGGATTAGCTTTTAAATTTAACAAATCAGATTGTAACAATATTGCTTCCTCTAATTTATCAAGATTCTGTTTTTTTAAAGCAGATATTTCAACATCTAAAACTTCACCACTTAACTTTTCAACTACAATTTCTTGATTTAATAGTTCTTGTCTAACTTTTTCACTATTTGCAGCTGGTAAATCTATTTTATTAATTGCTACTATGATTGGAACTTTTGCAGCTTTGGCATGTGCGATTGATTCAATTGTTTGTGGTTTTAGCCCATCATCTGCTGCGACTACCAATATAACTATGTCAGTTGTTTTTGCTCCCCTCGCTCGCATATTTGAAAAGGCTGCGTGTCCTGGGGTATCTATAAATGTTATTTTTTTTCCTTTTTTATTAATTTGATATGCTCCAATATGTTGAGTAATTCCACCCGCTTCTCCAGAAACAACATTTGAACTTCTAAAGGCATCTAAAATACTTGTTTTTCCATGATCAACGTGACCCATTATTGTAACAACTGGCGCTCTTGCTTCTAGAGATTTTTCATCATCTTCAAAATCTTCAATTTCTTTTAAAATATCGTCCTCGTTTACTCTCTGTGCTTTGTGACCTAATTCTGTGGCAACTAATTCAGCAGTATCTGCTTCTAAAGATTGTGTGGCATTTGCCATAACACCTAATTTCATCAATGTTTTTACTACATCTGCAGTCTTTTCAGACATTCTATTAGCTAGTTCTTGAACAGTTATAATTTCTGGGACATATACATCCCTAGATATCTTAGTATTTGTATCATTTTCTTCTTGTGCTTTTAGTTTTTCTTTCTCTCTTGCCCTCTTTAATTTAGCAAGACTAGGAAACTTATCGTATTCTTGTTCCTCTTGTTCTAAAATTTTTTTTGGATCAATTTTACCTCCATCTTCATGAACAGGTTTTAAAGTTGATTTCTTTTGTTGTGTTTTTTTTGGTTCTTGAAATTTTTTATTTTTATTTTCAAATGATTTGTTAGATTTATTTGCAAAATTGGTATTAGTATTAAATTTTGGATTAGATATATTGGGTTGAGACCTAAAAGAAGAGGATCCTCTAAAATTTGATTTGGCAGTAGATGAGCTTTTTTGTTGATTGTTTTTGTTTCTAAAAACTATCTGTATTGTTTTTTTACTAGAACCGTTTCGATTTTTTTCTCCAGTTGGACCAAGATTTTTTCTAATTTGCAACCTTCCAGAAGAAGATAATTTAAGTGGTTTTTTTTTATTTTCTTTTTTCTTTTCCAATTTGTGATCCTAAATTAGCAACTATTTTTCTTCAACAAACCATTTTTCTCTGGCTTGCATAATCATACTATTTATCTCATTTTCATCAATATCTAAACTTTTAAATATTCCCTCTTCTTTATCTATAAGCTCAAACGATGCAAGATCAGCAAAATCATTTAAAGTAACAATATTTGCTTTTGATAATAATGCCAGCATCTTATTGTTCATTCCTTTTAAATTTTTAAGCTCTTCATCATGAATTGTAGAGTCTATAATTTGTTGATTTGCTTCTTGCTGCTCTTTAATAAAATTATTTGCCCTAGAAAGAATTTCATTTGCTAATTCATTATCAAAACCCTCTATTTTTTCAAGATTTTCAAGACTTTCTGAAGAAATAGATTCTATAGATACATATCCCTCTGTAACTAATAGTTGCGCTATTACATCTTCTACGTCTAATACTTCAGATAGCATTAAGGTTTTTTCTTTAAATTCTTCTTGTCTTCTCTCAGTTTCTTCATTTTCGGTAAGTATATCAATTTCTAAATTCGTAAGATTTGATGCAAGTTTTACATTTTGTCCTTTTCTACCTATTGCAAGACTTAATTGATCGTCAGGTATAACTACTTCTACCTTATTTTTTTCTTCATATAAAAATATCTTTGTTACTTCTGCTGGTGCTAAAGCATTTGCTAAAAAAGTTGCTGAATTTTCTGACCAAGTAACAATATCAATTTTTTCACCTTGCAACTCATTTACCACAGCTTGGACTCTTGAGCCTCGCATTCCAACACATGCGCCTACAGGATCTATTGTGGAGTCTTCAGTATAAACACTTATTTTTGCACGCGATCCAGGATCTCTTGCAACACTTTTTACAACTATTACACCTTCAAATATCTCTGGAACTTCTTGTGTAAATAATTTTGATAAAAATTGTGGATGCGTTCGTGATAAAAATACTTGATATCCTTTTGTATCTTCTTTCACTTCGTATATATATGATCTTACACGATCTCCATTTTTAAATGTTTCCCTTGGAATTAGTTCTTCTCTTTTAATTATTGCTTCACTTTTTCCAAGATCAACTATCAAATTACCAAACTCTATTCTTTTAACGATTCCAACAGCAATCTCTCCAACTTTATCTTTGTATTCTTCGTATTGTCTTGATTTATCAGCTTCTCTTACTTTTTGAATTATAACGCCTTTAGCATTTTGAGCAGCTACTCTTCCTAAATCTATTGGTGGAAGTTCTTTAACTATAAACTCACCAATTTTAACTTTGGGGTTAATTTTTAAAGCATCTTTTAATAATATTTGTTTGGCTTGTTCTTCTTCGGAGTAAATATCTACAACTTCTCGATACGAATTAAGTTTGATGTCACCTGTCTCTCTATTTATTTCAACACGAATATCTCTTTCCATACCGTATTTTACTCTTGCAGCTTTTTCTAATGCTTGCTCCATTGCACCAAATACTGAATCTGTATCTATGCTTTTTTCCTGCGCAACAGTATTTGCTACTTGTAGCATTTCTTCTCTGATTACTTTAATTTTTTGTTTTGCCATGTAAATTACCAAAAAAAAGGCGGGAATTCCCACCTTTGAAATTACCCAATTTTCAAGCCATATATTTAAATTTTAAGAAAAACTCAAGCTTATAATTTTTTTAGATTAATATAAATTGGTTTTCTATAAGTTTTTAAAGCTTTTCTGTAATATTTTGTTTTAGTGAATTGATCTATATTAAATTCCCAACTGGCTACTGATTGATTTTGCCAAATTAAAATACCTTTAGATTCATAAATAGTTAATAACATTTGTCTTAAATATGATTGTGAATCTGTGACTATATGAATTTGAGCATTTTTTTTTAAAAAATGAACTAATCTTTGAAAAAATATTTTGTTAATTAAGCGTCTCTTAAAATGACGTTTTTTTGGCCATGGATCAGGAAAAAATATCCAAACAGAATTAAAAAGACAATTGTCACTAATTTTATCAAATAGTTTTAAAACATTTTCAGGGTAAATAAAAATATTACTAATATTATTTAACAATATATTTTTTGCTAAATTTAAATTTCCATTAACATATGTATCACATGCAATAATATTTGCTTGAGGGTTTAAATTTGAAAGATATATAGTACTTTCTCCATCTCCTGATCCTATATCTAATATATTATCTTTTTTCTTGGATAAATTTTTTTCATTTAATTTAAATTGATTGATTAACAAATCATATTCTTTTAATTGATTTATTTTTCTTCCCCTTTTCCTTCCAAAAACCTTATATTTAAAAATATCATCATTCATTTTTTTATTCTAGATAAAATAAAAATAGAAACAAAAGAAAATAATATTAGATATGTAAATATTTTATGAAAAAAAATCAAATTGTAACTTTTTTGTACCTTTAAATTAAAATTAATTTTTTCTTTTCTAAATAAATTTGAAAAAGTTAGTATATTTCCTTTATGATCAATAATGGCTGATATCCCATTATTAGATACTCTAACTAAAGATTTTCTATATTCTGCAGCTCGCATTTTTGTTAAATAAAAATGCTGATAAGGTCCTAAGTATTTTCCAAACCATGCGTCATTAGTAATGTTTATCAATAAGTTTGATTGATTATTTGTGTCATTTAATAATTTCCAAAAAAAAATTATTTCGTAACAAATAACAGGTATAAATTGATAATTATTATTAATTATTAATTGTCTGTCTTTATTACCTTTTTGAAAGTCAAAAGTACCTACAATTACATTAATAAAATCTAGATAATTCCTTAAAGGCATAAATTCACCAAATGGTACTAAAATTTTTTTGTCAAAAAAATCAATTTTATTTTTTTCAATTACTAGAATTGAATTAAAATAATTATTTTCTTCAAGTCTGGTTGCTCCTATAACTATAGTTTGATTATCAGTTAAAAAATTACCTAATTTTATATCTTCAAGGTTTTTAACAACAAAAGGATAGTTGTTTTCTGCAAAAATCATTAGGTCTGCATTTGATTCTTGAATTAAAGTAACAAGTTCGTCATATTTATTTTCTTTGTTATCCTTGATTTTATAATTCATTTGGAAAAGATCAGTATTAAGCTGGTAGTCATTTATTTTATTAAAATTAAAAAAAGCAAAAAAAGCAATTGATAATAAGGATAAAGTGATAATCAGGCTTAAATTAAAAAAAACAATTTTCTTTCTTTGGTATATTATATAAGGAAAAAGAAATAAAAGGATTATGATATAACTAGTAAAATTTGATCCAAAAGAAAATAACAAAATTGAGCCTAAAATATTATTGGAATAAATTAATCCAAAAGACAACCAAGGAAAACCATACCATATATTAGCTATAAATATTTCAAGAATTACAAATACTAATGGAAACAAAAAAATTTGGTTATTTAGTTTTTTTGTAAAATTGAATGAAATAAAAAAAATTCCAAAAATCAAAGAGATTACAAATATAAGAAGAATAGATAAAGTTGCATAAATTTTTGTAGTTTCATCAGTTAGAAAAGGATTTCTTATCCATATCAAATACAAACTAGTAAAACCTAAGCCATATAAAAAACCTGTATAAAAATATTCCTTTATAGAATTTAATTTATTTATTTGTTTGTATAAGTATGGAAAAATAAAAAAACCTAAAGGTAGTATAAAAAAGGGTGGAAATAATAAAGCTGTTAGAAAACCCAAAAAAATAAATTTAAAAATAATCAATTAATTTGCTTTACTAATCTTGATGGTTAATATTTTTCTCTCTGAAGCTTTGATGATTTTTGCATTTAAAAGTTTTTCTATTTCAAAACTTTCATTATTTTTTGGAATTCTATTTATTTTGGAAAAAATTAAACCACCTATTGTGTCAATTTCTAAATCTGGATCATTGTTGATTTTTATATTAAAATATTTTTCTAAATCATCAATCCGATAAGAAGCCTCTACAATTATAGAATTTTTATTTTTTGATAATATTAGATCGTCCACATCTTCTGCATCATGTTCATCTTCGATTTCTCCAACTATTTCTTCAACAAGATCTTCAATTGTTACTAATCCATCAACTCCACCGAACTCATCAACAACTAGACCCATGTGTATTCTAGAAGAACGCATCCTTTTTAATAAATCTAAAATTGGTGATTTAGGAGCAACAAACAAAACATCCCTTAAAATTAAACTAATATCAAAATCATTTTTACTAGCTTTAATAAAATCCTTTATATGAAAGAAACCAAGTAAATTATCTAAATTTTGCTCAAAAACTGGCATTCTTGAATGACTTTCATTTTTTATAATCGACAAAATTTCTGCATATGATTGATTTTTTTCTATTGAAATAATTTCGCCTCTTGGAACCATAACATCCTCAACGCACTGTTCATTTAATAATAAAATATTTTTAATTAAGTTGTTTTCATTATTATCATCAAAATTTTCAAATTTATTTTCTTCAATTGAATCAGAAGCTATATAATTCAAAATTTCTTCTTTCGTCGATTGATTAGATAAAAGTTTTTTTATTATCCAATTTTTCCATGAAGCAGATTTATCAATTTTATTGTCTGACATTAGTAATAAGGGTTTTCTAATCCAATTTTATTTAAAATATTAACTTCTTTTTTTTTCATTTTTTTAAAATCATTAATATTATTATGATAGTAGCCATTTATATGTAAAAAACTATGTATTAAAAGATGGCAAAAATTATCATAAAAATCAATATTATTTTTTTTTGCATCAAATTTAATAGTTTCTGCTGAAAAAAATATATCACAATATTTATAAGTTTTTTTATTACTTTGTTTTATTTCATTTACAAAGGTTAAAACATCAGTAGTTTTATTTTTTCTCCTATATTTTAAATTTAGTTTTTTTACACTAGCATCATTTGCTAAAATTATATTAAGATAATAATTAATTTTATGATTAAAATTTAAATTAATTTTTTCTTTTATTACATTATTAGTAATTTTCTTTATTTTTATCAATCTTTTTGACCAATTGGATGATAATAAAAAATAATTAATTTTTATCATTTTTTTCATATGCATTAATGATTTTTCTTACAACATCGTGCCTTACTACATCTCTTTCTTCAAGTGTAATAAAGCCAATATCTTTAATTTTATGAAGTTTTTTAGATGCATCAATTAAACCTGATTCATTTATTGAAACTAAATCTATTTGAGTTGTATCACCTACTACAACCATTTGACTGTTTTTTCCTAATCTAGTCAAAAACATTTTCATCTGAGTTTTAGTAGTATTTTGAGCTTCATCAAGAATAATAAAACAATCTTCTAATGTTCTTCCTCTCATAAAAGCAATTGGTGCAATTTCAATAATATTATTTGCTATTTTTTTTTCAACTTGATCATATGGTAACATTTCATAAAGAGCATCGTATATTGGTCGTAAAAAAGGATCAACTTTTTCTTTTAAATCTCCCGGGAGAAAACCTAATTTTTCGCCTGCTTCTACAGCTGGTCTAGATAAGATAATTTTTTTTATTTTCCCTTCCTGAAGAGAAGAAACTGCTTTAGCAACTGCTAAAAAAGTTTTTCCTGTCCCTGCGGGACCAATAGCAAAAATTATATCTTTGTTATTTAAAAGCTCAAAATAAGTTTTTTGGTTTTCAGATCTTGGAATAATTTTCCTTTTTTTTGTATCAAAAAATAAATTCATTTGTGATACGGTATCAATTTCCATTGATAGCATACTTTTTGTATCTTTAATTTTATCTTCATCAATTTCTATACCTTTTTTTGCTTCTTCAAATAAATTTAGTAATTCTTTTTTTGTAATCTTGATTGATTTAGCTGATCCTAAAATTTTAACTTTGTTTCCTCGATATTTAATTTTAACATTATTAATTTTTTCAAGAGTTTGTATATTAATATCATTAACTCCAAATAAGCTACTTAAGATACTATTATCACTAAATTCAATATCTAATGAATGTGTTGGATGATTTAAGTCTGACATTCTAAAGCAAAATCGGTTGATCTTTTTATTTTAACTGTTTTAATTTCATTGATTAAATTATCTTTATTGTAAATAAAGGCACTTTGATTATATATAGTGCGACCAACATACTGACCATCGTGTCTGCCTTTTTTTTCAAAAAGAATTTCCATATTTTTATTTATACAGGATTTGTTAAATTTTGATTGATATTTTTTTAGTAAATTTTGCAAAGTATTTAGTCGATTCTTTTTAACATCTATATCTAAATCTTTATAGTTAAAAGCAGGCGTACCTGGTCTTGGACTAAATATAAATGAATAGGCAATTACAAATTTAACTTGATTTACTAGATCTATTGTATCCTTAAAGTCTTGATCTGTTTCTCCAGGAAAGCCAACTATAAAATCTGATGAAAGAGCAATATCTTCTCTGGACTTTTTAAGCTTTTCAACAATATCATAATATTTTTTTACATTATGTTTTCTATTCATTTTCTTTAAAATTTTATCTGAGCCTGATTGAATGGGAAGATGTAAAAAAGGCATTAGCTTAGGATTAGTACCATGAACGTCAATTAAATTTTGACTCATATCAGTGGGATGTGATGTCATGTATCTAATTCTTTTTAAAAATTTTGACTCACTTAATTTATTAATTAGATATGCTAAATCTTTAGATTTTCCATCTAAACCCTTACCATGATAAGCATTTACATTTTGACCCAATAAAACAACCTCTTGAATACCTTGTTGCTCATATTTAGATATTTCTTTTTCTATTTCACTGACAGGTCTGGAAAACTCTGATCCTCTTGTATATGGAACAACACAGAAAGTACAAAACTTGTCACATCCTTCTTGAATCGAAACAAATTCTGAAACCATATTAGAAGAATTAAAAACTAAATGATTAAATTTTTCATTTTGCAAAAAATCATCATTAATTTTTTCTTTATTTTTAATCATTATTGGAAGTTTGTGATAGGACTGTGGTCCAACTACAAAATCTACAACTGGTGCTCGTTTTTGTATTTCACTGCCTTCTGCCTGTGCAACGCAGCCTGCTACAACAAGATTATAATCATTTTTATTTTTCTTTAATTTAATTTTTTTTATTCTGCCTATATCGGAATAGACTTTCTCTGCAGCTTTTTCCCTAATATGACAAGTATTTAATACTATTAAATTTGCTTCTTCTATTTCTTTAGTAGTCTCATAACCATCTTTTACAAATAAATCTTTGATCCTATTAGAATCGTAAACATTCATTTGGCAACCGTAAGATTTGATAAAAATTTTTTTTGTATTTAATGATTTCATATTATAATTTTTTTTTAAAAATTAATGCATCAATTTTCTCATCATTCATTAAATAATATTTTTTTCTTCTACCTATTAAATTGAAATTATTTTTTTTATACATTTCAATGGCTGGAAAATTATTTTCTGCAACTTCTAGAGACATTGTGTTTAATTTCAATTTATTTTTTTTATCTGAAATATTATTTAATAAAAGACTCGCTAAACCTTTTTTTCTATAGGTTTTTTTAACATATATAATCAATATCTCATATTCTGATACTTTTTCAACAAAAATTAACTCGCCAACAACAAAAGAAACTAATTGATTACTATCATAGAGACCAACGCTATAATTAGTATTTTTATTAAATTGAAGTATAAATTGATTTTTTGACCAACCTAAGCTTTTAAAATAGTTTTTATCTTTACTATCGTCATTTATTAGTTGGAAACATTCCTCTGAATTTTCTTTTTCTAATTTGGATATATTAATCAATTTAATTTATAGTTGTTTGAAATATAAACAGGCTTAATGATACTTCTTTTTGTATATTTAAGATTAAAATAATTTTTGATTATAGTGTTTTTTATTGTAAATTTTATTTGTTTTAAATTATTTAAATTTTTTTTATTTAAAATTTTTTCATTGTAATAAAGTATATCTATCAAACCTAAATCTTCAAATTCATCAAATTTATTACTCTCTATTTTTACTTCTTTATAATTTTTATTATATAATTTGTAACATACAAATCTTTGGTTATTTGCTGAGGTTAAATAAATACCATAATTTTTCTTACCACTAATTTTTAAAAAATTTAAAATATCTTTACCAGAGAGTGCAGCTAATTTAACATTATTAGAATAAAATTGACCCATAATAAAAGACACACCAACCCTAAGGGCTGTATATGAACCAGGACCGGTTGTAACAATTAGGGATTTTAAATTTTTTGATAGATTTAGAGTTTTATCTATTTTTAAAAAACTTGGTATTATGCTTTCGCTTAGCTTTGTATCAGCAGATTCAACAATTTTTCTCGATATTATTATTTTATTATCATCAAATACTGAAAATTCTGGTAATGGAGATATAATATCTAAAAGTAGATTCATGTGGGTGATCAAATTGTATAATTATCAAAAATATATCATCATAATAATTTTATTATGTTTAAATATATCAAATGTTTACGCGAATAATATAAAAAATTCTGCAATAATCTTTATGTATCATAAATTTGGAATATCTAAGTACCCATCTACTAGTGTTACAATTAGTCAATTACAGGAACATATTAAGGAATTATCAAAAGAAAAATATAATGTTAAATCATTAGATCTGATAGTTGATACTATAATAAATGATGGCCAATTACCAAAAAATGTAATTGGAATAAGCGTTGATGATGCAGATAGATCTTTTTTGACTACAGGGTGGCCAGCATTTAAAGAAAAAAATTTTCCTGTCACCCTTTTTGTAAATACCTCAACAATTGTTGAAAATAATAAAAATTATTTAAATTGGGATGAAATAAGAAAGTTAAAAAGTGAAGGAGTTAATATTGGTGCCCATTCACATACCCATGATCATATGCCTGATTTGACTATAGAACAGGTAAAAAAAGAAATAGAAACTTCAAATAAAATTTTTCTTAGGGAGCTTGGTGAGATTCCACGTCTTTTTGCTTATCCTTATGGAGAAGCTAATCAGGAAATCATAGATCTGTTAAAGTTATATAAATTTAAAGTAGCTTTTGGACAACATTCTGGAGTTATAAATGAAACTTCTAATATGTATTACCTGCCTAGATTTTCATTAAATGAAAAATATGGTGCAATTGATAGAGTAAAATTTGCTGCTAATGCAAAAGGTTTGGGGGTTTATGATTTTATTCCTTCTAATCCAAAAATAAATGAAAACCCACCTTATATAGGGTTTTCATTACTTGACTTGAAGCTAGTTCCATCATTAGATTGTTTTGTTTTCGATAGTAAGGGACAAATTGAAAAGGAATTATTTAAATTTAATGAAAGAATAGAAATTAGATTAGGTAGGAAGCTCTCCAAAGGTCGTTCTAGAATTAATTGTACAGCTAAAGATTCTGAAGGGAATTGGCGCTGGTTTGGCCATCAATTCTATTTATAAAACTGAAGCAGAATAAATATGACTATCAAATAAATCAAGTTGATTTGATTGAATGATAGATGTTATTGTATTAACATAATTCTTATCTTCTGCATATGATTCCAATGATTCAACAAGCAGATGAATATTAGAGAAATTATTTTTTTCTCTCATTAACTTTCTTATTAACCTAAATTTTTCATAAGCATAATGGGTATTAATATTATAAAAATAAGATTCTACACTTTGATCAAATGATGAAAAAGCTTTTATTAAATGTTTTTTTCCTTCTTCTCTCTTTAATGGCATGACTCCTTCCGAGAAATCATATGTATATTCCCCAAAAAAAGCATTGAACTCTTTAGCAAATCTTGATGTTCCCCAACCACTTTCGTTAGCAGCTTGAGCCAAGACTATTGAATTAGGAATTACATCTAAAGATACTAATAAATCATTTATTACATCAACTTTATGTCTATTTTTTATGTCAATCTTATATTTTTTTGCTAATTTAAAAATATATTTTATATCATCATTTTTTAAAGTCTTCCTATCTTTTAAAGAGTCTTTTAAATTTAAAATTTTCTTTCTTTCAATTAGTATTTTTTGATTTTGATATGATATCAATGGTAAAATTGTTTCAATAAACTCTTTTTTTTCAAAAGAAATATTGTCTAATTGATATTTTTCAAACAGATTTAAATTATATTTTTTTTCATTTTTTAATGCTAACTTTGCTTCAATAATTGATGGGTTAATAGGCTTAGTTTTAATTTTAATTATGGTACGTTGATTCAAATTTGATGTATTTTCCCCTTCATCAAAGTCTATTTTTTTTTGGGAGTATAAATTATTTATTATTGAAGAATCAATGGCACTAAAATGGTGGTTATTTAAATTTTTATTAAATAGCTTTTGTGTATTAATATTCATTATTGAGAATTGATTACTAGTATTTTGATTTAGTATTTTGGAAGTATTAAATACAATTAAAAAACTTCCAAAAGATATTAAGAAAAAAAATATTATTCTAAAACTTTTAAACATTTACCGGTCTTACTTCTTTTATTTCTGGAATGTAGTGTTTTAGCATATTTTCTATCCCCATTTTTAATGTAGCCGATGAGCTAGGGCATCCAGAACAAGAACCTTGCATTTGAAGATATACAATTCCATTTTCGTATTTATCATAAATAATATCTCCACCATCCATTGCTACTGCTGGCCTAACACGTGTCTCTAATAGTTCTTTGATTTGTTTTACAATATCAGAATCTTGAGAGTCGTCATTTGATACATTATCTTTTGTTGTTTTTTCTTCATTAAGAATTGTTTGGTCATCTGAGTTGTAATGACTCATAATGGCCCCTAAAATTTCAGGTTTCATTACTTGCCATTCTAAAGAATTATTTTTTGTAACAGTAATGAAATCTTTACCAAAAAATACACCAGCCACTCCATCAACATTAAAAAGTCTTTTTGCAAAAGGTGAATTATCAGCTTCAGCTATATTTTTAAAAAAAGCTGTTCCTTGATCCATAACTACCTTGCCTGGCAAAAACTTCAGTGTTTGAGGGTTTGGCGTTTGTTCGGTTTGAATAAACATATATGTACCTATTATATAGTCATTATTGTGACTTTCGTATGGAAAATAATCAATAAAAATTTAATATTTGGGATATTATCTAGATAAAAAGCCAATAATTTCATTAACTTTCTTCAAAACGGGATCAGCAACTGAAATAGCTTTTTCTTTTCCTGAATTAATAATAGAATCTAGAAAATACTTATCATTCATAAGTTTGCTCATTTCTGAAGAAATAGGTGAGATTTTTGAGGTAACAAGATCACCTAAATCGTTTTTAAATTTAGAAAAATCCTTTCCTGCATAATCGAGAATAATTTTTTCTGTATCAGTATTGCTCAAAGCTGCAAATATTGTCAATAAGTTCATTGCTTCTGGTCGCTTTTTTGCATCTTCTAAATTTTCAGGAAGGGGTAGTGGATCTGTTTTTGCTTTTCTAATTTTTTGTATAATATTTTCTTTACTATCAGATAACATAATACGTGAATAATCTGATGAATCTGATTTACTCATTTTTTTTGTTCCATCACGTAAACTCATAACACGTTTTGCCTCTCCCAAAATCAAAGGTTCGGGTATAGGGAATAAATCATTTTTAAAATCATTATTAAACTTTTGGGCAATATCTCTTGTTAATTCTAAATGTTGTTTTTGATCTTCTCCTACAGGGACATGTGTTGCCAGATATATTAAAATATCTGCTGCCATTAATGTTGGATATGAATACAATCCAACAGAAACATTTTCACTATTTTTACCAGCTTTGTCTTTGAATTGT
>MDSW01108817.1_pt1 | contig 28996 bp, 20 predicted proteins | sample 811171 | NCBI WGS metagenome assembly MDSW01 (sample SAMN05326641, study PRJNA326480) | marine metagenome | isolation source: seawater | place: Atlantic Ocean: North West | collected 2012 | reverse complement strand
GTCCGCGTTGAGCGCGGCCATGTCCTGGGTGACGGAGGTGATGCTCGCGGTAACCTTCCCGTCGAGGCCCTTGGAGGTGAGCCAGGACTGCAACGCCGTGTCCTGGCGGGACACGTACTCGGCGTCGTAGCTCTGTTTGTTCCGCGTGTTTACGTTGTTGAGACGGTTCACCACCTCCCATGCGTTGGTACTGGGGAAATACGAGTAGTCGTTGTCCGTGATGTACGCCTCGTACGCGGCGTACTCCCGCGCCTTTCGAAGACGGAGGATGCGGTTCCGGAGAACGTTGTTCAGCGAGGTTTCCTTTCCATCCGGGTCGTCGATGGCGGAGGTGGTCTCCATGCCTCCGTCCAACAGGTGCTGGTTGAACGCCGCGCGCACAGCCAATTCGAGCTGCGTCGAGGGCTTGTTGATGCTCGCCGCGTCCTCCGCGGCGATAAAAGCCACCAAGTTCTGATCTTCGAGGTCGAGGTACATGTCGAACGCAGCCTCCTTGATGTCGTCGTTCAACTCGTCGATGTTGGAGGTGCTGTCGGCGCCACCCCTCGTGTACGTGAGCTCGGTGAACGATGCCGGGGGCTCGCCCAACTCTTGCACGGAGACGGGAACGAGCGGCTCGTACTCGGGCCTCGCGGAGAAGCCGGAGTCGGCTTGGAAACGCGTCAAGGCCGTACCGATCTTCTCGAAGTTGAACGGGATGATTTCCGTGTCCCAGTCGAACACCTCGCGCATGGGCTTGCCGGGGCACGACGTGTTGAAGGGCGCGACGTCGGGCAGTCCGAGGTCTCGTTGGGCACGGCGACCCGCGGGCAAGCACCCGGGGTGGGGTCGGCCGTTCGGGTCGTCGTGCACGTACCTCGCGCGCGCCGGAGCGGCCGCGCCGAGAAGGAACACGATCACCAAGGGAAACATCCTGGGCGACATCGCACCCGCGATGCGTCCCGGAGGTTGCGCGCGTGAGGGCAATGGATCGCAACACCCGATGCCGACTTCCGGAAAACGTTTTTTCGGGTGTTTTCACAGCATCGTATGCGGGCAAACTGTTACACATGCACGACCCCACACTTTTTTTCTACGGCGATCTAGTCAGGAAAATTTTCAGGTTATCACAATAAAGAACGAGGGCACACGTCGGCGTCGCGCGGGTGTGCCTGCTCCCCCTCCTCCTCCCTCCAGCTCCATCGTCACGAGGCGATCGACGCGTTTGCCCACGGTCGACTCAAACTCTTTTCTCGCGAGGTAGTTCCTCGCGCTCGCCTGCATTTTCCTCACCATCGCCTTCTCCGGCGACGTCATGTCCTCCGGGTCCGGGTCGAGCGGCTCGACGCCTTCTCGGCGCATCACCGTCCGCACGTCCGCGTACACCGATTCCTCTTCGTAGTGCATCTGCACCGTCACCCTCCCCGGCTCCGACCACGTCCAGTCCGATCGCTCCTTCGCCGTCCACGCGTCCCTCGCGAGCCTCTCGCCGCGCCAGAACCCGCGCGGCATCGGCCCCACGACGGCGGCGCGGTTGGGCACGACGCGCACGTATGCCGCGTCCCCGGGGGACCGCACGTGGTGCACCATCCCCTCGGACTTGTAGTGGTTCAGAACCACCGCGTGCTTCCTCGCGAACGCCTCGAACCGTTTCCGCGGCTCGTCCTCCGGGTCCTCCGGACCACCTGCGACGCCGCGCTCGGGGGGCGGCTCCACGTCGAGAAAGAGCACAAAGTCCACCGCGCAGATCTTCTCGTGGAACTCCCGCACCTGGTCCAAATTCCGAGGAAACCAGTCCACCAAGAACATCGCCTGGTTACCGGCTCTCGTCATCTCGCGGCGCAGCAGGCGAAGGGTGAGCTCGGTGGCGTACTCCCACGCCCCCGACGCGACGAGACCGTCCCACCGCTCGAACGGCGCCACCCCGTCCATCTCCGCCTTCACCTCCTCCCTCGTCAACGCCGCCGCGGAGACGAAGACGAAGCCGTAATCGCGCGCCAGCCGAGCGCAGTGCCGCGCCTTGTTACTGCCCTCGGGCTCGCCGAGAACCAGCACGACCTTCCGCGCGGGGCGCGGCCTCGGGCGGGTCTTGGCCAGAGGGACGACCCGGCCCTCGCGTCGCACGTCCGCCTCGATGGCACGGTACGTCTCGAACCGCGAGTCGTACGTCGCGAGGTTGTACCTCGCGCGGAGCGTGGCGAACGCGTCGATGAACTCCTCATCGTGAGGGACGCCGTAGCTGCTCTCGCTCGGCGCGGTGCTGCGACGGGGAGAGGCGAGGGAGGGCCGGGAGGCGAGGGGATCGGTCAATTTCCAGCGCGACGCGGATGGGGGGGGGGAACCGCGGGAAGACCGAGATGGAACGGAGAGAGCCCAAGCGGTTCGAGAGGCGGCACGCACGTGTACGCGCCGAAGGGCATCATGCTCGGCATCGCGCCCGCGCGGCCCTCGGACCTCCCGAGCGCCCCGCGGAGTGGTCGGGGCCGGGGGGTCCGCGCGTCTCTCTTGGGTTTCCCGATTCGGCCGGGTGCTGAAGTCGCCGACCCGGACGCGGTCGGTCAGTGGCCGTCCGACATCCTCAGTTCTATCAGTTGGCTCGCGGCGCGTGTCAGCAACTCTCACGGGCGCACAGGATAAGCACGGTATCGCACCGTCGCCGCGCGCTCAGAACACCCGCGCGCGTCGCCCGTGGATCGTTTCAACACACCGCCAAACATGGCTAACGTCCTCGCGCTGTTCGGCAACATGTTCGCCTTCAAGGGCTCGTTCCAGGCGGAGGTGCGCGCTCGCCCACCCCGCGTTTCCGGCGACTCGCGCGAGAGCCACGCACGCTCCGGCGTTCGCGAGCGCTCGTCGCGAGACGGTGACGTGGTCGGAGCGCGCGCGCGGGTCGCGGCCGCGACCCACCGCGCGCGCTCGGACCCCGCGCTCTGGCATAGGGACCACCAATGAGCTTCGTCGCCGTCGGGCATCGCTGACGCCGACCTTTCCCTTCCCCCCTCGCTTCCTACCAGGTGACCGTCGGCGAGAACGAGAACGGGGAGTCCGCGATTCGTCGCTTCCGCAGGGCGGTGATGTCCTCCGGTCACATCCAGGAGGTGCGCGCCTTATGCCTCCTTTCGCGAAGGCGACGACCCACCCCCGAGCGCGGCGTCCACGCGCGCGGATGCTCACGAGCGCGTTCGCCGCCGCCGGGTGCTCGTCGGGCCCGCCGCGACGCCACCGCGCGCGTCGTCCGGAGCGCGCTCGGCGCCATAACCCTAAAACCCTGAACCGAGCGTCTCTCGCATCTTGTTTTGTTGCGACTGGCGCCTCCCGCCCTCCCGCCATCTGCTGACCGTGCGCCTCCGTTTTTCGTCTCTCTCCTCGCAGACCCGCCGGCGCCGATACTTCGAGAACCCCCAGGACATCAAGAAGCGCAAGCAGTCCACGCCGCGCAAGAAGAAGGGGGCCAAGCCGCGCACCGCCGCGCAGGCGCTCGCCGAGAAGGAGCAGGCGGCGCTCAACCCCGGCGGGCGCCGCGGCTCCGGGGGGTTCCGCCGCGGCGGGAACTAAACGCGCCGAAGGCCCTAGTGCGAGCTAAAAGAGGGTGGGTGCGTCTGCCGCGCAAACACACTACGCGTAGACGATTGATTGACGACGAGCACACGCGCGTCGGTTTGTAAAGGGGTGCTGCTGTGGGCCCGCGATTTCGCCATAAGACGTGCCTCGGTCTCGCCGTGACGCGAGCGAGCTAGTGTACGCCGCGAGAGCGCAGTCGCTTGTCGCTTGTCGCTTCTCGCGCGCGCCTCCCTCTCGTCCCACTCCCCGAGAACCCGTCGATTTCACCCCAGTGAGGCCCCGGGTCGCGTCCCCCACGCCTCCGTCTCCCTCGCGTCGATGTGATGTTCCTTTCTTTTGGTGAGCTCCGAGACGAGCCTCGAAGCGAAGCGCCACAGCGCGTCCCACGCGCTCGCGAGCGCCGCGAGGGGCGCCTCCACGTACCTCCCCCCGCTCGACCCTTCGCACGGGGTTGGGTCCACGCACCGCCGCGCCATCAGGAAGGCGTCGTAGCGCCTCTCGCCCGGCACCGGGCCCGCGCCCTCCGGGAGGAGGTAGAAGTCCCGCAGCCGCCTGAGCGTCTTGAACCCGTTGGCGCGGTAGAACCGAAGCGCGCCGCCGTCGTGCGCGATGACGTGGAGGTACGCCACCTCGCACATGCGCTCGCGGCTCGCGCGGCGCGTCGCGTGCCACAGAAGTGTCGTCGCCGTGCCGCTCCGACGGCGGTGTACGTCGACGCCGAGGGTGAGGATGTACAGGAAGGGCGTCTTCCGAGGCGGCCCGACGTCGTCAGACGAAGGCTCCGCGGGCTCGGGCGTCGCGGAGAAGAGGCGTCGGCGCACGCCCGCGGAGCCGCGAAGGAAACGGCGAACGTCGCGGTCCTCCTCTTCACACCGCTCCTGTGCGCGTGCAGTGACCACGCCCACCATCGTATGGGCGGAAGACGGGGACGAACTCGGACCCGTCGGCTCCTCGAACGCGGCGAGGGAGAGGACATCGTCCGCCTCGTTCACCGCGGCGTCGTAGAAGCGCTGCTCGTAAGGGATGGGGAAGAGCCGCGCGTGGAGCGCGACGCACGCGCGTTCATCCTCGGGGCGAAGGCTGCGATAGTGCAGCGGCGGGGTGCTCGGGGCGGGCGACGCCGCGGAGTGCCCCACGTTAAGCACGACGGCGTCCGGCGGCGACGCCATCGCCGCGGACGCGCGCGTCGTGCCGTCCCGCGATCGGGGACGGCCCGTGCCCTCCAGAGCCTAGCTAGTAGACCTCCCAGCTACCCGAGGGATCGACGCTCACTACGGCCTCCTCATTCGCGCGGGAACGGCGGTGTCCGAGCGCGCGCGACGACCTCTCGGACACGGGAAGACCCGCGCGCGCCGTAGGAAGTAACGACAGGTGGAGTGACGCGGGCGGTAAATGAAACTCACGGGAACTCAGTGAAGATTTCCTCGTTCGAGTCGAGGCTCGTCACTTCGTGCTGACGCACGACCGCGCGACGATGCGTTCGCTCGCCCTCGTCCTCGCCCTCCTCGGGTCCCTCCTCGGCGTCTCTCGGGCGCAGCTGATGATGGACGAGACGGTGGTGCTCCAGACGACGAAGGGGGACATCGAGCTCGGGTTCTTCGCAGACGTCGCACCCGTGACAACCGCCCACATTCTCGATCTGTTCAAGCGCGGCGCGTACGACACGAACCACTTCTTCCGCGTCGACCGAGGGTTCGTGGCGCAGATCGCGGACGTCGTGGGCGGGAGACGTGCACCGCTCGACGCGTACCAGAGGCTCACGGCGCGGGACAAGGTTCCGGGCGAGTTCCAGACGAAAGTGCTTCACACCAGGGGGATTCTGTCGATGGGCCGGTACGACGACCCCGATTCGGGAACGTCCTCCTTTTCGATCCTCCTCGGGAACGCCCCGCACCTCGACGGGAAATACACCGTCTTCGGAAAAGTCCTCCAAGGGGACGAGACGCTTAGGGCGATGGAGGAGATGCCCACAAAGCGCGAGGGGATGTTCGTGATGCCGACCGAACGCATCGAGATCCAAAGCACGTACGTTAAAAACAAACAAAAAGACGGGCACGCGGGGACGGGGGAGTGCGAAGGGCGGCTCGAGGAGGCACAGCACAGAATCGACGGTCTCCTGACCGAGCTACATAAGATTCGACAGACGCGATTACCAGGGTGATTGGTAGAAGATGGCGGGGTGAGAAGAAAGGAGAGACGCGACCATCGTAGTGTTCCTTGAACGTAATGTTGTGTCATCATCGCGACCAGGTGCCGAAAATCACCTGCGTTTTTCAGGCTTCGGTCAACGCCGTGACGTCTCGGGCGCACTTCTGACGGCGCGGCCTCCACGGGAAGACGGGCCGCGGAGGCGTCTCGGCCTCGACGCGGTCATGCAGGCTCCGCCGGGCTCCGTCATGCTCGTCCCCGAGCCGGGATTTTGTTACAAGGGTCAGCGCGATCGTTGGATCGAGGTGCGCGTCCGGGTCCGCGCGATCGCGGGAGCCCGCTCTTCTCTCACGACCCTCCCCTCTTCGCCCGACGTCCCGCGTCTCACCTTCACTCGCGCCTCCGTATCTCTCTCGACAGGCTGGAGGTAAGGTGTTCGTGAATGTATGTTCGCACCCTCGCGTGGATCCGGTTTGCGGCGCCAACCTCGAGCCCGTGTCCCTCGAACATCTCTCCACGTGGGGCCTCGGAAACACGCGCGTGCCCTTGCTCGTTGGCCCGACGCGGGCGATGATGGACGCGGAAGGACGCGACGCGACGGCGGTGGACGTGCTGTTTCACCCAGCGGTCGTGCACCTCGCGCTGACGGGGGGTAAGAGCGTCACGCGCGAGCACTACCGCGACTACCTCATGGACATCGCGACGAAGAACATCGCGGAAGATCACGGCATCGTGCTCGCGCCCGGGCGCACGAAGCCGCTAGAGAACGCCAAGTACAAGGGTCCCAACGGAGAGAACAAGGACAACACGCACGCGTTCCCGGTGTTCAACCCGGACGCGCCGCCGATGGAGGCGGCCGGGAAAGCGGCGAGCGAGGCTCCGACGATGCGAAGCGGACCACTGATAGAGGAGGTGGGCGACGACGAGAACGCCAAGCCCGGGACGACGGAGACGAAGCCGGACAGATCCGCAACGACGGCGGCGAAGCGTCCGATCAAGAAGGGCTTTCTGTTTCCGAGCGGGGGCACGGGCGAAGGAAAAGGCGCGGCGAGAGGGGTGGAGCTGTACCCGGACGGGTCCGCGGAGGGAATACCGAAACCAGGGGAGCAGTACGATCCGTTGGGACACCTCCCGGAGAGCGTTCGGAGTAAGTGTCACGTCATCGACACCGGTGCGCTCAAAGGCGCGGAGCTGGATAAGGTGACCCGGCAGTACGCCGAGACGGGGAGACTGGACACGAACGCGAAGGGTGTGTATGCGAAAGGGTCCGCGCCGGGCGGAAAACCGGAGATCGGCATCGGTCACCCGAGTCGCCTTCGAGGTGAGGACGACGTGGCAACGCGGAGAGAGACTGCCGCGCCGAAGCCGGCGCCGAAGGCGACAGAACCGACGCCGCGCGCTTCGAGACCGGCTGTGCCTGAGCACGACATCTCCGAGTCGACGCTCGGCGGGGAGGCTGCGGTGGAGGTTCGCGTGCGTCTTCCGCTGCTTCAGGATGGCATGGCGGCGGTAGAGTTGGACGTCGGCGCGACGAGTCTCGGCTTGACGTCGCCAGAATACGCCCTGACGGTGTCTTTGCCCCGGCGCGTGGACGCAGAGGGCGCGCGCGCAAAGTTCAGCTCCAAGCGCATGGAGCTCAAAGTGTTGATCCCCGTGGCGACGATACCGGGAAGGTGATGGCGAGGGTATGCGTGGGAGGACGCGGGGACGTCGGCATCGACATCACGTGGGGTTGAACTTAGTTTGCCGTGGGAGAGCGAGAAGTGGGAATGTGTCAACAGGTACCTTCGAAGGTAAATTGACTAGACTATCACGGGCGTGTACGGTGATACACCTGGGGATTGTTTCCACTACAAACCGTCGGGAGCGTTAAACCCTTCTTCGCCCATCCGCGAGCATGCCCCGCAATCTGACCACCACCTCCTCTCGAGAGACATCTATCTCCCGTCCTCCCTTGTTCATGCTCTTCACCCGCACACGCTTTCCCGCCGCGAGTAACGCATCGTCCAGAATGACCAAGAATCGCGCGGCTCTTTGCGCGGCGTAGGAGTACTGCTCGGTCAGCGACGGAGCGTTCGCGGGCACCGTCTCCGCTCTGATTCCTGCATTTCGCAAAGCCGCTGCGAGTTGCAAGCGTTCGGCGATTAAGCCGCCACCACCTTTCGCGCACACGAGGACATCTGTCGAGGCGGCGGAAGAAGGCTGATGTGTCCCGCTCATTTTATTGACAGGGTCCGACGCCGCAGCTTCGGCCAACGCCGCGGCTTTGCGAACCGCCACCGAGACGCCACACGCGCCAGGCGGCGGAACCTCCGCACGCGGTTGCCATGCGGCGGCGAGCCAAGCGTCGTAACGCCCGCCCGCGGCGACGCACGCGAGCTCCGACGTTCTCGTCGGACATCCGATTTCAAAGTACGCGTCCCTGTAAAAAGGTTCTGGTGGAAGAAGGAAGGGTCGGACGACGACAGAGGTGGCGGGCACGCCCATCGCGATGAGGCAGGCGACAACGCCTTGAAGCCGATCGATCGACGCGCGAACTGCGGGTGAGACATCGCCCTTTGTGCTGGTCGAATCTAGTTCGCGGAAGAGGCGGTCGATATCCACTTGTTTCGCCTCGCTCGAAACACGCCCGCCCGCGATGGCGATGGAAGCGACGCGCGCCGCCGCTTCCGTCGTCACGCGCGCGCACTTCTCGACCGTCTCGGCGATTTCATCGGCGACGTCCGCCGACCCGCCGACCCGTCTGAGTACGGCGGCAACGCGAGCTCTCGCTTCGACGGGAACGCCAGATTTTGCCCAAGCAGCGGCCGAGAGTCTTCTGTGGCCGAGGGATACGATCGGTGAGAGCCCGCTGTCTCGGAGCGCGTCGAACGCGCAACTGACGCACTCGGCGTCTGCGATTGACGCGTCGGCGGCATCCTTCGGCGCGACAATGTCAAAATCCGCTTGGACATGCTCACGAGGCAGTCCGCCTCGGGTCTCTCGCTTGGTCGCATCTTCGGTGGGCTCCGATGACCGGAACGTCACGCCCACACACGACGCGCGAAGGGACGTCGCGCACTCGGCGGCGACTTGCGCGACAAGACTCGAACGAAGGTCCCGACGGAGTGTCACAAGCGCACCCGATCGGGATAACATCCGGTGCGCGTCGAGAGGGGGACGGGGACGGCCCTCAGCGGCCCATCGCCGGGGCTCGTCGGCGGCCCATCGCACAGCTCGGCTGCTCAGCGGACTCGCGCCTCGCTTATGAAAGGCTGAGCGAAGCGACGCGAGCATGCGATCAGTGGCGGCAGCGTCGATGACAGAGGGCGCGTCTCGCTCCGTCGCCGCTGCGCGTTCCGCGAATCGAGCTGCGGCGGAGCCCTCCGCGGTGAGTCGCTCGACAACGCGGTCATGTTCGGCGCCTCCAAGATCGACGGCGCGCAGGACATCCTCGAGTTCCTCGTCGCCGCCCTTGGGAGGTAAGAAGCCGCTCGAAAGAACCTCCGCAGCGGAAGGACGCTCATTCGGATCAGGGTTGAGGAGCGCGGCGATGAGTGTCGTCTGCTGTGGGTAGGCGGCGCGGAAGTCCGCCGGGAGCCTCCGCGAACCGCTTTCCCCAGGCGGCACAATTTTCGTGCGTAGATCATTCAGTTCCACCGCGCGTTCCATGCCGGTGGAAAACCGACGGAGCATCTCGTAGAACACGACTCCGGCAGAATAAAGGTCGACCTTGCTCGACAGATTCGCGAGCCCGGCGTCAACCTCGGGCGCGGTGTACAAAAACGTACCGACTAGCCCCGTGGCGTCGGCGGCTGTTTCGTTCTTCCCGTTTTCTTGAACCTTCTCCACCTCCGCCTCCGCCTCTTCTGCGTCTGCCGCCGAGCGATCGTCGACGCCACCAGCAGCCCCGCCCCCCACGTCGAACTTCGCGAGCCCGAAGTCTCCGATCTTCAGCTGACCGCCGACGCCGACGAAGATGTTGCCGGGCTTCAAGTCTCTGTGTGCGATACCCTGCGCGTGGATGTGCGCCAAGCCCTCGAGAACCTGTCGCATCCACGCCCACGCTCGTTCCTCGTCAACTTCCACGCCCGCGGCGCTTTCACGATCCAAGACATCCCTGAGGTTGGCGCGGCAGTACTCCATCTGGATGTGGAGGTTCAGAGCCCCTGGAGTGGACGGACCGCGTGAATCTCTCGACGCCCGACCCGCGCGCGTCACGTCGAGCGAGGTCGATATCCTCTCGGAGGAGGTCTCCTCTGTCGCGCCCCACGCGTCGGCTTCGTCAGACGAATCCTCAACCGACGACCTCCGCGCTTCTCTTTTTCCTCCCGTCTCCGTCGCCTCCTCGATCCAGGCCTGATTATACCGAACGACGGCATTGTGCTCGAGGCGCGAGAGCGTCGCCACCTCACGAAGAACCCTAGCGGCGGCGGCGGGAGAGACCGGACCTCCAGACTTCGTCGCCATCCGAACCGTCTTTATCGCGTACTCGCGCCCGTCCAGGCGATTCACTGCGAGGACTACGCGCCCAAACGCGCCTCGGCCGAGCTGACGAATTTCGCGGAAATCCGTCTCGTACCGCGATGGAGGACGCGCGGCAAGATCGCGGCGTCCGAACAACCCCGATCGTCCGCCGCCCGCCTCGTCGACGCTTCCCCTATTCCCGCCCACCTCCGATCCTTGCCGACGGATCGGACGTCTGTTTTCGTCGACGCCGGCATCCCCCGGGGACCAAAATTTCTCCACCGCCCAGCGCGCGGCGGGATCGCCGGCGACGTCAACTTCAGCGGCAGCCGCGCGTTCTTCGGCATCAAACGCACGTTGAAACGCTCGATCGAACCTTGCCGGCCGATGCAGCAGCACTTCACGCAGCCACTTCGGAAGAACGCCGCATGCGCGAAGCTGCGCGGTGAGCGCGGGAAGCGCTCTCGGCGCGGGACCGTCAGGCGCGCAGAGCAGACGAAGGAGGTGTCCGACGAGCAGATGGAGCCTTTGCTCGCGGCCGTCCTTTGTCGACGTATCGTCCGGCCCATCGTTCGGAGGCGAGGGGAAGTCATCGGAAGAGTCGTACCCATCACCTTCCGCCGCGCGATTGAAGGAGAGCGCGGTGCCCATGCGTGACAAACCCAGGACGAGTGAGTCCACAAGATCGAGAGACGAGCCCCCGCCCGTCGTCTCCGCGCGAAGCCAATCGCGCGTCGATTCGGGCTGCCTCGAGGATGGTCCCGTGGATTCTCCGTCCTCATCAGAATCGTCATCTTCACTCGAGCCCTCATCATCCGATTCGTCATCCTCGTCCGAATCGCTATCCGGCACGTCCTCCTCCTTCTCTGTCGCAGCTCCGGAGCCGATGTCTTTGGCGTGCCGGTGCTCCGACGACACTCCCAGGGACAGGCTTTCTTCATCCAGCGGGGGTGAATCGGCTCTGTCAACCTCGATGAAGCGCTCCATGTCGCGCCATGTCCTCTGTCGCATAGGCCGCGCGACTCTGGGGAGACCTCTCGGCGCCATGTCACCTCCCGCCTCGACCGCAGCAGCTGCCGCGGCGACCGCCACCTCCTCCCAATCGTCATTCTCGTCAAGGGCAAAGCCGCCAACTTGGAACGCGTCGTCGTCTGGCGCGTCGTCGCCGTTGTCTTCGTCGTTCCCCGCTGCGCCCCGATCCTCGCGCGATCGCGGCGTAGAGGTCGTCACACCATCTCGAGAACTTTCCAAGGGGGTGGTTTCCACTTCTCCATCGAGCCTTTCGCGCAGACTCTCGACGAGAGTGAACACCATGACCTCGCTCTCCGACGCCGCGAGCTGAGATGCCTTCTCTCTCAACTCCCCCTCGAGATCTTCGAGGTCGGCGACGCCCATGCTCTCCTCCGCGTCGAGTCTCACGCCGGGAGGACGCCTCGGGTATCCGGGAACGTAAGATACCACCAGAACAGCCATCTTGTCTGCGACTGCCGCCGTCGAGCTCGGCGAGACCCGTATGCGATACTGCCGGTGTTCGCGTTCGTCAAACGAGAACTCATCCTCGTAGATGGCGCTGATGGCGAGGCACTCCTCCTCCCAAGCCGACGAATCTCCCGTCACCTCCGCGCCCTGCTTCTTCTTTTTCGGCATGTTTCGAGTGTACAAGTAGGCGCGTCGCGCCTGGCGCCCAGCGCGCGACGACAGTGAGAAGGAAACCAGGCACGGCCCCGAAAAGCGCGCGAGTCGTGCCGAGGCGAAAACGTCTCGTCGTCCCGAGAGATGAAGAAACACAGACTGAAGATGCACTCGTGACGGTGAGTTGTTTTTCTGGCCACGTGTATCCAGTCACAGATTCACGACGGCACCCTTTTTTTGCGAGCAGGGACGACGTCCCCCCCCAAACCGCGATTTCGGGGGTGCGCCTCCCCGCGGGTCACACTTAGGCGCGCGCAGGCGAGCGACGCTCCGCGGGCGGAGCTTTCGCTCGTCGAGTCAAGCAGCGTCGCTCCGTCGGGCGCGCCACCTCTGGTCGCCGGCCGGCGAGTCAGGGGGCGCATTCTGTCTGACGTGTCTCGAAATTCTCTCGGAGCAGGGGAAAGAGGGGAATTAACGCCGCGTATCCGGACGACGCACCCCGGCGCGTGAGAGGACACCACGACCGCCGGTATGGGGAAGGATAAGAAATACGCGTCGAAGCAGGTGCGTGGGCGCGTCGAGGCGCGCAGCTCGCATCCCCTCCGTCTCATATCGGTGACGATAGCGTCCCTGATGTGCGCGTTTCTGCGCGATTCTTCGTCGTTGCCGTTTCTCCCATGGATTTCAGAAGACACGACACTTCCTGACCACGTCGTTCCCAACACTCTCGTCACGTTCCGACCTACAGGCGTACTTCGAGGAAAGCGATAGCGACCAAGATATACCCGGGCAGGTTTACGTCAAGTCGAAGGACGGGAGCAAGGATGTCAAGGATGTCAAGGATGTCAAGAAGAGCACGCCGTTCCAGAGAACTGCTGAACCGAAGCGCGTCGCGAGCGAGGAGGACCTTAACAAGGTGCTCACCGGGTCCATCAGTAATGACAAGTCGAAAAAGGCTAAAATGGACGTCATGCAGGTGGCGATGGGAGTGTCAGTGATGACGAGACACAAGGCGTTCATGGAGAAGAGTCCTTTCGTGATCTCCCCGAGGACCTGGTACATGAGGCGGTGGGACCTCGTCACGCTGCTCTTGCTCCTTTTCACAGCCATCGTGACGCCGGTGGAGGTCGCTTTCATGGAGACCGTGCTCTGGAGCGTCCTCTTCTTGATCAACCGCAGCGTTGACTGTCTCTTCATCTTCGACATCTTCTTGAACTTCTTCGTCGCCATCGTCGACCCGGAGGATGGGCAACTCGTCTTCCACCACCCGACGATTGTCAAGGAGTATCTCCGCGGGTGGTTTTGGATCGACGTCATCTCTGTCATGCCCTTCGACCTCGTGAGCTTGGTCTTCGCGAGCGACGGAGTGGGTAAGCTGAAGATTCTCCGCGTCTTGCGACTGTTGCGCTTGATGAAGCTCCTACGCATCCTTCGCGCGGGCCGAATCTTTCAGCGTCTCGAGACGCAATACCAAATTGACTATGCCCAGCTCGAACTCGTCAAGTTCGGCATCTTGGCCCTGGTCACCTCGCACTGGATGGCGTGTTCGTGGGGTATCTTGGCGGATTTGGAGGACGCGGAGTTCAACTGGATGTATTACACGACGTTCAACACCTACCTGGAGTCGGGGCAGCTCGTCGAGGGGCAAGACCCGCGTGGGGTCGTGTCGCCGATGGAGATCTACGTCGCCGCGTTTTACTGGTCGTCGATGACAATGACCACCATCGGGTACGGCGACATCGTGCCGAGCACTTGGCTCGAACGCGTTTTCGCGTCCATAAGCATGCTCGTCGGTGCGTTCGTATACGGTTACATCATCGGAGCCGTCGGTAACGTCATCGCGCAGGCGAACGAAAAGAAGAACAAGTTTTACGCGCTGATGGGTGAGCTCAACTCGTTCCTCTCCGAGGGCAAGCTCTCTCCGGACCTTCGCATCCGTCTGAGAGAGTACTTCAAGTACAAGATGGCGAGCAGCCACGTGGATGCGCACACCGCACTTCTGCAGCAGATGTCCCCGGCGCTCAGGGCAGAAATCACGCTGACGATGAACACGTGGATCACGAAGGTGGACTTCTTCAACCGGTGTCCCGAGGCGCTCATCATCGAGCTCACGCTCTCGATAAAGCAGTCGACGTTTCCGCCGCAGGAAAAGATTCTCGTGCCCGGGGATTATTGCGACAGGATGTTCATCGTACGAAAAGGCGTGGCTATCTGCCGTCAGAAGATCGTCACCACCAGTCAAGTATTCTGCATCGAGTGTCTTTTCAAAGAGAGCAAGGTCACTTACCAAGCGCACGCGGTGACGTTTTGCGATTTGTACTCCATCGAGCGCGACGTCATGGTGGCGGCGCTGGCCCACTTCCCGGACGTGAAGGCTCACTTCAGGATCATGTCCTTAAGGAAGATTTTCTACGACGAGGTCATCGCTTACAGCGTTGCGTACAAGGCGCTCGAGGACGATGGCGCGGACGCGGACGTTTCGTCTAATATGGACGACCGCCCGGCGTTCTACCTGGACAAGCTTCGTAAGCAGTACGGGTATGACGGCGCTGGATTGAGGGAGGACGGATTGAAGTTGCAGATGATGAAGGACAGGGCGGCCGCCAACATCCAGCGCATGTTCCGGGGTCACAAGGCCAGGCGGGATTTCGAAACATTAGCTGCAGAGGCGGGCACCGTCCCGGTATTCCCGGTTCAGCTTCGGTCGAGGGATGCATCTCTGTATTCGGCGCGCGCAATCGACGTGCTGCACCACAGGGTGGGCACCGGGATTTACGCGCTGCACCAGAAGATTGATCGCCTGTTGGGCTCGGGTAGTTCCAACGACCCGGAGTGGTGGCATAATCAGGGCAAGTCGGGATTTCAGTTCGTCACGGAAGTGAACGAGACCGGCGTGCCCGTGCGGCGCATGCGATCCTCGAAGGGTGGGCTGGCGGTGACGACCACGCCGGTGGGTCCGCCGCCTCGGTCACGGCGCCTTTCCGAAACTCCCGCGATTGATGAGCGATCCGAAGCTGGCACCGGGTCGGGGTCGGCGGATATCCGCGAACTTCGCCAGGAACTCGTCGAGACGTTGAACTCAGTTCGATCGATGGGTGGTGGGTCGGGGGCATTCGCTGAGGCTTCCGCTGAAGCCTCGGGGTCTCTCACGGCGCGCACAGCGCAGCTCCAGTCCCTCGTCGGTGATTTGGCGCGACAGGTGAACACCATCAGTGAGACCGTCTCGAACATGTCGGACACGCAGAGGACATTCCAGGAGCGGTCGCAACGGACGATTCTCGGGCACCTCGAGCAAGCTCAGGCGAGAATCGCCGACCAGGTGGCGCGCGCGGTGGCGGCCGCGGGAGGGGACAGCGCGAGATTCAGCTCGGGGACGAGGCCGCCAGCGGGCGTGGGGGGAATGAGCGTGGACGAGTCCGACCCGCCGCCGGTGAGACCCGCGGCCCGGGGGGACGACCAACGCGGCGCCGGTCAAGCGCCTGGGGGGCGCGTGTTGCAGCGGCGGCCTCTCGGAGGCGGTCCACCAGCGCGACCCCGCGACGGGTTCTACTGATGACCCGAGCTAGACGACCATCGCGCGCGGCGTTTTCGACGCGCGTGTCGACGGCGCGAATGTGAGGGCGCGCCGCGAAACAATGTGTTAGATATCCTCATAACAATACGAGTGTCGCCATGAGCGCGTACATATACAGCAAAGGAGCCCAGCGGGAGACGCGCGCCGCGTCACACATCCCGACCTGTCTCACGCCGTCTCGAGCTCCGCCACCTCCAGGTCCAGAGCGAGCGCGGCGACCAACTCGTCCGCGGCGTCGGCAGTGAGCCCGACGTGGTGCTCGGTGCGCACGAACCGCCCCCGCCACGGATGCCCCTCAGGAACAACAGCCTTGTCGTCGACGATGGCGAAGGACGGCCACGCCGCACGATCCAAGCCGAAACGCGTCTCCATGTACGCCGTGATTTCCACGATGCGTGTCGTCTTCACAGCGTCATCGTGAGCCACGCTATCCTGCAGGTGAGGACTCCCAGGTGTTCTTCCGACCACCCTCTCGCCCTGCGCTCCCATCCGGCTGAACGTGTAGGAAATGTATTCCTCGAACGCGCGCCAGTACGTCGACAGCACCACCTCCGCGCCGCTCGAATCCAGGATATCACGAAGGCGGTCCATTTTGTCTTGCTCCAGGTTGATCTGCGGCGCCGTCGCGGTTCGGTTCAAGACGCCGTCGATGTCAAGAAAAAGAATGGGTGGCGAGGATACGCTCGCCATCATCGTCGTCGTGCGCACGCCAGTCACGACGCTAACGGGGGAGCGAACCGGGCGTCGATTGAACACACGAGGACAAGCAGAGACGCGGACCGCACGAGAGGCGACGGTCGCTCCCATTGCGATGAGCGATGTGCGAGACCGGGGGCGCGGCAGGTTGGGAGAAGAGCTTCAACTGAGGCAGCGACGGAGATCGACCCGGGGTGATCCAGGGCGCGCGAATATCACGGCCGCGACGATCAGTTTCATCGGTCCCCGACTAGCCCGTGCCGTGCAATCGTCTTTTAGGAGGTCGAGATGTCACGACAACGGCGGCGCGGATGCTGGAAGCGGCGGCGACGCCGTGTCGTCCCGTCCAAGCAGACTCTCCATCAGCCCCTCCGATCTTCTAGACTCTCCCCTCTCTCTTCTTTCCCCCTCCGCCGCCAGCCGCCGCCTCCTCCTCGGGAACCACACGAACCACACGTGATGCAGCGGAAAAGCTGCGGCGACGAACAAGAGCGCCCCCGCGCACGGCCCCGGCGCCGCGGCGAACGTGCACGCGCTCAGGTACGTGCACATCAGCACGTAAAGCGCCGGAACGAGTGGGTATCCCGGCATGGAGTACGGCCGCACTACGTCAGGGTCCTTCCGCCGCGAGACGATGACAGCGACGCCCACTAAGCCGTAGTAAAGCCACATCGCGGCGGAGAGATAGTTCACGAGCGTGGCAAAGGAGGACAACAGCCACAACAGCGCGATGGTCAGCGTGCCGGTCGCGAAGATGGCGCGGTGCGGCGCGGCCCGCGCGTTCGTCACCGCCAGCGCCGCTGGGAAGAGCCCGTCCCGTGCGGCGGCGTAAAACTGCCGCGCACTAAGGTAGAGGCACGAGTTCAGAGCCCCGAAACTCGACGCCGCGACGACGACGGTGACGACGTGTCCAGCCCACGCACCGGCGACCGTTCGCGCGAACGTCACGCCCATCGCGTCAACCTGTGCGCCACCGGCACTTCCGTCGATGACATCCGCGGGGAGGACGAGCAAGTACGCCACGTTCATCCCTATGTACGCGGCGCTGACAATCCCCAGCCCTGTCATGCCCACTTTCGGGAGCGTCTTTTCCGGCTCTCGGAGCTCCTCGCCCATGCTCGCGACGTCCATCGCGCCGGCGTACGCCCAGAGCGCGGAGACGAGCCCGACAGCGAGCGAGGACGGGCCGCGCGTTCCCGCGAAGAGGGTGTGCGGGTCGAAATTCGACGGCGACTCCGCCGCCGCCTCGTAGTGCTCGGGTGAGGTCCATCGCGCGCCCAACGCAAACGCGACGCCCAAGACGAAGACGAACGCGCACCCTAGGAGCGTCGCCGTGAGAAAGACCTTCGCGACACCTCCGCCGTGCGCCGCGCTCTGCGAGTTAAGAGCCACCACCGTCGCCACCGCCGCACACGCGACGCTCTTCAGCCGCCAATCCGCCTCGGCTTCAAAGCCGCCGGCGTTCCAATTCGGCACGGCACTCGCGACGTAGTGCGCAAACGTCAAGGAGAGGGCGCCGAGGCTTCCGGGGACGACGACGGTGAAGTTGATGAACGTCCAGCTGAACGCGACCGCGCCCCCGAACGTGGTGCGAAAGTAGTAAAACAAGCCGCCCGCATTCGGGTCCAGGACTGAGAGTTCGGCAAGGCACGCGAAGCCGACGAACGTGATCACGCCAGCGAGGAGCCACAAGAGCAGCGACGCGCCGACTGAGCCGCTCCAGTGCAGCACGATCCCGGGGCTCGCGAAGATACCGCTCCCAATGATATCCGCGCAGCAGAGTGCGATGCCACCGACGAGGGAGAGCGTGTTGGACGCCAGCGCGTTGGTGTTCGTGCCGGCGTCGGGGGACGACGACGCGAGCGGGTCGACCGCGGGCGTCCCTTCGTCGGCGGCAAAGACGTGCTCATCCCCAAGCGGGACGTACGTCCGTCCGGGTTCTTCCTGCATCACGACGATGCCAGCGTCGAGATGGGCCACCACGCGGCGCTACGGACGAGTTGGACGGGACCGCGGCGCGACGGTGCGCGCGAAGTCGGTCTCGCCGCAGTGCGCGGGCCGTCTGCGCGCGCAGTGGGTCTATCGAAAACTGAACTTGGGCCGCGCGACACGGGGCACATCTTCGTCGCCGCCGACGCTCCCACTGCGGTGACCGAATCTCGGATCTTGGAAGAACCGACGCTGGAGACCAAGGGCACCCTGGGAAAGCGCGTCGGTATTTTGACGTTTTCACATATGGGCATTCAGTCACGACTTCTGACAAAATCTCCTCTGGCATTGCAAACGTACGCGTTTTTCTTCTCAAAACGTGGTCTCGCTTGGCGGCCTCGAGATATCGTTTTTGGCCCTTACCCCGCGGAGGTTCGCGCTGGCGCACACTGCACGCGCGCCCAGACCGCGGACGTCACCGCGTCACCGCGCGCCCACCGCGCTCGTTCTCGCGTGACGGTCAGCGCCGCGCGTGTTCAGGAACGCGCGGGCGTGAGGCGTCGAAGATCTGCGTGCGCGGGCGGAAAAAGAAAGATCTCCGCGTTGAACAGCCACAACCCTCGGCGATTCTCTCCGCGCACGGGGATGGCGAACGACCTCTAGCGTCGCGAACGGAGAGGACGTGGAGGTAGAGCAGAGATTCATCGCTCGCGGTAGAGCGCCGGTCTTCACTCAACTAGTCACCCGTCGCGACCTCAAGGCGGCGAGCGCGCGCGGCGCTCTCTCTCGGTCTCTCCGTCGCCGAGTGTAAGAGAGAAGAACGCCGCAGGAAGAGGCGGATCTCGTCTCTCCCTTCCAGAACCGCGCCGTGGCGCGCCCATTCTTACGGAGAGAACTTCACGGTGAGCATGGGCATGCACGATGATGCCGAAGTCGCCGACTCCGTCGCCCCACCGGGCGACATCGACTCCGCGAGCAGCGTCCCCGGCAGCGCCCAAGCGACGGATCACCACTTATGGGGCCCTCCCTCTTCCTCGACGGCGTTGCCTGCCAGTGGCACGGGGTCGCCCGGCGCGTCCACGAACGCCGCCTGGAGCCCCTTCCCGGCGCCAGCCCGCACGTCGTCTGATTTGACGCTACCGTCGACCTCCGACACCGTTCCGGATGACTGGCGCCCGCACCCCATGGACCCTTTGCGCTTTGTGAAGGCAGAGATTCGCCAGCTTCTCCTGCGCCGCGGAGCGCTTTCCATCGCGCAGCTCCCGGAGGAGTATGCCAAGTGTTACCGCAAGCCTTTGACGCAGGCGCTGAAAATGCTCGACTCTCAGTACACCCCTGAGAGCGCGCGGGGGGGCAAGCCGGTGGGAAGGATGCGAAAGGCGACGCTCGGCTCTTTCCTCCGTGAGCACCTCACCGACGTCATCGAGGTGAGACAGCGACCGCACGGTCAGCACGAGATCGTTGCGTCGGGCGCCTCTGGATCTGTGCCTGCCGCGTCTCTGGCCATGGGTGGAGCCGGCGCCTCGAGCGCGCCGCTACGTGGCGTCTCGAACGCAGCCTCGTCTACCATCAGCTCTGGCGGGTTCGCCAGGCATCTCGCCGACGCGGCGAACATCACTCCGGAGGAGCGCATTCGCGGGCTCATCCTGCAGCAGCAGGCGCAGCAGCAGATGCAGCAGCAGCAGCACCTCAACCAGCTCAGGGACGCGCTCAGCAGCTTTCAACTCTATCCTTCGACGGGTAAAGCGAACGCCGCGCAGAACTCCAAAGGGTCGTCGCCCATGCTGTCTCCCACTGAGTCCGACGGGTCGCTTCCCGCGGCGCCAGCCCGGAGCTCGATGGATCGCTCGCGTGCAAACTGGAACGCGCAACGCCGCCACTCTATCGACCAGCCTCTCCAGCTCCCCGCTGACTTGGATGGCCCCCTGCTCGGCTCGGATCCCGTGCGTGAGGCTCTGCTGTCTGCTCCTAGCAACTACTTCTCGGGCGGTGATTCGAGTCATTCTTCCCGCGTAGCGAGCGTCCCGGTGGAGGCGTCCTTCCTCGCGGCGACGCATCCAAACGCGGGACCGGGCGCAATCACCGCCGCCGCCGTCGGCGCGCTTCGCGGCGCGGCGCTCCTTGGCGCTAACGCGAGCGACATACCCGCCGAGAATCGGATCTACGTCACCTGGCGCGTCCCCGGGAAAGCCACGCCGCTCCGCATGGAGAATCTGTGGAACTACTTCAGCGAGTTTGGCCGCCTGGCGTTCTGCAACCCGCGCCCTCTGCGACACTCGCACGCGCCCCGGCGGACACCCAGCCTGAGTGGCGCCGGGTACGCGTTCCTGGGATACTCCAACCCCGGCGGAGCCGAGGCAGTCAGACAGGTGCTTGCCCTGCCGTCTCACTTACTCCGCGGCGCTGAGCTTCGGGTCAAGCCGTGGAGGGATCGGGACGAGGCAACGGGCGCGGGCGACGCGCCCGCGGTGTTCTTTGCCTCCCCTGAGGACGCGGCCCTCTTCGACGGAGCGGCGCCTTCCATCTCTGCGCCTTCTGGCGCGCACCTTCGCGCGGAAGCCGTCGAGTTCATTCGATCGGCATCCGCCATGTCGCCCGACTTGACGCTCACGCCCGACGCGAAGAGCGGGAAAGCAGTAGCAGACGACGATGACTTGGCCACCGCGTTTGACGAAAAGGCGCTCTTCCCCAAGGGATTTTTCAACATCGCTTCGGAGGGTGACCTCAGCGCGCTCGAGACGGCGGGAGCGGTGCCGCGGGGCGCCTCCGTGGAGACGGAGGGCGCTTCAAGGCTCTTCGGTTTCGCGAGCGGAACCATCGGGGCGAGGGTTGGTGTAAGCCAGACTGATGGTCCTTTGGATCTCTCCTCCTTGGATCCTGGGAAGAAGGTCGCGGAAGGAGACGGGGACGACGGAGACTTCACCGGGAGCCGCCTGTGGAGCTACACGGCGGCGAAGTGACGGAAAGCGAAAGCAGAGGAGCTCGCCGCGGACGGTTGCCTGAACGAGCGAAGGGGATACGAAAACGAACGAGATGATGTCCCCATCAGACCCTGACGCACGACCCGTACACTCCCAAAGCGGAGAACCACGGGGGGTGCTCATCATTATCCATCATTAGAAAATGATAACGGGGGTCAGAGATGGGGATGCGTAGACGCGATGGTAAAACGATACGAAACAAGAGCAAGAAGTAACTTCACGTGCATCCGCCGGGTCACGCGCCAATCTCGCCTCCCCTCACCCTGCCAACATGTCGCCCGCGCTCACGTCTCCCCGAAGTCCGTTCTCAGCGGCGGCGACAATGTCTGACGCCCCACACGAGCGCGCGAGCTCTGCCGCCGCTTCGTACTCCGCCCGCGCCTCCTCTGAAACGCCGTCGGAGGCATCCCCCGCGAGCCTTCGCGAGTGCCCCGCGCGAAGCTTCACCCGCGCCTCTTCCGCGACGCCCACCTCGCGCGCCACGCTCAGCGCGTGTCGAAGGTGCGTCTCGGCCGCGTCGCGCGAACCCGCTAGGAGGGGGGCGGTGAACACGTTCGTGAGCGCGCGACACCGTCGGGCGCGAACGTCACCGAGCGGAGCGCGAACGGCTGATTTTTTCGCGTCCAAACTCCCAACCGAGGAACCGCCCGGGGTCTCCCCGTCCCCCTTTTCCTTCTGGTGCGCCTTGTCTTTCTCGTCCTCTTTCGCGTCCGCATCCGCCTTTTCGCCGAGATCGAGCGCCTTGAGCTCGTCCGTCCACGCCTCAATCGCCTGCACGGGTTGTCTCGCTCGGAGCAACGCGGCACCCGCGCGTTGCCTCGCCGTCGCCCTCGATCCGTGGTCGCCAGTCTTCTCCGCCGCCGCCGCCGCGCTCGCGAGAACGGGAATCGCGGCGCTCCAGTCGCCGAGATCGAACAGCGCGCATCCCGCGAGGAGAAGCGCCTTGGCTTGCTCGTCCTCGTCGGTGCTCTCCGCTGCGGCTTCGAGCAAAGCGCGAAGCTCGACCCTCGCCGCGTCGGATTCGCCGAGTTTCATGCGGCACTCGGCTGCGATGGCGTGCGGCTTCACGGCTCCCGCGCCGCCCTCGCGACGTGCCTGCATCAGTGCCGGATTCAAACCCATGAGTGCCTCCTTGGGTTTGTCCATCCCGAGAAAGCACCGCGCCAGGAGGCAAGAGAGGGAGTCCATGAGTTCCCGCTCGTCGTGCTCCGACGCGAAAGCGACTCCGTCTTCGAGGTGCTCCGTCGCCTCCTCGAACGCACCCTGCTGCATCAGACGAGCCACCTCGGGGAGGATCTCGCCTCGGATGCGACGCATACCTTCCTGCTTGATCTGTTCGGGTGTGGGCTTGTCTTTCGATGCGGACGCGGGAGAAGGTGGCGCGGCGGAAGGAGCGTCGGGAGCGGATGCCACCGCCGCCGCCGCCCCCGCTCCATGTGCGGTCGGTGCCGGATCGGAGCCCGCGGGCGCGACGCACGTCTTACAGTGCTCCTTCCACACCTCGCGCTGACACGCGGCGTTACAGAAGTACGCAGCCTTACACTTCCCACATCGACGAAGCCCCTCGAACGACGACCCACAGTTCAAGCACTGCTTATCGTCGTCGGAGGAGATGGAGAACGGCGCCATGCCTCAACAAATCGTTCAACCACAGTTCCTGGGAAGAGTCGGCGCCAGCCCCGAACGTCCCGAGATCGGCCGACGACTCTTGGGGCGCCAACAGCCTTCGACTCGATCGGCAAGCGGTCTGCACTCTCGCGCGCGAGGAGTGAGTAGAGACGGCCGACAGGTCGCGCGAATGACGCGAGAGAACTCTCGTCGGGCTTGGGACGGGAGACGGGGGAGTTTTCGCAAAATTTCGGGCGGGGACCCGCGGTCGCACCACGATCACCGCGTGTTCGTCAGACGATGACTGACAGGCACTCGTCGTGTCTACGACCCCTGTCGCTCTCGCAGCATATGACGGCGCGCGTCGCGGCGCTCCGTTGCCACGCGCGGGCGTCTCGCTCTCCAGCTTCGCTCCGCGCGTCGATGTCGAGCTCTTCCGTTCCTCCTCGCAAGCTGCGCGTGCTAGCTCTGCACAGCTTTAGGACGTCGGGCGAGATCCTCAAAGCGCAGATGGAGATCGCCGGTTGGCACAAGCAAGACGTCCTCGGAGACATGTGTGAGTTTGTTTGTGCGCCTGACGGCTTACCAGCGACGGGTCCGATACCCGAGGACGTCGCCATGTTCTTTCCCGAACCGACGTACGCCTACCACGAATGGTGGAACGCGACGAAGGTGGAGGGCTCGATGGAGTACGTCGGATTAGAGGAAAGTTTGGAGCGGGTGCGAGCTGCGTGGGAAGACTCCGGTCCATTCGACGGCGTGATGGGGTTCTCTCAAGGGGCGACCATGACGACGTTGCTCGCGGCGAAAGGGGTAGTCGAGGGATGGGGTCCGTTCGCAGCTTCGAGCGGTCGGCGAGCGATTCCGTTCGCCATTTGCGTCAGCGGCGCGTTGCCCAGAACTGAGGCAACTCGGGGCCTCCTCGCGAGCGCGGGCGCAAAGGACTCGTCCATCTCCTCTCTGCACATCATCGGCGAAGCGGACAGGGTCGTGCCACCGGCGCTCTCCGAGCGCGCGGCGGAGTGCGGGGCCTTCCGCGAGGCGACGGTTGTGCGGCACGAAAGGGGACACGTCGTTCCTCGGCTTCAGGGGGAGGTGCTCGTCGCGACTCGTGCGTTCCTCGCCGAGATGCTTCGAGACGCGGATTCGGCCGGGCGGTCAGCGCTGTGACTCTCTGTCGAGTACCTACAGATATGTAGCTAGAGCTCGCTCTAGAGTAGAGGGGACAACAGCGGGTAGATCCCAATCCTATCCGTTCTTGATAACGACTACCCCACTGACGCTAGTGTACCCCCGCGTATCAACGCCGTTTCTTCCCCGCGGCTCTCGCGCTCGCTCGCGCCTCGTCCAATCCCCGCAACCGTCTCGCGTGCGCGTGCGAGGGAGGGAAAAATACGTCCACCAAATTTTGGCGCAGCCCCTTGTTGTAAATATTTGCAGGCACACCGCCGCCGTCGCCTGTTTTGACCGACGGGTCGACCGTCGCCTCGTCCGCCGATCGCCCAACCGGCCCGACGCACCCGACGTCTCGATCGTCGTCGTCGAACGCGAAACCATCCGCCTTCACACCCTCATCTGCCGTTCCGCCCTGCTCTTCACCCTTGGGCGCCTCGGCTGTTTCCCCTTCCCTCACCGCGCGTCGATGGATTCGCCTCACCTGGTCCCACTTGAACGTCTCGTTCGTCGTGACGCCTTGCTTAATCATCCACAAGTGGTACCCCAGGAACGCTCCCAGCATGATTGCGAGAATCACCAGGAACAGTGCCAACGTCGCGAGAGGGGAGAAGTGGTAGGCCACGAAGCGGATGAGAAGCCGCCAATCAGTAGCGAGCGTCGACGGCATCCCGCGTTTGCCGCCTTCAAACGAGAGGGTCCAAAGACCTCGGCGAGAAATTTCCTGTCGGATCACCGCCACGCACAGCCACGCGCCGTAGCTCGTGAGCACGACGTGAAGGGCGAGGAAGGTGACGAAGTGCCGCAGATTGTTCTCGCCGATGGCGTTGTTCATCCACCCGCAGAAATGATCGAACTTAGCAACGCGCCGCTTAGTGACCCGACAAAACTTGCTCCGCGCGGGGCACGTCACCTTCAGCGTTCGGCACAGCTTGGGCTCGTACAGGACGTAGTCGTACGGGTACGCGGCGAGGTGTGCGTCTAAATTTCGCGCGTCGATCGTGCCCGGGTCGGACCAACACGTCGCCAGCCAGGAGGCTATTGAAATCGTCATCCCGAAGGAGATCGCTGGGCGATGCCACCACGATAACAACCCTTCGCCCTGACCGGCCCCTATGAGATCGTACCCGTGAACGCAGAAGGTGTAGTATCCGCCCATGACGAGCGTGACGTACACCATCTGCATCGCCGGGTTGGGACGGTTGCACAAGATGTCGTCCAGAGCCGCCTCGACGCGTTCACCGGCGGAGTCACCGATCGCTCTTCTCAGCGTCCACGAGGCTCCGACGCAGATGCCGTCACACATGAGCCAGTGACAACGCTCGATGAATGTGCCTTGGAACATCTCGCTCTCGCCGAAAAGCAGGATGAACATGACCCCGCCAAACAGGAGGAGCCAAGCGGCGATGTACGCGAGAAGCGACATCTCCCCTGAGCGAGGCGCGCGCCTAGATCTTGCCGCGCCGAAGAATGAAAGTCGGGGAGACTCAACTGAAGACTCGAAGTTCTTCCGGCGAAGGTCGAACTCGCCAGTACTGCGCGGCTCTCGGATTGATTTGATTCGCCAACCACATTGGCCACAACGACACGCGCGTATCGGCGTGCGGGCGGTCCTGTTGGATGAGCCAGGGGCGTGCGGTGGTTGCGTTGTGCGTGGTGACGGCATCCACCGCGCTCGGGATCGGATACATTCACCGCGAGCAGACCGAGGAGCGCAAGAAGCTCCACGAGGGGGTGCTTCGCGATCAGGAACTACTGATTCGCAAGGAGGCGCAGCTCGGGCGCCATGGCCGTGACCCGGGCGCGTCGCGGTGAAGCGACCGAAGATAATGAGTACGCTAGACCCAGGTACGCGCCGACGTCGCGGTCGAGCGCACCCGGGTCGCCATATCGCACACGACGTGGGCCGAGCGGTGGCGAGAATCTCACGCGAGATCGCTTGAATTTCCCGCGCGCTGCTACAGACGCGACTCGACGACTCGCGGCGACACTGGCGTTGATTCGTCTTTGGTTCGCGAACGTTCTCGCGACGTGGGAAGGTTTGGGGGGATGGGGGCGTGTCCGCGAGTCGGCGCGTGTGCGCGTCGAGGTAGCGCGGCGAGGGTGGGTGCGCGCGAGGACGCGAATCGCGACGATTCGCTTGATTTCTCCCGACGCATCGAAACGTGCGGTGCGCGTCGGCGAGAAATTCAGGGTCGCGACGACGCAGGGGCTGGTAAGCGCCCGCGATGGGTTGGTTGGAGTATCGGGAGCAGTAGCGCTCCGCGTGAGGGCCGTGGCAACGGCGGTACAGGCTGTCGCAGCGCTTCTTCTCACTGCCGTCGCGGTGGTGGTGAGAAGGGCGACGCAAGCTGCTGCTGCAGCTTTGAAGCAGAACGTGCACACGCCTGGCAGGGTTCAACCTGAACACGAGTACAGCGGCGGCGGTGACGACGGCGACGAGCGCGACGGAGACGTACACGCTGTGGCGAGGGAACAGGAAAGAATAGTACTCGAGGGGACTCATGAGCCGGTCTCGCGGGCTCCCCGGACGCCTCGGGCGCCCCGGACGCCGCGGACGCCTCGAGCTCCCAGGCGGTCCTCGATCGCGACGCGCTCGGCCACTCGGGCGGCGTCGCGAGGATTCGGTCGACGCGCTCGCGTCGCAGTACACGACGCGGTGCGGGCGACTGGAACGCTCGCCACCGCCGCTACGTCGCATTCACTCCACGCGGCGACGAGCGCTTTGCGCGTGGCGGTTCTCGCCGTGTCGGTTCTGACTCGCGTCTTCACGTCGGCGCATGTGAAATTACGTCACTCTATGCGCGCGCTGTCGCGGCGCTTGTCTCGAGCACTCGCGTCGCGACCAGCGACACGTTTGAGCGATCGTCGCGGCGCGAGGGCTCGACTGGTCGCCGCCGCCACCGCCGCTCGGCTCGCAGTCGCGGCGCCGGCGACGCAAATGGCGACGCGCATAGATCCCAGGCCGATTGCGGCGCGTGTTCTCGCAGCGGTGGAAGAGATGAGAGCGCGACGCCGCGAGGCCGCTGAGGTGGCGACGCTTCTTCGGCGTCGCAAAGCTCGCGTCGATCCCGCCGTCGCCGAGGGGGTTGACTTTGCGCACAGCGCCTCATCATCTTCCATGTCTTCGCCGCCGCGTGCACTACGAGGATCCAGGTACGCGACGCGTGCGGCGACGCGCGTCGCCGCAGCGGGCGTGTCGGCGCGTCTCGCGTCGGCGGCGACCGCGAGACTGACGTTACTCGGTGCCGAATTGTCGCACCGCGCCCTCGTCGCGCGCCGCGCCTCCGCGCGTTTCGCTGCGCGCATCGCCCCGAAGACCGCTGATTCTCGGCGCCGAGCCGACGTTGCCGCGTTCGCGATTTTCTGTCTCGCTCCGGTTGCGTGGGCGTATCGCACGGCGCTCGGCGCATCTAAGCTGCGCTGGCTCATCGTGCTGTGTAGCTTCGTGTGCGTCGCGTGTTACGCGGCGACCATTCGTCTGGTGGGCGTCGTGCAAGCGCTGACGCTCAAGCGGGGGATGTTCGGGTACGACATCAACAAGCGCGGGACACCGGAAGGTGAGGTCCGGGTTCCGGAGGCGGCAGGGTTAGCCCCTGCCTCGGTGTTCCTCGCGGCGCTCACGGTGATGCAGTGTGCACATCTGTGGATCGGTGGGGAGGGCGCCGAGGAGTGGGCGGTGGAGCACAACAGCGCCTTGGCCACGATCGGATTCGCCGTGTTTCTCGGCTTCGTTGACGACGTGTTGGAGCTTCCCTGGCGCGCGAAGATGATCCTCCCCGCGTTCGCCAGCGTGCCACTCTTGCTTTCGTACGCCGGGAGCACGACGATTCTCGTGCCGAGACCGCTGCGGAGCGTGCTGCGGCGTGTGCTCGGGGACCGGAGCGGCCCGCTGGATTTACTCGAGCTCGGCCCGCTGTATTACGGGTACATGTTTTTGCTGGCGATTTTCTGCACCAACAGCATCAACATTCACGCGGGGATCAACGGGCTGGAGGCGGGTCAGAGCGCGGTCATCGCCGCCGCGATGGTCCTGCTCAACGTGAGCACGATCGCCGCGGTGGGGAAGCGCGCGCCCGAGGTGGGTGAGTCGCTCACGGCGCCGATGACGGCCAGCGAGGCGGTGAAGCGCGCGCTTGCGCTGCAACACGCACTGGGGCCCAAGTCGAGCGTCGTCCAGGACGCCATCAACGACGCGCGCCAGCTTCTCACCGTGGACGAGACGGGCTCGGAGATGCACGACGCGCACATCTTCTCCCTGTGCCTCACCGCGCCGTTCTTAGCCGTCACGTTTGGTTTACTCGCGCACAACTGGTACCCGAGCAAGGTGTTCGTCGGGGACACGTACACGTACTTCGCCGGGATGACGCTCGGAGTGGCCGGCATCCTCGGGCACTTCAGCGAGACGCTCGTGCTCTTCTTCCTGCCGCAGATCGCCAACTTCCTTTACTCCATCCCGCAGCTCTTCAAGTTCGTGCCGTGCCCGAGACACCGACTTCCCAGGCTTGAGATTGAGACCGGACTCCTCTATCCGAGCTACGTCTCGAGCGAGCCGGGGGAGACTCGCGTCAACATGAACCTCGTCAACCTTTTCCTGCGCATTCTAGGACCGCAGACGGAACGGTCCTTGTGCATGGCGTTACTCACGCTGCAGGCGGCGTGCTGCATCGCGGGGTTCGCTCTTCGCGGTCTACTCACGGGAGTGTGGAAGTAGGGGGTGGTCGAGGGGTTGGATCGTTGTGCAAAGTAGACACCTCTAGAACTACATCCTCAGCGAAGCGTCGCGCGTCACCGAGCACCCGGGCACCCGTACTCGATCAAGTACGGGCGGCATATTCTTCGGGCATATTTCCACGTGTACTCGTTCCATGGGCACCCGTTCTGATGCGCCCACTGAAGCACCTCCAGGTGGCCTCGCTCAGCCGCCAACCGGCACGTTTTCTCGTCCCACGAGCACCCGTTCTGATGCGCCCACTGCAGTACCTCCAGGTTCCCTTCCTTGGCTGCGGCCCAGCACGTGCTCTCGCTCCACGGGCACCCGTTCTGAACCGCCCACTGGAGGACCTCCAGGTGGCCAAACCGCGCCGCATCCGAGCACGTGCACTCGCTCCACGGGCTCCCGTTCTGACGCGCCCACTGGAGGACCTCCAGGTGGCCTCCCTTCGCCGCGGCCTTGCACGTCTGCGAGTCCCACGGGCACCCGTTCTGACGCGCCCACTTCAGCACCTCCAGGTGGCCTCCCTCCGCCGCGTCCGCGCACGTCTCCTCG